>Ga0315284_10002119_pt1 | contig 28450 bp, 27 predicted proteins | sample YL17G09_16_MG_FD_203696 | JGI IMG/M metagenome (GOLD analysis project Ga0315284, IMG submission 203696) | Sediment microbial communities from Yellowstone Lake, YNP, Wyoming, USA - YL17G09_16 | ecosystem: Environmental > Aquatic > Freshwater > Lake > Sediment | place: USA: Wyoming | collected...
TTAGTAGGTCTTGCTGTATTTCCTGGTGTATTAGTAGGTCTTGTTGTATTTCCTGGTGTATTAGTAGGTCTTGCTGTAGGTTTAGGCTCCTTTGTTTCATCTTTTAAAAGTTTTATCAATAAAAATTTTTGGAATAATAATTCCAAAAATTAGTATTAGAAAATCTTCAAGATACTTGTTCATTTTTATTAATAATTTAATAAAAAATTGAATTATATTGTATTTTTACAATATATTTGAAAATTTTCCAAAGCTTTCATAAATGCTTTGTTAGGTTGTATAAATTTTCTATTATTTTTTACTAGATTATATGAATAATTAATACATTGACCAGTAGAATAAGATAAATATGCTATAATAAATGCAGCACTTCTAGAAATACCAGAAAAACAGTGAAATAATATTTTTTTATCGCTATAATACTTATTTAAAACAGGTATAATTTCACACATATATTGATAAGCCTCTTTTTCATTTTCTATACTGTCTGAAAGTCCTATTCTAATAATAAGTTTATCATCTTTCTTTTGGTAACTTGTTTTATTTTCTTTAACATTATTTTCTGGATAATTTAAGTTGATAATCACATCAAAATCATCATATTTTGACGCACAAGATCCAACTGCAATTTTGCTTGTAATCATATGATAAGGATGTATATCACATTTTGAACATATTGGTTTATAACAACAAATCTCGTCTATACACTCCATACATTTATTGTGTTTTTTTATAACGAAAGATATAGACTTTTGAGACTCTATACAAGAGCAGCACACATATCCACAACAATCGCTACATCTTTTTACATCAACAATACACCGACATATTATACAATTATTTTTTTCCATCTTTATATTTATATTATATATTTATATATAATATAAAATGGCTGCAATTCTTAATTTAACTCTTCAACAGAAACAAATAGCTTGTGTCCTGGTTTTGAACAATTAGATGATATTTTAATGAATTTTAGAGCTAAATCATCAAAGACTAGAAAATCCAAAAAAATAACTAGAAAATAAAATTTAAACTTTCAGATGCATCGTGATAGCTCTTCTATAATCTCCGTTATCCTCATAGTTAGATAACATTTGTATCTCTGTATTCTTCTCTAGTGCAATATCTTTCTTAAATTCTAAATCTATTTTACTATAATCTTTACTTCCAGTAATAATCTTCTCATCTATCTCTTTCTGTATATTACTATGAACATCATTATATATCTGTTTTATTGGTTCTGATATTTTCTTATGAAAAATATGAGCTTCAATATCTTCAGATATTATATTACTCGCATTTTTATATTTAAATCTATTTCTTGAAGGATCTGTACAACAAATGATCATCTTTCCATCATCAGTCTTAGCAATTCTATCGTAAACAAATTCTGCTACTCCTCTTTGACCTTTCCAAAAATATTCTTCTATATTATTGTCTTTTACTAGAGATAATATACGTTCTCTATCTGTATAATCTTCATATGTTTTATGGTCAGTAAGTATGTTCTGTATATTATTATTTGTTTGTGTTTTAATATTGGTATTATTAGTAGTATTTTTTGGTTGCTTTGCTATATCTGATATAGTTTGAGCTGCCTTGTCAAGCATTTCTTTTAATTCTGATATATTTTTTTCTAGAGACTTTATTGAATTATCTCTTTCTTTAATTGTATTATTTCTTTCTGATAATAATATTTTATATGTTTGCATTTCTAACTTCATATTTTCATATAAATCCTTATACTCTTTGTACTTTTCTCTTTCTTGTTCTTTTGATTCTTTACATACATCAATATGACAATTTAAACTATATTTTGTTGAAAAAATCTTCTCACAATATTCACATTTATATTCTTCACCTATATCTTTTCCTTGTATTTCTAAACAGTATTTAGCGGTCCTCTGGTGATAATTTAGGGAAGAAATAGATTTAAATTCTTTATTACAAAAATCACATTTCATCCTTTTATTAGACAAGATTTTTTTAAATCTCGATTTCAATGGATTTTTTGAAATCTATTGAAATCTGTTGAAATCCAAAATTTTCATTTTTTCGAACCCATAAAATAGTTTCTAAAAATTATTGAAAAAATTCATAATTTTTTTTTGAAAAATATATTTGTGTGTGTGAAAATTTTTATTTTTTTTTACTAAATCAAAGAATATTAATTTATAAGATCTTATAATCAATTCAAATAATTTTTGATTGAGCATAAAATTGGCTAAGAAATCATTAAAAGATTTAAAATTAATAAAAATCTTACTATAAATAAATAGATAATTATGGAAAGTAGTGATAGTTTGTATAATCCTTTACCACCTGTAATTCAGATAGAAAAATCTGAGAAAAAAGATTTAGATGAATTGAAGAATAAATTAAAATTATTAGAATTAGATATAGGAAGTTTAAAATCCCTAAGAAATGATCTGAAAAAAGATAAACTAAAAAATGACTTGTCTAATGAAATAAATAGTAATGTAGATAAAATTAAGTCAGAATTAATGGATAAATTAAAAGAGTTAAAGAATGAACTCAAGAACGAGTTAAAGAGCGAACTAAAGACTGAACTAAAGAATGAACTAAAGAATGAACTAAAGACTGAACTAAAGACTGAACTAAAAGAAGAACTAAAGACTGAACTAAAAGAAGAACTAAAGAATGAACTAAAGACTGAACTAAAAGAAGAACTAAAGAATGAACTAAAGACTGAACTAAAAGAAGAACTAAAGAATGAACTAAAGAGAGAACTAAAGACTGAACTAAAGACTGAACTAAAAGAAGAACTAAAGAGCGAGCTCAAGACCGAACTCAAGAACGAGTTAAAGAGAGAACTAAAGAATGAACTCAAGACTGAACTCAAGAACGAGTTAAAGAATGAACTCAAGACTGAACTCAAGAACGAGTTAAACAGCGAACTAAAGACTGAACTAAAAGACGATATAAAAAGTGAACTAAATTTTGGTGTATTAATAAACGATTTTAATGTTTTAAAAAGAACGTTAAAAATAAATTATAATATGAAAATATAGGTTATCACAGGTTATTAATATATTAATATATTAATATATTATATTAATATTTTCATATATCACCGACTACATACTCAAAAGAAGAAATAACAAGTGTTGATTAAGATTACTAAAATAATCAAGTATTTGTATGAATAATCTCTCTTTCAATTGATTCAGATGTTTCAGAATCTATAAGTTGATGTTTAATACTTTTTAGAGACATTATTATAAAAACAAACATAATAGACAGTCTAAACCAAATATAGAATTGTAGATTAAATGGACAGAGTGTATAATTTCTATAAAAAAGTATAGATCCTAAAATTGTCCAAGCAATATTAAACGGTATTTTTAAAAAGATGTATGACTTGATGAATATATTATGCTGAAGAAATCTAATAAGAATGGGGCATTTGTTATTATAAATAACAGAAAATACAAAAAAGATAAATATGACAGAAGACAGAGAAATATAACCATTTACTTTAATCCAAAGACGCATATTTAATATATTAGATATATTATAATCAATATGGTCTAGACATACATATGAAGTTATATATGAGTAATATATATCAGTAACTGCAAATGGTATAACTGGACATACAGAAAAGCATAATGTTAGAAAGAGATTTAAAGGACTGTTATCCATAATTATTGATTAATACTTGTATATTATATTCTTATCTTTAACGGTTGATTAAAAATGAATTTTAAACGGATAAATAGAATAAAAATATATACAAAATGCAATCGAATATCAAACATAAGTACGCGCACCCGAGTACGCCCGAGAAGGTATGTTGTGATGTATCTTCTCGGGCTTATATGAAACAACAACTAGAATGTATTATTTTTAGTAAGAAAAAAATCGTATCCAAAGGTTATAATTTCCATTCTTTTGGGAAGTCGCATACGTGTTCGTGTCACGCTGAGATGAATGCCATATATAAGCATATGAAGATACTAAATATATGGAAAAAGTTTCAGTATCTCTTATATAACTCTTACAAGACAACTCCTGTATTTCATCGTCTTAAGGGAGAGTTGATAAAAACAAAATTAGAAGATTTTTCGAGGAATAGTCCTAGAAAACTCAAGGATAAAATTAAGGAAAAGAAACAAAAGTATAAGATGTTTATTTACCGTTTTCTGTCAGATGGAGAAATGTCTACAGCGAAACCTTGTGCAGAGTGTTCTAGATGGATTTATATAGCATCTATGATGGGAATAAATTATGATATATACTATACAGGTAATGACGGTCAATTAAAAGAGTTTGATTATGAGTGTTATGACTGTACTCATTATGTTCCTAAGCATACTTATTTTTCAGTATAAAGTAATAAAAAATAAAAACTTAAATTCTTATAATAATAAATGTCTTATTATTATAATGGAACCTATGAGATGAGCAAAAATATACCTAATTATCAATCTTGTTACTATCTAAATTTAAATGGATATACTAATGGAAATTTTGGAAAAGTACGCTTTCAACCGCCCTTGTCTGATGCGATTGTATATAAAGATGTATTTTATGCTCCTCCAAATTACCAAAGTCTAACTCATAAAGTTGATAGCGAAAATGTTAACTATTTCTATCCTTCTATAAATAATGCTTATTCTGCTTGTCAAGATTGTAACTACTCTGTAACTGATAAGTGTACTAATTATTCTTATACTTGTATGAATTAAGTATTAAAGAATTTTTGTATGTTTCCAAAAAAAATAATTTTAAACCAAAAACCTGTTTCCAGAAAAAATGGATTTTTTCAAAAAATAATAATAATAAAATATGATTTTTTTTGTTATAAAATAACATTTCTATAACTTTTTTTGTTATTTTTATAACATTTTTTATTATAAATTTATTTATAGAAATAAAGTAATAAGTAAAGATGGAGGAAAAGAATACAAAGATGAGTATAGGAGAGCAATTGCTAATGCATCTTAAAGTATAAAACTATAATAATGTTAATATTTTATATAATATAAAATATAAAATGCTGTTTATACGATATTTACGAAGCCCTCAAAGATATATTTATTGACTGTATATTTCGCAAAGAAAACGTTGAAAAAGAATTAATTGAGCCTGGATCTTAATCATCCTAATTATAAATATACAGAACAACCATAACCAGCCCATCCTTTACAATCATTATTTCCTCTCACTCCGTTCTGTATACAATAATTATATCTATCTTTGCATTTTTGTGGGTCAACAGTTCTAGTATGTCCATCATCAGGATAATAATGTCCGTCAGGATCATCAGGATAATAAGGTCCGTCAGGATCATATTTCTCTTTTGTCTTAGTTACTTTTGATAAAGTATAAGAAGAAACTATTATATTTACTATCAAAAGTAGAATCATAATATATAACAAAGAGTTTTCCATTTATTATATGAAAAATTAAATTAATTTATACAAGTGTAAGAATAATTAGTACACTTAGTTACAGAGTAAGTTACAATCTTGACAAGCAGAATAAGCATTAGAAAAGAATACAGAGATACAGATGATATTATTTGGTGTTATATCAGCAGTTCCTGTATTCTTTATGGCATCTAATAGAGGTGTATTATCAAAAAATACAACAAAGGAATTTCTCTTGATTGTTCTAAAATTTTCATTATTACACTGTGTGCTCCAGTTGTCAGGATTTTATAGATATTTATTTACAGGAGATGTATAGATTAGTTATATCGATTAAATTGATTATCATTTATTCTTCTTCTCAGTTTATCTCTATCAGACTCCGTATTATGAGTTAAATCTTCTCTTTCAAGTCTTGGTTTAACTCCAATATTGTTAAAGGAACCCTTCTTTAATAATGGCTCTAATTGATAATCTCTAGATGATATATTGATACTATTAAAATCTTCAAGTTTTGTAACATTTGTTTTATAGTTTGTCAGAGGTGTATTTCTCGAAAACTCTAACGTATTTTCATGATCCAATCTCTTGTATATTCTAGAATCAGATACCTGAGATCTTACCTCAAATTGAGGATTTCTCATCTCTAATACTGGTTGTGCTATATCATTAAGAAATGTATAACCTGGATTTACTCCTGATTCTTTTTGGTATTGTATGATATTATCTTTTATAGATATTCTTCCATTATCGTACAATTCTTCTAGTCCTTTTGCAGAAATATCAGATGACAAGTTAGATACAGTTTGTATATTATTAACATTTTGTAAGTATTTAGAAGTATCCATATTGATATTATTAAGATTTTGAGCATTATTTGAAGATATATTAGAAAATGCCTGATGATTCAAGTGGTTTTGAATATATCTGTTTTGGTCAATAGAAATACCATTAAGATTACTTGAGATATTTTCTTTTCCAGGATTAGAATACGCATAAGCATTTAATGCTTCTTCATTGACACCCTTGTACACATCTGCATTTTCTTTTGTGTAATTTGATAAATAGTTACTATGGAAACCGGATGATGCTTCAATATTTATATGATTTTCGTTAATTGTACTCAACATTTTAAAATTTTCTACAATATTTCCTCCTATATTTGCAGTTTTATTAGGCTGTATATCATAAATATTTAACATATCTTTAATAGCGCGATAATCATTTGGTTTTTGCTGAGTTTTCGAAAAATCAATAAATCCAGGAGTAGAAGTTGTACCAAACCAAGCTCTTGGTAAACGAGACAATGGCAATAAATCTCTCTGAGTATAAATAGGAGGTCTAAAGGCTCCTCCCTGAAAGGCTGGATAAGGAAGTCGTGCCTGAGTTTTATTTGATAGACTAGAAGAAATACCAGCATTATTAGAGTTGTTGTCGTAAGATACGGAAACCATAGGATTTACACCTCTTGCATATACGTTTATTCCGTCACAGATTCTGTCACCACTATCTTCTACTAAATTTGTTATGTCAGTATTTTGAAAAACCTTGTCTATTCTTCTTGTAGTAATTGACTTTGGGGGATCTCTTAATATGTTCATATTAGTCCCCCAACTTTCAATTGATGGAAGAGTTACGTGTTCTGTCTTTGGATATTGAATACTCATTATTTATATAATATGTTTATTATATAAAATTAAATTTATAATAGAATTATAAATTTAGTTCAAGTAGTTAAAAAAATATTTCATATTATTCTGAAAATTATGACGCGGCTCATACATACTATTTAGACATATTTCTTTATTGATATAGTAATAAATAACATCCTTGGGCAATTTCTTCCACTCTTCTTCTGTTTTTTTATAAGCTTCGTTAACTGTATTAAAAGATTCGATATTATCCATAAAATAAAGCTGAAATGCAGTAACACGTTCGCAAGCCATTTGTGTATTTTAAATAAAAAGTAAAATAATATTCTAAAAATCATTTTTATACCTAACAAATAACTATACAATTTTATATTTTTTATCATAAATATAAAATGGGAAGTTCACAATCTGACATATATTCTGACGCAGCTAGTTTCGGTCAAACATACTCTAGTATTGTACTAGTAATAGCATTTATAGTAGGACTCTTATTATTAGGGATATCTATTTCATTATTAATGCAGAAAAACAAGCATACTGATAAAGTAAATGCTACAATTATAGATTCTTCTTGCGATCCAATGATTAGTGCAAGTAGTACGAAAAATTGTAATGTAACTCTTCAGTATGACTATAATGGAAAAAATTATAAAGTTCCTAATTTTAATTATAATTATTATTCATCAAATAATTCTTCTACTAATACTAATTTAATAAACTCTCAAATTATAGTTTATGTAGATCCTAGCAATCCAATAGATGCGTCTTCTACTTCTAAAGAAACGGAAAGAAATATGGCATTTGTAATATTAGGATTTGGTGTATTTATTGTTCTTATAGCAGGATTTAGATGGTGGTTAGTAAGAAAAAGTAAATTTTTTGCAGCAGCAGAGGGAGCTGGAGCTGGAATTAGTCTTTTTAGGAGAGCATTTTAGTTTATAACTAGAATAGTTTTATATGTTTCTAAACAAGATGCTAGATTTCCAGTTGGAGGATATTCATAAAGGTTTTTATTTTTATGAAGCAATGTTACTGTGACTCCAATATTATTAATTAAATAGTCAGTATGATCTTCGTATCTTTTCATAAGAGATACTGGTATAGTATAAGATACTTCATTTTTAGGAGAATATTTATGAGAAGGAAGATTAATATCCACATTTGACAAAGCTCTTGTTTGAAAAGATTTCCAATTTATATTAGACAGAGGTATAGTAGATCCAATAGTGTTTTTGTCTAATGGGGTTGTTACTACAATATATCTTTGGTCCGGACTTGCCAACAAAGTCTTGATTTTACACATATAAATAGAGGCATTGTTATGATTTTGTGTTTTCTGAAGAATTGGTGATTCGAAATATGTATCAATGAGTTCATAAAGATTTTTAGATGATATAGTCGCGCTATCAAGAATGGTATAAGACATTTTCTATTTTTTATATTATTATATTCTTTATAATAAATAATAATTATGATTATAGCTTTTATGGCAGCTGTTATACTTGTATACTTGGTTTATGTAGGTATCAAAGATAAAGATAATAAGAGTGATAAATCTAAAAGTAATATAGGAAATCTTAGTGTTAGCAATCTAAATGTTGGAAATGTTAGTAGTAATGTTGGAAAAGGAGTTGATAAAAAAAGTGAAAATATAAATAACAGAATTGAAAAAGCTTTCATAAACTATACAAAAGATATTAGCAAATATAATATAGGAGCAAAAAGCTACGAATACGATTTTATAGATAACGAACAGCCTTTGAACGGATTGAGTCCAAATTTTAAACAAAACTATTCTAGTACTCTTAAAAAGTCCAATAAAATGTTTGTAGTTCCAGATTTATCGATAAAATATGACAACTTGTTAAATACACGAAACAATTCAATAAAGAATTATATATATTGACTTTATGGTCTTTCCGTTTAATTTTTTATTTTTATAAAATTTTTAATTATGGCTTAAAGATATATTTTCATATATAAAATAGGCTCGGATAGCATAGTTGGTTACTGCACTCGACTGTTAATCGAGAGATCGGTGGTTCGATCCCACCTCTGAGCGTTATTTTGTTATTTTTAAAAAATAACAAAATTTAAAGTATATTTTGTGTATATAAAATGGAGAATTTTGAAAAGGTCAAAAACATTGTTGAAAATAATAATTGTGTATTATTAACATCTTTTGAAGATTTTGAAGAAAGAAGAAAACTGTCCTTAACAAATGTTATCATTTTGTAAAAATAAATATAATAGCGTCTTGCTCTCATATTTCAAGTTAAGAAAAACAGGAATTAAGTGTAAAGAGTGTATGAGAAAAAATTCTTGTGATATGGTTAAGAATATAGATTTTATGGAAATTGAATATGAAGGCATAAGACTTGTTACAGAAAATTTAAGTAACTATATAGTAAAAAGACTAAAAGAGGGTTGTAGAGCTGATATAGCAATAAAATCTATAGAAAACAAAGATGATATATGGATTCCTTTGCAAATAAAAACAATAAGAAAACAATCACATTCTATGTATTCTTTTAATATTAATAAAAATTATGAGAATATGATTCTTATATTAGTTTGTTTATGCCATAAAAAAGTATGGGTTATTCCATATAATGACGTGGAAGGAATTGTTAAAATAAACATATCTAGAAAATCTAAGTATGATAAATATTATGTAGATAATAATCCTAATTTAGGAATATTTATAGAAAAATTTTTAAATAAAGTAAAAATGCTTGACTTAAATGTATTAGACACTCCAATAAGTAAATATCAAAAAAGAGAAAATGAATATATAATAAAGAGAGAAAAATATGTAAATTTTTTACACTATGAATATCCAGAGATACAAGGTAATATATTCGATTTCTTAATAAATAATAAAAAGATACAAGAAAAAGTTTTAGGATTTGGAGACAGAGGTTTAGTTTGTAATAGTTTATCACATAATTGTGGTAAACTAAATAATAAAAGAAATATTATTCCTTACAATAAAAGGGACAATGATTATTATTGGTTTCATTCTACTATAGATGATAGATTTTGGATAATTCCAGAAAATGTATTAATATACAATAAATACATAGGAGATTCTATCAAAAGAAAAAGGCTTACTTTCAATTTAGATTGGTTAAAAAAATATGAATATAACTATAATAGTATAAATCCCGATGATATAAAAAATATATTTTACAGTTAGTAAATCCGCCTGTCATATGAGACTATAGTTAAGTTTAATAAAAATTTATTTATCATATATAAAGATATGAACAAAAGTATATTATCGATACTTGATGATAATAGATCTCTTCTAAGTAAGACATTTATTAATCTTATTTTTCAGATTATTGTAACAGCAATAACAATCTATATGCTTAGAGATAAAGAAGTGACAGGTATCTTTATGTTTGTAGCATTTATATTTATATTTTTTCTTATGTTTCCTATTATTGCATCTAATATTCCTGTCATATATAAGATTATTTTATTTATATTTTTCTCAATTTTCTTTGGAATTGTACTATCTCCGGTGAATAAAATAAATAAAAACGTATTAACCGCTTCTATCATAGGAACTATATCTATATTTGTCTTTTTCTTTATAATAGGACTTGTTATCACGTCATATGGTTATAATATATCCTGGCTATCAGGAATATTATTAATATCACTTTTTGTTCTTATTATTACAGGAATAATATCTATGTTATGCGGAGTATCATCAACGGGCCATAAGATATATTTATATTTTGGATTGTTAGTCTTTTCTTTATATGTTTTATTAGATACAAATCAGATATTAACTAATAGTATGTATAGAAATGACTTTGTTTCAGCTTCTATGGGATATTATTTAGATATATTAAATATTTTTACAAAGCTTACGATTCTTAATAGGTCTTAAATAAGTTCATAATTATCAAAAAAATAAATATAATATATCTAGAAAAACCATAAAATATTATCAATATTGATAATATTATTTTATATAACATTTATTTTTTTATTCTCTTTTTATTCTCTTTTTATTCTCTTTTATCACACGTCTTATGTCAAAAATAGGGCAACGATATACTCCTTTGTATTCTTTGCATACTTTGTCCCATCTAAGAATATCATAATTATCTACTAATTTTAACTCGTCTACCCATTCTTTAATATATTCGCATTTTGGATCAATCTCTTTAGCCTGTGTAAAAGGGTTATATATTTTATCTAAATTTCTATTGTTACTTGAATTATAATCTACAATTTTTTTAGAAAAATATTCTTCTCCCTTTCTCCAATCTATTCCCAATAGAGATAGAAAATTGATAACAATAATACGTAAATGGTTTTGTATGCATCCTGTCTCTTTGACTTGTCTCATACCTGCGTCTACAATAGGAAATCCGGTTTTTCCTTTACACCAACTCTCAAACTTTTTATTTTTTTCTGATATATCTTGCATTATCTTACATTATCTTACATTATCTTACATAAATTTTTTTAATTAAAAAAATAATAAAAGATATATCTGAAAAAAAAGTAGTATGTAGATTGTATAAACTATAAAAAACCGTTGTCTTCTAAAAATATTTTTGATCCCGTAATATTGCATCTTTCATCAGAATATAATCTGATGAAAGATAATACTCCGTATGTGAGCCGAAACGATGTATTTGAACAAAGTCAAACGCAAATCGATCTATTTGTGAATATAACTCTTGAAGAGGAAAAGCTAACTTTCTATCGATTGTTGTTTTTCCAGAAATAATTTAATTTTATATAGTAGTTTGGTCCATATCTTATTATAAGATTTTATTAATCTATTGAATAATAAGAAAAGTATAATAATTAATCAAAAAAATCATAATTAAGATTTTGGCCTCCTCTATATCTTTCATAATCAAACCCAAAGTTGCACACATCATTCCATATCTTTCGCCAGTTACTTGTAGATTCTATACTGTTATTAACTGCATTAGGATAATATCCGTAATATATATCATCTTGAACAAAACCCCCTGGATCATTCCGTATTCCTGCTAATCCTGTAACTGTTTTATTTTTTATTCCTTCTATAGATACATTCTTAAGACCAGATAGACCAGTAAAGTCATCTGAACGACACGCATCATAATTATTGGATTCACTTCTACAATCATTATTCATACATACTCTAGCTACGCGTGCATTACCCGAACAACTATTAGCATCCTTGTTCGGGTAATGACAAGAAACTCCTGTATAATCAGTCCAATTTATAGGATCTCTGATTTTAGGACATCCATATTCTTGTGGTGAAGTTTCAGTTAATCCTTTTTTAATACAGTTTGTAGAAAATAAAGATGGAAAAACGGTTGATTTACATTGGAGTTTATTATAATCAGTTTCATCAGAGTTTACAAGTTCTGCACATCTGGGAAATACTTTTGAAGGATCCCATTTACAAATTCCATCATTATCAACTATTCCTTGACCTTTACAAGTAGTATTATCATCATATTGACAATTATTTCCTTTGTATGCTACGTATTTTTGTTGGCTATTTGAATAATATAATGTACAATAACAAGATCCATCATTTTGTGCTAAACCTTTATTACCGCAGGTTTTTTCATTTGAATATTGGCAATTATTTCCTGTATAACCACCTAGACAATTGCATTCACCGTTATCATCAACTATTCCTTTTCCATTACAAGTAGTATTATCATTATATTGACAATATCTTCCTTTGTATGTTACGTATTTTGAAGGCTGAGCTGTTGATGTATAATTTGTACAATCACAATAACCTTTATCAGTTTTAAAATAAGCTTTCACGCTATCACAATCTACTATATTATATAAAGAATCTGAACAGTATTGTTTAAATTGTCCGGCATTTCCACTACCTCCTATAGCACTAGCACATTGTGTATTATTATCTTTATCTTCATCATATTGTTTTATTTTTGCACATCCTGTATTTTCCTTAAACATATCGTCTTTGTAACTATCAGGGAAAGGATAAAAATTGTTATGTTTGTTGTAAATAGGCTCTATTTGGTTAGTATTTTTATTAATATTTGCATTTATATTATAAACAATAATATTTTCATCATCTATATCATAGAATTTTTCAGAATTTGTTCCTAAACCAGTAACGAATCCTTTAGCAGAATTTACTGATTTATATGCATCTTCAAAAAATAAATCATTTAGTGAATTATAAGGACTTTCACCACAAGTATCCATATTTATAGTTGGAAAAACTGTATTTTTAACTGAATCTTGTGTTGTATTATACCATACTTTATTACTATTATTTATAGTATTAGGATCTAAAGACCAGTGTGATATAGCACAATTTTTAGGAAGGACTGATCCTTTACAAGCAAATACATGACCTTCTTCTCCACAATTTATACATTCGGGGTCTACGGGATTTCCGTCTGGTCCTATACAAAAACCTTTAGGAACATTTTTTGAATCTCCGCATTTATTATTATCTGATATAGGATCACATTGGTAAGATACACCATTTTCTGAACTGTAACAAGTACATACTTTATTAAAAACATTAGATATATTGTTGGGTTTTATATTTGTATCATCCCATCCAACAAAACATTTATTATCTTGTTTACAAACCGCTAACATTTCTTTTGTTGGTGTTGCACTACAAGTTTGTTGACTTGGAACGAATGTATTGATACCATCTTTATCTGGTATATTCTTTCTTTTGCATCTAACTTCATAATCTGGATATGTTTTCCCTGTTAAATAATTTGTACACTGTTTTTGCCATAACTGTTCTGTTCCGTATTCAGGTTGTTTATATATATCATCACATTCTGAAAATTTCATAGCCCATCCTTTATCTGTACAATATGAACTTAAGCCTTCGCAAGTATAAGTATCTCCTTTGGGTTTTATTGAATCATCACAAGTACAATGTGCTCCTGAAAAATTTGGGTTACATATACAACTTGGCACTCCGTTAAAAATAACTGGAAAACCATTACCATTACACATATCCTGAGTATATTGACATTTATCACCAACAGCAATATTATTTCCATTATCGTCTTTTAGACATACGCATTTTTTAGTGTTATTATACCAAGTTCCATATGTTCCACATATAGATATATCACAGTTTACTCCTGTCCATCCTCCGTCACATACACATTTATTTCCTTGTATCGTTCCGTTTTTGCAACAGTTTTCTAATTGGTTACATTCTCCGTTCTCTTTTTCTAAAAAACACTTAGGACATACACAGATTCCTGATTGGGGATCGTACACATAGTTTTCGTTTTTGCATTTTTGTTCACAATTATTTCCATAATATTTGCATAATTTAGATTTTCCATTAGAAAAAGAAGTTGTACTATCACAGCAAGAATTGCATATACCTGTATTTATATCGAACTCTCCTCCTTTACATTTTGATGTATCATATTCACATTTGTCTCCAATATAACCAGAAGGACAGCTGCATATACCGTTAGCATTACTATATAATATACCTCCGTTTTTACAATAGTCACTCTTGCAGTAGTATTTTCCATTTGTATCACATTTTACATTTTTTGTCTCGCACAAGGAGAAATCAAATGGAAATGGATTATCAGGTGTCTCACAACTAGACTTACATCTCCATTTTTGAGTTTTTTGGTCACATATAAGTTGTTGGTCAGTATCACAAATACCAGGAGGAGGTTTTATATCTTGTCCGCAAAAATCAGGAGGAAGAACACAATCTCCATTTTTTTCTGATCCATATGGACATACTCGAGAAATAGTTCCTCCTCCTCCTGAATTATCCGATTTTTTTATAAATATATAATAGGCAGAAACAGCAATGATAATTACAAATATACCGCCTATTATATATTTATTATTTATACTACTCATTTTATTATATAAAAAATATATAATAATTTACGAAACTAAGTAAATACCTTCTGATTCTAGAAAGTTGATGATAATTTTTTTATTTATAGTTTTTGTATTTTTTATAGAGTGAAAATTGCACAGTCTTTCTGCTAAGTATTTTATTTTTTCATTTAGAAGTTCTCTAATCTTTTCAATTCCATATTGTGAAATACATTTTATACCTGATTTTTTTGAGATATTTATTAGGGAATTTTTACTGAAATCTTTATCACTTTTTTCTTTATTCATTGTTTTTTATTTAGCGTAATCTTTAAAGAAGTTTTAAGAATTATGGTATATTTAAAAGAATACATTTTTTATTTAAAAACATACGATGAGTGATTCATTTTCTGAAGTTTTGTTAAATGAGGATATATATTATAAGGATGATAAGGATGATAAGGATGATAAGGATGATAAGGATGATAAGGATGATAAGGATGATAAAGAGAAATATATAAATAATGAAGATGAGGAAGACAATAATGAAGATAATGAAGATGAGGAAGATATAAAAGAGGATAACGATGAAGATATAAGCGAGGAAGATAATAAGGATAAGACAGAAAAAAAGAAAAAGAAAAAGAAAAGACATCATTTTTCTCATCATATACGTAAAATTCTTAAAGAAATTTGCCCTTTGAGAGATATTACACAAAAGGCTAAAGAAGAGTTGAATGAAATTATGATTATAACTTGTCAAATAATCATAGATAAGGCTTTATTTATCATAAAATCTAATAATAAGAAGACTATGACAGAAAGTGAATTAGATGCTTCAATAAAATTAACATTTATAGGACAACTATGTCAGAAGTCTGTAGAGGAGGGTCATAAATGTTTAAAAAATTATTCAGAGAATGTAAATGATAAGACTTTAAAAGGAAAATCTAGAAATGAAAAGGCTGATATATTGGTTCCTCCAAGTTTATTGGATAAGTTTTTAAAGAATCAAGGAATAAATGTATCAAGTAATGCTCCAATTTTTTTAGCAGGAGTAATAGAATATTTTGTGTCTCAAATATTAGAACTAGCAAATAATATTAGTGTAAATAAAAATAATGTTAGAATAACAGTATATGATATAGAGAATGGAATAAGAGTAGATAAGGAATTAAACCATTTTTTTACAATGAATAACATATACTTGCACGGATCAGGAATAATTCCTTATATTCATCCAAGTTTGAAAAGTAAGACTAGTGTAAATGATATAAAGTCGATAAAAATAATAGAAAAAGTACAGGAAAATCCTGATTATATCTTTCCAAAAACTTGTATTGATAATAAGTTTAAAAATTATATAGAGTTAATTTATCCAGATGCAAGATACCAGAAAGATTGTTTTAGCTATTTTCAAGATTATTTAGAAAAGTGGATAATAGAAGTTCTTCAGTATTCAAACAATATAACACTTTATTCTAAAAAAACTAGAGTAAATGCCAATGACATAGAAATGGCTATGTCAATAATAGAGAGAAGACATCCATCATTTCTGGATTACAGTATAGAGGATGATCAACATTTTATAAAGTTTGAAGAAAAAGATGAAACCTAATAATTATACTTAAAAACATATATTTACTTATAAAATAAGTAAATGTCGTCTGAATCTTCCAATAATTCAAGTAATTCTTATCGATATGCTATTTTGATGGAAACAAATGGTGAAGAATCAGAATCTTGGTATAATTTTATCAGATATGAGGGAAATGAAGATGCTCTTCAACAACTTCATAGACAGTTGGAAAAGGTTGAATTTTATGTTATTGATGATATGAGCACATTTGATCTAGAAATGGATCATCTAGTTAGCGAGGATACTGCAAGACAATTGTGTATGGTTGATTTGAATGCTTTTATGTTTCATCGAAAGTTTAATGGAAAACTACAAAAGATTGACTTTGGATTTTCACGGAAGGATGACAATGAAGATCGTATTGAAAAAGTTCATGACAAATTGGGATTTGGTGACATTGATAAGTTTGTAGATGGCGAGGAAGAATTTAAAGATGACAATGACTCAACCGCATCTCATTCATCGTCGTCATCAGACTCTGACTCTGATAGATCTCCTTCACCGTCGCCGTCACCCCCTCCCCCTCCTCCAAAGAAAAATACAAAGAAGAATAAGAAGAAAGATTAAAAAGTTAATTCGAATATATATTTGACTGATTTTATAAATTTTATAAATTTATAATCCTTAATATCCTTGGTATATAGTTTTTGCGTATAAATTAGAGTCGTCACGAGGGGGCATATTTTTATTATTCTTGTATCCATATCCTACACAGGAGCATCCTGCAAATGTTTTTTGTCCATAGTCTGGAGAGGGTGTTGAATTTTCTGTAGACCATCCTTCTTTTTTATTTTTTCTCTGTTCGACTATCATATATATTAATAGACAACTATTTACAACAAGTAATATAACAACTCCAATTTTAAATAGAGTATCATTATCGATATTATCAATCATTTATTTTACAAATTAAAAATGATTTTTAAAAAAACTAAAAAAATATAATGAAAATCAATAATGTCAAGTGAAAGATCAAGTATTTCAAAACCGTCTTACGTTTCTCTTGATCAGAGAACCCACGTCCTTCATAGACCTGATATGTATATCGGGAATGTGAAGAATTGTATGGTTGATTTTTACGGAGCAGAGTATAAGAGTAAGGGTATTGAGAATATTGGAAATATTGGAAATATTGAAAGTGATGAGAAGAAGATAATAAAAGATGACGACGATGAAGACAAAGATATTACTATTTGTAAAAAACGTGGTGATATTAATTCCGGTCTTCACCGTATTTTTATTGAAGCATTGTCTAATGCGATTGACAATGTTTGGAGAAGTAGTTTGACAGATACAAAGTGTACGAAAATTAAGGTAGAAATTACAGATAAAGGTATGATTAGTATATGGAATGATGGATTATCTATTCCAGTAGAAATTAATGAAGAAACAAAATTATATAATCCAGAGATGATTTTTGGTAAGTTATTGACATCTAGTAATTATGATGATAGCGAACAAAGAATGACTTCTGGAAAAAATGGTCTTGGAATCAAACTTAGTTCATTATTTTCTAAAGAGTTTTCAGTAAAGCTATTTGATCCTCATACAGGACATCAGTATACTCAAACTTGGAGAAATAATATGTCTGAGAAAGATAAAGCTAAGATTACATCTCCTAAACAGAAAACTGGATATACACAAATTTCCTTCTTACCTGATTTTGAGAGATTTGGTGTTTCTGAATTATCTCAAGATATGAGAAGTTTTATCTTTAAAAATGTAGTAGATACTGCTATGATCACAGGAGTATCTGTCTACTATAATGGAAACAAAATTCCAGTAAAGTCTATCAGGGATTATGCTATGTTATATTATAATAATTATACAGATGAAGAAAAAGATAATATTAGTATGGTATATATCGATTCTTCTGATTCTAAGGTTGTATTGTGTCCAAACTTGAAGAATGATGGGTTTTCTCAAATTTCTTTTGTGAATGGTATCGAGACATTTCACGGAGGTATTCACGTAGATACCTGGATTAATTCTATTCTTCAACCTGTTTTGGAAAAGGTAAATACATCTATTAAAAAGGGTGGTTCGTCTCTTACTTTAAGAGATATAAAGTCGTACTTTAGAATTTTTATAAAGTGTGAATTACCAAATCCGTCATTTTCTAGTCAGGAAAAATCACATCTTAACTCTCCAAATGTTCAGACGCCTACTATTGAAAACAAGCATATTAATTCAATCCTAAAATGGTCTGTTATTGATAAGATTAAAGATATGGTTAAGGGAAAAGAGTTAACAGCATTAAAGAAAATTGAGAAAAAGAAGGGATTTGTGAAGATTGAGGGTTTAGATCCTGCAAACTTAGCCGGAACAAAAAATTCTAATCAATGTTCTTTAATATTGTGCGAAGGAGATTCGGCTAAGACTTTTGCTGTTAAGGGAATTCAGACAGGAGTAAGTGGTAAAAAGGGTCGTGATTATTTTGGTATTTATCCTTTGCGTGGCAAAGTATTAAATGTGAGAAATTCTAATGTAACATCAATCACAAAGAATAAAGAGATTGGAGATATTATCAAGGCTTTGAATTTAAAGTATGGAGTAGATTATAAAGATGATGATATTTACGATAGTTTATATTACGGGCGTATTATTATTTTAACAGATTCTGATGTAGATGGTTATCATATTTGTGGATTGCTTCTTAACTTTTTTCATAAATTATTTCCGACACTTATTGATAGAAATCCATCTTTTATTACTTGTATGAGAACTCCAATTGTTCGTATTTATTATTCACTTAGCGGAGCGAGTAATACTAAAGATATTTCATTCTATACATTAGAAGATTTTAAAAGATATCAACAACAAAATCCTAATAAGAAGGGAGACGTCAAATATTTCAAAGGATTGGGAACAAATAATAATAGAGAGATTGAGACTTCTTTTGGAAAGAAAATGATTGAGTTTGTAAAAGACGAAAATACAGATCAAACAATGGAGAAAGTATTTAGTTCAAAATGTAGCGATCAACGAAAGATATGGTTAAAAGATTACAATCCATCTAATGATGTAGAAATTGTGAGTAAAAATCCTGTTCAATTTTTGGGAATTTCAGATTTTTTGGACAGAGAGATGATCAAGTTTTCTATTGATGATTGTAAGAGAAGTATTCCTTGTATTATGGATGGATTTAAAGAGAGTCAGAGAAAGATTTTGTATGCAACATTTCTAAAGAATTTGAAAAATTTAGGAAAGACAATGAAAGTCGTCCAGTTGGCTGGATTTGTAGCAGAAAAAACAAATTACCATCACGGAGAGCAATGTCTCTTTGAGACAATAACAAAACTGGCTCATGATTTTGTAGGAAGTAATAATATTCCTTTATTGTACAGAGATGGACAGTTTGGTGGTCGTATTGCAGGCGGAAAAGATGCTGCAAATGCTCGTTATATTTATACCAAATTAGATTTATTAACACGATTTATTTTTAGACAAGAAGACGATAATTTACTAGTTCATTTATACGATGATGGAGACAAAGTAGAACCGGTCTATTTTGTTCCTATTATTCCTATGATTTTGATTAATGGTTGTACAGCAGGAATTGGTACAGGTTGGAGTAGTCAAGTTCCTTGTTATGATCCGAAGGATATTATTAGAGAGATTCGTGTATGGTTGGATAAATTTATTAAAAACGAAGATGAAAAGAGTTCAGAAAAAGAGTTAGACGATATTCCTAAAGTTGTAGACGATATTATTCCTTGGTATAGAGGATTTAATGGAACGATTGAAAAGGTAGGAAAAAATAAGTATATGACAAAGGGTTCTATAGAAAAAAAGATGGTTAGAAATTCTCAAAAAATTACAGTCACAGAGTTACCAATTTATTTGTGGATTGATAAATTTAAAGAGTCTGTCGAAGATTTGGTAGAGGAAAAGAAGATTAAGGGATATAAGAATAATAGTAGTGATGTTGTGATTAATTTTGAAATTGACGAGATAAAGGATTCAGAATTTGAATGCAATGAGGAAAGTTTGGGGTTGGTTACTACATTAAGTACAAATAATATGGTATTATTTAATAAGGATGGAGAAATTACAAAATATGATAGCGTGTTTGATATTTTGGATGAGTTTTGCAAAGTTCGTTATGATTATTATGTTAAGAGAAAGGAATATATTATTAAAGATTTGACACACCAAGTTACAGTTTTGAAGAATAAAATGAAGTTTTTGGAAGAGGTTATGAATGAGACACTAGAAATAAAAGACAAGGATGAGACAGAATTGTACAAAGATTTAGATAAAAAAGGATATTATAAAGTTACAGATTGCGAAGACGACGAAAAGTTGTCTAGTTATAGATATTTATTGAATATGAATATTAGAAGTTTCACAAAACAGAAATTAGAAAGTTTGAAAAAAGAAATTGATAAGATAGACGAAGAGTTAGAAAAAACAAAGAATACAAGCCCATCAGATATGTGGTCTAATGAATTATCAGAGCTAGATGCTGAGTATAATAAATTGTATAAATAAATTATTATATTAAGAATATAATAATAAAAGAAAGATGATAAGAAAATATGGAATAGTAAATCCCGTTCCAGGTATACAAGGACCAACTGGTCCCGGAGGTGATCTAGGACCGACCGGTCCACAAGGAATAAAGGGAAATGGAGGTTCTAGAGGCCCGATCGGTCCAACTGGACCACCAGGGGATTTAAACCAAGAAATGGAAATAAAAATAAAATTATTAGAAGATAGATTATCAAAATTAGAAAATATTTTGACTAGTCAGTAAGATCTATTTGTTGATCTTCATCAAAGATTACTAATTTATCAAAAATAGTTGTAATCTTTATTTTCTTATATCCAAAGTCTTTAGGATAAATTGGAGAACCGTGACAATCGAGGTTTGGTCCTAGATATGGCTCAATAATATCATAAATATCATTATTATCTTCATCTGTTATATTTTTTAAAGGTTGAACACCTCGTGGAATTTTCAGTAAATAAAAATATGTTTTGTCTCTGTATTTATATGATATTTTTATATATTTCTTGTTAAACTTAACAGGTTGAATTTCTTGTTTTGTATTCTTCGTATTAGCGCTATTCATATAATACAAAGAATAAGTTGAATAAAAAATAGTGAAGATCATTGAAAAAATATTTCTAATTACTTGTATGTTAGATAGTTTATTATCCGGATCAATAAAAGATTTATAGTTTTTATATAATTTATAACATTCTTTTATTTTGTGTCCATATTTAAAGAAACTTGCGAAAAGTACGAATAAAATTATAAAATAAAGCATTTTACTTTATTTTATTAATTATTTTTTTAAATTCTTGTTTATAAAATTATATTATGATATAATAATTAATTTTTATTAAGATAAAATGAGTAAAGAGGTCGATATTAAAAAACTAAAGAAAGAAGCGGCAAAGGCTAAACGTAAAGCTGTCGTTGAAAAATCTAAAAGAAAAGCAGAATTAATAGAAGAAGAAGAGGAGTTAAAGACAAATAAAACTGAATACGATAGGGCTGAATATATAAGAAGAAAGGTTTTAAATGATATGGTCAATAAAGAATTAAATGACGCTAGATTCTCTAGAATCTATGATAAGTTTTATGATGAATACAAGGATGATGATCAGATGGCTCTCTTTATGATATTAATTCGTCTAAGTTATGATTACGATACTTCTGGGTTTGTTTCTTTAATCAAGAAAGTATTAAAAAATATTAAAACTAAAGAATCTGGTGCAATTGTTAAAAGCGGTAAAAGTGGAAGTCTATCAAATTTTTATGAAACCTCGTCAATATTAGAACTGTTAACTTTAATAGACGGAAATGAATCGGTAATTTCTAAATATAATAAGAAGAGATTTTTGAGTGGTACAGGTGAATACAATATATTGGATCATTTTGGAACGATTGAGCAGGCTACTAAAAAGGAAATGAGATTGTTAGAAAAAATGTTTCAAGATTCTGTAAGATTAGGAAATTTATGGAGAAAAAAGGTAGAACAAGACGCCGATGTTAAAGGAAAGAAATATAAAGAAGTTCAATATGATGAAAAAGAATTAAACTCAGAATTAGAAGATGAGAGAGAAAGATATAATTTATTATTAGAAATATCTTCTCTGGAAGATAAAGAAGAGGTTGACGATTTTTTTTCTAATTTGTATTCTAAACTTAGATATAGTGACAATAATAATTTGTTCAAAGAATTACTCTATCTTTATAATATATCAGATATCAAATATTTCAAAAATTATATTGAAGATACTCTTGAGATATATAATGATAATCACAACACAATATTATCTTTGCTCGATCAAGTTAAAAATAAAAAGATATTAAAAGATAGATATTCAAGTGTTAGAAAAGCTATAAAGGGAGAATTTAGAACACTTGAGAATAAATATGGACCTGTTGAAGAGTTATTTGATCTTAAAAAAATGGAATTTTTGGCTATGGAAAAAGGATTTAAATATGAAGAACAAAAAGAAGTAAAAAGAGAACAAAAAGAAGATAAGAAAGTAGTGACAAAAGATGAAGATATCGAACTAGAAGGTATGGGAGATTATAAAGAAGTTGATTTTTATCCATTAATAGGAAAAAAAGACAAAGGAAAGGGAAAGGTTGTGAGAAAACCAGAGTGGAAAAAGATTTCTGATGAGAAATATATAATACATAATTTGGATACAAGATTGAAAGATTTTTCAAGAGAGAATTTATCTAAAATTAGAAATGTCTCACTTTACTTTTTGAAAAAATTTTTCGATATTGATAGTTCAAAAGATATGGAGAAGCATATTTATGATGAATCTGAGAATAGTACATTGAGATTTTATCTAAATAGACTAGGAAAAATTATTATTCTTGTAGATACTAATGGTATAAAACATCTTGCAAAATTACTTAATGAGAGACTCTCTGATAGATATTATGATATAAAAGATCTACTAACTTTATCATATAAAGAATTGTTACAAGATATATACGCTGATACTCGTAACAAAGACTTTAAAGAACTAGAAAATCTTATAGATATTGAACTTAACAGATTTTTCAAAACTTTTATAAGATTTTTGGGGTTTGTTTCAGAAGAAGACATCCCAGATATCGAAGATGAATTTGGAGCAGATTATGAAAATATCTATAGAATAGACAGTATAGAACCTTGTAATATTGAATTCAAAGGACGAGCTATCTTTAGAGATTATTTAAAGTTAAAGAGTCTATACAATAGTATAGATAAAGATAACCAAAAAGAAAAGTTGAAAGCATTAGGACGAGTACTAGAAGAGGAGAAAAAAATAAGACCATTTCTTAAAAACATAGTGTATTATAGAGAAGATAATAATTTATACTGTTTTACTTATTTTGATCTAGAAGAGAGATTTGGAGAAAAGAATTATATCAATCCATATACAGAAAAGAATTTTTCCGATGATTTTATTAGCGATTTATCTATTGTTATGGGATCGAAGAAAAAGAAAGCTGAAAATTTTAAAGAAGAACAAGAAGAAGACAAAGAAGATAAAGAATTTTTTAAAAATATATTTGAGACTGTAAACATATTAGAAGTAGAATTAAAAGATAAAGTCAGTAAAGAAGACGCCTGTTCATATTACAAAAAATTTATATTTTCTTATTCTGATTTAGAAAAAATGATGAAAAAGGATAAAAGTATTCTTGGTAACTTAAAGTCTTTTTGTGGAGTTATAGATCAAGATATAGATCAAGATATAGATAAACCTAAAGAGTCATCTAAGTCTAAGACTGAATCCGAAAAGTCTAATATTTCTTTAGAAAAATCTCCTATAAAAAGAGGTTCTCCTAAATCTCAATTATCTATACCGTCAATTGTATTTGGAAATAATAAAGATAAGAAAAAAGAAATTAAAGAAATATCGTTACCTTTATTATCTCCTAAAAAATCAATTCCAGTAGAATCTTCTAAACCTTCTTCTTCTGTACAATCATCTGTTCCACCAGTAGAATCTTCTAAACCTTCTTCTTCTGTACAATCATCTATACCATCAGATCCATCATATATTGCCCCTTCTATACAGCCTGTAGAAGAATCTAAACCTTCTGGACAAACCAAACCAAGAAAAGATAAAAAAATGTTATTAGAAATGTTATCTAAAAAATTAGAACCAGAATTGTAAAATAAAAATGATTATTTGATAGAATTTATTTATCAAATAAATGCATAAAATATGGACAACATCTTTGATATTTTTGAAGATTTTGAAGAACTTGCGCAAAAATGTGAGGAAATCTCTTCACAAGAAGTTGTTAACATAGAAGATGAAAAATCTTCTTCGTGTCCTCATATTAATAGGCTTAACGAACAAGGAACTTTTTTGTGTAGAGACTGTGGGCTGGAATTATCAAAAGTAATGTCTTATGAAAAAGATTGGAGATATTATGGAAATGATGACACGAGAAAAAATTCTGACCCAAATAGGTGCCATATAAGAAAGATAGAAGATAAAAGTATTTTTAAGGATGTAGAGAGTTTTGGATTTTCTGATAAAATTGTGAACACTGCTAATGATATTTATACACAAGTAACAAAGGGAAAAATATACAGAGGAAACTCTAGAAAAGCAATAATTTTTGGATGTGTATTTCATTCAGTAAAATTGAACGGAAAGTCCTATACTTGTGAGAGTTTAGGTGAGATTTTCAAGTTAGACAGAAAAATTATTCTAAGAGGACTAAAGCACGTAAGTCTTAACGCTCCGAAAACTAGTAATATCAAAAATAAAAACGGTACACTCGAATTGTTAGAGGAGTATATAGTAAAATTTGATATTAAAGATAAAGATAGAGAATATATTATTGATATATATAATAAAATTAGGAATAAAAGTACAATAATTAATAGGTCTAGACCTCAAAGTGTTATTAGCTCTCTTATTTATTATTTTATGTGTAAAAAATATGGTTCGAATAACGTAAATATCAAAGACTTTATTAAAAAAGTAAAACTAAGTGAACTTACTATCTATAAAATTTCAAAAGAGATTGAAGAAAAAATGAAGGAATAAGTTTATAAGCTAGAATTTTATATTTTTTTGAAAGAAATATAAGATTTTATTTAATATTTATGGAAATAAATATTAAATAAAAGAAACGATGAACGGAATGCAAGTTACTAAGAGAAATGGTGACAAAGAATCTGTATCTTTTGATAAAATTACAAAGAGAATTAGCGATCTTTGTTTTGGACTAGAATATATTGATCCTATCATTGTTGCTAAAGATACTATTAATTCTCTTTATGATGGAATGACTACAAGAGAATTAGATATTTTATCTGCTGATATTTGTGCAACTAAATCTCATCATTATCCTTCTTATAATAAGCTTGGAGGAAGAATTCTTTCAAGTAATATTACAAAAGAGACTCTATCTAATTATATGGAGGTAGTTGATATTCTTAATCTACGGAAATTAGTTTCTGATTCGTTTTACAAGTTTGTCTCTAATAATAAAGAAACTATTCAATCATTTATAGATTATTCTAGAGATTTATTATTTGATTATTTTGCTATAAAAACATTGGAAAGATCCTATCTAATGAGAATTGATAACGTGATTATTGAACGACCTCAACATCTATGGATGAGAGTTGCTATTCAAATTCACGGATGTCATACATATGAAGAAAATGATTTATCAACACAAGAAAAACTTGAAAAAGTAAAAGAAACTTATGATCTTCTAAGCCAATTATATTTTACTCACGCTACTCCAACTCTATTCAACAGCGGAACACCTAGACCTCAGTTATCTTCCTGTTTTCTCTATTCATCAGACGACAGCATTGAAGATATTTTCAAAACTATAGCAGACACAGCAAAGATATCAAAATGGGCAGGAGGAATCGGTATGTCTTTGTCAAATATCAGATCAAAAGGTAGTAGAATTAGAGGAACTAATGGAAATAGTGAAGGTATTATTCCTCTTTGTAAAACTTTAGAAACTGTAGGTAGATATATTAATCAAGGAGGAAAAAGATCAGGAAGCATAGCTCTCTACTTAGAGCCCTGGCATTCCGACATATTTTCTTTTGTAGAACTTCGTAAAAATACAGGAGATGAAAATCTACGAGCTCGTGATCTATTTATATCTGTATGGGTTCCAGATCTATTTATGAAACGCGTAGAAGCAGATGATATGTGGTCTCTTATGTGCCCAGATGAATGCCCTGGTCTTGTTGATAAATACGGAGAAGAATTTGAAAAGCTCTACGAAACTTATGAAGAGAAAAAGACATATAAGAAACAAGTAAAGGCTAGAGACTTATGGAACCATATTCTAGAAAGTCAGATCGAAACAGGAATGCCTTATATTGGATTCAAAGATAATGTTAATCGACGTAATATGCAATCTCAGCTTGGAGTTATTCGTAATAGTAATTTATGTTCTGAAATCGCTCTAGTGTCAAATAAAGATAACTATGCTGTATGTAATTTGGCTTCTATTTGTTTGCCAAAATTTGTAGACACAGATGAAAAAGGAGAAAAAACATTTAATTTTGAAAAATTAAGACAAGTATCCCAAATTGCAACATACAATCTTAACAATGTTATTGATGTAAACTTTTATCCAACACCTGAAACACGTAAAAGTAATGTGGAAAATCGGCCAATCGGAATTGGTGTACAAGGTTTAGCTGATGTATATTGTATGCTATCTCTTCCTTTCTCATCAGAGCAAGCTCGAGATCTCAATAAAAAAATCTTTGAAAATATCTATTACGGATCTGTACAAATGAGTATTTCACTCGCTAAAAAATATGGAAAATATCAAAGTTATAACAAAAGTCATCACGAAAATGGAAACTTACAATTTGACCTATGGGGAATTGATAGATCATCGTTATCACTAGACTGGTCATCTCTATACGAAGAAATGTCAAAGTATGGTATGAGAAATAGTTTACTAACAGCTCTGATGCCAACTGCTAGCACCTCTCAAATTATGGGGAATAACGAAGCATTTGAACCATTTACTACAAATATTTATGTAAGAAAAACTCTCGCAGGAGAGTTTACAGTAGTTAATCATCATCTAATCAAAGACCTCATAAAATTAGGTCTTTGGACAAAGGATATTTACGAAGAAATTCTTTATGATAATGGAAGTGTTCAACGTGTAACAAAAATTCCACAGAATATCAAGGATATTTATAAGACTGCTTATGAACTTAAGATTACTGATATTCTGAAACAGGCTGTTGACCGTAGTCCTTTTATTGATCATATGCAAAGTATGAATCTATTTATGGAAAAAGTCAGCTTCAAACTTCTTAACAGTAGTCATTTTTATTCCTGGAAGCACGGTCTAAAGACTGGTATGTATTATTTAAGAACACAACCAGCAGTTGATCCAATTAAATTTGGTCTTGATCCAGACTCCATTCAGCGTATTAGATCAGAAAGAAAGGAATATGTTAATAAAATGGCACAAGAAACAGGAACCTGTCCACGGGATCCAAAGATGAGAGAATTGTGCGATTCTTGTTCATCATAAATAACTAAAATAAGTAATGTTTGTTTTATTCTATATTATTTCAATAATATAGAAAATGTAAATGTTGTCATTCATTGTTTAATTATTCCTTACTTTACGTGACTTTCTTACTTTACGTGACTTTCTTACTTTACGTGACTTTCTAGACTTTTTAACTTTTCTAGACTTGTTAACTTTTCTTGACTTTCTTACTTTACGTGATTTTCTTGACTTACGAGACTTTCTTGACTTTCTTACTTTACGTGATTTTCTTGATTTTCTTGACTTACGAGACTTTCTTGATTTTCTTGACTTACTAACTTTTCTTACTTTTCTTACTTTACGAGACTTATATTGTTTATTAGATCTTCTTCCGAATTCAAAGTCTAAATGCAGTTGAGCGAGATCT
>Ga0315284_10002120_pt1 | contig 28449 bp, 19 predicted proteins | sample YL17G09_16_MG_FD_203696 | JGI IMG/M metagenome (GOLD analysis project Ga0315284, IMG submission 203696) | Sediment microbial communities from Yellowstone Lake, YNP, Wyoming, USA - YL17G09_16 | ecosystem: Environmental > Aquatic > Freshwater > Lake > Sediment | place: USA: Wyoming | collected...
TGGCCTGGTGCGGGTGGAGGACGTCATTGACCGCGATCCAGAACTGGGTGACCGAGGTCGCGATGAAGACGTCCGACCAGAACCAGTAGACAAGGGACAACCCGTTCCAATCGACCTTGAGGACCACCCAAAGGAGCCAGAAGAGGACAAACCCGGCGATGAAAAACGCGATGCTCAAGGAAATGAAGCGGCGGCGCGGCAGCGTCCTCAGCAGCTTGACGTTCAAGCCGACGACGAAGCCGATGAGCAGGGCCGTGAGGAGATAGGGCAGCGGCAGGAACCGGTCGGAGAACGAAACGAAGAAGAGCGAAACCTTGACGGGCTTGACGATGTAGGCGGGGAAGGTGATCAGGAAGAAATACAGGAAGAGCAAGAGGGCGATCCTCGACTCGCCGGGCCGGACGTCTGCTATGCGTGAGAGCGTTCGAGAGAGGCGGTCTTCCGTCACCTTAGGGCTCTTTCGGGCCGGCCGGGATCGATCAGAGCCTTAAGAAGCTCTGCAGGGCGGAGTCTTCGCTGTCGAAGATCTCCAGGACCTTCGTCAGCATGGTCACCTGGAAGACGAGATAGAGCTTCTTCGAGATCCTGGCAAGCTTGAGTTTTCCTCCCAGGTTCTGGGTGGAGATGTAGCTGGCCAGGATCTCCCCTACCCCGAAGCTGTCGATGAACTCCACCTTTTCGAAGTTGAAAAGGATATTTCTCGTCCCCGACTCGAGCCGGTCCTTGACCAGCTCGTGGACCGTCGTTTCCGACATGTCGGAACGCCGGATCTCCCCCTCTATGTCCAAAATAACCACATCGCCCTTCTCGCGCGTCTTAATGACCATAGTCCCTGCTTTCTCTTTACCTTTTATCAAAAGCGCGACGGATTGTCAATTTAGAGTCTGGGTCCAGGAGTTTTCCCCGAAGGAGTACATGGCCGCCGGCGTCTGGTACGCGGACAAGAAGAAATAGCCGGTCCCGCTCAGGCCAGGCCGACCCTCTTCAGGAGAGCAACGGACTTAGGATCCGATCGGCATTCATCCAGGGAAGGCATGAGCTTGATGTAAAGGAACCAGGGGTCCTTCTGTTCGTAGGCGTTCATCATCCATTCGCAGACCTTCCAATGGTCGCCCAGTTCTGCGTAGACGATGGCCGTCCAGAACGGCGAAAAGAGGGCCAGCCTTTTTTCGTAATCCCTGTGGAAGAGCCATAGCCGTTCACGGTCCCCCCTGCGGGCATTGGAAATGTGGATCCAGTATTCGGCGAGCCAGGACGCTATCCCCGTCTCCTTCTTGAACTCTTCGACGGCCTTGTCGTTCAGCCCTTTCTCCAACTGGACCCATCCCAGCATGATGTGCGTGTAAGGGAAGTCCGGGGACATCTTCTGGGTCCTCTGCAGCTGGTCCTCGGCACGGTCATAATCCCGGGCGAAGAATAACGCCGCTCCCAGATTCCTGTTGATGATCGGCGAGAGGGGATCGAGCTCCAAGGCCCGCCGGAGCATCTCGATCGCCTGGGTAAACCGGGCCTGGAAGAACAGGACCCGGCCGTACCAGTGATAGGCCGGGGCGTAACCGGGCTTGAGCACGATGGCCCTTTGGAACGCTTCCTCACTCCCATGGAGGTCCAGCTCCGAAAATATCCTGACGGCCGCCTCCAAACAGTGCGCTTCGGCCAGCCCAGAGTCAAGCTCGAGGGCCTTTCTGGAGGCCGCCCGGGCCGTCGGATAGGCCTCCCTGGGAGGCGTCGAGGAGTCATCCAGCAGCCTCAGGTAGGCTTCCGCGAGTCCGGCCCAGCCCGGGGCGTAATCCGGATCCTTTTCGAGGGCCTTGCCGAAGAGTTCTATGCTCTTCCGGATGTCCCCCTCTTTCTCCTTGTTCAGAAGGTGACGCGCTGTCAGGAATAGGTCGTAGGCCTCCCGGTCCGCCGTAAGCCTCTTGGTCAGTCCGGACAACTCTCCTTCCGAGGCCTTGACGCCGAGCGCTTTCACGGCGGCCAGGGTGATCTCGTCCCGCACGACCGGGATGTCCGCGGGCGCCCGGTCAATCTCCCCCGACCAAAGGACAGATCCATTGGTCACGTCAATGAGCCTCGCGGCGACACGGAACCGGTCTCCCGACAGCCTCACGTTCCCATCGAGGACGGCAGAGACGCCAAGCCTGCGGCCCGCTTCCAAAGGACTTATTCCCTGTCCTTTGAAAGCAAAGGCAGACCTCCTTGCAGAGACCTTGAGTTCCCGGATGGAGGACAAGGCTTCAATGAGCTCATCGGTAAGCCCATCGCACAGGTAATCGCGCTCGGGTCCCTGATCCTCATTCAAGAAGGGGAGGACGGCGAGCGAGCGCTTCCAATGGGGCCTGGAAAGATGGATTGTCTCCCGGGAACCGCCGGACCCGCTCTTTTTCTCGCGGACCTCCCTTCCCCGGAACTTGCGGAAAAACCGCAGGATCCCCTTCTTCTGATCGCTCATGAATCCTCCCGGATCAACCCTTGTCTTTTTATATCAAAAAGAACCGGCCAAGTCAATCCGGTGACTGCCCCCTAAAATTGCCGATGGAATTCTTTCTTCTCAACCATCACGTTTGACTCCTTTTAAAGACGGCGGGCAGTGTGATAGATTGATAGCTTATTCGTTCATCGGGAGGCACTATGGAGATCGATCCCAGGATCCAAAAGCCGGGCCGCCTGGCCTGCCTGGACGCGTTCCGGGGGCTCGACATCCTGATCATGATCTTCGTCAACTACATCGCGGGGATGAAGGCTTCCCCCGTGTGGCTTCAGCACGTCGCGGACGGCGTCGACGCCTACACCATCACCGACCTCGTCTTCCCGGGATTTCTGTTCATCGTCGGCGTGGCCATCCCCCTGGCCCTACAGAAGCGGATGACGAGCGGCGTCAGCCGTTGGAAGCTCGTCGGGCACATCCTCTCGCGGACGGCGGCCCTGCTCTTCCTGGGCATCCTGACCGTCAACGAGCACGGCTACTCCGCGGCCGACACGGGCTTGCCGAAATCCTGGTGGTATCTCCTGGCCTACACGGCCGTGATCGTGTTCTGGAACATCTACCCGAAGACCGATAAGACGGCAAAGCGCCGTCTTTACCTCGGATTACGCCTGGCGGCGGCCGCCCTCCTCATCGTCCTGGTCCTCATCTTCCGGGGAAGGGCGCAGGATGGGACCATAACCATGATCCAGACATCCTGGTGGGGCATTCTCGGGCTCATCGGCTGGTCGTACATGGCCTGCAGCTTCACCTACCTCTTGACCCGCGGCAACAGGACGGCCCTCATGGGCGCCATGGGCTTCATGATCGCCCTGTATATCGGCGTCCGGCACGGGGCCCTGGATTTCCTTGGACCGGCCGTTCATAATTTCATCCACATCGAGTCGAACTTCGGCTCCCACGCCGCGATCGTCACGGCCGGTATCCTGGCCGGGTCGTTCTTCATCCCCGGGGGTGACGTCCGCGGGCACAAGCCGCGGATGAAGTCCATGTTCCTCCTGGGAGCGGGAACTCTGCTGGCCGGTTATATTCTCAGGCCTCTTCACGGGATCAGCAAGCAACAGGCCACCGACTCTTACGCCCTGGTATCCGCCGGCATTTGCTGCCTTGTCCTGTTGGGATGCTATTATTTGATGGACGTCAAGGGCGTCAAGAAGTGGGCCAATTTTCTCCTGCCTATCGGCGTCAATCCCCTTCTGGCCTATATCCTTCCCGATATCATCAGCTCGGTCCAGGACATCCTCACCTCGATCACCCGTATCGACGTCGGGAAGCTCCTCTGGCCGTTCCGGGAAGCAGGCGGTTGGCCCGGGCACCTGAACGCGATCGCCATGACTCTCGTCATCCTCCTTATTGTCCGCGTGATGACGAAGGCGAAAGTGGTCCTCAAGCTCTAGCGGATTTACGCTTTTAATTTCCTGAAAATCCGGCCGGCGATCCTGAGGATGCTTTTCCTGGACGTCCCGCGGCTCACCGTGCCCCAGGAAGGCAGGAGCGATAGGGCGGCACGGAGCCTCTTCATCAAGCCGCTCTGATGGAGAACGGCCAGGGCCCGCCGGATGACATCTGTTTTTTCGGCGCCATATGGATACCACCAAAGCTGGCTCCGGTTCTTCGCGAAGTCCGCGCCTATGTACTTGATGTTCACGAGATGGAGGAGGCCGTAGGGCCCGTGGGACCTTCCCATCCCCGTCCGCTTGATCCCGCCCCAGATGGCCCCGGGCTCGGTAAAAGAATACATGTGGTCGTTGACGGTGACCGAGCCGGCCTCGAGCCGGTCGGCGATCCGGGCCGCGGCCCGCCTGTCCTTGGTCCAGACCGAAGCCGTCAAACCATAATCGCAATCGTTGGCCAGGGCGATCGCTTCCTCGAGGTCCCCAAAGGGCATGATCGGCAGGACCGGCCCGAACGTCTCTTCCTTCATGATCTTCATCGTGTGATCGACGCCGGTGAGGACGGCCGGAGCCAGGAAATATCCGGGGCCGGTCCTTGGCCTTTCTCCGCCGCAAAGCACGGTCGCACCTTTTTCCCTGGCGTCCCGGATATGGGCTTCGACGAACTCGAGCTGACCGAGGGTGGCCAACGGGCCCATTTCCGTGCCGTCGTCGAGCGGGTTCCCGACCTTGATCCGCTTCGTCATGGCGACGGCTTTCTCCGTAAACACCCCGGCGACCTCTCGGGCGACATAGACCCGCTCGACGGAAGCGCAACTTTGCCCGGTGTTCATGAACGCCGCCCAGACGGCCCCCGAGACGGCACGCTCGAGGTCGGCGTCCTCTAGGACGATCATCGGATCCTTGCCCCCCAGCTCCAGGACGACATTAGTCAGGTTTCGGCTGGCCAGCTCCATGATCCTCTTGCCGATCGGGACGCTGCCCGTGAACATGATGGTCATCAAACCGGGATGAGTGACCAGCTCTTCGGCCTGGGCGGTCCGGCACGGGACGACGTTCAGGACGCCGGGAGGAAGGCCGGCTTCCAGAAAGACCTCGCCGACGAGCAGGGCGATGAACGGCGTCGTCGTAGATGGCCGGAGGATGACCGTGTTGCCGGTCGCGAGGGCGCTCAGGATGTCGCAGACAGGGATAAGCAAAGGAAAATTCCAGGGCGAAATGATGAGCGTCGGGCCCAGCGGCTGGAATTTGAACAGGCTCTTCTTGTGGGCGAAAAGAGGGAGATGCGGTTTCGTCCTCTTTGGCGCGATCCCCTTCCCCAAGTTCCGGCCGTAATAATCAAGGGCCTCGAGGCTCCCCAGGACCTCGACCGAAAGGGCCTCGGCGAGGGGCGATCCCTTTTCCATCGCCAGCAACCGGGCGGCTTCGTTGGAACGATCGAATAGGATCTGCCCGGCACGCCGGAATATTCTTTGTCTCTCGCGGATAGAAAGGTTACTCCACGACGGGAACGCCAGGCGGGCGGAATGGAGGGCCTCTTCGCAATCGGTGGAGGACGCCAAGAAAACCTCCCCGACGGCTTCCAGCGTCGCGGGGCTTTTGACGACGAGCTTTTCCTTAGACTCCGTACGGCGGTTGTTGATGATCGGCCGTCCGTCCATGGTCTCCAGGTCCTTTCACCGGTCGTCTTAACCGAGGCTGCTAATTATCGCATCCAGAATAAGATGCCGAAGGGTTGGTTGTCAACTTTTCGCCTTGCCTTTTGTATTGGGCCGGAATCTAGCCGGCAGGCTTGCCTGGCAGCCCATGACTCGCAGAAGGCTATTCCTCGCTCTTGTGACGTGGCCCGGCCGTTCCGGGTGGCACGGCCCGTTCCAGGCGCGGTCTGCACACCCGGATCGTCTTCAAGCGTTCGATTTCCTCGAGCGGCGGCAACTTGAAGTACTTGATCCAAAAATCCGCCTTGTTTTTAGGGTCTTTGATGGGGACGGCCACCTTCCATTCCTCCATCGGGATCGTCCGCCATTTATCCTGGGTGGGTTCGCTTCGATTGGTGATCCCCCAGACGCGCCGTCGACTCCCTTGTTCGTGGAGGACCATGTTCACATGAAATATAGCGGGCCAGACTGTCCAGAAGTCGCCGCAGATATGCGTGCATCCGGAGGTCAGCACGTCGTTCGTGCACGTCCCAAAGCGCTTGTCCAGAATGCCCCGCACTCCGCGGGGGGAAGGAGGACCGAACTTCAGGACAACGGCAACCGCCAGGACGATGACCAAGCCCGCCGTTGCGATGGCAGCCTTGCGGTCACCCAGGACCGCGTGCCATTGCATCCCCGCGAAAACCGCCACGGCGCATTGCAGCATGATCACAGAGGTCGTGGCGTATCTTGGATTAAATCCATTATGCGCGGCCCAATCGAGCATCCCTATCAGGGCGAAATGGCATGCCGCCGCTGCGGACAGACAGCCTGCCGCGACGGCACTGGCACGCAAGGCACGCCGGCCGGCCTGAGAGAACAGCGAAACCAGGGCCACAACAAACACGGCCATCCATTCCTTCCAGAGCATGCCCGACAGAAAGTGCCGCCAAGTGTTTGCGGCCATCGTGGCATACGCCGTCCATTGACTGCCGCCCAGGTTCAATTTCGCGTATTCCTGTCTGTGGCTGGGGAGCAGGGAGAGTCCTAACCATAGGATGAGGAAACCTGCGATCATTAACAATGTCTTCGGCGGTTCCTTTTGGGCCAGGGATTTCAGCCCCTGAGGCAGTCCGGAGGAGCGAAGGGAGCGCCAGTCTGCCCCGAATGACCCGCCGAAGAGCCACCTCCAAACGACGACCGCGCCAAGGATTATGGCGGTGGCGTAGTTCACCCACAACGCGCAGAACAGGCATCCCACACCCAATGCCAATCTCAGGCGCCCACGCCGCCCGTCCTCATTCGACAGCAGCAACAAGGCCGCAAAGCCCAGGCCTAAAGCGCTGCCGTATTCATGATGGGCGATTAAATAATTGAAGATGCGTGGCTGCGGCCAGCACACGAGGAGCAACGCCGCAATGGCTCCGCCGGCGATCCAACGCCGACGGCCGCCAACATAACGCGCCGCCAGGAAAATGGCCAGCAATCCGAGGAACGAGTTAAGACCGGCCTGGATGAAGAGGTTGATCCGGGGGTTGCGAAAGGGAGACGCCAACAAGGGCACCAGCGCCCCCAGGCGGTTCTGGCGCCAGAAGAATGGCGTCCATTTGGTGCAGCTCGCCAGCACGGGCAGCAGCGAATCCGTTTGATGGAACCGGTGGATAGGCCCAAGATCAATCCAGACTGCGGCGAACACCACGACCGCCAGAACCGCCAACGCCGCCGCTACTCCGGCCCTGTCGTGGCGAGGATCCGCCGTCCTTGCCCCATCGTGACTGTCCATGCTTATTTCTCCGCGTAGTGGGGATAGGGAGTTTGACAGACTTCCCGTGGGACATCTTTTTTAAGGAGGTGCACGGATGGATTATGTCGGAATTGACCATCACCGTCAATACTCTCACATGACGTTGATGGATGAGAAGAGGAACATCTATTGGAGTGTTGTGAATGGCCGCGCCGGAACTCTATCGCCGGCCGCGAGGCGAAGTCAATCACCCTCCCCGGTTGTCAAGGTCAGATGAATAATTCCGGTTCCGAGCAACGTGAATCTTTCCGCTTTTCGGTATCCGACCCGGAGAGCAAGCGAGAGCCGCCGACGACGGAAGAACGCTTCCTGCCTTGCGCCGGAAGGACCGTCCCGCTGGAATCCTATTCCTCCTCTTATGGCGCGGCTTGGCTGTGTCGGGCGACGAGGCCTGTTCCAGGCGCAGTCTGTATACCTGGATCGTCTTCAACCGTTCAATTTCCTCGAACGGCGGCAGCTTGAAGTAATTGATAAACCGATCCACATTGTTTCGGGGTCTCTCTCTGATGGGGACAGCCACCTTCCATTGCTCCATCGGGATAGTCCGCCACTTCTCCTGAGTGGTTTCGCTTCGATCCGTGATCCCCCAGACACGGCGTCGACTCCCTTGTTCGCGGAGGACCATGTTCACATGAAATATGGCGGGCCAAACTGTCAAGTAGTTGCCGCAGATGTGGGTGCTGCCGGAGGTCAGAACATCATCCGTGCACGTCCCAAAGCGCGTGTCCATGATGACCCGCACTCCGTGCGGGGAAGGGGGGCCGAACTTCAGGACAATGGCAACCGCCATGGCGATGACCAAGCCCGCCGTTGCGATGGCAGCCTTGCGGTCGCCCAGGACGGCATGCCATTGCATCCCGGCAAAAACCGCCAAGGCGCATTGCAGCATGATCACAGAGGTCGCCGCGTATCTTTGATTAAAATGCCACTGGGCGACCCAATCGAGCATCCCTATCACGGCGAAATGACTTACCGCCGCTGCGGACAAACACCCAGCCGCGACGACACTGGCACGCAAAGCACGCCGGCCGGCCCGAGAGAACAGCGAAGCCAGGGCCACAACAAACACGGCCAGCCATTCCTTCCAGAGTATGCCCGACAGAAAATGTCGCCAGGTGTTATCCGCCAACGTGGCATACGCCGTCCATTGACTGCTGCTCAGGTTCAATTTCGTGTAGTCCAGTCTGTAGCTGGGAAGCAGGGAGAGTCCTAACCAAAGGATGAGGGCACCTGCGATCATCAACAATGTCTTCGGCGGTTCCTTTTCCGTCAGGGATTTCAGCCCCTGACGCAGGCCAGCAGAGCGAAACGAGCGCCAGTCTGCCCCGAATGAACCGCTGAGGAGCCACCTCCAAGCGACGACCGCGCCCAGGGTAATGGCGGTGGCATAGTTCACCCACAACGCGCAGAACAGGCATCCCACACCTAATGCAAATCTCAGACGCCCACGCCGCCCGTCCTCCTTCGAAAGCAGCAACAAAGCCGCAAAGCCCAAGCCCAATGCGCTGCCGTATTCATGATGGGCGATCAAATAATTGAAGATGCGTGTCTGCGGCCAGCAGACAAGCAGCAGTGCGGCAATGGCTCCGCCGACGATCCAACGCCGAGAGCCGCCGACATAACGTGCCGCCAGCAAAATGGCCAGCAACCCGAGGAACGAGTTGAGCCCGGCCTGGACAAACAGGTTGATCAGCGGGTGGCGAAAGGGTAACGCCAACAAGGGTACCAACGCCCCCAAGCGGTTCTGGTGCCAAAAGAAGGGCGTCCATTTGGTGCAGCTCGCCAGCACGGGCAGCAGCGAATCCGCATGATGGTACCAGTGGATAGGCCCCAGATCAATCCAGACTACGGCAAACACCACGACCGCCAGAACCGCCAACGCCGCCGCTACTCCGGCCCTGTCGCCGCGAGGATCCTCCGTCCTTGCCTCAGCATGACTGTCCATGCTTTTTTCTCCGCGTGTTAGGAATAGGGAGCCTGATAGACTTCCCGTAGGACAACTTTTTTAAGGAAGTGCACGGATGGATTATGTCGGAATTGACCATCATCGTCAATACTCTCACATGACGTTGATGGATGAAAAAAGGCCGAAAGCCATTTTTAGCGTCAACCCGAAAAAACTGGCTTTTAGGCATCGGAGTGGCTAAAATGGTCACGATAGGCGGGCCGGGAATACATCTTCAGAAGGCCCCCAAACTGTCCAATAAGCATCATTTCAACCGATGACCGAGACTATGAAAACAAAGCTCACGACGCTGATCCCTATTTTGTTCGTTCTGGTTGCCACGTGGATGACCTACCGCCTCCACGGGTCTCCTCAAACAGGCATTGATGACGCGAATATCGTCTTCAGCTATTCAGAAAACCTTGCCGCCGGACACGGCCTGATCTATGGCCACAATCCCGAACGCGTGGAGGGTTTCACATCGATGCTGTGGACGCTTCTTTGTGCGCTCATCTTCAAGTTGGGGCTTGGCGAACGAGGCGTGCTTATGCTTTCCGTCTCTCTTCTCTGCGTCGTGCAGATCTTGTTTCTCCACATCATACGCCGCCAGGCGGCATCCAGAGGCCGGCCGTCATGGCCGTATGCATGCGTCTATTTCCTGTTTATTGTCAGCAGCCCGTCATACATCACGTGGATGACGATCACACTGATGGACACCTGTATCTGGGCATTCATCCTTGCCTGTTTGACGTATGTTGCCATCGATCCGCCCCGTACATCCCGCAGCCACATCCTGGCCGTTCTTCTGATCGTCCTCGCAACACTAGCACGCCCCGAGGCCATGATTCTGGTTCCTGCGATGATCGGACTGGTCTGGCTTCGCGCGCAATCTACCGATCACCCGCACACGGCGAGACTAGTCCTCGGAATGGTGGGCGCGTTTGTCGCCACCGTCACGGCTCTGACAATCTTCCGCCTCTGTTATTTCGGGTTTCCTTTTCCCAACACCTTCTACGCCAAAGTGTCGCCGTCACTGATCTACAACCTGACAAAGGGGAAAGACTATCTGTTCGGGTTCGCGTTCAGCGGCCAGATTGCCGGAGTGTGCGTGCTTGTCGTCATGGTCAGCGCGGTGTTAACAATCGGCGGCATGTTTAAGCGGGTGCCGGCCGATCGCCATGCCGCCGCTATACGGAAACGCCCAATTGAACCGCACGAGATAAGCGGACTCGTGGCGACAGTCTTGCTCATAGTCCCCGTGCTTACCGGCGGAGATCACTTCCAGATGTTCCGGTTCTATCAACCGGCATATCCGATCATGTGTCTAACGATGGCACTCCTGTTGAGCAAGGCCGGTGTCTTTCGGATCGAAATCCCATGGAGCGCCTTTTTGGCCCGAGCAAGGAAGTCCCCGGTGCGCTACGTGGCCGCACTTGTCATCGGGACGTACTGGCTGTTTGCGTGGGCGCACGGCACAACCTGGAATAGCCTGCGCCGGGATAGTCCCATGGCCATTGAGTTCACCCTAGTTGCCGAGAGCATCTCACAAGGTGAGAAGCTGAAGACGCTGTTCTCTGAATTGCCCCGGCTTCCTTCCATAGGCGTCGTCACGTCCGGCGCCATCGCCCGAACCTATCCCGGTCGCATCGTCGATCTCATGGGGCTGAATAATTCCTTCATCGCCCACTTCAAGGGAGACCGCCAGGGAATGAAAAACCATGCGGCCTTCGAAAAGGATGCCTTCTTTCTGGTCGAGCCGGACGTCTTGTTGGCGTCACCTCCGATACCGCCAAAGAAAAAAAATCGTTATAGCCTCTGGCTGAAAGACATTTTTAACGACCGCCGGTTCATCAAGAACTGGAGTTATGGCGTCCTCTTGACACGATCACATCCACATCGAGAGATAGAATGGTTCTTCGACCATCGCTTCCTGCAGAAACTGCGTGAAACGCCTGAATACGAATTCCACGAGACAATGAAATGGTCGGGCAAGTGGGTGGGCTTGAAAAAACCGCTTACGTCACATCATCATACAAGAAGTTGAGGCCCAAGGAAATATAGGGATAGCGGCTTCGATTATTTTGTCTTGCCCGGAATGAAGCTCATGGCCCGTTCGGCCATGGCCGTGATCGTCAGGGAAGGGTTTACGCCCAGGTTCGCCGGGACCGCCGAGGCGTCGGTCACATACATGTTGTCGTAGCCGAACACCCGGTGGTCCTTATCGATCACCCCGTGGTCCTTGTCCTTTCCGATGATGCAGCCACCCAGGATGTGAGCCGTCATGGGGATGTTGAACAACACCTCCGTGATCGCGTTTTGGGGGATGGCGTCCATTCGTTCGGCCATCGCGCGAACGGCCCGGTTGGCTTCCGGGATATAGGTCGGGATCCTCTTGCCGCCGTTCTTCGAGACGAGCCCCTTTCGGAAGAACGCCCACCAGCGGCGCTTCCTCGATACCGTGAGGTAATTATCGAGCGTTTGCATGACGAGAAGGATAACGCTGTTACGCCCCCAATTGAAGGGGATGCGGATCCTCAAGAATTGCAGGGGATGGCGGACGACGTTCCAGAAGAATTTCAGGGGGCGGGGAACCTTTCCGCCGCCGTCCGTCATCAGCCCTGCGAAAACCGCCATCACGTCCGAGCCCTTGGGGTAACGGACCAACTCGATGTGCGTCGTATCGTTGACGAAGACACTCGACGTGATCGACACGCCCAGGGAGTGCTGTTGGTTCTTCCTCGAGGTCACACCGGCAAGCACTTCGCTGTTGGTCCGGACGACATGTCCCAGCTTATCGGACAGATCGGGCAGCGATCCTTTTTCCTTGCAGCGCATCAGGAGCTCAAGGGTGCCGATGACGCCGGCGGCAAAGACGACCCCCCCGGCCCGTTTCACGACCTTCTTTCTGGGATAGAGGCCCTTCGTCCTTCGGGACGTGACAATATAGTCCCCGTTTTCATCCCGCTTCACGTCAATGACCTTATGCTCCGGCACGATTTCGGCGCCGAGCCCTTCGGCCAGGTGAAGATAGTTCCTGTCCAAGGAATTCTTCCCGCCGTCGCGACAGCCGACCATGCAATGCCCCGACATCGTGCAACCGCTCCGTTCCGGCCCTCTTCCCCCGAAATAAGGATCGGGAACGGCGACACCCGGCTTTCCGAAGAAGACACCGACATCCGTTGCCTTGAAATGCCGTTCCCTGCCGATCTCCCTGGCGTAATCCCTCAGCATGTGGTCCGTGGGCCAGAATTTCGGATTGGTCACGACACCGAGCATTCTTTTCGCAGTTTGATAATGGGGCCCCAGCTCCGCTTTCCAGTCGGGGATAAGCCCTTTCCACTGGGAGTCATCGAAAAACACGTCGGGGGGAACGATAAGCGTGTTGGCGTAGACCAGGCTGCCTCCGCCGACGCCGCTGCCGCCGAGGATGAGCACGTCGTTCAGCAGTTGGATCCTCTGGATCCCGTGACAGAACAGGGCCGGCGCCCAGAGAAATTTCCAGAACGTCCAGTTCGTCTTGGGAAAATCCTCGGCCCGCCACCGCTTCCCGCTTTCGATCACGCAGACGGTATTGCCTTTTTCCGCGAGCCGAAGAGCCGCGACACTGCCGCCGAAGCCGGAACCGATCACGATGAAATCGTAGGTCATGTTCCCACAGGATGCCACATCCCGGGCCTGACGGCAATCCCCATATTTTTAATATTTACCCAGCCACCGATAGTAGGCTGTCCTACTCACCCCGTAATACCGATGAGTCCTGGCTATGTTACTGGTGACTTACTCAACATGGCGCAGGATCCCCAAGCGCCTCCCGGTGAGCACGAATATCCAAAAATATTCCCCGCTATAGCGCGAGTTATAGCCCGTTAATTTTTGTTTTTCAATCTATTGTCACGTTTTAAAAACCAATCATACAATTCTTGATTGGGGTAAACTAACCAATGAATCCAATGCCCCACTTCAGGCTCAATCGAAAATTTCAAGTCTTTGTTTTTTCCTTTAAGTTTGTTTATCATTCTTTCTGTTTCTTCAAATGGAACTACATTATCTATTTTTCCATGAAAAGCCCATATAGGCATATCAACAAGCCTATCAATATTTTCATCTATATAATCCATATGACTAGTAAATCCGCTCATTGGGGCAATGGCGGCAAATTTATCTGGATACTTTACCGCAAGATACCATGTACCAGAACCACCCAAACTTAAACCAGTAAGATAAACTCTATTTGTATCAATTCTGTACTTGGCGGTTACTTCTTTATAAAAGTTTTCAAACCAATCATCCGTCGACCATCTAATATGTTCGGGGCATTGCGGTGATATAATAATAAAAGGAAATTCCCGCCCCCTGTATATTTGGTCTGGAATTCCAGAGGCATATAGTTTATTTAAATCAGTTCCTCGATCTGAACCTCCATGCAAATAAATAATAAGTGGCCACTTCTTTAAAGTATCTGCATTGTAATCTTTTGGCATGTATGCCAAATAATGGTAATGTGCATCCTTAGGTTTTTGATTTAGTCCATGATTAAATGTTAAATCAAATTGTAAATCTCCTTTTTCCGTCCAATATTTTACACGACCGTGTAATTGTCCATTTAACCAATTCTCCTCCGCTTCCTTTTGTCCGTTTTTAAACCAAGAGGTGCTTAATCCATTTCTTAATCCATTTTGATAATGACCTGAAAATTCAATTTGTCCATTATTATACCATCCTTTACATAGACCTTCTTTTGTGTTGGAGCGATAATTGCATTGATATCCCTCCTTTATTCGCTTATCAAAAGAACTATAAAAGGCCTCCATTTGAATCTGCCCGTTTTCAAAATAATCCTTAACATGATATAAATTACTTTTATTATCAAGTTTTATAATCCGTTTATAAACAATTGTATTATTTTTTGATACTGCATAGTTCAAAGTAAAAGTATCAATATCTTGAGCTTTTATTAATCCCAAGCTAAATATTACTAATATGATTGTGGCCGTGGCTCTCATTTTAATGGATTATAAAAATATAAGAATTTTCTTTTTCCGAGCGAGCTGAATTCCCGCTCTTGGCGCGGAATTTCCCCTTAACCACGCCGGAATTATATCGGTGGCCGCGCGGCCCTGTCAATCGCCGTGAAAAGCCGCGAAAAGATTGCTCGATGATCTAATCGGGATAAGAAACCCCGTCGCACCGGCTAAAGGAGATAGACCCCCGCCCCCCCCTGATCACAAAATGCTCCGGGCCAAGGTCACGGATGAGATCGGGTCTCCCTGAAAAACGGGAAGAGCCCCGGCTCTGAAGGGCGAATCTGGTCGAAAAAGCGTCAACCGACGTTTACGTTCGACCATGAGAATGGAAACAACTATTGTGACCGCTTAACCACCGAGATGTTTTGGGGAACCCTGGTCAACACATGATGGCAGAAATAGCACGGGTTCATCGTCGCTCCGGGAAAAACGACACCTTGTTTTTCAAGGAGCGCGCGGACTCGGGACAATCCGGTCTCGAAGACCGCGGACACGAACGGGTTCCGGGAGGCGTTCTCGAGCATCTTCGCGGCCGTATGCTTGTGGATATTGCCGATGGTCAATCGTTCGGAGTCCGTGGCATAGCCGCAGCAGGGCTTGACGTCGCCGTTGGGCAAGACATAGAAAACGTGGCCCGGTCCCCGGCAGAAGTCCTCTTTGAACCACTCCTTGCCCCACGGGTTGAGGAGGGGTTCAGCCTTGCCGACCGGGGCCAGATCGATGGTCGTTACGGGCACGAACAGGGAATCATTCTTGATGACCCGATGCCCGCCGCAGGCGACGAGCTTCGCTTTCAAAGTCTTGGCCAAGGCCTTCAGGACCGCATCCGTTTCCTTATCCCTCGCCCCTCTGACCGCGATGACACCGGCGATATCCGGCCGGTTCCAGATGTCGGAAGCCGTTGCGATGAACAAGGCTGGCTTCGCTGGGTCCTTTCCATGGAACACATCGACGCTGACGCCAAAGGAGCCGTCATAGCCTCGGTCGCACAATTCATTCAGCGTCCGCCGCAGTTGCAGGCTGGTCTTGAACCAACGCGCGTTCGTGGTGACCATTCCGAACAGGAGACCGTAGGCGACAGCGCCTTCGGTCAGGGCGAAGAGGAACTCCTTATCCAGGAACGGCTCGCCGCCGGTGAACCCGACCCTTTCGACGCCGGCCTTCCGGCAGGACCGCAGGAACTTCACGGCCGCCGGTATCGGCAGCCGGATCTTTCCCCGCTCGACCGAACAATGGGCGCAATTCAGGTTGCAGTCCGTCAAGGACGCGAACAGGACCTCTTTCGGGGAGAATCCGGTGCCACGAAGGGGTGCTCTTTTGTTTGTCATATGTCCCGATCCGGAGCCGGCCGCCCGGTCCGCTCCCAGCACTTTATGCCTCCCCCCTGGTCAAAGTCAACTTGACCAGGGGACGCGGTTTGACATCGCCGTTCAGCCTCCGATACAATTCCTGCAAGGTCAGCAGGGTAGATTCATTGTCCGGAGCGGGAATTCGCCGCGTCGCGGATAAGGAAACTCCTTTCCCGCCCTGAGTATCATCCGCCCGTCGACCGGTTCACCGGAGATGACGAAGGCGGCTCTTCGTCAAGACCTACGAAAGAGACGGCTGAAGCGAGCGGGGAGCATGCCCAAGCTTTCGTGATCATGGAGAGGGGGCGTCTGTGAGCTTTCGGCCTGCGCGAGAGGGCTTGCGACCCAAAGAGGAAGATGAGAAGGAATTCAACGAGCAGCACCTCGACCGGATAGAGGTCCGCCGCGACAACTGAGAAAAAAAAAGGAGCGGCTGAACCCGCCGCTCCCTTCGTGGAGCCGTGTTTTCGACCCCGGACGATGCCGGGAGTCTTAGTACCGCCGGCCGCCGCCGAAACCGCCGGACCTTGAGTTGTCCGTGCGCGGTTTGGCCTCGTTGACCTTGGCCGCCCGGCCCTTCAGATCCTTGCCGTTCAGCATGGAGATGGCCTTTTCGGCCTCGCCCTTGTTCGGCATCTCGATGAACCCGAAGCCGCGGGACTCGCCGCTGAACTTGTCCTTGATGATGGAGGTTGTCGCCACTTCACCGAACGCCTGGAAGACTTCCCTCAGGTCGTTCTCGTTGACGGTGTTGGGCAGGTTGCCCACGTAGATGTTCATTCTCGTCTCCTTTCGACGATGGAAAGACTCTCCCGAGCCTTCCCGGTTCTTAAAGATTCTTGAACGTCATAAAGGAGAGGAGTGTCTGACCGATCAGGGCCTCCGGCCCCTTCCTTTACTCATTCAGGTGTTGATAGCTGGGATTTCCCCTTGCTTATTAACACCCTTATTATACCACGGCTTTCGGAATCTTGCCCGGTTAGGGATAGGTGACATGATGATGTGATGCACCTCCTTGGGAAGTCTGATTGACTCCCCGGTGGATACTTCTTTCCAGGACGTGCACGCATGAATTATATGGGTATTGATCGTCCCAGGCAATACTCCCGCGTGACTCTGATAGATGAGAAAAGGTCGAAAGCCGTTTTTAGCATGAATCCCTAAAAAACTGGCTTTTGGGCATCGGAGCGGCTCAAATGGTCACGATAGGCGGGCCGGGAAGACACCTTCAAAAGGCCCCTAAACTGTCCAATAAGTTATTTCGACCGATGGCCGAGACTTTAAAAGCGAAGCTCAAAACGCTTATCCCTATTTTATTCGTTCTGCTTGCCACGTGGATGACTTACCGCCTCCATGGGTCACCTCAAACAGGCATTGATGATGCGAATATCACCTTCAGCTATTCAGAAAATCTCCCGGCCGGGCACGGCATGATCTATGGCCACAATCCCGAACGCGTGGAGGGTTTCACGTCGATGCTGTGGACTCTCCTTTGTGCGCTCATTTTTAAGTTGGGGCTTGGCGAAAGAGGCGTGCTTGCGCTTTCCGTCTTTCTTCTCTGCATCGTGCAGATCTTGTTTCTTCACATCGTACGCGGCTATGCGACAGCCAGAGGCCAGCGGTCATGGCCCTATGAATGCGTCTATCTGCTGCTTGTCATCAGCAGCCCATCATACATCACCTGGATGACGATCACATTGATGGACACCTGTATTTGGGCATTCATCCTTGCCTGTTTGACGTATGTTGCCATCGATCCGCCCCGTACATCCCGCAGCCACATCCTGGCCGTTCTTCTGATCGTCCTCGCGACACTGGCACGCCCCGAGGCCATGATTCTGGTTCCTGCGATGATCGGACTGGTCTGGCTTCGCGCGCAATCTACCGATCACCCGCACACGGCGAGACTAGTCCTTGGAATGGTGGGCGCGTTTGTCGCCACCGTCACGGCTCTGACAATCTTCCGCCTCTGCTATTTCGGGTATCCTTTTCCCAACACCTACTACGCCAAAGTGTCGCCGTCGCTGATCTACAACCTGACAAAGGGGAAAGACTATCTGTTCGGGTTCGCGTCTAGCGGCCAGCTCGTCGGAGTGGGCGTGCTTGCCGTCGTGGTCAGCGCTGTGTTAACAATCGGCGGCATGTTTAAACGGCTGCTGGCCGGTCGCCATGCCGCTGCAGTAAGGAGACGCCCTATCGAAGCGCACGAGATATGCGCATTGGTAGCGATAGTCTTGCTCATGATCCCCGCGCTTACCGGCGGAGATCACTTCCAAATGTTCCGGTTCTATCAGCCGGCATACCCGATCATGTGTCTGACGATAGCACTCCTGTTGAGCAAGGCTGGTGTCTTTCTGGTCGAAACTCCGCGGGGCGTTTTTTTGGCCAGGGCCAGGCAGTCCCCGGTGGCTTGGGTGGCCGCACTTCTCATGGGAGCGTACTGGTTGCTTGCATGGGCGTAAGGCCCCAAGTGGAATAGCATGCGTCGAGACAGTCCAATGGCCATTGAGTTCACCCTGGTAGCCGGGAGCATCTCACAAGGTGAGAAGCTGAAGATGCTGTTCTCTGAACTGCCCCAGCTTCCTTCCATAGGCGTCGTCACGTCCGGCGCCATCGCCCGGATCTATCCCGGCCGGATTGTTGACCTTATGGGATTGAATAATCCCACCATCGCACATTTTAAGGGAGACCGCAAGGGAATGAAGAACCATGCGGCATTCGAGAAAGATGCCTTTTTTGTGGTCGAGCCGGACGTCTTGTTGGCGTCCCCCCCGATACCGCCAAAGAGACGGAACCGATATATCCTCTGGCTGAAAGACATTTTTAACGACGGTCGGTTCATCAAAAACTGGCGCTATGGCATCCTCTTGGCACGATCACATCCAGATCGAAAGGTAGAATGGTTCTTCGACCATCGCTTCCTGCAGAAACTGCGTGAAACGCCTGAATACGAATTCCACGAGACCATGAAATGGTCGGGCAAGTGGGTGGAGACCGCTGTCGCCAAAGGCGCCCAAGGACGGTAATTTCATCAGGGCGAGTCCATGGGATAACGCAAAATAAAGTTTCATTCCACCCGCAACGCGTCAACGGGATTGGCCCGCGCTGCCCTCACCGTCTGAACACCGACCACGCTCAGGACGACGACGAGCATCGCTGCCGAAGCCAACGGAAAGACGAGGGGGTCGAGCGGAACCCGTTGAGCGAATTGGTTCAACCATTGGCGCAGAAAAAAGAATGCCGCGGTCCAGGCCGCCGCGTTGGCAACCGCAATCCAAACCAGATACTCTTTCACCATCAAAATGACGAGTTCCGAAACAGAAGCCCCCAGGACCTTCCTGATGCCGAGTTCCTTGATCTTTTTTTGGGCGGTGAAAGCGGCCAGGCCGAAGAGTCCCAGGGCGGCGATGACGATCGCCAATAAACTGAAGACGTTGAACAGCCGTTCCTGTTGGGTTTCGTTCCGGTATTGTCGGTTGAAGGCGTCGTCCAAAAATTCATAACCAAAGAGGTGATCGGGAAAGAATTTTTCGAAAGTTTCCCGAATGGCCGGCAAGACCTCGGAGATCCGGCTTTTATCCACCTTAATGAACGCGAATTGGAGCCAGGGCAGGTATTTGCGGAAGATGAACGGCCGGATGCCTTCGCGAAGCGAGCGGTCGTAGAAATCTTTGACGACGCCGACAATCCGGACGTTGCGGAGTTTCGGATCGATGGCCCCCTGGCTCCAATAGAGCATCCGGCCGATGGGATCCTCGCCGCCGAACATTTTGGCCGCGGTTTCATTAATGATACAGGATTCGGTTTCGTCCTGGGGAAATGCGGCCGACAGCGCCCGGCCTCGAACGATGGGCATCTCGAACGTTTCGAAGAAGTCGAAGTCGATCATGGTATAACCAATCCGGGTCGGATCGGGATCGGGATTCCCCTCCCAATCGACGACGATGACTTGGCCGACGTCCAAGGGCCGCTGAGCGGCCCTGGTCACGTGAAGAACTCCGGGGTGTCCAAGCAATTGCTCCTTGAACGAATCGAATCGCGTAGAAAGCTGGGGATTGGAGTATACGGTGACGATTTGGTCCCGGTTGAATCCCAGGTCGAAGGCGCGGAGGAAGCGAAGTTGCCGGGCGACGATGATGGCGCAGAGAATGAGGGCCACGGAGGTAGAAAACTGGATGACGATCAGGATTTTCCGAAAGACACCGCCCCCCGCGGCGGGGGTGAAACGACGGCGGAGCAGTTGGACGAGCTTGAGTGAGGAGAGATAGAACGCGGGATAGCTGCCGGCCGCGAGTCCTACGACCGAGGCGGTCAGGATCAGCAGGAGAATGAGCCCGCCCATGTTCGGGCCAAAAAGGACCAGATTTGTCCCTGCCAGACTGTTGAAGGCCGGGAGAAGGAGCGGCGCCGCGCCCACGGCCAGAGCCATGGCCACAAACGACGTCGACAAAGATTCTCCCAGAAACTGGCGGATGATCTGTCCCCGGCCGGCGCCGATCGACTTGCGAAGTCCAACCTCCCGCGTCCGCTGGGCGGACTGGATCGTGCTCAAGTTCAAGAAATTAACGCAGGCCATAAGCAGAATCAACGCGGCGATCGAGGAAAACAGGATAACGCGGAGGATGTTTCCCGGCCGGCCCGCCCAATAGAGATACGATTCGGAGAACGGCTGAAGAATAGGTTTGGGTTTATAATCCGGGTTGATGCGCTCCTGGAAAATTCCCGAGATTTTTTGATTGAAACCGTCGACCGAGACTCCGGGACGAAGACGGACATAGGCATAGGCGACGAACTCTTCCCATCGGGCAAGCCGGTCCTCGCCCAGCCATTCCACGCGCGTGACCATGTCGAAGCGCAGGCTCGAATTCGGGGGGACATTCTTCACCACGGCCGTCACCTGAAAATCCAAGCCCGGATCCGCGAGGTACAGGGTCTTGCCGACCGGATCTTCCGCCCCGAAATACCGCCGGGCAGTATCCTCGGTAAGGACAAGAGAGTTTTTTTCCCGCAAGGCCGTTTCCGGATTCCCCCTGACGAACGGAAAAGTAAACATGCGGAAGAAGCCGGGATCGGTGAGCGTAATTGTTTCTTCATAGAAACGGATATTCCCTTTTTTCACCACGGACCCGTGCCAAGGCCAGACCCGGGCGAAATCCACAACTTCGGGATATTCGGCCCCCAGGACCGGAGGCAGGGCGTATGTCGTTGTCGACCAGCTCCGTCCCTCCGGAGCCCGGCTGAGGATCATATACAGGTTCTCCCTGTTCTCGTGGAAGCGGTCGAAGCTCAATTCGTTGCGGACCCAGGCCATGATCAAAAGGAAGCACAGCATTCCCAGGGCGAGGCCGACGATGTTGATGGTTGAAAAGCTCTTATTACGGCGGATCGCCCGCGCGCCCGTCCGGAAATAGTTCCAAGCCAGAGCGGGAACGAATCGGGGCGCCTGCCAGGACGGCCGGCTTCCGCGCCTAATCGTGTAGACCTTGTGGAATTCCGAGCCGATGACACCCGAATCCCCCAAGATCTTGATCGATTCGCCGAAGGCTTGTCCTGGAGTCCGGCCGCGGGCGACAAGGCCGTCGATTCTGTCCCGCAGATGGGATTCAATCTCCGCGATGAAGCCCGGTTCGAGCGACGGATTGGACATCAGCGTCTTCCGCCAATCAGCGACAGCTTTTTCCAGATCGAACACGGGATTTCTCCTTTAGCCTTCGACCGGCTCGGCCGGCGTCCAAAGCCTGACGAACGCACCGTGAATGCGGAGCCAATGCTGTTTTTCGACCTCAAGTTCCCGACGGCCGGCGTTGGTCAAAGAATAATATTTGCGCATCCTGTTTTCGTCCGTCATTCTCCAGCGGGCTCGAATCAGGCCGTCTTTTTCCATCCGATGAAGAACCGGATAGAGCAAGGCTTCCGACCAATCGATCGTCCCTCCGGATAATTCGGTGACTTCCATGAGGATGCGGTATCCATAGCTCTCTCCCTTGAGCAGCAGGGAGAGAACCATGGGTTTGGCGGTGGCGGCAATGAGCGTTTTGGACATTTTCGGCCTTCTAATACTAAATTATTTTAGATACCTCAAATTTTTATGTATGCGAGAAATGTGCCAACGTTTTTCCAGAAGGCCGGCTATTTCAAACAACCGAGTTGTCCGGATGTGACACACCGACTGTCCGAAATAGGACAATATCGCCCTCCACCTTGACACCGATCCGCATCCATGGATATCATCCCTCGAAAACCCAATATCGATCCAAGAAAAACGAATGACCCCCCGCGCCAACACCCTGGGAATTCTGGCGATGATGGCCACGGCCTTCCTATGGAGCATCGCCGGTCTGTTCATCAAGATCATCGACTGGAATCCCCTGACCATCGCGGGCTTCCGGAGTCTCGTCGCCTCGCTTGTCATTCTCCTCTTTCTGAAGCGGCCCAAGTTCCACCTGTCCTTCCCCCAGGTTGCCGCCGCCTTGGCCAGCGCGGCCACGATGCTGTTGTTCGTTTCGGCCAACAAGACCACGACTTCGGCTAACGCCATCCTCCTGCAGTATATCGGACCCATCTTCACGGCGTTCATCGGGGCCGTCCTTCTGAAGGAAAGAGCCCGCATAGAACATTGGATCGCCTTTCCGCTCGTCGCCGCGGGGATGATCGCGATGTTCATGGACAAGCTCGGCGGGGGACGGACGCTCGGCAACGTGCTCGCCGTCTTATCCGCGATGACCTTCAGCTTTTATTTTGTCTTCATGCGGATGCAGAAGGACGGATCGCCCCTGGAGTCGATTCTTCTATCGCATTGGCTGGTCGCGGCGATCGGGATCGTCTCTTCGATATTTATGCCGATTCCGTCGGTTTCCCTGAAAGCGGTCGGCGCGGTCGCCGTCCTGGGAATCTTTCAGGTCGGCGTCTCGGCGATCCTCTTTGCTGCGGCCATCAAGCACATCTCGGCCGTTTCGGCCAACCTGATCGCGGTGATCGAGCCGGTTTTCAACCCGGTTTGGGTCTTCCTCGTCCTGGGCGAAGCGCCCGGCCCTAACGCCATTATCGGCGGCCTTATCATCGTTGCCGCCGTCACCGGCGTTTCGGTGGTGGGGGCAAGGCGGGCGATCTCATAAACCCGCTAATAAAACGGCACTGAAGCCGCCCTCACTCCCCCGGCCCCCGGGGAACCAGTCCCGTCGGTTCCCCCCGTCGAAAATCCGACGGGTCCCCTCTCCGCTACGGGGGCTTGAGGACGGCATTCAGTGCCGTTTGCGTCTATATTGGTTCTCGTTTCTGACATCGGCATTCTATTGATGCCCGTATGGGCTTTGTCCTGATATGAACTAGAGCCCGACGCAGGCAATGCAGTTAATCGCCGAGTTGTAAAAATTATTCGATAGCGGGGAGAGTGATTTTCTCCGGCTCAAAGACGACTGAGCGCTCCCCGGCTTCGACCTGGCCGAGCTCAAGAAGGTCATATCCCGCTTTCTTGCCTGTTTTTAGGGTTCGGTCGACTTCCTTTTCCGGCACAAAAATGTAGAACCCGATTCCCCAGTTGAAGGTGGTCAGGCAGTCCTTCAGGCTGACGCCGACCTCGAGCATAAACCGGAAAAGCGGCGGTATCTCATCCACCCATTTTTTGATCCGATAGGTGAAAGGTCTCTTGTCATAGGCGATCTTGGAGATCCCTCCCCCCGTGCCGCCGAGGAGAGAGTGGATCTCGATATTTTTTTCCTGCAGGGCCTCGACGAGACTGACATATGAGCGGGTGGGGATGAGCGCCTCCTCGCCCAGGATTTTTCCATTCGGCAGTTCGTGGAGAAACTTGTCTTTGAGCGCCAAGGCCCGCTTAATCACCAGGGAAATGCCGTTGGCGTGAATCCCTGATGATGCCGCCCCGATGATGCGGTCTCCGACAGACAGTTTTTCTCCCGTGACGAGCCTGTTTCGAGGAGCGATAATGCCCGTTACACATCCGGACAACGAGGGAGCGCTACGCACCGGCGGCTCCGCTTTGACCAAATAGCGGAGGGCGGGTGATTCGCCGGCAGGCAGGGCCATCCCGCACATCGAACAGGCCTGATAGAAGCTTTCGGCCAGGTCGTGGCTTCGCCTCTCGTCCATGAACCACTCGCTGTCGCCCGCCGCCACTTCGTCCGTGTAGATCACGGGGAGGGCCCCCTGGCAGATCACGTCATTGGCCGCCATAAGGGCCGTGTCGATGCCGATGCCCTCGTAATAAGTCCTCCCGGTTCCGGCGTGTTGATACATCCATTCCGCAATCCAGTTTTTATTTCCCAGGCCTTCCTGGGTCATGCACCAGAAATGGGATTTGGCGCCGCGATACCGGAAAACGACTCCATGGGCGCCCAGGCTTTCCCGCTCGATATACACTCCCCGTTTATTGGGAAACTTGAGCGTCCTCTTCCCGGCGCCCACCATGGCCATCTTGAACGGCTCAATCTTGGTATAGTCCACCCCCGCCTTGGCGTATTCGGATTTCACCTGTCTTCTCGGCATCTCACTTTCCCATTAGAGCTCTGCCAAATCGGCCGGGGAAGGATGGTTCGGAATGACGGCTACGGTCTTGCCTTTGTACTCGAAGACCTCCTTGTTGTCATCGTTGATCTCGCCGATCACCTCAGCCCTGGCCCCTTTGGCCCGGATCGTTTTCAATAAAAGGTCGACATCCTTCTTTGCCACCTGGACCACCATTCTGCCCTGGGATTCACAGATCAGGACTTCCTCAGGCGTGATGCTCTTGACCTTAACCGGCACTTTGGTTAAATTGACCCGGGCCCCAAAACCGCCGTATCTGGCGGACTCACAAACAGCGGCGCCGATGCCGGCGGCTCCCAGGTCGGAGCAGGCCTTGACCTTGCCGGTCCGAAAGGCGGCCAAGGTCGACTCCATGATCACCCTTTCTTCTTTGAAGAGAGCGACGGCCGGCCGCATCTCCTTGACCAGCCCTGCCCGGAAAAGGGTATCATTACCGTCGTTTCCGGTCCGGCCGATGAGGATGATGTTGTCGCCGGCGGATTTTGCCGGTTTGGTCAACGGCCTGGCCGTGAGCAGCTTCCCAACGACCGAAACGACTACGGCCGGTACGATATCGGAAAACGAGGTCGAAAACCCGCCGCCGACGATAAAGACGTCCATGGCGCTGCACATGTCTCTCAGGCCTTTGACCATTAAATCTACCCGTTCCCTGCTGGTCATCTCGACGCATTTCCCGCAGGTGCATGAGCCGCTAAACCCGCACGGGCCGACAATCAATTTCTCGTTCAGCGGTTTTGTGCCGATGAAGTTCATCAGAAAAATGGGCCGGGCGCCCATGGCCACGACGTCGCGCATGGCTCCGCCGGCTCCTGTGGCGGCCGCGTCATACGGCCTAGGCACGCAGGGAGAACAATGACTCTCCATCTTGCCCACGAAGGTCCCCTTGATGCCAGGAAACTTAAAGGCGGCGGCATCATCACCCGGGCCGACGATCAAGGCCCTGGGAAAGAGCTTGCTGACTTTTTTATTCAAGGCATCGATCGCTTTGAAGTCAATGGCCTTGTCGATGTTGTGATGCAGATGGACAAATAGAGCATGCATCAGTGCTTTTTCAATCGTATTCATTCCCTTGCCTCCTTAAAAACATAAATTAATTTCTTCTGACGATAGGGCTTCATAAAAATCTCTCATACGAAGTATCGACGAAGCAACCTAAAGATAGACAACTTTCTCGAAATTAGCAATTCTTTTTATCTGCCGCTTCCCGCTTTTATTCACAGCGTATCGATTCGACCGGATTCGCCGCGGCCGACTTGATGGCCTTGAAGGAGACTGTCGTGAGGGCGATCACAAGCGTTAAAAGGGCGGCGCCTGCCAGGGTTTCGAAGCCGACCGTCGTCCGGTAAGCGAATCTCTGGAGCCACCTGCTCATGACGACCCAGGCCACGGGCCAGGCGATGAGGTTGGCCAGAACGACCCACTGGACGAATTCCCGGGCCAGCATCGCGGCGATCTCGGGGATGGTGGCCCCGAAGACCTTGCGGATTCCGATCTCGCGGGTCCGTCGCTCGGCGGAGAATGAGGCGAGTCCGAACAAGCCGAGACATGAGATCAAAATCGCTAGAAGGGAGGAGAGGCCGAACACCTGGCCGAACCGTTTGTCGATGTCGTACTGGCTGTTGAAATCATCGTCCAGAAAAGAATATTCCAGAGGCTGCCCGGGGAAGATCTCTCTCCATTTTGCGGTAATAGACGATATCGCCACCCCGATGGATCGTGCATCGATCCTCAAGGAAAGGAGATATCCCCTACGGAAATATGGTTGGGAGAGAGGCATATAAGTGACCGGCTCGATCTTTTCACGCAGGCTCAGGTGATGGTAATTCTTGACGACGCCGACGACCTGGACGACGTCGCCCCCGAATCCACCCAAGACGACGTTCTGAAGGAGCGCCTTCTCGGCGCTCTCGAATCCCAGAACATTCACCATTTCCTCGTTGATGACAACGGCCCCGGTGTCCGACGCGTATCCCCTGGAAAAGCCCCGGCCGCAAACGAGCGGGATTGAGAAAAATTGGAAGTAGTTATCATCGACATCGATGATGAAAGCCTGTTGGGCCTCTTCGGCCGCGGCGGACTGACGGCGGATGCCACTGACCGCGTTGGAATACTCCCGGCCTGGAACACTGGTCGAAAGCGCCGCGTTTCGGACGGAGGCGAGTCCGGACATCTGGACTCGAGCGAGGGACGCCGATTGGTCAGAGCCAGGCACCTCCGGGATTTTCAAGACGAGGGTTTGATCGAGATCGACGCCGAGATCCTGATTCTGCATGAAGGCTAGCTGTTTTCCCACGATCAGGGTCGAAGCGATCAGGAGGATGGCCGTGGCGAATTGGAAGAGAACGAGCCCTTTCCGCAGGGCCGCTCCCCTCAGCACGCCTTGGGCGGGGCCGCGCAGGGCCAAGGCCGGCCTGAAGGAAGAAAGGACAAAGGCGGGATACAATCCGGATAAAATCGCTCCGGCAAGGATGGACAAGCTGATCCAGATCCAGCCGCCGCCGAACTCGTCCAGCAGCAGGGGTTTCCCGACGAGCCGGCTGAAGGCGGGAAGGACCGCCAGGACCACACCCAAGGCCAGAAGGAGTGCCAGGACGTTATGGAATACGGACTCGAGCAGGAATTGCCGGGCGAGCTGCCGTCTCTCCGCGCCCAGCGTCTTGCGGACGCAGACCTCCTTCCCTCTCTGCAGGGATCGGGTCGTGGCCAAATTAATGGCGTTGACCCAGGCGATGAGAAGGATGAATAGGCCGATGATCTCAAGGAACCTGACCGTTTTGATGTCGCCGTTGACATCCGGCTCAAAACGCAGCCGGGATGTCAGATGGATCGTCCTGAGGGGCTGCAGATGAAATTCCCTCTTCAATTCGGCCGAATCAAGTGAATACTTTTTGACCAAAAGGGGAAATTTCGCTTCGAGCGCCGATGGATTGACGGACGGGGCCAGGAGGAGGTACGTCAGGAAAGCATTGCTGCTCCAGGGCTGTTCTTCGGTGGACGGCCATAGGGCCGCGAGTCTCCGATAGGAAAGGAGGAGGTCGAACCTAAGGTGCGAATTTGGAGGAACATCCCGGCAGACGCCAAACACCCGATAGTCGTGTCCGCCAAACCTCGTCGTCACTGTTATGGTCTGGCCGAGCGGATTCTCGTCACGGAAATATTTCCTGGCTGTCGACTCAGTCAAGACGGCCGTGTCGGGTTCTTCCAGCACCGCCCTTACATCGCCCAGTATGAGGGGGAAGGAAAAAATCCGGAGGAACGACGGGTCGGCGAAAAATATCCGTCTTTCAAAAAAGGCAATGGTCCGGTCTGCCGATTCCGAGTTGTCCTCGGTGCCGACCGTCCGGCTGACGGTGTTGGAATCTGCGCTGAGGTTGAGAAGCCGGGCGAATTCTGCGATCTCGGGGAATTCTTCCTTCAGGGCCGGACCGAGCCCCGGCGTGCAGCCCGCGCTCCGGTCGTGCCTTGCAGAATAGATACGGTCGTTCTGAACGCGATAGAGGCGGTCTTCGTTTCGGTGGAAGCCGTCATAGCTTCGTTCGAATCGGCAATAAAGAACGATGAAAAGAAAAGAGGCCATGCCTATCGTCAATCCGGCGATGGTGACGAAGGAATAGGCCTTCTGGCGCTTGAGTTTGCGGCCGGAGACTTTGAGGTAATTCCAGATGAGGGCCGGCATGAAGCGCGTCCGGCCCGGCCGGCGGACCTTTTTGAATTCGTCGCCGATGGTCGATACTTCGCCCATGTCTGCGGACGCCTGCCGGAAGGCCTCCTCTTCGGCCATCCCCCCGCGAACGAGGGCCGCGATTTCGTCGCCCAGGACTGCTTCGAGTTCGGCGATATAGGTATCCTCGAGGGACGGGCTCTTGGCCAGGCCGCTTCTCCAGGACTTGATGGCACGTTCAAGGTCGAACATCGATCTCCTCCTGGGGGGGATCATTCGCAGGCCTCGGCGGGCGCCCAGAGCTTCCCGAGAGCGTCCTGGACGCTCCTCCAGCGCTCTTTTTCTGCCGCGAGCTCCTTCCGGCCCTGGGCGGTTAGGACGTAGTACTTCCGTATCCTGTTTTCGTCGGAGACACGCCATTCGGAGCGGACGAGGCCGTCCTTTTCGAGCCGGCGCAGGACCGGGTAGAGCATGGTGCTCGACCATTCCATCTTGCCGCCGGAGACTCGGCGGACCCGCTGGAGGATCTGATAGCCGTAGCTCTCTCCGGATAAGAGGAGCGAAAGGATGATCGGCTTGGCTGATGCGGCGACAAGGGTGTTTGAGGAT
>Ga0315284_10002123_pt1 | contig 28428 bp, 26 predicted proteins | sample YL17G09_16_MG_FD_203696 | JGI IMG/M metagenome (GOLD analysis project Ga0315284, IMG submission 203696) | Sediment microbial communities from Yellowstone Lake, YNP, Wyoming, USA - YL17G09_16 | ecosystem: Environmental > Aquatic > Freshwater > Lake > Sediment | place: USA: Wyoming | collected...
CGCGGTTCGTGCCGGGGCCGGCCTCCGCGCGGGAACCGCTCCGCGCGGCCCTACACTCCGCGCATGGACCGCCGGGTCGCCCTGATCCTCCTCGCCGTGCTGGGGACCGGCGTTTTCCTGGCCGGGCTGGAGCTGATGATCACCGCCGTCGCCCTGCCCGCGATCGTGGTCGACCTGGGCAGCTGGACGGAGCTCCGCCACGCCAGCTGGATCATCAACGCCTACCTCCTCGTGTACGTGGGGACGATGCCCCTTGCCGGCCGCCTTGCCGACCTCTGGGGCGCGCGGCGGCTCTTCCTCGGCGCGCTCGTCTTCTTCACGCTTGGGTCGCTCCTCGCGGGGATGGCCCAGACGCTGGACCAGCTGATCGCCGCCCGCGCCGTCCAGGCGGTCGGCGGCGGGGCGCTCGTGCCGGTCGCGACGGCCGCCGCCTCCCACCTCTTCGAGGGCCACGAGCGGCCCCGCGCGCTGGGCGTGATCGGCGCGCTGACGTTCCTCGGGATGGCCGCCGGGCCGTTCCTCGGGGCGGCCATCCTGGACCTCGTCCGGCCCGAGGCCGCGCTCGTCCGGCTGGGGATCCTGGGCGGGCCGGCGGCGGACTTCCTGGCCCCCGCGTGGCGCTACGTCTTCTTCGTCAACGTGCCCGTGGGGATCGCGGCCCTCGCGCTCGGCTGGGCGGCCACCGCAGGGTGGGACACGCCGCGGGCCAGGGCCCGCCTCGACCTCGCCGGGGCGCTCCTCTTCACGGTCGCCCTGGGGACGATCCTCCTCGGGGTGACCCTCCTGGGCGAGGGGGCTGGGGCGACCGAGGAGGCCGGCCTCGACCCTGCCCTGGTCTCCGCGGGGCTGGTCGCGGCCGGGCTCGCGGCCGGGCTGGCGGCGATCGTCCTGGGCCTGCGGCGGCCGGGCCCCTTCCTCGACCCGCGGCTCTTCGCCGATCGGGTCTTCGCCTCGGCGGCACTCGTGAGCCTGCTGACCGGCTACGCTTTCGCCACCGCGATCGTCGGCACGGCCGTCTTCGTGGACCGCGTCCTCTACGGCGGCCCCGACGACCAGCGCCTGGCCCTCGGGGCGCTAGCGGCCGCCACGGCGGCCGGCGCCCTCGCGTCGGGCTGGCTCGTGCGTCACTGGTCCCTGCGTGTCGTGACGGCCCTCGGCCTGGGGGCCTCGATCGCAGGCCTCCTCTGGATGGGCACGTGGGACGCGCGGGTGACCTACCCGGTCGTGGCGGCCGCCGCCGGGCTCTTCGGGCTGGGCTTCGGCCTGACCGTGACGCCCCGCAGCACGGCCGCGGTGGAGGCGGCGGGACGTGCCCGCTTCGGCGCGGCGTCGGCCACCGTCACCGTCGCCCGGATGATCGGGATGGCCGTGGGGCTCGCGGTCCTGACCGCGTACGGCTCCACGACGATCGACCGGCTCTCGGACCAGGTCTTCGGGTCGCCGGACGCCTACAAGGCGATCGTGGGGCCGGCGCTCGCCGACCGGCCCCTGCGGGACCCGCTCGTCGTCGACGCCCTGGAGGCGTGGGCGGCCGCGAAGGCCGCGGAGACGATGGTCGCCCTGTTCCTCGTGGCCGCGGGGGTGACCGTGGCGGCGCTCCCGGCGGGCGTCGCGCTCGGCTCGCGGCCGCGTATGCTCCGCGACGAGACGGCCGGCGGCGGCGCGGTCGCAGCGGGAGGCGGCGATGGAACCGGGCTCGACGGCGAATCCGAGTCCACCCTCGCCCTCTGAGGCGCTCCGCGGCGAGGCGGAGACGTCGCTCCGGATCGAGCACTGGCGCGACGGCGAGCACCGGACGCTCTCCGGGCTCGAGGCGCTCCACCACGCGGTCGGCGAGTCGACCGCCCGCCACTGGATCGACCTGACGGATCCGTCGCCGGCGCTCGTCGCGGCGGTCGCGGCGGAGCTCGGCCTGCACCCCCTCATCGCCGAGGACATCCTCGAGCGGAACCAGCGTCCCAAGCTGGAGCTGACCGACGGCTTCGCCCACCTCGTCGTCTTCGCCGTCGCCTGGGAGCGGGAGCTTCTCGTCGACGAGATCGACGTCGTCCTGGGGAAGACCTTCCTCCTGACGGTCCACGCGAAGTTCTGGGACCCCCGCCGCGCGCAGCACCTGCGGGAGGGGGTGGAACCCGTGCTGGCCCGGGGGACCGACTACCTCCTGTGGGCGCTGCTCGACTACGTCGTCGACGAGTACTACCCGGTCTTCGACCGGATCGAGGACGCGGTGGACGATCTCGAGGACCGGATCGTCAGCCGGCCGGACGGCGACACCCTGGAGCAGCTGTTCGGCCTCAAGCGCCAGCTGGTGGAGCTGCGCCACGTCAGCTCGCCGCAGCGCGAGGTCTTCAACCAGCTGACGAACCGGACGCTCCCGTTCATCGACCCGGAGCACGTCGTCTACTTCCGCGACATCTACGACCACGCCGTCCACCTCTCGGACGAGTACGACTCGTTCCGGGAGCTCGTCTCGGCGGCCCTCGACGTCTACCTCTCGACGATCAACAACAACCTGTCGCTGATCATGAAGCGGCTGACCGGGGTCACGGTCATCCTGGCCGGGATCGGCGCCTTCGCCGGCATCTTCGGCATGAGCGAGGCGGGCGCGGCGTTCAAGTTGGGCGAGGCGCCCGGCTTCTGGATCGTCACCTTCGGGATCATCGGGCTGGCGGTGGGGCTCGCCGTGGTGCTGCGCCGCATCCGCTGGATCTGAACGAGGGCTACTGGCAGGCGACGGGCTTCGCGGTCGGGTGGGCGGCCTTCGGGTCCGCCGGGCCCACGTTGAGGGGCCGGGCGATGATCATTGTCTTCCCGATCGTCCCCCGCGGGCCCTCGGAGGTCTGGAGCATCAGCTGCTCCTCGGTCGCCTCAAAGGCGATGTCGAGGCTGGCCTGGTTGCGCAGCACCCGGGTGATCTCGTAGAGGAAGACCAGGTTGTCGCTGGTGTAGACCTGGACGAGCATCCCCAGCATCTTCGCGTCCGCGGTCCGGAGCAGCGGCAGGAACATGCCTTCGCGGGCGTGGGCGTAGAGGTACGTCGTTCCCGGGAAGCCGGGCTGGCTCAGCTGGGGGAGGTACTCGGCGACGTTGCAGTACGGGAAGTGGTCCGGGTCGTTGGGCGGCCTCACGACCGGGAGGTCGATCCGGAGGGCGGGCACCACCACCCGGCTCGCGACGCGGGCCGCGACGGGGCCCGACGACGGCGCCGGGGACGCGGACGGCGCCAGCGTGGGGAGCGGCAGGAGGCTCGGTGGCGCCGGCTCGGTGGCGCCGGCCGACGGCGCCGCCGACGGCGCGACCGCCACGGCCTCCGGGGGGTCCTGGTAGGTGAGCAGCCCCGCCACGAGCAGCGCGACGCCGGCCGCCGTCACGAGGGCGGGCAGCAGGCGGCCGCGGATCCAGGCGAGGAGCGAGCGCATCGGTGAGGGCATCCTACCAAGCAGATCGGGCGACGCCGCCCGGCGGTTTGTCCGGTGCCGGGACGCCGGAGGTCCCGGTGCTGTTGCGCTGTGGGCACCGCGGTCGGCGGGCGCGCCGCGGCGTGCACGCCCCGGCATACGCGCAGCCCTCGGCCCGGCCCGGCGAGGGGACCGCGCAGCCATGGCGGGAGTCCGCTACGCTCCGCGCCGATGCGCACCTTCATCGCGATCGCGCTCGGGCTGGTCGCCGGCGCCCTGGCCGCCCTCGGCCTGGCCGTCGCCGTCTACTCGCTCGTGCCCGCCGTGCCCGCCCCGACGGCGGCCCCGACGGCCACGCTGGCCGCCGTGCTCCCCTCGCCGACGCTCCTCGCCACGCCCGTGGCGACCCCGGCCCCGGCAACAACCGCGCCCGGCCCGACGCGCAGCACCTCCCCCTTCCCGCTCGTCGGCCGGCCGGCCCCGCCCCTCGCCGCGCCCGGCCTGGACGGGGCCACGATCGATCTCGCGGCCTACCGGGGGAAGCCGGTGTGGATCGTCTTCACCGGCACCTACTGCCCGCCTTGCCGCGACGAGTACCCGCTGATGAACGGCTTCGCCGTCCGCTATGCCGACACGGACCTGGTGGTTCTCGCCATTCACGTCAAGGAAGACGCGGCGACCGTCAAGCCGTTCGTCGTCGGGCTCAACGTGACCTTCCCGGTCGCGCTGGACGGCGACGGGAGCCGCGCGACGACCTGGGACGCCCTCGCCCTGCCCGTCCACTACTGGGTCGACGAGGCGGGGATCGTGCGGGACGCAGCCCTTGGCGGACTCGGGCCCGACCAGATGGCCCGCAGCCTGGGGACGATCCTGCCGGGCGTGACGATCGGCGAGTAGGCCGGCGGCGCGCCCCCGGGTTACGGCAGCGCCGCGCCGATCGCCTGCGCGGCCGCGCCGACGCCCTCGAGGAGCGGGCCCGGGACGAGCCCCAGCACCACCGTGACGGTCGCCGTGATCGCGAGCCCCAGGCGAAGGAGTGCCCCGTGGGCCACCGGGGTCGGCTCGCCCTGCGGCTCGCGCATGTACATGTAGACGACGACGCGCAGGTAGTAGAAGGCCGCGGCCGCGGCGTTCAGGACCGCGATGACGGCGAGGAGCGTCAGCCAGCCGCCGCCCTGGACGGCGGCGATGATCACGTACGCCTTGGCGAAGAAGCCGGCCGTCGGCGGGATCCCGGTGAGCGAGAGCAGGAAGAGGACCATCAGGATCCCGAGGATCGGCTCGCGGCGTCCCAGGCCGGCGAACGTCTCCAGGCGGCTCGTCACGCCGGGCCGCTTCTGGAGCGCCGCGATGACGGCGAAGGCGCCGAGGTTCATGAACGCGTACGCGGCGCTGTAGAAGAGGAGCCCCTCGAGCCCCTGGATCTGGCCGGCGGCGTACGCCGTGAGCCCCACCATCATGTAGCCGGTGTGGGCGATCGAGGAGTACGCCAGCATCCGCTTGACGTTGTCCTGGGTGAGGGCGACGAGGTTGCCCAGGGTCATCGTCAGGGCGGCCAGGACGAAGAAGACGATCACCCACTCGTCGCGCAGCGGCCCCAGCGCCTCGGCGAAGACCCGCAGGATCACGGCGAAGGCGCCGATCTTCGGCCCCACCGAGAGGTAGCCGGTGATCGGAGTCGGCGAGCCCTGGTACGCGTCGGGCGTCCAATAGTGGAAGGGGACCGCCGCGATCTTGAAGGCGACGCCGGTCGTCAGGAAGGCAAGGCCCATCGCCAGGCCCGGCGAGAGGGCCGCCTGCCCCTCGACGATCCGGCCCAGGACAGCCGCCACGTCGCCGATCCGGGTCGAGCCGGTGAGGCCCCAGACGAAGGCCAGGCCGAAGAGGAAGATCGCGCTCGAGAACGAGCCGAGGAGGAAGTACTTGATGGCGCCCTCCGTCGAGAGCGCGTCGCGCTTGTGATAGCCGGCCAGGAGGTACCCCGGGATCACCATCAGCTCCAGGCCCAGGAAGAGGACCAGGAGGTCGGCCGAGGCGGCCACGAGCATCGCCCCCGCGATCGCGAAGACGAGGAGTGCGGCGAACTCCGGAACCGGCAGCCCGCGCGGCGCCAGGTAGTCCGGCCCGAAGAGGATCGTGAGGGCCGCGATCGCCACGAAGACGAGGTGGAGGAAGGTCGTCAGGGCGTCGACCCGGTAGGAGCCGCCGAACGCGGTCCCCGGGGTCGCCCCGACCACCGCGATCAGGGCGGCGGCGATCCCGAGGCCCAGGAGGGCCACGCCGACCGCGACGGCGGCGTTCCCCGGCTTGAGGATGTCGGCCACGATGATGGCCGCCGCCACGAGGACGACGACGACGAGCGGGGCGATGACGGTGAGGTCGGCAAGGGACATCGTCGGGCTCCCGTCAGTTCCCGATCGCCGTCGCGAGCGACGGGTCCACGGCGGCGAGCACGGCCTTGACCGATCCGGCGACGAGATCGAGGACGAGGCCCGGGAAGAGGCCGAGGATCAGGGTCAGCGCCCCGAGCGGCGCGAGCGTCAGGATCTCCACCGGCCGCATGTCGGTCAGGTGGTGCCCCAGCCCCCGCAGGAAGTCCGAGAGGGGCCCGAAGAGCACCCGCTGCTGCATCCAGAGCAGGTAGGCGGCGGCGAAGATCATGACGAAGGCAATCACCGCGGCGACCCACGGGCTGTACGCAAAGGCGCCCTGGAAGACGAGGAACTCGCCGACGAACCCGGCCAGGCCCGGGAGGCCGACCGAGGCCAGGACGAAGAAGCCGAACACCGCCGAGTAGACCGGCACCGGCCCGCCCAGGCCGCCCATGTTCGCGATCGCCCGGTCGTGGGTCCGCTCGTAGATGACGCCGACCAGGAGGAAGAGCGCCCCCGTGATGAGGCCGTGGTTGACCATCTGGAGGATCGCCCCCTGGAGCCCCTGCTCATCGAAGATGAAGATCCCCAGCGTCACGAAGCCCATGTGGCTGACCGAGCTGTAGGCCACCAGCTTCTTGAGGTCCGGCTGGACGAGCGCCACGATCGCGCCGTAGATGATGGCGATCACCGAGAGGACGATGATCAGCGGCGCGAAGGCCTGCGCGCCCTCCGGGAAGAGGGGCAGGGCGAAGCGGATGAACCCGTAGGCGCCGAGCTTCAGGAGGACGCCGGCGAGGATCACGGAACCCGCCGTAGGTGCCTCCACGTGGGCGTCGGGCAGCCAGGTGTGGAACGGGAACATCGGGACCTTGATCGCGAAGGCCAGCGCGAAGGCGGCGAAGGCGAACAGCTGGAAGGTCCGGTCGAAGCCGTGGCCGGCCAGGTTCTGCAGGTCGAACGCACCCTCCCAGCTCCCGGTCGCCGCCTGGTAGGTGAACGCCGTCGCCAGGATCGCCACCAGCATCAGGAGCGAGCCGACGAGCGTGTAGAGGACGAACTTGATCGTGGCGTAGATGCGGTTCGCCCCGCCCCAGATCCCGATGATCAGGTACATCGGGACGAGGACGACCTCCCAGAAGATGTAGAAGAGGAAGAGGTCCAGCGAGACGAAGACGCCGAGCATCCCGACCTCCAGGACCAGGAAGGAGATCATGTACTCCTTCACCCGCTCCTTGATCGGGGAGAAGCTGGCCAGGATGGAGATCCAGGTGAGCGTCGTCGTGAGGACGACCATCGCCACCGAGAGCCCGTCGACGCCGAGCTTGTACTGGATGCCGAAGAGAGGGATCCAGTCGAGCTGCTCCACGTACTGGAAGGCCATCCCGGCGCCGGTCTCGCGTCCCGGCAGGTAGCCGAGGAGCAGCCACAGGCTGACGACCCAGGCGGCCAGCGAGAAGACGAGCGCCGCGCCCCGGATCGCGCCCACGTTGCGGCGCGGGATGATCGCCACGACGAGCGCCCCGACGAGCGGCAGGAAGGTGATCACGCTGAGGATGGGGAAGTCGCCGACGTTCATCGTCGTCCTCCCTACCTGGCCGCGATGAGGAGGTACGAGCCGGCCATCACGATCAGCCCGATCGCGATGCCCAGCGCGTAGTTCTGGACGCGCCCGGTCTGCACGCGGCGGAGACCGCGGCCGGCGTCGACGGTGAGGCGGCCCACCCCGTTCACCGTCCCGTCGACGACGGTCCGGTCGAACCACCAGATCGCCCCGGCCACGCGGCCGCCGATCACGATGAAGAGCAGGTGGTTCAGGTCGTCGAACCACCATTTGTTCAGCGTGGCCCGGTACAGGAAGCGAGTTGCGCCGTTGGAGCCGGTGAGGGACTCCACCCGGGACCGGCTCCCGGCCCGCCGGAAGGCGCCGAAGAGCCAGATCGCGACGACGAGCCCCAGGGTCGCCGCGGCGACGCTGACGAGGATCAGGGCGCCGTCGATGCCGGCCAGCTCGAAGGGATGCTTCTCGGGGTGGAGCAGCTCTTCCGATCCGGCGAAGACCGGCTCGAGCCAGCGCTTGAGGGTCGAGTCCCCGAAGGGGAGGCCCAGGGCCATGCCGATGAGCGCCGACGGGATCGCGAGGAGGACGAGCGGCAGGGTCATCGTCCAGGTGGACTCGTGGATCTTGTCCCAGATCCCCTTCACGTGGGCCGACGGCTCGCCGTAGAAGGTCTTGCCCATGAGGCGCCACATGTAGAAGGCGGTCATGACGGCGACGACGAGGCCGATCGCCCAGACCCAGGTGAAGCCGAACATGAAGCTCTCGCCCAGGATCTCGTCCTTGCTGAAGAAGCCGGCCAGCGGCGGGAGCCCGGCGATGGCCAGGGTGCCGACGAACATCGTCCAGTGGGTGACCGGGATCTTCCGCCACAGGCCGCCCATGTTGTTCATGTCCTGCTCCTCGTGGACGGCGTGGATCACGCTGCCCGAGCCCAGGAAGAGGAGGCCCTTGAAGAAGCCGTGGGCCATGAGGTGGAAGATCGCGGCGGCAAAGGCGCCCACGCCGAGCGCGGCGAACATGTAACCGAGCTGCGAGAGCGTGGAGTAGGCCAGGACGCGCTTGATGTCGGTCTGGGTGAAGGCGATCGAAGCCGCCAGGATCGCGGTGAAGATGCCGATCGCCGCGACGATCACCATCACGCCCGGGGCGAGGGCGAAGATCGGGTTCGCCCGGGCCACGAGGTAGACGCCGGCGTTGACCATCGTCGCCGCGTGGATGAGGGCGGAGACCGGCGTTGGGCCCTCCATCGCGTCGGGCAGCCAGACGTGGAGCGGGAACTGGGCGCTCTTGCCCACGGCGCCGCAGAAGACGAGAAGGGCGATCGCGGCGATCGTCGTCGGGTCGAGCTTCGCGATCAGCTCGAACGACGCGCGGATGTCGAGCGTCCCGGTGCTGACCCAGATGAGCATGATCCCGAGGGCGAAGCCGACGTCGCCGACGCGGTTGACGATGAACGCCTTCTTGGCGGCGAGCGCGGCCGAGCGCTTCGGATACCAGAACCCGATGAGGAGGTACGAGCAGAGCCCGACCAGCTCCCAGGCAGCGAAGACGGTCAGCCAGCTGTCGCCCAGGACGAGCAGGAGCATGCTGAACATGAAGAGGTTGAGGTAGGCGAAGAACCGCCAGCGGCCCGGGTCGTGGGCCATGTAGCCCACCGAATAGAGGTGGACGAGCATGCCAATCGTCGTCACGACGATCAGGAGGCAGGCCGTCAGCTGGTCGACGTAGAGGCCCATCTCCACCTGGAAGGCGCCGGCCGGGATCCAGGTCCAGAGCGTGATCCCCGCTCCGTGCTCGCCGAAGCCGCCGCTGAGCGCCTCGTAGACGACCACCATCGCGATCGCCCAGGTGGCCACGATCAGGAGGAGCGGGACCAGGAAGGCGAAGCGCCCGATCCGCCGCCCGAAGAGCGCCGTGAAGGCGAAGCCGGCGATCGGCAGGAGGAGCAGCAGCGGCACCAGGTTGATCACGTCGCCCGCGGCGATCGGCTCGGCCGCGACGGCGGCGAGCCAGGGGGCAGCGCTCGGGACCAGGGATTCGAACACGCGGGTTTCTCGGGCTCCTCGCGGGCTACTGGCGCATGGCGTCGTACTCGTCGACGAGCGGCGTCCGCCGGTTGCGGTAGATCGCCATGACGATGGCGAGGCCGACGGTCGCCTCGGCCGCGGCGACCGCCATCACCATGAGGGCGATCACCGAGGCGTCGACGTTCAGCTCCGGCACGAAGGCGCCGAAGGCGACGATGGCGAGGTTGACGGCGTTGAGCATCAGCTCGATCGACATGAGCATGCTGATCGCGTTCCGCCGGGCCAGGAAGCCGAAGCTCCCGATGGCGAAGAGGATCCCGGCGAGGACGAGGTAGGCGTCGAGGGACTGGCTCATGCGTCGCGGTCCTCCCGCTTCGCGAGGTAGACGCTGCCGATGACGGCCGCCAGCAGGAGCACGCTGACGACCTCGAAGGGCAGGATGTACTGGTTGAAGAGAAGGCGGGCCAGGGCGTCCGTCGCGGTGGCGATCCGCGTGCCCACGTCCCCCCAGTCCGTGGCCGTGACGGACAGCGCGACGATGACCGCGAGGACGATCGCGGCGACGGCCGCGGGGATCGCCTGGGTCTGGAAGACGAGGCGGGCCGGCGCGTTCTTGGCCTGGGTCAGCATGACGGCGAACAGGATGAGGACGGCGATCGCCCCGATGTAGACGAGCACCTGGGCGGCGGCGATGAGGGGCGCGCCCAGCATCACGTAGATGCCGGCCAGGGCGGCGAACGCGGCGACCATCGCGATGCCGCAGCGGATGATGTCGCGCAGCGTGACCACCAGCAGGGCGCTGCCGAGCATGACGGCCGCCAGCAGCAGGAAGAGCACGTCGTTCCAGCTCATCCCCAGGAGCGGCACGGTGTCCGGGATTGCCACCTCTCGCCTCGCTCAGTCCGGGCCGTGGGAGTGCGGGGCCGCGGGCCCGCTCGCGTGGCCGTTGTCGTGCCCGGTCCCGTGGCCCCGCCCGTTGCCACCCGCGATGGAGGCCGGGAGGACGGGCAGCATCCGCGGCCCGATGTCGCGCCCGGAGGCGAGGGCCCGCTGGGCCCAGTCGCGCTCGCGGCGCACGTAGGTCATCTCCGTCTCGCGATCCACGGCCGCGATGGCGATGAGATCGATCTCCGGTTCCTCGCGGCTCGTGTGGGCGAGCTCGAAGTCGGGGCCGTGGCGGAGCGCGTCGTAGGGGCACGCGTCCACGCAGATGCCGCACAGGATGCAGCGGCTCTCGTCGACCTCGAACTTATCGAGGAGCCGCGGCTTCGGCATGAGGGCGCCCGTCGGGCACGTCTCGGCGCAGCGGCCGCAGGAGACGCAGGGCGTGTCGTTGAGGCTCATGTCGAGCGGCGTCGTCACGAGCGTGTCGAAGCCGATCCGCATGAAGTCGTAGCAGGCGGCGCCCACCACCTCCGAGCAGACCTGGGCGCAGCGGCCGCAGTCGATGCAGCGCGACGGCTCGCGCAGGATGAAGGCATGGCTGTCGTCGCGCAGGTAGTCGTGGTTGGTGCCGGTGAACCGGTTCTCGGTGACGCTCCGGAAGCCGGCCCCCCGGTTGTTCTGCGGCTCCAGGGTCCGCAGGGTCGTCCCGTACTCGATGCCGAGACGGCGCAGGTCGCAGAAGCCGATCGCCTCGCAAGTGCACTGGAGGCAGCGCGTGCTCTCCGCGACGGCCGCCTCACGGCTGTACGGGATCTCGTACTCGATGTACGAGGTCCGCCGCTCCTCCCCCGGCAGGCTGGAGAGGCGGTGCCGGGACTCCTTCACCTCGGACGTGAAGGGGACGATGGAGAGGAACTCCGGTTGCGGCTCCGCCAGCGTCTGGCGGGTCCGGATCGCGCCCAGGTCCAGGCCCTGCAGGAAGGCGTCCACGCCGTACGCCGCGCGCCGCCCGTCGGCGATCGCCTGGACCACGGTCGCGGCGCCGTTGCGGACGTCGCCGGTGCCGAAGACGCCGGGCCGTCCGGTCTCGAAGGTGACGGGGTCCGCCCGCAGGCGGCGCTGCTTCGTCGCCTGCGGCCCCTCGTTGCCGGGGCCGATCCAGGCGAGGTCCGGCCCCTGGCCGATGGCGAGGAGGACGCGGTCGCACTCGAGGACGAACTCGGTCCCGGGCGCCGGCTCGGGGCGGCGGCGACCGGACGCGTCGGGCGCGCCGAGCTGCATCCGGATGAACTCGACGCCGGAGACCTTCCCGGTCGCCTCGTCGACGAGGACGCGGGTCGGACCGGCCTGGAAGATCGCGGTCACGCCCTCTTCGATCGCCTCGTGGACCTCGCTCGAGGCCGGCATGTCCTTCATGTCGCGGCGGTAGACGAGGGTCACCTCGGCGGCGTCCTGGCGGACTGACGTCCGGGAGCAGTCCATCGCGGTGAACCCGCCGCCGATCACGACGACGCGCGTGCCGGCGTGGCCCGGGTAGGTGAGGCCGAGGGTGGCGATCTTGAGGTACGCGAGGCCGTCGATGACGCCGTCGGCGTCCTCGTTGGGGATCCCCAGCTTGTTCGTGTCGTAGCAGCCGATGGCCACGACGACCGCGTCGAAGCCCTGGTTCTGCAGGTCGTCGAGGCTGAAGTCGCGCCCCAGCGCCTGGCCGCAGACGAAGCGCCCGCCCAGGCGGGTGACGCTCTCGTACTCGGGGTCGAGGACGCGTTCCTTCGGCAGGCGGTATTCGGGGATGCCGTAGCGGAGCATCCCGCCCGGCGCCTCGTCGCGCTCGAAGATCGTGACGTCGTGGCCCGCGATCAGGAGGTAGTAGGCGGACGACGCGCCGGCCGGCCCGGAGCCGATGACCGCCACCCGCTTGCCCGTCTTCGGCTGCAGCTCGAAGGGGACCGGCGGGTCGATGTCCTGCTCCAGCATCTCCCGGAGGACCTGGTCGCCGGCGTAGCGGTGGCTGTCGCGGATCGCGATCGCCTCGTCGACCTCGTCGCGGCGGCAGTGCTCCTCGCAGGGCGCCGGGCAGACGCGGCCGAGGATCGAGGGGAAGGGGATCGTCCGCTTGAAGATGCGGGCGGACTCACGGAACTCGCTCTCCGCGTTCGCCTTCAGGAAGCCCGGGATGTCGATGTGGCTGGGGCACTTGTTCTGGCAGGGCGGGAGGCAGTACGCGTTGTGGTCGGAGAAGATCAGCTCGAGGTTCGTCCGGCGGATCCGCCGGATCTCCTCGGTCTGGGTCCGGACCACCATCCCCGCCTCGGCAGCGCGCGAGCACGAGATCGGCGGGTGCTCCTCGCCCTCCACCTCCACGACGCACATCCGGCAGGCGCCGAAGCCCGGCAGCTTGGGCTCGTAGCAGAGGGTCGGGATCTCGATCCCGTTGTCGCGGCAGACCTCCAGGATCGTCTGGCCCTCGCGGCCCTCGACGAGCCGTCCGTCGACCTCCAGCCGGATGACGGGCGTCGACTGCGGGCGCTGCGGCGCCTGGGTCCGGAAGAGGCGCTCGGCGATGCTGTCGACGACCGGCTCGGGGCGGGTCGACGAGACGATGTCGGTGGGGCGGGAGATCAGCCCGGCCATCGTGCGGTCGTCGCCTACCTTCCGTTGGCGGCGGCCGACAGCCGGATCGGGCTGCAGACGCCGGCGGGACAGACGCCCCGGAGGATGTGATCGTCGATCTCGGGCCCGAAGTATCGCATCGCCGTCCGGAGGGGAGAGGGCGCCAGGCGCTCGTGATCGCAGAGGGCGCTCGCCGCGCAGTCCTCGGCGAGATCCACGAGGAGCTTCGGGTCGGTGGGCCGCGCGGTTCCGTCGGCGTAGCGCTGGCCGATCTCGGCCAGCCGGCGCAGGCCGATCCGGCAGGGGATCGTCTTGCCGCACGCTTCGTCGGCGCCGTAGCGGACGAGGAGGCGTGCCAGGTCCACGATGCAGGCGCGCTCGTCGACGATCACGACGCCGCCCGACCCGACGTGGGCGCCGGTCGCCCGGAGCGCGTCGAACGAGTAGGGCGTGTCGAGGAGCTCCGCCGGCAGGAGACCGCCGCTGGGGCCGCCGACCAGGGCCGCCTTGAACGTCCGCCCGGCGGCCACGCCCCCGGCGAGGTCGATCAGCTCGCGGAGCGTGGTCCCCGTCGGGACCTCGGCGATCCCGGGGTTGGCCACGGCGCCGGAAACCTGGACGAGCACGGTGCCCGGCGCTTCAGGGTCGCCGATGGCGCGGAAGGCGTCGATGCCGTGGCGGACGATCCAGGGTACGGTCGCGAGCGTGGCGACGTTGTGGACGAGGGTCGGATGGCCGAAGAGGCCGCGCTCCGTGGGGTAGGGCGGGCGCTGCTCGGGCTGGCCGCGCTTCCCCTCCAGGGCCAGCAGGAGGACCGTCTCCTCGCCCAGCATGTAGGCGCCCTGCACGGTGCGGACGGTGACGGCGACGTCGCGGCCGGAGCGCAGGACGTCGGCTCCGAGGAAGCCGGCCTCCTCGGCGGCGAAGACGGCGGCCTCGAGGGCCCGCACCGCGTGCGTGTACTCGGCCCGGACCGCGATGACCGCGTCGCGTGCGCCGACGGCGAGGGCGGCGATGGCGATGCCCTCCACGACCGTGAAGGGCCGCGTCTCCATGAGGACGCGGTTCGTCGACTGCGCCGGGTCGGCCTCGTACCCGTTGGCGACGACGTACCGGACGGGGTCGGCGGCGCCGGCGACCGCCCGCCACTTGGCGCCGGCCGGGTAGCCGGCTCCGCCCCGGCCGCGCAGCCCGGACGCGGCGATCGTCGCCACGGTGCCCGTGGGCCCCAGGTCGCCGACGACGGCGCGCAGCGCGGCGAACGCGCCGGCGGCGACCGCGGCGGCGAGGTCGGTCGGGACCGTCGCCGCGGCGTCGCCCAGGATCGGGCGGGGCCGGCCGGCGGGGGTCGCGAGGATCGTCGTCATCGGCTCAGTGGACCGTGCGGGTGGCCGGGTGCTCCCCGGCGAGCGCCTGCGCCCAGGCAGTGGCGTTGGTGGCGGTCACCTCCGGCTGGGCCTCGCCGTCGAGGGCCACGAGCGGGGCGGCGCCGCCGGGGGGGTGCGTGGAGAGCCAGGCGAAGCGGATTCGGCCGTCCGGGGTCGGCCGGCCCATCTCGGTCCGGAGCCCGGCGCCGATCGCCTCGGCGAGCCGGCCGCCGCCGGCCATCAGGCAGGCCATGCAGCGGCAGACGGCGACCTCCTCCACGGTCCGCTCGAAGCGGAGGTGGCGGTAGTAGCTGGCGGTGCCGTAGATCATCGCGTACCAGGCACCCGTGCGATGGCTGATCCGCTTGAGCGCGGCGACCGGGAGGTGGCCGAACTCCGCCTGGACCGCCTCGAGGATGGAGAGCATCCGATGCGGGTCGTGGTCGTGGCTCTCCAGGATCGCATCCACGGCAGCGAGGTCGACCGGCTCGAAGGTCGTGAAGAGCGCGTCGGGGACCTCGCGCCCCGAGCGGCGGAGCGCCGACTCCGTTCGCCGCTCGCCGTACGTCTCGGCGGCGCCCCAGTGGACCGCGTAGCGGCCCCTGGTGTCCGTGCCGCCCATGTCGATGCACTCGATCGGACAGGCCTGGGCGCACTGGAAGCAGGTCTCGCACTTGAGCGTGCCGTGCTCGTCGTGGAGGAGCTGGAGCCGGCCGCGGTACTTCACCGCGATGTCCGGGTCCAGCTCGGGGTACTTGATCGTGACCGCGGGCTGGAAGAAGCGGCGCAGGGTGAGGGCCATGCCCTTGACCAGGCCGAGACCCGGGATGCTGCTCATCGCGGCCCCCTCACCGGTTCGCCAGGATCGAGACCGCGATGGCGGTCGCGAAGATGTTGAGGAGGGAGGCGGGCAGGAGCCACTTCCAGGCGAAGCCCATCAGCTGGTCCACTCGGACCCGCGGGAAGGTCGCCCGCATCTGGACGAAGACGAACACGAAGACGTAGCTCTTGGCCATCATCCAGAAGAGGCCCACCACCCAGTCGAAGCTGATGAACGCCCAGCCGAAGAAGGCGCCCACGGCCAGGAGGTTGAAGAGGACGAACCCGATGACGAGCGCCTGGAGCGCCGAGATCCGCGAGGAGCCGAGCCAGAAGGGAAGCGCCAGGAGCACGGTTCCCAGGACCGGGGCCAGCCCCACCACGAAGAGGAGGCCCAGCCCCAGGCTCCCTGGGTCGAGCGCCAGCACGACGGGGAACGGCCAGTCGAAGGGGGCGTTCCAGCCGCCGAAGAAGAGGACGACGGTCATCGCCGAGATGATGAAGACGTTGACGTACTCGGCGAAGAAGAAGAAGCCGTAGCGCATTCCCGAGTACTCCGTGGCGAAGCCGGCCACGAGCTCCTGGTCCGCTTCGGTCATGTCGAGCGGCGTCCGGTTCGCCTCCGCGATGCCGGCGATGAAGAAGATGAGCAGGCCCAGGGGCTGCTTCCAGACATTCCAGTCCAGGAGCGAGCCGGCCTGCTGCTCGACGATCGCGTTCAGGCTCATCGTGCCGGCCAGGATGATCACGCCCACCACGGAGAGGGTCAGCGGGATCTCGTAGCTGATCGCCTGGGCCGCGGCGCGCAGCGCCCCCAGGAGGCTGTACTTGTTGAAGCTGGCCCAGCCGGCCATCATCAGGCCCACGATGTTGAGGCCGCCGATCGCGAAGAAGTAGAGCAGGGCGATGTTGAAGTCCTGTGCCACGAGCCCCGGGGCGAACGGGACCACCAGGAAGCTCATGATCGTGGTCAGGAAGACCGCGACCGGCGCGAGCGTGAAGATCGGCACGTCGACGCCGCGCGGGGTGTAGTCCTCCTTGCCCAGGACCTTGAACCCGTGGGCGAGGGACTGGGCACTGCCGAATGGGCCGACGCGGTCGGGGCCGACGCGGAGGTTCATCCGCGCGATCACCTTCAGCTCGAGGTAGATGATCAGGAACGCGGTCGGGATGGTGATCGCGACGATGATCGTCGCGGCGACCACGAATCGCACGAGACCCGCGTTTGCGCCGAGGAAGTCGACGAGCGGCGGGAGCAGCAGGACAAGCGCCACGGTCGCCGCGCCGCCCAGCACGAGGAGCGTCGGCAGGAGGACCAGCAGCACCCGAGAGGGGAGCGAGAGCCGGTTCCAGTAGGACGTCACGGCGGTCATCGACGGGCGGTCCTCACTTGTCCACACCGCCCATGACGGGGTCGAGCGAGGCCATGATCGCCATCGTGTCCGGGAGAAGGTTGCCCGGCATGAGCAGGCCCATCAGCTGGAGGTGCAGGAAGCTGGGGTCGTGGATCCGCATCCGGAACGGCTGGTCGGTGCCGTCGCTGACGACGTAGGTGGAGCACTGCCCGCGCGGCGCCTCCACCGAGCTGAAGGCCCGCCCGGGCCGCGGCCGGAGCAGCCGCGGGACCCGGGCCGAGACGGGCCCATCGGGCATCTGGTGGAGGCACTGGTCGATGATCCGGAGGCTCTGGCGGACCTCGTCCACCCGCAGCAGGAAGCGGGCCAGCGAATCGCCCTCGCTGCGCGTCGGGACATCGAAGTCGAGCTCCGGGTAGACGCTGTACGGGTGGGCCCGGCGGAGGTCGAAGGGGACTCCGGAGGCCCGCAGGTTCGGGCCGGTCACGCACATCCGGAGCGCCGTCTCGCGGTCGATCACGCCCATGCCCCGGGCCCGCCGGACGAAGATCTCGTTCTCGTTCAGGAGGCCCATGCCGGCCTCGAGCTGCGCGCCCGCGCGGCCCATCCAGTCGCCCAGGCGGCTCATGAACTCGTGGTTCAGGTCGCCGTTGACGCCGCCGATCCGGAAGTAGTTGAAGAGGAGCTTCTGGCCGGTCAGGGCGGCCAGCATCTCCATGATCTCGTCGCGTTCGGCGAAGCTCCACAGGATGGGGGTGATCCCGCCGAGGTCCAGGGCGAAGAAGCCCAGGTAGAGCATGTGGCTGGCCACGCGGTTGAGCTCGGCGGAGAGGACCCGGATGTACTCGGCCCGGCGCGGCACCTCGAGGTCCAGGAGCTTCTCGAACGAGAGGACCGCCCCCCACTCGTTGAAGAGCGAGGCGATGTACTCGAGGGGGTCCACCTGGCTGATGACCTGGTGGTAGTCGGCGTTCTCGCAAAGCTTCTCGACGCCGCGATGGAGGTAGCCCAGGACCGGGTCCAGGTCGGTGACCTGCTCGCCGTTGATCTTGAGGACCATCCGCAGCACGCCGTGAGTGGACGGATGCTGGGGCCCCATGTTGAGGAGCATCTCGCCGTCCTTGAGGGCGTAGAACTCCCGCTGGCGCTCGGTCTGGGCGACGGGGATCGGGTCGAAGACTCCGGCGTGGTCGACCGGGATGGTGAGCGCCGGGTCGTCGAGGCTGGGTCGTGTCGGTGTCGCCACGTCGCTCTCGCCTACGCCCCGGGCGACGTGCGCCGGAGAGTGGCTTCGTCCGCGTCCTTCGGAGCGCCGGCGCGCTCCATCGGCCGGACCCCGCCGCCCGGCGAGCGCGCGGCGTCGTCGGCCAGGTGGAAGTCCTTGCGCAACGGGAAGCTCACGAAGTCGTCGGGCAGGTAGATGCGGCGCAGGTCGCGGTTCCCCTCGAAGATGAGGCCGAACATGTCGTAGGCCTCGCGCTCCATCCACTCGGCGCCCTTCCAGAGGAAGGTGAGCGACGGGACGCGCGGCTCCTCGCGGGGGATCCCGTCCACGATGACCCGCAGCCAGTCGGGGGTCACGACGCTCCAGAGGTGGTAGACCACCTGGAACGTGGTCCCCGTATCCACCCCGCACAGGTCGGCGAGGTACTCGAAGCGGAGATCCGGCTCGTCGTGGAGCGTTCGCATCACCTGCGGCAGGTCGCCGGGCCGGATGCGGATCTCGGTCTGGTCCTGGCGCTGGCGGACCGGGCCCTCCAGCGAGGTGCCCAGCTTCCGCTCCAGGAGCGCCTTGAACGCACGGTCCACCGTCAGATTCCCTCCGGGACAGTGGGCCCGATGTTGCGCTCGGCCCAGTGGCCGCGGTGCTGCCTGATCAGTTGCTGGAGCTTCATCATCCCGTAGATGAGGCCCTCCGGGCGTGGCGGGCAGCCGGGGACGTAGACGTCGACCGGCAGGACCCGGTCGATCCCCTGGATCGTGCTGTAGCTCCGCTTGTAGCGGCCGCCGGAGCAGGTGCAGTCGCCCATGGCCACGCACCACTTGGGCTCGGGCATCTCCTCCCAGAGGCGGATGAGCGGCTCGGCCATCTTGGTCGTCAGTGTGCCGGCCACGATCAGGACGTCCGCCTGGCGCGGCGAGGCCCGGAACGGGAACATCCCCCAACGGTCCATGTCGTTGCGGCTCGTCGCGGTCGACATCATCTCGATCGCGCAGCAGGCCAGGCCCGACAGGAGCGGCATGAGGCTGTTCAACCGGATCAGGTCCAGGATGTAGTCGGCCTTCGTCGGGACCACGTCCAGGGCGCCCCAACGGGCGTCGTCCCGACGGCCCTCGCCGGACTCGTCGTAGCGCTTCAGGACGAGCGTCGGCGTCTCGTCGAGGGGAACGCCCCCATAGGCTTCACCATCGACGGACGTCCAGAGCGCGTTCGGGACCACGATCGCCTCGGCCACCGCGTCCCCGGCGTTCGTGGCCGGGACGGGCAGGCGGCTGCCGGGGGCCCCCGGGGGCGGGCTCCCGGCTGGCGGGCGGGTCAGCGCCACGTCAGCACCCCCTTGCGCCAGGCGTAGGCCAGGCCCAGGAGGAGGACGAGGACGAAGATCGCCATGGAGGTGATCAGCCCGGGGATCGCGTCGCGTACGACCAGCGCCCACAGGAAGATGAAGATCACCTCGATGTCGAAGGCGACGAAGAGCAGCGCGTAGATGTAGTACGAGACGCCGAACCGTCCGTGGGTGTCGCCGTACGTCGGGATGCCGCTCTCGTACGGGAGCCCCTTCAGGTGGCTGCCCTTCGTGCGGTGGCTGATGAGCCACGAGGCCGCGATCACCAGGAACACGAAGGAAACGCCCACGATGGCGAAGCCAACGACGTACCAGATCCCTTCCATCGCACCTCTCTGCGGCCGGAGGACCATCAGGTTTCGTGACTGGTCCACCGGCCCGGCGGGAAGCTCGGGTGAGACGCACACGCACGCGGCCCGGGGGCCGGACGTGCCCGGGCATCCTAGCAGGGGACACTTACCGGTGGCGCGCCGCCGCTGCGGCCCGTCGTGCCTCCGCCCCCGCGCCCAGGCGCCCCCCCGCGCCCCCCGCGCCGCCCCCGCCCCCCCGCGTCGTGCATGGGAATCAGCACGAGCACGCTCCGTTCGACGTCCCCGGTGTCGAGGTCCGCCCGGTGGCGCCGCAAGCCGAGCGTGGTGGAGGGCGAAACCATGCACGACCGGCCGCCTCCGGTGCCGCTACCGGCGGCCCGGCATTCGGTACGACAAACCGCGCAGGGGCGGCTCCGTGGCGATCCCGCGTCCAGCCAGCACCGCCCGGAACCCGCCGAGGTGGCGCGGGTCGAGCAGGCGCATGATCGCGCTCCGGAGCTCGAGGGCCTCGGATGCCCGCGCGGCCCCCGCTTGGCGCCGCTGGACCAGCTCCTCGAGCCCGCAGCCGACGAGCAGCTCGGCCTGGGAGGTCTCGCCCAGGAGATCGAGGCCGGCGTCCACGAGGGCGGCGCCGAGGGCGGTGGTGTCGACGTGGGCCGTGATGTCCCGCTCCCCGACGTCGCGGTACGGGGCCCTGGGATCGCCCTCGGCCGCGTGCCCGCGGTAGGTCATGAGCGTGCCCGCCGGCCGGCGCGGCCCGTACAGGTCGGCGGCCGGCGCCCCGTAGTCGAGCACCACCACGAGGCCCGCCGCGAGCCTCCAGCCCACCTCGCGCGCCCACGCCTCCACGGCAGGGCGGACCTCGAGCCGCTGGCCCTCGACGAGCGCGATCCCCTCCCGCGCCAGGCGCGCCAGCCGGTCGCGCAGGGCAGGGTCCGAGGGCTCCTCCAGCATCTCGCCGAACGATCCGTCCGCCTCGACGGTCACGTGGACCTCCCGCGCCCGCCCGCCCCGGACGTCGAAGAGGTGGACCGGTAGCGCGTCGAGGAACTCGTTGGCGACGACGACGCCGGCGACAGCGCGGTCATCGAGCCCCACCGGGTCGACGAGGGGAAGGGCGGCGGCAGCGGCGCGCGAGCGCAGCTCGGCCAGCCGGTGTCGGTTGACCTCGACCGGCGCGTACACGAGGGCGTCGGCGAGCGGAGAGCCATCGTCGCGGAGACCGGCGAGGATCGCCAGCGCCAGCGTTCCCGCCCCGGCGCCGTACTCGACCAGCGTGAACGGGGCGGGCCGCCCGACGCGCTCCCAAGCCTCTGCGACCTGCCGCGCGAGCGCGGCCCCGAAGACCGGGTGCAGCTCGGGCGCGGTCAGGAAGTCGCCGCCGCGGGTCGGGCGGGCCGCCGCCACGGCGTAGTAGCCCCCCTCGCTGTGACCGAGCGCCAGGGCCATGAAGTCCGCGAAGGGGATCGGGCCCCGGCGGGCGATCTCGGCCCGGATCGCCGCCTCGGCCCGAGTGGTCATCGCGGGCGCTCCACGAGCAGGCGCAAGCCGGGCCCCACGAGCGTGTGCCCGCCAAGGAGGATCGGGATCGGCGCGGCCGCGGCCGCGGCGGTGAGCGACCGCAGCCAGGGGTCGCCGATGCGTTCCGGCAGCAGCAGGTCCGACGCGAACCGATCCTCCGGCGGCGGCCAGGCCGCCTCATCGGCGCCCAGCCGGTGGGCCAGGAGCACGCGTGTGTCGACGACCGCCGCTTCGCCGAGCCGGGCGAGGAGCCGGCCGAACTCCTCCGGGCCGTCCCGGTCCAGGAGCAGCCCGAGCACGGAAGCGGGGGGTCTCGTCGGGCGGCCGGCGACCGCGGGAGCCTGGGCGAGGCGCGACGCTGCACGCAGGCCGCGCTCCTCGATCAACGCCCGGACCCGGCAGGCCGCGCGGCGCTCGAGCGCGGCCAACGTGCCAGCCGACGTCCTCCCGGCAACGGTAAGCTCGGCCCGACGGTCGGTAAGTACTGACCGAAGGGTATCGAGGCGCGCCGCAAACGGCGACCCCGCCGCGGCCGCCGGGAGTGCGCCGCCTGTCAGCACGACGTCGGCGGGCGAATCCAGGTCGATCCCGAGCCGGGGCCGCCGGCGCAGGTCGGCGACGCGATACCCGGCAAGCTCCTCGAGCCAGCGCGGCAGGGCGTTGTCGGAGGGGAGGTCCGGGAGGTCGCCGAGCACGGCCGCCCCGGCCACCGCGATCGCGTCCGCCGAGTAGCGATTGTTGGCCAGCGCGCCCGGGAGATCGGAGGCCGCCGCCACCACGAAGGCGCGGTAGTCGGCCGGGCGCGCCAACGCCATCGCCCCCGATCCCAGGACGACGATCCCGGGCGTGTCCGCCGCTGCGGCGAGGCGACGCAGGCGGGCGCCGAACGACTCGGCCCGTCTCTCCTCGACGAGGGAGACCGAGGCGGCGCCCGCCGCCCGGAACCCGGCGAGATGGCGCGCCGCCAGCTCCCGCCGCGCGGCGTCGAGCGCGCCCGCGAGCGGACCCGCGCCAGCGGGGAGCGGCGGATGGAGGATCAGGACCGAGACGGCGCCCACGCGCGTATTCTCGGGCCATGACGACACGAGAGCGCGCCCGCCGCGGACGGCGCGTCCGCGCGTACGTCGGCCTCGGCGCCAACCTCGGCGACGCGGCGGGCACGCTGACCGCCGGGATCCACGCCCTCGCGGCCCTGCCCCGGGTCCGACTCACCGGCGTCTCCCGCCTGTACGCCACGAAGCCCGTCGGCGTCGTCGATCAGCCGGAGTTCCGCAATGCCGTCGTCGCCCTCGACGTCCCGGCCGGCCCCGACCCCGAGACCGGGGCGCTGGCGCTCCTCCTCGCGCTCAAGGCGATCGAGCGCGCCTTCGGGCGGCAGGCCCGCGAGCGCTGGGGCCCCCGCGAGCTCGACCTCGACCTCCTCGTCTTCGGCCGTCACTCGATCCGGATCGAGCGCCCGCCGGCCGCGCGGAGCGAGGACCCCGCGAAGCCCGCCGTCCAGTGGCTCCAGGTCCCCCACGCCAGCGCGCGGGAGCGGCTCTTTGTCCTCGCCCCACTGGCCGACCTCGCCCCCGGCCTCCGTCCGCCGGGCTGGGGCGAGACGGTCGCGACCGCCCGCGCCCGCGCTGCGGCGCACGGGAGCCCCGATGCGGTCCGCCCAGTGGCGGCGTGGGACCGGGCGGACCGAGGATGGCGCCCCGCCTGAGGTGGTTGATGATGGGTCCGTCGACGACGATCGCCCCCTCAGCTCGTCTGGCGACTAGCCCGACCGTCAAGGGGTCTCGGAGTACGATGCCGCCACGATGGCCGTTGACCATGCACCACCCGAGACGCGACGCGACCGACGCGCACCCGTGCCCCTCCCCGAGCACGGATACCTCGCCCTGACCGCAACCCTCTATCCGGATGGAAACGCCGTGTCGGCGGAGATCCTCGAGTTCGACATTGCGAGCTGCGGCACCGACGTCGACCACGCCTACGCGATGATCGTCGAGGCGGTAGAAGGGGCCATCGAGGCCGCCTACCGCGACTCCGTCGACGGACTCCACGTGTTGCTTCGCGAGGAGAAGCTGACGGTCTATCCGAATCCCCCGCGCAGATACAGACCCGCCGCCATTCCGAGCCACCTGCTCTCGCAGCCGGGGCTCATCCTGCGGCCGGTCTCGATTTCGATCGAGGCTGTCCTCCGCGACTGACCCGGGCTGCCGGTGCCCTGGACCGCTCGCGAGCTCAGGACCGCCCTTCTGCGCGCCGGGTTCGTGGAGTTGCGACAACGCGGGCCGCACCTCCGGCTTCAGCGGGTCGAACCTGACGGCAGACGACGACGCGTCACGCTTCCCATGCATGCCGGTGACGTCCCGTCCGGCACGTTCGGCGCCATCCTGCGTGAAACGGGCCTCACGGAGACGGACCTGCGACGCTTGCTCAGGGGTTGAGGTAGCCTTCGGGTGCGTCCTTCCGAAACAAATGGACCGCACCCGTTCCGTGTGATCGCCTCGCCGGCTCATCGCCGACCAAGCTCTCCGGCGACCGCCCGCGACGGCCCCCCCGCTCCTACAGGCGGACCGCCGGCGGCCGGTCGCGGTCGAACATGTGGACCGTGTCGACGAAGCGGACCTGCTTCGTCCGGTAGGCCATCACGAGCGAGTGCGTCCGCGCGCCGCCGCCGAAGAAGCGAACGCCCTCGAGGAGGTCGCCCTTCGTCACGCCCGTCGCGGCGAATACCACGTTCTCGCCCGAGGCCAACTCGTCGGTCCGGTAGACCCGCGTCGGGTCGCCGTGGCCCATCGTCTGTGCCCGCTCCCGCTCGGCGTCGGAGCGGAAGACGAGGCGCGCCTGGATCTCGCCGCCGAGGCAGCGCAGCGCCGCCGCGGTGAGCACGCCCTCCGGGGCGCCGCCGATCCCCATGACGGCGTGCACGCCGGTGCCGGAGACCGCGCACGAGATCGCCGCGGAGAGGTCGCCATCGCTGATCAGCTTGATCCGGGCGCCGGCCGCGCGGACCTCGGCGATGAGCGCCTCGTGGCGGGGTCGCTCCAGGATGACCACGGTGATGTCGTTGACGCCGCGACCCAGGGCCGCCGCGATCCGTCGAAGGTTCTCCGCCGCCGGCGCCGTGATGTCCACCTTGCCGGCGACGACCGGCCCGACGCAGAGCTTCTCCATATAGCAGTCGGGGGCGTTCAGGAGCCCGCCCCGCTCGGACGCCGCGAGGACCGTGATCGAGCCCGCTTGGCCGTGGGCGACGAGATTCGTCCCCTCCAGCGGGTCCACTGCGATGTCGATCTCGGGAGCCTCGCCGGCGGCGCTCGAAGGATCGCCGACGCGCTCGCCGATGTAGAGCATCGGGGCCTCGTCGCGCTCGCCCTCGCCGATGACGATCCGGGCGTCGATCGGGATCTCGTCGAAGGTCCGCCGCATCGCCTCCACGGCAACCCGGTCGGCGTCCATGGTGTCGCCGCGACCCATCAGGCGGGCCGACGCGATCGCGGCCGCCTCGGTGACGCGGATCAGCTCCAGCGAAAGGAGGCGCTCCAAGGGTCGGTCCTCCGTGCTCGGTGCGGGACGCGGCCCCCGGCTCAGTGCCGGAAGTGCCGCCGGCCGGTGAAGACCATCGCGAGGTGGTGCCGGTCGGCCACCTCGATCGCCATCTCGTCGCGGCGCGAGCCGCCCGGCTGGATGATCGCGGTCACGCCGGAGATCGCCGCGTGGGCGATCACGTCGGGAAACGGGAAGTAGGCGTCGGACGACATCACCGCCGTCTTCGCCCGGTCGCCGGCGCGCCGGAGGGCGATCTCCACCGCCACCTGGCGGCTCACCTGGCCGCCGCCGATGCCCACCGTCTGGAGGTTCCGGGCCAGGACGATCGCGTTCGAGCGGACGTGGGCGGCGGCCCGCCAGGCGAACATCAGGTCGGTCAGCTCGTCGAGGGTCGGGCGCCGCTGCGTCACGACACGGAGCTGGCCCCGGTCGAGGGCCGTCCCGTCGAGTGTCTCCACGAGGAGCCCGCCGCCGACGCGCTTGAAGTCGAGAGCGGCGATCCCGTAGTCCCGGAGGCCGTCCGATGGGTTCGGGGGGACTGCGAGGACCTCCAGCTCGGGCCGCGCCGAGAGGATTCGGAGGGCCTCGTCGGCGTAGCCGGGTGCGATGAGCGCCTCGAAGGTTCCCTCCGCGATCGCCTGCGCGGTCGCCTCGTCGACGGTCCGGTTGACGGCGACCGTGCTGCCGAAGGAGGCCGCCGGATCCGTCTCGAGGGCGTGCCGCAGCGCCCCGGCGAGGGCGTGGTCCGAGGCGATCCCGACGGGGTCGGTGTGGCGCACGACCACGGCCGTGGGGGCGGCGAAATCGGCAGCGATCCGCCAGGCGGCGTCGAGGTCGAGCAGGTCGTTGAACGAGGGCTCGCGGCCCTGCAGCCGCGTCGCGTCGGCCAGCGTGCCGTCTCGGTGGGTCGTCTCGCGGTAGAAGGCGGCCCGTTGGTGGGGGTTCTCGCCGTGGGCCAGGTCCGCCACCTTCTCCAGGACGATGCTGATGTGGGGCGGGAAGGTCGTCCCGGTCACCTGGTTGAGGTAGGACGCGACCTCGGCGTGATAGGCGGCCAGCACCGCGAAGGCCTCGGCGGCCAGGCGCTGGCGGAGCTCCGCGGAGACGCTGCCCCGGGCGCGGATCTCGGCTACGACCTGCTCGTACGCGGCGGGGCCGGGGACGGCCGCGACCCCCGCGTGGTTGCGCGCGGCGGCGGAGAGGAGCGCCGTGCCGCCCACGTCGATCATCTCGATCGCCTCGTCGAGGGGGACGCGGCGCTCGCCCACCTGGGGGGCGAACGGCTTGACGTTGACCACGACGAGGTCGATGAGCCCGATCGAGTGCTCGGCCAGCTCGGCCAGCTGCTCAGGGCGGTCGCGACGGGCGAGGATCCCGGCGTAGACGGCGGGGTGGAACGTCTTGACCGTGCCGCCGAGGAGCGGGGGGACGTTGGTGAGGGCGGTGACGGGGAGGACGTCGATTCCGTCCGCAGCGAGGTGCTCGCGGGTCCCGTCAGTGGCATAGACCTCCACGCCGAGGGCCAGGAGGTCGCGCGCAAGGCCGGCCAGTCCCTGGCGGTTGGCGACCGAGAGGAGGGCTCGCACCCGGCTGGGACCTCCGTATGGGCGCGCCGTGGGGCCGCGCGCACCGATCTCGTCACCCGGGGCGCAGGGCGACGTTCACGCTCCGTCGCCCGAGTATAGCGCGCGACCGTGGCATACTCGCCCGACCGATCCGTGGCGCCCACCGGGCGCCCTTCCGTCGAGGAGGCTCCGCGACCGTGACGCTCCCGCCCTGGGAATACCTCTTTCTCCCGTTCAACGACAAGAACTTTCCCGACCTGTTCAACGCGATCTGGGTCTTCTCCTTGATCGGGATGCTGGCCACGGTTCTCCTGTACAACCTGCGCTCGCGCCAGCTGCGCCGCCACCAGGTCTACCTCGACATGTACGAGTGGCTGCTCTGGGCGGGCGTCATCTTCTTCTTCATGCTCCTCACCTACGCCCTCTTCCATTTCGACTTCCTCTTCGTCGTCCTCTCCATCCCGGTGGGCGTCGGGATCCTTCTCTGGATTCGATTCGTGCGCTTCCCGCCCTCCCTCGCCGCGTACGAGACGCAGCTCGCCCGGGCCCGCTACTACTCGAAGCAGAAGTTCGCCCACCCCGAGGCGACGATCCGACCGAAGCGCGCCGCGCGTACTACGCGGACGGCCCGCTCCCAGCGCCGCCGTCGCTGAGGCGGACGGGACCGGCCGGGGAAGGGGCTCGATGGAGATCCGGCGCTTCGGGGTCGGCAATCGCCACCCCGACGGCCCGCCCGGGACCACGGGCGTCGCCGGCCAGGTGATCCACGCGGATGCCCGCGGGACCGTGTCGGAGCTGGCCTTCGCCCGGCGCGGCTCCATCGAGCTGCACTCCAACCCCAACACCACGTGGTTCGTCGTCATCGAGGGCGGCGGCATGGTCCGCGTCGGCGACGAGCGGGCCCGGGTCGCGGCCGGCGAGGCGGTGCTCTGGCCGGCCGACGTGCCCCACGCCGCCTGGACCGAGCTGTCCGAGATGCGGGCGATCGTCGTGGAGCTGGCCGGCCCGGACGACGCCCACCTGCGCGGGATCCTCGACGGGCGTGCGCTCGCGATCGGCGCGGGAGATGCGGGGGCGGGCGCCGCCGACACCCTGGCCGAGAAGGCCGACGGCGAGCTCGCCGCCTCGCCCGCCGACGCTGCGCAGGCCGCGGCCGAGGGTGAGCCGATCTGACGACGCGCCGTCCGGCGCTCACCCCGACATCGCCAGCAGCGCGCCATCCGACCGCCCGCGTGACAAGCCCGTGTCGACGTCGCCCTTCCGCCCGAATGGCCCTTGCGGGTCCACCCGGCGCGAGCAGACTGCCGGACAGACGCGAGGAGCGAGCTCTCCGAGGAACGCGATGGCCGAGTGGATCGACGGGCTGCATGGCGACCCGCGCCCATGGCTGCTCGACGAGGCGACCCCCGGGGTGCGGCACCTGGCGCTTCGCCAGCTCTGCGACCGGCCCCCGGACGACCCCGACGTGCGCGCCGCCCGTGCCGCGGCCATGCAGAGCTACCCCATCGCCGCCATCCTCGCCGGCCAGGACCCGGCCGGCTGGTGGTGCAGGCCCGGGTCGGGCTACCTGCCCAAGTACGCCTCGACCGTCTGGACTGTCGTCTTCCTGGACCAGCTCGGCGCCGACGGCGACGACTCCCGGATCCGGACCGCCTGCGCGTACCTTCTCGACCACACCCAGACAACTTCCGGAGGGTTCGGGGCGGTGGCGTCCGGTGAGGCACGGCCCGCCCCCTCGACGGCGGTCCATTGCCTCAACGGGAACCTCCTCCGCGCGCTCATCGGTTTCGGCTGGCTGGACGACGAGCGCGTCGGGCGGTCGATCCACTGGCAGGCCGCCGCCATCACGGGGGATGGTGAGATCCGCTTCTACAAGTCGTCGATGCCGGGACCCGGCTTTCGCTGCGGCGCGAACGACAGCCTGCCCTGCGCGTGGGGAGCGACCAAGGCAGTCCTCGCGCTCGCCCGCATCCCGCCCGGACGCCGAGCGCCGCACGTCCAGCGAGCGATCGACGCCGGCGTCGCGTTCCTGCTGAGTCGGGACCCGGCGGCGGCCGATTACCCGATGGGTTACGGCAACAGCAAGCCGAACGGCTCGTGGTTCAAGCTCGGGTTCCCGTCCGGCTACGTCACCGACGTCCTGCAGGTGTTGGAGGCGCTGTGCGAGGCCGGCGCGGCCGGCGACCCTCGGCTCGGTCCGGCGATCGACTGGCTACTGGCCCAGCAGGACGACCACGGACGCTGGGCCAACCGGTATGCGTACGTCGGCAAGATGGTCGTGGACATCGACGCCCAGGGCGAGCCCAGCAGGTGGGTGACGCTCCGAGCCTGCCGGGTACTCAAGGCGGTGGCCGAGAGCCGGCGGGGGTGATTGGCGCGGCCGGGGCCTGATGCTCGAGATGGTTCCGGGCAGCGTCACCCGCCGAGCACCGCCCCGAGCTGGCCGAGGATCGCGGCCGTGGCGCCCCAGACGATCCGTCCCTCCACCAGGTAGGCGCCGTAGCGCAGCGGGCGGCCGCGCGGGTCG
>Ga0315284_10002125_pt1 | contig 28421 bp, 27 predicted proteins | sample YL17G09_16_MG_FD_203696 | JGI IMG/M metagenome (GOLD analysis project Ga0315284, IMG submission 203696) | Sediment microbial communities from Yellowstone Lake, YNP, Wyoming, USA - YL17G09_16 | ecosystem: Environmental > Aquatic > Freshwater > Lake > Sediment | place: USA: Wyoming | collected...
CGGGATGCCGTGGAGGCGGCGCAGGCTGCGGCAGAGAAACTGGGGTTCGTGTGCGCCGTGGATACGAACGTCTGGGACGCCGACTTCCGGCAGGTCGTTGACGCCAACCTGGCTTCGCTCCAGGCGTTGGCTGCGGCCCATCCTGGCGAACCCGTTTGCCTTGTGGTCGGCGGAGAGGTCACTTGCCCCGTCACCGGCCCTGGGACGGGCGGGCGGAACCAAACATTCGTTCTGTACGCAGCGCAGAAAATCGCGGGGCAAAAGCGTGTCGTTCTGAGCGCCGGCACCGACGGCCGCGACGGTAACAGCCCCACCAGTGGCGCCCTCGCTGATGGCCAGACGATCTCCCGCGCCCGGGCGCTGGGGCTCGATCCCGGACAGTACCTGGCCGAAAGCGATTCGTATCATTTCTTCCGCAGTCTCGGCGATACGCTCGACATCGGCTTCACCGACAACAACGTCCGCGATCTACGACTCTGGCTGGACTTTGGTTCGTAGCGCACCGTTCGTCTTTCAACGGTGGGGCGGTTAAACAAAGTCAAAAGGCCGCAAGGTTGAAGAACGAACCTTGCGCTACAGGGAGCTAAATCATGCCGCAATCCATCGGTTTCATCGGCCTGGGAATCATGGGCCAGCCCATGGCCCTCAACCTGGTGAAGGCAGGCTTCCCGGTGACGGTCTTCAATCGTACGCGCCGCAAGGCGGAGCCGCTGGAGCGGGCTGGGGCACGCGTGGCCTCCAGTCCCGCCGAGGCTGCGCGCGACGCTGACGTCATCATTTCTATCGTCAGCGACACCGCCGCCATGGAAGAGGTCGTCTGCGGGAAGGACGGAATCCTGGAGGCCATCCGCTCCGGCGCTGTCCTGATCGACTCCAGCACCATCAGCCCCACGGTCAGCCGGCGCCTGGCCTGCCAACTTGCCGCGAAAGGCGCCAGTATGCTCGATGCCCCGGTCACCGGCAGCAAGCACGGCGCCGAAAAGGGTGAACTGACCTTTATGATTGGCGGCGAGCGTGAGGTGATGGAGCGCGTCCTGCCGGTGCTGAAGGTTCTGGGGAAGAGGCACATCTACTGCGGCGAGCACGGGTTGGGTTTGGCAGCGAAGCTCGCCATGAATTGCATCCTCGCCACCACGGTCGAGATTTTCTCCGAGGGCTTCGTGCTGGCCACCAAGGCCGGCGTGCCGCCGGAGACCTTGCTCGAAATCATGCAGTCGAGCCTGGCACGTGCGGCCATCGTCGATTTTAAGGCCCCGTTCGTCTTCAAGGGTGACTTCACTCCCTACTTTCCTCTCAAGCTGATGCACAAGGATCTGGAGCTGGCGATGGAGGCCGCCTACGCGCAGAATGTACCGATGCCCGCCACGGCGGCGGTCAAGGAAGTCTACGCCGGGGCAAAGGCGCAAGGCCAGGGCGACCGGGACTACGCCGCCGTAATCACCTTTCTCGAAGAGCTGGCGGGAATCCAGGTGCGGGTGGCGCCTGCCCCGTGAACTAAGGCAGTAGGCAGCGAGCGCATTTTGCGAGTCCCGGCGGAGCCGGGATAGGCAGAAGGCGTGAGGCAGCAGATGGAAGGCGGTCGGCAGGACGCGTGGTGCAGAAGCGAACGGGCTTATCACTTTCAGCGCTGGACGTTTGGATTTAGACTGTTGACTGTGAACTGCGGACTATCAACTCGCCGGACGACGCTGCCATGATGCTGTATTTGATCTGGCAATGCCTCAAATGCGGTTATGCGCTCGTGGCTAAAGATCCTCCCGCCAAGTGCCCCGACTGCGGCGCACCGCGCGAGGAATTTGTGCTCATTGAAGAAGATTAATACCTCAGGGTGGCCCGGCAACCGCAGTTCCTCCGCTGCCCTCGCCCCCGACCTTTGAGCTCCGTTTCACGTCCGACGATTCTCACGCGCATGCCTCTCGCGAATTGTCTTGGCGCGGGCTTTCATCTCCTTGGCCTCGGCTCCACGACCGGCCTTCTTGAGCAGGGCTGCGTAGTTGGCCAGCACCGTGGCAACTCTCTGCGGCGGCCCTGCGGCTTTTTCGAGAATCTCCAGCGATCGCTTGTACAGCGGCTCCGCGTCAGAGTACTTCCCTCGAGCCTGGTAAAGCAGCGCCAGGTTGTTGAGGCTGGTGGCCACGTCGAGATGTTCCGGCCCCAGCGCTTTTTCGCGGATGGCCAACGCGCGCTGGAAAAGCGGTTCCGCGTCGCGGTAGTTGGCCTGGGCGTAGTAAAGCGTCGCCAGGTTGTTGAGGCTGGTGGCGACATCAGGGTGCTGCGGCCCGAGGATCTTTTCCCCGGCAGCCACTGTCCTTCGGTAGATCATCTCGGCCTCGAGCCAGCGGCGCTGGGCGGTGTAGAGCGTTGCCAGATTGTCCAGGGTCGTGATCGTGTCAGGGTGCTGTGAGCCCAGCACCTTCTGGCGAATCTCCAGCGAACGGAGGTAGAGCGACTCAGCCTCCTTGCGTTTACGTTGATCGCTATACAGTTCCGCCAGGTTGCCGAGGCTTTGAGCCACGTCGGGATGTTCCGGCCGCAAGGCTTTCTCCCGCATCGCCAGCGCCCGACGGTGGAGGGATTCAGCCTCCTTGTACCTACCCTGAGCCTTGTAGAGCACCGCGAGATTATTGAGGGCGGTGGCGACAGCCGGGTGCTCTGGCCCCAGAGTCTTTTCTCGAATCGCGAGCGCCTGCCGGTAAAGCCCCTCGGCTTCGGCGTACTTGCCCTGGATCTTGTACAGCAACGCCAGGTTATTGAGGCCCGTCGCCACGTTGGGGTGCTCCAGTCCCAAGCTCTTCTGCCAGATCTTCAACGAGCGGGCAAAGAGCGGCTCGGCCTCTTTGTATTTGCCCTGCGCGCGGAAGAGCACGGCCAGGTTGTTGAGGCTTCCGGCGACCTCCGGGTGCTCGGGCCCCAGGAGTCTCTCGCGGATCTCCAAAGCCTGCCGGTAAAGTGGCTCCGCTTTGGTGAACTTGCCCTGAGCCCTGTAAACCAGTCCAAGTTGGTTGAGCGCGGTACCCAGTCGAGGATCGTCAGGGCCGAAGTTCCTGGCCTGTTCCAGGGTGGCGAGCGATAGCTTCTCCGCTTCCGCGTAATGGCCTTGCTCGTGGGCTTTCACGGCCTCGGCATAGACCTTCTCCCACGGGCTGTCTTGGCCGTATGCCGTCTCGACCAGAGGGGATGCCGTGGCCAGCAACAGGAGGCCGACGGAAGGCCAGCGGCTGTGGGGGGCGTTCATCTCACCACGCTCGCTCTGTTCTGTACAATGCCCGGCGGCCGCCTGGACTCCATTCAAGCCCCCGTACGCCGGCGTTAGTAAGTTCCCTTGGCGTAGCCGCCGTCCACCAGGATGGATTGGCCCGTGATGTAGCTGGCACATTCGGAGGCCAGGAAGACCACCAGATTGGCGAACTCTTCCGGCTGGCCCAAGCGCTGGAGTGGAACCTGCGCGGCCCAGCGCGCGCGGACCTGCTCGGGCTCGACACCCTGCGCCGCCGCAAGCTTGGCTGCCAACTCGTCCAGCCTTGCCGTCTGCGTGTAGCCCGGGCAAACGTTATTGACCAGAACGTTGTCCTTCCCGTATTCGTTCGCGAGACTTTTCACCAACCCGCTCACCGCCGAGCGCACGGCATTCGAGAGAATTAGGCCTTCCACCGGCTGCTTCACGGCCACCGAAGTGATGGTGATGAACCGGCCCCATTTCTGCTTCTGCATCAGGGGAAGCACCTCGCGGGCGAAATAGAGTGTGCTCATCAAGTTCAGGTTTACGGCTGCCTCCCAGTCCTCCACTGTCGTATCGGAGAAGGGCTTGGCAGGTGGCCCGCCGGCATTGGTCACGCAGATATCCACGCGGCTGAACCGCTTGACCGTCTCGCCGACGAAGCTGCGGACTTGATCGTAATCGGTCACATCCACCGGCTGCGCCAGAACCTCAGCGCCGGTCGCACGGCGGATCTCTTCGGCCGTGGCATGCAGCGTGGCTTCCGTCCGCGCGCAGATGGCCAGCTTCGCGCCTTCCCTGGCCAGCCCCATCGCCACCGCTTTCCCCAATCCCTGGCTGGAGGCCGCCACAATGGCGACCCGGTTCTTCAATCCTAGATCCATGTTTTCCCCCGGTGCTCCGCAGAAGAGCCGCAGCGTTAAAGAGCGAACGCTACGCCACCTTGCTCTCGCGGGAGCGCGAAGCGCTCCCCTACCATGGACGTCAACCGGCGCCCACCGAGCGCCGCTAAAGCGCGCGGGAGGGCAGCCTGCCCCGGCGAAGTCGGGGGGCCCTCCTCTACCGCCGCAGATAATCGTCCTTGCCCGTCAGCCAATCGAGGCGAATAGGGCTGAAGACATCGAGACCGAAGAAGTCTTCCACCGCCACCGCGCTGTGCGGGACGTGGGAGGGAATAAGCAGCACCTCGCCCTTGCGCACGACGATTTCTTTCCCTTCCAGCTCGAACTTCAGCGCGCCCTCCAGAACATAGGAGAGTTGTTCGCTCTCGTGTTGATGTAGGGGCACCACGCCACCCTTGGCGATGAAAATCTGGGCCAGCATGGCCTTCTCGCCGGAAATTATCTTGCGCGACATCTTTTCGTTCAGCACTTCTTTCTTGACGTTCTCCCAGGAAAGATGCTGCATCTTTTCCCCTTCCTTCTCCCAGTTTTCCCCGCGGTGCCGTTATTTTACACTTGGGCCCGGACAAGCGGGGGTAAAATAGGCGCCGGGGTTTTTCCTCTGGCAATTGTCACCGTCCTGTTGTATTTAATTGTCGCGTCGGTCGAAGAGCGGGAACTCCAGGAGCAGGATGGTGCTGACTATGAAGTCTGCATCCCGGAGGTTCCGCGCTTGGTGCCCCGACGGCGGCGGAGGAATGTACCCCAGGAGTTATCCTAGCCCGGAGGTTCCCATGCGCAGGCTTCTTCTTACTGTGCTGACCCTAGGTTTCTTGGCGGCCGGTCCCCTCATGGCACAACAGGTCTGTCCGGGATACTCCATTGTGGTCAACACCCCGGAAGACGAGCTGACCCTCGCGTATAACGGGGCCGAGAACCCGCAGGAGCAGGTCGCGGCCCTGGACAAGTTCGTGCAGGAGTACCCTGATTCCAAGTTCATGCCCTGTGCGCGCGAGTACTACACGATGGCGTACCTGAAGCTCAACGACTTCGACAAAGTCATCGAGAACGGCGAAAAGGGGCTGGCCGAGCATCCGGACTTGATGCTGATCATGAACATCACCAAAGCCTATGTGGCCAGCGGCAAGGTCAGCGACCCCGCCTTCGAGACGGCCTTCAAAGCTCCGGAGCAGATGAAAGCCGAAAGCTCGCCCAGCAGGCCAACCGGCATGAGCGAAGAGGAATGGAAGAAGATCCTGGAAGAAGCCACCAGCCAGGCGAAAGAGTGGGACGCCTATATGGAGTATGCCTTCTTCCAGCTTCTGCAGCGCGAGCCGGATGCCAAGAAGCGTGTGCAGTGGCTTGACCGCTTCGTGCAGGCCTATCCGGAAAGTCCTAATACCGGCAAAATCAACCTGCAGTACTTCCTCGCCTACCAGATGGTGAACGACGCCGCCAAGGCTACGGAGTACGGCGAAAAAGCGGTGGGCGCCGACCCGGCGAACTTGGAAATTCTCAATGCCGTCGCCGACTACTACGCAGCCACCCTCCAGACCAACCTGGAAAAGGCCGAGCAATATGCCAAGAAAGTCATCGATCTCGCACCGGCTGTAAAGCCTGAGGGGATGTCGGAGGATCAGCTCAAGGCTTATCGCGACAACCACCTGGGGCTGGCCCATGCAACTCTGGGCTATGTTGCCTTCGTGGCAGGCAGCAAAACTCATAAGGTCGCGCCGGCGATCCAAGAATTCAAGACGGCCGTTGACCTCCTGGGCGGGAACCCGGTGTATCAAGGCCGAACACTCTTCTACCTGGGCTGGGCCTATGAAGTGCTCGCGCCAGCCAACCATAAACTGTCTGCCGAGGCGTTGACCCGAGCCGCAAGCATCGCCAGCCCCTGGCAGGGCCAAGCTCAGGAGCTTCTGGGCAAGGTCAAGAAGGCAATGGGACAATAGTGAAGAGCAGTGGGCAGTAAGCAGGAGGCAGAAGGCAGGTTCGGTACGGGCTGCGTTCGCAGGCCTTCCTCAATTCACTGTTGCGCGTCCCTCGTTTGACCCGCGGTTAGACGCCGCTTCCATATCAGGTACACCGGAACGCCCAGCGCCACAATCAAGCTGCCGATACCGGACTCCACGGGCTTCTCCACCAGTGTGTTGACAATGAACCACGTGGAGGTAAGCACAAAGACAATCGGCACCACCGGGTAGCCGAAAACCCGATAGGGACGCGGCAGGTCGGGCCTCTTGCGCCGCAGGATGATGACAGCAAAACCGGCGAGGCCGTTAAACACCCAGGCGGCAAAAATCACGTAGGTAAAAAGTTGCTCATAGGTCCCCATGGCCACCACCAGGACCGCCCAGAGTCCCTGGACGATGAGGGCGACGTGAGGCGTGCGGAAGCGCGGATGTACAGCGGCGCACCAGCGGAAGAACAAACCATCCTGGGCCATGGCATAGTAAACCCGCGGGGCTGCCAGGATGCTGCCGTTCAGACTCCCTAAGGTGCAGATGATGATGGCCAGAGAGACCATATAGGAGCCGGCGCGGCCGAAGATGCGGACCGCCGCATCGGCAGCCACCCGGGGCGATTGAGCAATCTCCGGGAGCGTCAACACGTGGTAGTAAACCAGGTTGAGCCCGAGGTAAATCACGACGACGCCCCCGGTCCCCAGGATGAGCGCCAGCGGCAGGTTGCGCTCCGGGCGCTTCACCTCTGCGGCGGCGAAGGTGCATGTGTTCCAACCGTCGTAAGCCCAGAGTGCCGCCACCATGGCCACGCCGAATGGGGCAAGGAAGCCGGCGCCTCGCGGAGCAGGCAGGGAGGGCACTCCTTTCGGCGGGCCAGCTACCAACACATACCCCAGAATGATAAGCGCCGCTATCGCGCCGACCTTCAGCCCCGTCAAAAGCGATTGAACCCTTCCTCCCTCTCGCACCCCGCGGTAATTAATGGCTGTGAACAACACGATGGAGGCTGCCGCCGCGGCTTTCTGCTGCCAAGGCGAGAGTGGAAGGAAGTCACCCAGATACTGGGCAAAGCCTACTGCGAGAACCGATATGCCTCCCGATTGCGCCGCCCAGAAAAACGTCCAACCGCACAGAAAACCGATCAGCGACCCGTAGGCTTCGCGCAGATAGACGTACTGGCCGCCCGCCTGCGGCATCATGGCGGCCAGCTCGGCAAACGACAAGGCACCAAACAGGCTCAGCAATCCACCCACGGCCCACACCGCCAAGGCAGCCCGCGGGCTGCCCACTTCACGCGTGATCTCCGCCGGCACAATAAAGACCGCCGTGCCGATCATGACCCCCATGACGATGGCGGTGGTTTCCCATAGTCCCAGAGCCCGCAGGAGCTGCGGTTGCTTCGCAGCAATGGTTCCGGGAGGATTGCCATTAGGTTCAGATTGCATACGCGGTGAATAGGAAAATGAGCTTCGCGCGCGCCCTGCGCCGACCTAGGTGCGCTCAGCGTCCGCGACACAATAGAGGATTCGTCGCGCAGGGTCAACTGCACGGTCCACCCTGCCTGCAACCGCTGTCTGCCGTAAAACGGCGAGGCGAAATGCGTTATCATAGCGGCCTCAGCACGCCGGGCTTGGTTAGGAGTCTTACCGAGCGCGGCGGGGTCTGCATGCTCAAATGACGATGGGGTACTATGCGCTACAACAACATCCTGGAAGCGATTGGCCGAACTCCGCTAGTGAAATTGAACCGCATCGTGGGCGAGTGCAAGGCCCCGGTGTATGCCAAATGCGATTACCTGAACCCCGGCGGCAGCGTCAAAGATCGGATTGGCATCGCGATGATCGAGGAGGCCGAGCGGCAAGGATTGCTCCGGCCCGGCGGCACCATCGTGGAAGACACTTCCGGGAACACGGGAATCGGACTGGCGCTGGTGGCGGCGGTGAAGGGCTACCGAGCCATCGTCACCATGACCGAGAAGCAATCAAAGGAGAAGGTAGATGCCTTGCAGGCGTTGGGCGCGGAAGTCGTCATCTGCCCTACCGACGTGCCGCCCGGCGATCCACGCAGTCTTTACTCCATGGCCGAGAAGCTCACGCGCGAAATCCCTAATGCCTATCATCCCAACCAGTATTTCAACCCCGCTAACCCCGACGCCCACTACCGAACCACCGGCCCGGAGATCTGGGAAGATAGCGAAGGACTCATCACGCACTTTGTCTGCGGCATGGGCACCGGCGGCACCATCACAGGTATTGCTCGTTACCTCAAAGAGAAAAATCCCCACGTCAAAATCATCGGCGTGGATCCGGCCGGTTCCCTGCTCTACGAATTTTTCCACCGCGGGACCATCGGCAAGGCGGAGACTTATCAGGTGGAGGGCATCGGGGAAGATATCTTTCCTGCCACGCTCGACTTCAGCTTGCTCGACGACGTGCTGCAAGTCAGCGACAAGGAAGCGTTCCTGTGGGCGCGGCGGCTGGCCAGGGGGGAAGGGATTTTTGCTGGCGGCTCGGCAGGCTCGGCGCTGGCCGCAGCGATGCGCATTGTCCCCACGCTCACCGAGAAGGATTTCCTTGTTGTCTTCATCCCCGACACCGGCAATCGTTACCTACGCAAGCTTTACGATGACCAGTGGATGAAAGACCACGAGTATCTCGAGCCGCCGGGGGCGGCCGCTGCGGACAAAGGGTGAGCCGGCGCGATCACACGCCCGGTCGCGCTGTCAGGCTGAGGCCAGCCTTGCGCCTGGTGCTACTTAAGTCGTTGGCAGAGCGTGGGCAGGACGCCCAAGATGGGCGTGGGGTGGATGAGTTCACGCTAAACTACTTGATGCCTTCTTGAGTTCTTTGCTCAGGTCGGCTTGAAACTTCCGGGAGTAAACATGAGCAGGAAAGTGAGCCCGCAGGATGTCCTTAACGCTCTCCGAGCGGTGGAGGACCCGGACTTGCACCGAGACATCGTGTCTCTGGGATTTGTGAAGGACCTCGAGGTCGGCGACAACCGCGTCGCCTTCACCATCGAACTGACGACGCCAGCCTGCCCGGTGAAAGACCAACTGGCGGCCAGCGCCAAGCAGGCCGTCCACGCCCTTGGTGTGGCCGAGGTTCAGGTCCGGCTCACTTCGCAGGTGAGGACCGCCAAGAGTGGCAAGGACGTATTGATCCCGCAGGTGAAGAATACGGTGGCCGTGGCCAGCGGCAAGGGGGGCGTGGGCAAGTCCACGGTGGCGGCGAACGTGGCGGTAGCGCTCGAGCGCACCGGCGCCAAGGTGGGCCTGCTGGACACCGACGTCTATGGCCCGAGCGTCCCGGCTTTGATGGGGGGCAGCGCGCAACCTCGCGTCGTGGAAGGAAAACTCGAGCCCCCTGTCGAGTGCGGCATCAAGATCATGTCCATGGCCTACTTCCTGCCGAAGGGTGAAGCCGTGATCTGGCGCGGGCCGATGCTGCACAAAACCATACAGCAGTTTCTGGGCGACGTACGCTGGGGCGAGCTAGATTATCTGCTGATGGACTTGCCGCCGGGGACAGGCGACATCCAGTTGAGCCTCTCGCAGACCATCCCCCTCACCGGCGCGGTGATTGTGTCCACACCCCAGGATCTGGCCCTGACCGTGGCCTCGAAGGCCATCGCCATGTTCCAGAAACTCAACGTGCCCATCCTCGGCATTGTGGAGAACATGAGCTATTACCTCTGTCCGCAGTGTGGGCATCGCGAGGAGATCTTCGGCCACGGCGGAGCGCGCGAGGCCGCCCACAAGCTCGGCTTCCCGTTTCTGGGCGAGATTCCCCTCGACCCGGCTATCCGCCTCCAGAGCAACGGGGGCAGGCCGGTAGCTCTCGTCGATTCGACCGCTTACGGAAAGGTCTTCCATGAGGTCGCCGGCGCCTTAGCGGCGCAGATCAGCATTGTGAATTCGCAAACGGACCAACCCATCAGCATCGAGTAAGGGGAAGTTGTCGGTGGTGCGTTGTCGTGGATGCGCACGGGCTGCAATTAACTACAGGCCACTGGCAACGGACAGAGGCGAGTGAAGGCCACCTTGCCGGTCACGCCAACGAAAATCAAGCTCACCGCCGGAAACGATACGCTTCTGATCGAGTGGTCGGACGGCCACCTCAGCGCTTATCCCTACCGCTACTTGCGCGACAAATGCCCGTGCGCGAACTGCTCGGAAGCGAGAGCTCGGACTCCGAGCGCTGGCAGCCTCATCCCTATATTCGGAGCGAAACCCTTGCGGCCCGAACGCGCCGAGCTGGTAGGCCGCTATGCCGTGCAAATCTACTGGACCGACAGCCACTCGGCCGGGATTTATTCTTTTGCGTTTTTACGCGAGATGTGTCCGTGCGCCGAGTGCATGGCAAAGGGGAAAGATACGTCCGGTGCTTAGATGACCGAGAGGACATGCGGCTGAATGGACCACTGACACTACCTGGCAGCGTGCCTGCCTAGCCGCGCCGTCGCCCTCACTCCACAGTCCACCGGGCCATTGGCGCATCGAGGAACAGGAAAACCAATGGCTCCATCATACAATCGCCCGATCACTCGATCCCGACACTATCTCCACCTGGCAGTTCTTGACGAGTGATTTGAACCTCTTCGCGTCGGCCTCGCTCCCCACAATGGCTCCGTAATGCATGGGGATGGCGATTTTCGGATTGATCGCCTTCGCCGCCTCTGCCGCCTCCTCCGCGGTCATCACGTAGGTACCCGAGACCGGCAGCAGGGCGATATCGCACTTGATGGACTTCATCTCCGGAATGAAATCCGTGTCCCCTGCAAAGTAAACGCGCGTTCCATCCAGCGTAACAACAAACCCCAGCCGTTTCTCAGCTTTGGGATGGAAGACTGTGCCCGGCTCGCGAAACTTGTTGATGTTGTACGCGGGGACAGCCTCGATCACGATTTGGCCTACGGTGAACTTGCCTCCCGGGTCGAGGAATCGTGTCTCCTTCACCTTCATTCCTTTCAGCCCATCTTTGCAGAGGGGACTGGCCACAATCGTCGTCCCGGGCCCGCACACCTTCTTCAGATCGTCGGGACTCATATGATCGAAGTGCTCGTGGCTAACCAGCACGATGTCTGCCTCATCGCGCTTCGCCACCCGGTAAGGGTCGGTATAGATCACCTTCGATCCTGCGATACGAAAAGTGTCGTGGGCAATGCGAGTGAATTCCAGATTGAGAAGTTTCACGGCGCCTCCTCCCTTTCGGCTTTCTCACCCTCCGCCCGGTTGCTATCCAGGCTCCAAGCCAATGGTAAGCATACCAAAAATGTACGCCCGGTTCTCGCCCCGGGGCAAGATGGGGCCCGCTCCGATGGCAAACAAGTAATTGCCATATATCGCTCCCAGTGCTAGCCTTTGGCGAGTCAACTTGACATCTCGTGACAGGCGGCGGAATTCAGTAGGCCAATTCAAGAACCGCACTAGGATTTCGCCGGCGGCGAGCGCGGGAAGTGAATCAAGCACGCAAAAGTCGATCGGTCACCCATGAGAGAAGTGAATAACCTCGATCAGGACGCGACCGGCAGGCAAACCGTGGCGCGCTCTTCCCTTTCTCTCTCTTATCACCTGCTGCGCTTCCTTTTGGGTTTCGCAGTGTGCTTCTGGCTGTGGGCGAAGTGGCTCTTCTCGCCCCAGATGTTCTTCCTGCCGCCCCTTCCCCCCGTCGAGGTGTTGATTTCGCTGGTCGAAAGGGTCCTTGGACTCTGGCTGGTTGCGTTAATACCCCTTTGGGGTGCCGTCTTGATCGGCTGGGATGGCCTGGAGTCTCGGCGAGCGCAGCGGCTGGGTTGGTGGGGGAGACGCCTCCTGTGGGGATCGGCGGAGGCCGTCGTGATTCACGTCGTTGTCTGGGTGGTGGGGTCCTTCCTTTTTTACGCCCTCCTCGCGCTCTTGCCCGGATCGGACGTCAAAGGAAGAGCGCTGTCAGACCCTGTAGTGCAGGGCCTGATTCTTTTTTGTGCCTTTCTCTCGCTGATTGTGGCCGGCCCCGTCACCGCGATTATCGTCGCGGCTCGCGGCCAGGGGCTGAGACGCCGGGATGGCTTCCCTCCCACTCACCTCCAGGCGTTGAATAACACCTGGACGATTCTGCTGGTCCCGCTCCTGGTGCTCTGGGTTGCTAGCGGGTACCCGCGCGAAATCTTGCGCCCCTTCACGTCAGCCAGGGAAACAGCAGGCAACGAAGCGCGCAATGCCCTGGTTTCGGCAGCTCGGCAGGGTGAAACGAGCTCGGTGCAGGCACTATTGCGGCACGGCGCTCAACCGGATACAAAAGAGGCATCGGGCACGACGGCCTTGATCGCAGCAGCGTCAAACGGCTACGGAGAGATCGTGAGGATTCTTGTCTCCGCCGGCGCCGACGTGAATGCCCGTAACAATTTCGGCAGGACTGCCCTGATGAGCGCGGCGGCAGCCCGCTATCCCGAAATAGTGCGTGCCCTCATCCAAGCGGGAGCGGACGTGAATGCACAGGATGCCGAGGGTAAGACAGCCCTCATGCTTGCCGCCTCCGCCGCGCACGAAGAAATCACGCAGGCCCTCGTTCAATCAGGCGCCGACGTCAATGCGAAATCCCTGAGTGGCGACACTGCCCTGATGTCGGCCGCCCGGGGAGGTCACACTGAGATCGTGCGCCGGCTAGTCAAAGCCGGGGCAAGAGTCGAGGCGAAGGACAAGAACGGGAATTCGGCCCTGAAAATGGCCAGGGCCCTGAACCACCCGGAGACGGTGAGGGCCCTGCGCGAAGCCGGCGCCCGGGATTAAGGAATGAGATAACACCCAGAGAGACATCGCAAGAATAGCAGCCAATCCGGGCCCGGATGCGATGCCTTCACCTAGGCGCGAATCGCAGGCCACAGCTCGATTCTGATCACACAGCGGTATTGCCATCCGCAGGCAGACGCCACGGCGCGGGCCTTCACGAGAATGGCCGCAAGCCAAAAGGTGGTCACCGAGGATGGTCACCTGGAACAAACGATGAACTCTGAGAGTGAGAAGTCTCAGCCTGTAACCGCTGAGACTGTAACGGGTTAAATGGTGAGCCGTGAGGGAATCGAACCCCCAACCTACTGATTAAGAGTCAGTTGCTCTACCAATTGAGCTAACGGCCCAGCGCCACAACAGTGTCAGTGTATCACAGAAACCCGCCGTGTCGGGAGCCGTGCCGGGCCTCAGTCTAGAACAATCCGACGATGCGGTCCTGGTCATCGATGTCCACACGCATGGCGGCGGGCGACGAACCCAGTCCGGGCATGGTCATCATCTCGCCCGCGAGCGGATAGAGGAACCCTGCCCCTGCCGACAGCCGCACGTCGCGGATCGGAAACTTGTAGCCTTTAGGCACTCCTTTCCAGTCGGGATCGTGCGAAAACGACAGATGCGTCTTGGCCATGCAGATGGGCAAGTGGCCGAAACCGAGGTCGGTATAGAGCTTGATCTTGCGCTGCGCCTCGGGCTGGTACTCGACGTCGTCAGCGCCATAAATCTGCGTGGCCAGCGTCCGAATCTTCTCCTTGATGGGCAGGTCGTCAGGATAGAGAAGTTTCATCGTCGCAGGCTTCTGGACGGCCTCGACGATAGCCTCAGCCAGCTCGACTCCTCCCGCGCCGCCGCGCGCGTGCAAGTCGGAGACCACTCCACGTTCGGCGCCCAATTCCCGGGCCCGTTCGGCCACGAACCGCAGTTCCGCGTCCGTGTCGGTTCCGAAGCGATTGACGGCGACAACCGCCGGAACTCCCGTGCGCTTGACGATGCGCACCGCCGCCTCCAGCACGGGCAGCCCACGCTCCAGCGCCGGCAAATTCTCCTGCGTCAGTTCCACGGGCAGCGGTTTGCCCGCCACAATCTTCCCCACGCCGCCGTGCATCTTCAGCGCGCGGATGGTGCAAACTACCACCGCACCCGACACTTTCAGTCCTCCCTGCCGGCACGTAATGTTCACCAGCTTTTCGTAACCCATATCCGCGCCAAAGCCCGATTCCGTTACCACGTAGTCTGCCAGCTTAAGTGCCACCATGTCGGAAAGCACCGAGTTGTTTCCATGGGCGACATTGCCGAACGGCCCGCAGTGGACGAGCACGGGCGTGTGCCCCAGCGTCTGCATCAGGTTGGGGCGGAGCGCGTCCTTCAACAGCACGGTCATGGCCCCGGCGGCTTTCAGATCCTCGGCAGTCACCGGACGGCCGTCCTTGTTGAAGCCGACGACGATCCGGGCCAGCCGTTGCCGCAAATCGCGCAGCGAGGTCGCCAGCGCCAGAATCGCCATCGTCTCGCAGGCCGCGGTAATGTCAAACCCGGTTTCACGGGGATACCCGTTCGCCTTGCCGCCCAGCCCAATCACGATGTCGCGCAGAGCACGGTCGTTGGTGTCGATACATCGCCGCCAGGTGATATTGAACAGGTCAAGGTTGAGCTTGTTGCCGTGCAAGAAGCTGGCATCAATCATGGCCGCACAAAGGTTCTGAGCCGCCGTTACGGCGTGGAAGTCGCCGGTCAGATGCAAATTGAAATCTTCCATCGGGACCACCTGGGAGTAGCCGCCGCCGGCGGCACCTCCTTTGATTCCGAACGTCGGCCCCTGGGACGGCTGGCGGCAGGTGTTGCACACCTTCTTGCCGATCTTCGCCAGCGCCTGGCCCAAGCCGATGGCGGTAACGCTCTTGCCTTCCCCGAGCGGGGTCGGTGGTATTGCGGTAACCGCGATCAGCCTCCCACTGGGAGCATCCTTGAGTCGCTCCAATACACTGAGGCTGACTTTGGCTTTGTGCCGGCCGTAGAGCTCCAGCTCGTCCTCCTCAATGCCCAGGCCTCGGGCAACGTCCGCAATCGGTTTAAGATGAGCAGCACGCGCAATATCCAGATCACAGGGAATTGAGGGCATGAATTCTTCCTCCAGGACATGGGAATGTTCCGACGCGAGCATTTGGGGAATTAGGCATAACCCAAGGTATGAGGCCAGCGAAACAACCAGCGCCCAGAAATGTCACCGAATCCAACCAGCACTCTCCAGCCTGCGCTCGGCAAACGCGCTCGCTGAATGCCCCGCTCAGTTGCTTGAGTCCCGAGGTCACTTCGAACGATGCGCGGCAACAAGAGCTTGCCCCAGGCTGAGCCCGCCGTCACCGGCTGGCACTTCAGCGTGGGTAAAAACCTCGAAACCATCCTGAGCGAGCCGCGCCTGCAAGTGCTCCAGCAGGTAGACGTTCTGAAAGGTTCCGCCGCTCAAGCAGACGCGCCCCAGGTCCGTCTTCTCCCGCAGCAGGTTCGCGATCCGCACGAAGACCTGCACCAAACTGTTGTGGAACCTTCGGCTGATGGCGCCGGCGGGAACAGCTTCCCTCAGCTCGCGCACCAGCGCTTCAAACAGAGGACGCGTGTCTATGAGCCACTCTGGACCCTCTGGGACGAGCGCTAGAGGATAGGCACCCTCCTCGCCGCCATCGGCGATCGCCATCTCCAGCTCGATCGCCGCCTGCGCCTCGTAGGTTACGCACTGGCGAATCCCCACCAGCGCCGCCACGGCATCGAACAGGCGACCGCAACTCGATGTGAGCGGAGAATTCACGCCTCGTTCCAGCATGCGCAACAGCACGGCTATGCGACGGCGGTCAAGCTGTTGCACAAAGCGCAGCGGATAGTCCAGAAATGCCTCGCCGAAATGCTGCCACAGATAACTGACCGCCATCCGCCAGGGCTCGTGGATGGCGACGGCGCCGCCCGGCATGCGCACGTAAGCAAAGTGGGCGGCACGTTCGAAGCCGGTGTAGTCGGCCAGCAGGACTTCCCCGCCCCAGATGTTCCCGTCAGTGCCGTAGCCCGTGCCATCGAGCGCAACGCCAATCACTTTCCCTTCCAGATGGTTCTCCGCCATGCAACTGGCAATGTGCGCATGGTGGTGTTGCACGCCAACTCGTTCCATCCCGGTCTGCGCCAGCGCCCAGCGGGTCGCGAAGTAATCGGGGTGCAGGTCGTAGGCCACGAGTTGCGGCTCGATCTCCAGGATGCGCTCGAGATGCCGCACGGCTTCCTCGAAGAAACGGTAGGCCTCCAGATTCTCCAGGTCACCGATGTGCTGGCTCAGGAAGGCGTGACGACCTTTGATGAGGCAGATCGTGTTCTTCAACTCGCCGCCCACGGCCAGGACTGGCGGCAATTCCTCGCGTAGAAACACCGGCACCGGCACGTAACCGCGCGAGCGGCGCCACTGGCGCACGCGCCCGCCGCTCGGACGCACCACGGAATCATCGCAGCGCAGCAGGATGTCGCGGTTGTGAACCAGGAAGAAGTCCGCCAGTCCGGCCAGGCGGGTCACCGCTTCCTGGTTGTCGATGGCGATGGGCTCTTCACTCAAGTTCCCGCTGGTCATCACCAAAGCGAGGAATCCGCCGTTGGCAAGCAGCACGTGATGCAGCGGCGTGTAAGGCAAGAACACACCCAGGTCGCTGATGAGGGGAGCGACCGATTCTGCGATGGGATTCGGATGCCGCTTTGGCAGCAGAACAATGGGCCGTTCGGGGCGGAGGAGCAAGGCGCGGCCGAACTCATCCAGGTGGCAGAACTGTTCTACGCACGCGACGTCGCGGGCCATGATGGCAAAGGGCTTCCCGACGCGTTGCTTCCTTTCGCGCAGCCGTTCCACCGCCGCGCCATTCGTGGCATCCGCCGCCAGGTGGAATCCTCCCAATCCTTTCACCGCCACCACCGCGCCGGCTTGCAGACGCGCGGCGGCCGCGGCGATGGGATCGGGCACCTCGAGGCGCTGCCCGTGGACATCCCATAATTCTGCGCGCGGGCCGCACTCCCAGCAGGCGTTGGGTTGAGCGTGGAAGCGCCGATTGGTCGGGTCGTCGTATTCGCGCTGGCAGGCGGCGCACATGCGGAAAGTGGCCATCGAAGTCCGCGGGCGATCATAGGGAATGTCGCGCACGATGGTGTAGCGCGGACCGCAGTTGGTGCAATTGATAAACGGATAGCGGTAGCGGCGGTCAGCAGGGTCGAAGAGCTCACGCAGGCAATCGGCGCAGACGGCGACGTCGGGCGAGATCAGAGCCCGGTGCTCCTCCCCGACTCTGCTGGCCAGAATGCGGAACTCGCGGTCGTGGTCGCAAGGGAGCTCGCGGACAGTGAACTCCGTGATATGCGCGAGCGGGGGCGTTTCCTTGGGCAACCGCGTTAGAAAAGCCTCGACCGCTTCGCTGGGCCCCTGAACTTCGATGCTCACGCCGGAGGCGGTGTTGGTGATAAGGCCTGCGAGACGGAGTTCGGCGGCCAGGCGGTAGACGTAGGGCCGGAAGCCCACCCCCTGCACAATACCGAAGACTTCGATGCCTTTGCGGACTTCCATCGCCGCACCTGGACAGGTCAGGTTCGACCCGGATTCGTCGGCGCCGCCGTTGCCGCTCGCGCCGCGCGCCGCCGCGTCTCCAGCCACTCTCGCCAGCTTTCCAGACCCGCCCCGGTCAGCGAGGACACTTCCAGAATCTCTATTCCGGGGTGCACGCGCAGTGCGTTTTCACGCGCGCTGGCAACGTTGAAGGGGACATGCGGCAACAGATCCGTCTTGCTCAACACCAGCAATGCGGCCCGGAAGAAAATGGCGGGATACTTGAGCGGCTTGTCGTCACCTTCGGCAACGCTGAGGACTACAACCTTCGCGGCCTCGCCCAAGTCGTAGCTAGCCGGGCAGACCAGGTTGCCGACGTTCTCAATGAACAACAGGTCGAGTTCGTCCAGCCGCCACTCCGCCAGCGCACGCTCCACCATGCGCGCATCCAGATGGCAGGCCCCACCTGTGGTGATCTGTTTCACCGGAAAACCAAACGGGGCGAGGCGCCGAGCGTCGTTATCGGTCTGGATGTCGCCGGTGAGCACCGCCACCCGCGCAGTTGGCGGAAAGCCCTCCAGCGTGCGCTCCAGCAGCGTCGTCTTTCCCGCCCCGGGCGAACTGATGAGATTGAGGCAGAAAATCCCATGCTCGCGAAAACGGGCCCGCAATTCAGCCGCAATGCGGTCGTTCTCGCTCAGGACCTTCTTCTCGAGGGGCACACGGCTCATGTCTCATCCAGCTCCAGATAGACCATTTCCAATTCGTCCCCGCCGATGCACCTGGTTTCGGCGGCGCCGCAGTCCGGGCAGACGATGCTGTAATCCACAACTCGGAAAGTGCGGCCACACTCCCGGCAAAGCTGGCGGCGCGGGCGAGTCTCGATTTCCAGTGCCAGAGGCGCGAGCTCGGTCCCCGACACCAGCGCATCAAAGCAGAAGCTGAGCGCCTCCGGCTCGACACCCGCCAGCTCGCCCACCCGTAAGCCCACCTTAAGCAAGCGTACGCCCGGACGTCGCACCGCCTCAGCTCGGACCGCCTCCAGGATCGAATTGGCAATGCTCAGTTCGTGCATGTTTGAAGCCGTCAGCTATCAGCCTTCAGCTTTCAGCCGGCCACGTGGCTCCCTTCTTGCTGACCGCTGATTGCTGCTGGCTGCTTTAGCAGATTCTTGGCAACTGGTCGCCCGCGAGCATGTCCACGAGGCGCGTGGTCCCGAGCACCGTCCGCATGGCGAGGACGCCCGGATTGGATGCGTGGACCGTGCCGATGATCTGCGCCTCTCGCCCCAGGGGGTGAGCCCGCATCGCCGCCAGGACCGCTTCTGCCACAGCCGGCGCCACGATGGCAATCAGCTTCCCTTCGTTCGCCACGTAGAGCGGGTCAAGCCCCAGCAACTCACAGGCGCCTTTCACCTCTTCCCGCACCGGAATCGCCTGCTCGTCAATCACGATGCCGACTTGTGACCGGCCCGCGATCTCGTTCAGCGCGCTGGAAAGCCCGCCGCGCGTGGGGTCCCGCAGGCAGCGAATCGAGTCCCGCGTCACCTCGAGCATGGCCGCCACCAGCGTGTGCAACGGCGCCGAGTCGCTCACCACGGGGCTTTCGAACTCCAGCCCCTCGCGCTCGGCCAGTATGGCGATGCCGTGGTCGCCAATCGAACCGCTGAGCAGGACGCGGTCGCCGGGCCGCGCCTGGTCAGCCGAAAGGTTCACCCCTTCCGGCACGCGCCCCAGCCCCGAGGTGTTGATAAAGAGCTGGTCGCCGCTTCCCTTCTCGACAACTTTGGTATCGCCGGTCACCACCTCCACTCCGACAGACGCCGCAGCCTCCCTGAGTGAGGCCACCACGCGCCGCAGGGTTTCCATCGGCAGGCCTTCCTCGATGATGAAGGCGGCGCTGAGGAAGAGCGGCTGCGCTCCACCCATGGCCAGATCGTTCACCGTGCCATGCACTGCCAACGACCCGATATCGCCGCCGGGGAAGAACAGGGGGCTAACGACAAAGGAATCCGTGGTGAAGGCCAGACGCAATCCGTCCACGCTGACGATGGCCTGGTCGTCGAGCCGCGCCAGGATAGGGTTTTGAAAGGCGGGGAGGAAAATCTCTCGCAGCAGCTCCGCGCTTAACTTGCCGCCGCTGCCGTGGCCGAGCAGCACCTTGTCCCGAGCGGGCAAGGGCACCGGACAACTGAAATCCGTCTTAGGCTCGTCTTCCACCGCCGTTCTCCCTTAAGGCGCAACGGCCTGCCGCCGGTACAAGTAGTAGGCGGCACAGGCCCCTTCGGCTGACACCATCGGCGCGCCGAGCGGCGTCGCGGGTGTGCACCGCCGCCCGAAGGCCGGGCAGTCCGTCGGTTTCTTCAGACCCTGAAGCACCTGGGCACTGAGGCACTCGGCGGGCTCCTCCGCGGTCAACTCCTCCAACTGGAATACCTTCTCGGCGTCGTGGGCAGAAAACTCCGGCCGCAACCGCAGCCCGCTCCGTGGAATCAGCCCGATCCCACGCCACTTTCGGTCGCAGACCTCGAACACACGCTCCATGATTGCCTGCGCCTGGAGATTGCCTTCGCGGGTCACGGAGCGCGCGTACTGATTTTCTGTTTCGGCTCGACCTTCCTCGAGTTGTGCCACCAGCAGGGAGATGGCTTCCAGCAGATCGACGGGTTCAAAGCCGCCCACCACGATAGGAACATGAAACTCGCGGCTCAGCGCTTCATATTCTCTGTAACCCATCACGGTGCAGACGTGTCCCGGGGCGATGAAGCCTTGGACGCGGTTCTGAGGCGAGCCGAGCAATAGGCGGATGGCCGGAGGCACAAGCACGTGCGAGACGAGCATGGAGAAGTTGCGCAAGCCTTGCCGTTGCGCGTGCAGCACAGCCATGGCATTCGCGGGCGCGGTGGTCTCAAACCCGATGCCAAAGAAAACGACCTGGCGTTCCGGATGCGCGCGGGCGATTTTCAGCACCTCCAGAGGAGAATAGACAACCCGCACATCCCCGCCTGCCGCCCGCGCCTGCACCAGGTCAGAGCGGGAGCCCGGCACCCGCAGCATGTCGCCGTAGGAAACGAAAATGACTTCTGGCCGGGAGGCGATCTGGATGGCCTTGTCGATGGCTTCCAGCGGCGTCACGCAGACCGGGCAGCCTGGCCCATGCACCAGCGTAATCTGCGGCGGAATCAACTCATCGATACCGTACCGCATCAGGGTATGCGTCTGGCCGCCACAGATCTCCATCAGTAGCCAGGGGCGCGTGACGCGGCGCGCGAGATCCGCCACCAAGGCACGGGCAATGCGTTCGTCACGGTACTCGTCGATGTACTTCATATCAGCGGCATCTGCCGGGCTGAAGCCCGGCGCTACGGCGCGCCACGCTCCTCACTTTCCAGCAGGCCCATGGCCTTGAGGATCCGGAGCGTGCGGTCGGCCTCCTCGGCATCCAGCCGGCTGATGGCAAAGCCCACGTGGGTTACGACGTAGTCGCCCACCCGCGCTTCGGGAACGAGATCGAGCTGAACAAGTCGCGTGATGCCGCCGAACTCGACCCGCGCCACCCGGGAACCATCACGTTCTTCCACTTCCAAGACCTTGCCGGGTACCGCCAAACACATCACTGACCTCCGGGAAACGACGCGTCGCCGGGCAGGAACAGGCGGCCACTCGGCCAGCGGCCCGCGTTCACCTCAGTAAGCATAGCGCGTAGTTGAGAAAACTTCTCCACCACAGTTTGCACGGCTCCTTCCACCGCCTCCGACCGTGGTGTGCCCGGCTCCACCGTCGCCAGCTCAATCCCCAAAAGCACGAGCCGCGGCGCTCGGCGTCCCAGTGCAGCCGTCAGGCCCAGCATCTCTGGCAAACCCCAAGCGTGACCGGAAAGCGCGCCGAGCGTGCGCGGCTGTAACGCCGGTGATGGCAGGGGTGTCAAATGCAAGGTCCCTGGCGGGGCGCCACTCGACACGGCGTCAATGAAGAGAACCACCTCGGCACCCTGCAGCGCGTCGAGCAGTTCCACACCCGGCTGCGGCAGGACGACCAAGTCACACTCGGTCTCACCTTTCGCGCGCAGGCGGCGGACGATTTCCAGTCCTACGCTGTCGTCGCCGGCCAAGGGGTTCCCGCAGCCCACGACTCGCACCCGCATGCCGGCCTGGCCGGCGCCGCTTCGACCGTCGCAGTGGCTGGCGGGTTCAGTCACGGTCCAGCTTCAATTTCAAGAAATGGGTGGAGCAGGAGATGCAGGGATCGTAGTTGCGGATCAGGTTCTCGCAGGCACGGGCGATCTCGGGCTCCGCCCGCTCCAGAATCCCCGGCAGGAACAGCCGCAGATCGTCCTCCATCCGGCGATAGTTCTGCGCCGTGGGCGGAACGATCTTGGCAGACTCCACCAGCCCCTGGTCGTTGATGCGATAGCGATGGTAAAGCACGCCGCGCGGCGCTTCCGTGGCGGCGCAACCTTCCCCCGCGTGCACCTTGAATTCCGCGCGGCTGCGCGCTGGCTCCCGGTAAGAGGCGATGATGGCCAGCGCTTCCTCGTAGGCGTGCACCATCTCCACCGCCCGCACCACAATCCCCTGGAACGGGTTCTTGCACGGCCAGGAGATGCCCGTGGCACGCGCCGCCTCTTTGGCCCGGGGAAAGAGCTTCTCAAAATTCAGATTGATGCGCGCCAGGGGACCGACAAAGTAACTCGTGCCGGTGTCAGCACGCTTTGAATGCAGCGCCGTGGAATGCTCGACGTGCTCCTCCAGAAATACCTTCTCGAACTCCGTCGGCTCGATGTCCACGCCGGCGGAGGAGACGATCTTCCGCTCGTTCATCGGGTACTCGTCAGGATGGGACACGGAAACGAACTCGTAATTGGGAGCGAAATCCGGGAACGCGAGGCCGGAGACGAAGCGCACGGTTTCCAGCGACGCCTCCAATCCCCACTCGAGGTCGCCGCGCAGCGCCTCCAGTTCCTTGCGCCGCGGAACCTTGTAGAACCCGCCCACGCAGACCGACACCGGATGCGTGGCGCGACCGCCCAGCAGCGCCAACAGGTCGTTGCCGATCTTCTTCAGGCGCAGCGCCCGCTCCACCTCGTGGGGATGATCGGCGGCCATGGCGATGGCGCTGTCGTACCCCAGGAAGTCAGGCGCCTGTAAAAGGTAGATATGGAGCGCGTGGCTTTCAATCCACTCGGCGCAGTAGAGCAAACGCCGCAGCTGGCGGATCTCCGGGCCAGGAGACACGCCTAATGCCGCCTCCAGGGCATGCACGGAACTCATCTGGTACGCCACGGGGCAGATGCCGCAGATGCGCGCCGTGATGTCCGGGACTTCCTGAAAGTGGCGGCCGCGCAGAAAAGCCTCAAAGAAGCGAGGCGGCTCGAAGATGTCGAGCTTGACCTCGCGCACCTCGCCGTTTTCCACCCGGGCGTAGAGTCCGCCTTCACCCTCCACCCGGGAGAGATAATCCACCTTCACCGTGCGCTGGGGCAAGCCAGCGGCGTCTGGATTCCTTTGCGTCATGGAGCTGTCTTCTCCAATTTCTCGCTGGCGGAGCGGAAGGCCTCCGCAAATCCCGTGAAACCGCGCAGCAGTCGGACCAGTTCGTCCGCCGGCACGCCCGTCTTCCGCAGGTGGCTGGTGAGCGAGTCCGGGTTAGGGGTCTCCATCGGCCCGAAGCAGCCGTAGCAACCGCGATTGTAGGCGGGGCAAATGGCCCCGCAGCCCGCATGGGTGAGCGGGCCGAGGCAAGGGATGCCCTGGGCCACGGTGATGCAGACCGTGCCCCGCCGCTTGCATTCCATGCAGACCGCGTGAGAGGCCAGATGCGGCGCGCGCCCTTGCAGCAACGCCGTGATGACCTCCAGGAGTTGATACTTGTTGATGGGGCAACCGTTGAGCTGAAAGTCCACGGCGACGTGGCTGGAAATGGGCGTGGATTTCTCGAGGCTGTGGATGAAAGCCGGCGTGGCGTAAACGGCGCGGATGAAATCATCCAGGTCCTTCCAATTGCGCAGGGCCTGGATGCCGCCGGCGGTGGCGCAGGCGCCGATGGCGATCAGGTACTTGGCATCCTTGCGTACCGCCTGGATGCGCTCCGCATCGTGCGCGGTGGTGATCGAACCCTCCACCAGCGCTACATCGTAAGGGCCTTCCAGCGTGGCCGAGCTCGCCTCCAGAAAGTAGGCGACGTTAACCTCGCCGACCAGGCTGAGCAGCTCATCTTCCAGGCTCAGGAGCGCCAACTGGCAGCCGTCGCAGGAGGCGAACTTGTAAACCGCCAGCTTGGGCCGCGCATCGGAGGTCATGTTAAAAATCCTCCTTGCCGAAGAAAGGCTCGACCGCCGCAAAGTTGAGAACCGGCCCCTGCTTGCAGATGAAGTTGGGGCCATACTGGCAGTGACCGCAGAAGCCCACCGCGCACTTCATATTGCGTTCCATTGATATGTAGATGGCATCCTTCGGTATGCGGCGGGCCAGCGCCTCGTAAATGACGAACCGCATCATAATCTCTGGCCCGCAGGTGAGGACCAGCGTGTTCTTGTGTTCCATGCGTACAAAATAGAAAAGCTGGGGGACCACCCCCACCTTTCCCTTCCAGTTCTCATCCCCCACGTCCACGGTGACGTTGACTTCGATCCCTGCCTCTCGCCACCGGCCGAACTCCTGCGTGTAGAGCAAGTCCGCCGGGGTCCGCGCTCCATAAAGGAGGAGCACCCGTCCAAAGGCGTCGCGCTGGCTGAGGATCGAGAGGATGACCGGCCGCAGCGGCGGCAAGCCGATGCCGCCCGCCACAATGATCAGGTTCTTGCCGACGGCATCCTCCAGCGGCCAGTGACTTCCATAAGGGCCGCGAACCCCCAACATGTCGCCCACCTTGAGCCGGCCGATAGCCCGCGTCACGTTCCCCGCATAGCGGACCGTGTGGCCCAGCACTTGCGATTCGGCCGGGTCGGAACTCAGGGAGATGGCCACTTCGCCCACACCCGGCAGGTAGAGCATGTTGAACTGCCCGGGACGGAAGTGGTAGGCATCGCGGTCCGCCGGATCGACGAACGCCAGGGAGTAAGTGGCAATCCCGGCCGCCTCCGGCCTGATGGCCTGAATGACGGCTGGCCGCGGCAACATGGGATCCGCGGGATTCCGTATTTCCATGGCTGGAGACGCTACGCTCATTTGGCTGCCTTGGCGCGAAGGGCGTTGACTTCTTCCGTAATCTCAATCCCTACCGGACACCAGGTGATGCAGCGACCGCAGCCCACGCAGCCGGAGGTCCCAAACTGGTCGATCCAGGAAGCCAGCTTGTGGCTGAGCCACTGCCGATACCGGGAACGGATGTTGGGGCGGATGTTACCGCCGAACACGTGTGAGAAGTCGCGGTTGAAGCAGGAGTCCGCCAAGCGTATGCGCTCCCCTTTGGTGCCCCGCAAATCACTGGTATCTACGACGGTGGTGCAGAAGCAGGTTGGGCAAACCAGGGTGCAGTTGGCACAAGAGAGGCAGCGCGTGGCGACCTCATCCCAGTGGGGATGCTCCAAGTTATCATAGAGCAGTCTCGGCAGATCATCCGTCTTGAGTTGGCGCTCGACCTGCCGCTCGACGTCCTGCATGGCCCGGGCCGCACGCCCGAGATCAAACGCCGTGGCCGCTTCCCAGGGAGTGTCGCGCAACATCTCCGAACCTGCGTCCGAGCCAACCTCCATCAAGAAAATCTCCGGCAGTTCCGTCAGCGCCAAGTCGAAGCCGGTCGTGACGCGCGGTCCGGTCTTCATCGAGGTGCAAAAGCACGTCGGATTGACCCGGGCGCAGTTCACCGCCAGCACAAAGACGTTTTCCCGCCGACGGGCATAATGAGGATCGCGGAACTCCCCGCCCAGCAGCACCCGGTCCAGGATACCGATGGCGGCAACATCGCAGGCGCGAACTCCGACGAAGGCATAGCGCGGCGGCGGTTCCTCCGGCGGCCGGAAGACCCAGCTCCCATTACTCTTCTCCACAGAAAAGAGCCGGAGGCAGGACGGGTGGAGGAACTGCTTCCAGGCATGCGGCCCGACGCCGTAGTTGAAATATTGCGCCTCGCGGGTCTTCTTCAGGCGATACCGGCCGGGCTCCTGCTCATCGGTCCAGCCCACCGGGAGGTCGTCGAGCCGCGCGATTTCATCCAGCACAATCGTGCCGTCGCGGACGGTGGGGCCGACCAGTGTAAAACCGGCCGCGCGCAGGTTATCGAAAACCTGTTGCAGCGCGGGCTTGGGCAGCGCAACACTGGCCGAAACCCGCGGCAGATTGGGGGGCATAGCGGCTCTTCCTCCCGACCCTAAGAGAGTACGTCCAGCAGTTGCAGGCGCGTGGCAATTAAGCGGGCACTGATGACCTCGGCCAGCTCGTGGTACACCTCAAAACCGAGCCCCGGATCCTCCCGGCACAGGTCCATCAACGCTCCCCCTTTGATCCCGAGAGCCTCGGTCTCCTCGACGGCCCGCGCGGAGGCAGTCTCAATCCGCGGCTCTACCAGCGCCGACCAACTGAACAGGTCCCCAGGGCCCGCCGTCATGATGGAACGGCGACCCTTCGATGGGACGTGAAGGTCAATGGCGACCTGCCCGCTCTTCACAATGTAAAGGTAGAGGCTGGGGTCGCCTTCGTGAAAAATGGTCCGTCCCTCCAAATACTGAAAGGTCTCACCCAGGGCTAGCAGCTTCTCTTGCACGCGCGGTGACAAGTGGGCCAGGAAGGACCCCAACCAATGTGTCTGCTCAGGCATTTTCTTCCCCCAACGGCTCCTTCAGATTGGACAACTTAGCACGCAAGGGGCCAATTCCAATTGTAGCACAGCCGAAACCGCCTGAGCGGGCTGGCGCATTGCTCACGATCCCCGCCAAAGCACGACTTTCCAAGCTAGAGAATGGAGTTCAGACACAATGTGTCCCCCCGGGCGGCCAGCAACGACGATTCGTCCGCCCGACAATCAGTCTCCCGTGTGGGCGGCCCACCACAAGCAGGTCTTTTCTCGCACCTCATCCGCCGCGAATGCACAAGCTCTTCAAGTGAGCGCCATGTCCGAGCCCACCTGTCGCCCGCCTCATTCTCGCCCGGCGTGCTCTCGCTCCCGATTGCAGAACCTCGACCAGTCCGCCCCAGCGAAAGCTGTCAGCTTCCGGCCCAGTTTGTCCACCACGCACGCCCTCGCCGTCCGGCGCGGCACGCCGGCCACAATCCATCCACCGCATTGGAGATACCGACTACTGCACGCCCGAGGAGACTCGTTCTCCAACGCGGCTTGGTCCAGTGGTAGAATTCTGCGGCCTGAACGATTCGGCTGGCAAAACGGGATTTTCCCGTGGGCCAAACGGCAGTTCAGTGGGGAAGGCGCTTTCGTGCCTTCGAAGTGGAACTCGCGTGCCGCCTTGGCCAAGAGGAGGGCGGCGGCTAAGTTCCAAGAGCAACCGTAGCAGGTTCTGCCGACTCGGGGACGAAAGCAGACTGACCGCAGCTTGGCTCGAAGAATTCCATCAGTGCTGGGTTACGGCCGCTGAGACTTACAGCCATGAGTGGCTTGCAGTAAACCGGGGCACAGCCTTCGTAGATGCAACAGGAGAAGAGGTTCTGGTTTCGATTCAAGATCGAGGAGGCAGAATTATGGGGGCGGTGTTGACAACGAAATCCGTCATGGCGGAAATCACCCTGACCAGCCAGAATGATAGGAAAGCCAGCGGCTCCGGTCGCGTGCTGGCTGGGATGCTGAATATCCTAGTGTTCCTGCTTCTGTCCTTGCTGCTCGCCGGCGGGAATCTGCTTGGCGAAGACAAACCTCCCCTGCGACTGACGTTGCGCGACGCGGTTCAACTGGCGCTGAAGGAAAACCCGCAAGTGCAGATTGCCAATCTCAATGTGGCGCAAAGTGCACAGGACGACGCTATAGCCCGCGCCGCCTTGCTGCCGCAGGCAGGCATCGAAGTTTACGACCGTATCCAGCGTTTCAACCTCGAGGCTTTCATTGGCCGCAGTTTTCCCGGCTCGCCGCAGCACGCCGGGCCGTTTCAGACCTTCCAAGCTGGAACAGGATTCTCCCTGCCGGTATTCGACCTGACCCTGTGGCGCCGGTGGCAAGCGTCCCGCCAGGGTGTTAGGGCCAACGAGGCGCAGGAATCCACCGTGCGGGAACAGATTGTACTGCTCGTCGTCTCGCAATACCTGGGGGGCCTGCGCGCCACGGCGGACGTTCGGGCAGCACAGTCCCGCGTGGAACTTGCCCAAGCGCTCTATGATCAGGCGGCCGACTTGCAGAAGCACGGAGTAGGCACCGGGCTCGACACGCTGCGCGCCAACGTCCAGCTCCAGAACGAGAAACAACGGCTGATTGTGGCCGAGACGCAGCAGAAAATCTCGCTCTACGGCCTGGTACGGCTGCTCAACCTGGATCCGCATCAGACCCTCGCGCTGGCGGACGAGATGAGCTTCTTTGAGACCCCGGAATTCGAGGCGGCGCGGACGCTGGAACACGCTATTTCGACCCGTCCCGAGATGAAGGCGCTGGAGTCCCGCGCGCGGATGACGCGTTTCGAGAAGCGGGCCGCGAGCGAGGCGCGGCTACCTACGGTGAACCTGGGAGGCTCGTGGGGCTACCAGGGGCTTTCCGCCCCCACGGCAATTCCCTCCTACCAGTATCAGGTGACCGTGGACGTTCCGCTTTTCGCCGGCGGGAGGATGCATGCTGAAAGGGTGAAGGCCGACCTGGAGTTGAAGAAAGTCGAACAGGAAAGCGCGGAACTCACGAACCAGATCGCCTTGCAGGTGAAAACGGCGCTGGTGCAGCTCGAAGCCGCGCGCCATGAGGTAGACGTAGCAAACCTGGGAATCAAGCTGGCGCAACAAGAAGTGGAGCAGGCCCGCGACCGCTTTCAGGCGGGGGTCGCGAACAACATCGAAGTAACCAGCGCGCAAGATGCCCTGGCCCGCGCCAACGACAACCAGATTAATGCCCTCTATCGCTACAACCAGTCGCGGGCCGACTTGGCCCACGCCCTCGGCCAGATCGAA
>Ga0315284_10002126_pt1 | contig 28419 bp, 22 predicted proteins | sample YL17G09_16_MG_FD_203696 | JGI IMG/M metagenome (GOLD analysis project Ga0315284, IMG submission 203696) | Sediment microbial communities from Yellowstone Lake, YNP, Wyoming, USA - YL17G09_16 | ecosystem: Environmental > Aquatic > Freshwater > Lake > Sediment | place: USA: Wyoming | collected...
CTGAAAAAAAAGTAGATCAAAGCCCGCTTGCCCCTTGGACCTGTTGGTGCGGAGTGTGCATCGTCAGGCGGTTTCGGATTCGCGTGCTGATTTCTTAAGCTACGGATTCCGTCTCTCACGATAATTTAGCTGACTCCGTTTGGCAAGGGTTCAAGCATCGCCAGCACCTCGCGGGCGAAGATCTCCGCCAGCCGCGAGTCGTCGATCCGCGGGATCTTATGGAAGACGCCCGCCTCGTCCACGCCGCCCTCGGTCACCAGGAAATGGAGGTGCACGTGTAAGGCATTTCGTTTTTTGCTTTGTCATGATGTCCCTCTGAACCGCTCAATCTTTCTAAAAGACTCCAACGGGCAACGGCCAACATTCTTCAATTTACCACCGATGTAGAAAAATATAAAGGCATCCAAAAAGTTTAGGGGGTCGGACCACGCTAACTTTTTTATTTTATTTCAGAAGACTCCAAATTCTAACGGTTTGTTGCTTTGCTTGGCTGCGGTATGTGACAGATAATCTAAAAGAACTGCATTTTTCGCAAGCTAATTTTAGACCTAAATGGGCATTTTTCGCCTTAAAATTATTTTTCTAAGAAGTAGGAAATAACGAGAGCATAAGTTCCCAGCCTCCTTGGATTGACTTATCATATAGCCCATCAATATCACACAAAGAATTTATAAGAATAATGATTTTAGAGGCAAAAAAGAAGGTTTTAAGAGAAAAACTTCGGGCAAAAAACGACAATAATCTCGAATAATCAATTACTTGGGCCAGCCAAGCTACAAAAGCTACAAAAGCACACAATTCTTTCGAAAAGGGGAGGGGATGTCAAGGCCTAGGCGGTGGGAATACAACCGGCGTCGGACTCCCCTCCTTTGGGGTATTGACCGCCAGCTCCCGTGACCTTTGACTTGACCCGGCGAGTAGAGATTGTTACTCTTATTGCAGAGGGAGACATAATGACAGACATAAATGAAGACCGCAAAATCTCAACCAAGCCGGATGTTGGCATTCATGAATCAATGCTGTCAAAAGAAGAAGCTAAAGAAAAAGGGCTGGTAAAATTTGGAAAGCGTTGGCTAACCCGTAAAGAAAAGCGAGCATATATCTATATCAGAATATTAAGTATCATCTTTATTATTGCGGCTGTTGTTAGCAGTATCTTGGAAATCGTGCGTTTTTCTAAAGTTGGATTGAGAGCATCACCTGTAACCCTGGCTAATCACATAGCTACATTTTTCAGTTTCCTGATCGGAGGGACAATCGCAATAGGTCTCCTGAAATTTAAAAAATGGGCAAGAACAGCTATTTTAATACTCTACACAATCGGCACACTCTTATTAATAATAAGTGATTACCTGCTCAACGAACCTTACTTAGGAGCTATTAAATGGCCTTTTATTCGCTTTATTTTATTCCTTATCATCATCGCCGTCTTGACAAATTCAACTGCCAACAGAATTTTCAAGGTATCATTTCCATCTCTAAAACCTTCATTCTTTATTTTAATTTCTTTATATATTGGATTTTGTGTCGTATTCATCGGTTATTACAGTCTAAAATCTAAGGATTATCAAATCATATTCGAGGTAAAAGAAGGGGTCAAAGAGGGAACCAGTTCTATTGATATAACACATCTCAAAGAGACTGTTGAAAAAAGAATTAGCTATATTGGTCTTCCATTCTGGCTGAGAGAAATCAAAACTCAGAATTCAGATAAAATATGCATTGGCCTTGTAAGACCAAAAAAGATAATTTTGGAACGGCTCAAACAAATTATTACACTTCAATCCAGATTGGAATTGAAGTTAGTTGAGAAGGGCCCCGCTCAAAATGAAGAGGATTTACTAAAAGAATTTGGTGGCGAGACTCCTAATCATATGGAACTCGTAAAAGCAAAATATGCTCAAGAAAATTATTATTTGGTCAGAAAAGAAGCTGTTATAAGCAGAAAAGATTTAAAGAGTACAAGACGAATTCTTAATGAGCGGAATAATCCAGCGCTTGGATTTAATTTAAATTCTGATGCAGCCAAGAAATTTTATAAGTTCACTTCAGAAAATAAAGGACGGGCTTTAGCTATTATTTTTAACGGGGAACTGTTAGCAGCCCCTATAATTCAGAATGCTGTCTCAGAGAGTGTTATGATTTCTGGGGAATTTACGATAGAGGAAGCCGAATACCTTGCTTTTATGTTGAGGGCACCTGATTTTCCCTACCAATTAGAATTAATTTATGAAGGAGCCAAGAAAGATAGATAGAAAAAGTAAGGGATTAAAAATAGAAAGTACTACACCCAGGTTGCACCTTCTACTCGGTTTTATTAATCATCCTGCCTGAGCTTATTTTAAATATAAGAATTTGCTTTTTCCGAGAGAGCTGAATTCTCGCCCTTAGCGCTGAATTTACCCTCCTATCCATAGCGGAACTATATCTCCGGCCTGTTGGCCCTGTCAATCGACGCGAAAAGTCGCGAAAAGATTGCCCGATGATCCAATCGGGATAAGAACCCCCCGCCGCACCGGCAAAAAGACGATAGACTCCCGCCATAGCGGGAAATAAGCCTCAAGAAACGGGCCAACGTCACGGAGATGACTGCGTCTCCCTAGAAAGACGGCATGAACCCCGGTTCGAACGAGAAAATCAAGTGAGAAAACGTCAACCGGAGTTGACGCTCAGCGGAGGAAATGGGAAACGTAAGGGTACGGACACAGCCCGGCTTCTCTTTGAAGTCAGCGAGTTTCCGAGTTTCCCATGTCTTCGAGCAGGTCGCGCTCGCGGCGGCCGAGGAGAGCAGGGAATATTTTTGAGCATCTCATTATCACGGGCGGCGGGAGTCTATCGTCTATCGGTCGGTGCGGTGGGATTTTTCGCCCAAAGAACCTCTTCTTGGCCGCCCCGAGGATTTCTTGACATCGCCGCCCGGCCGGCGGTAGTATTCCATCATGATCAGGAGGGGATATTCATCGCACGGAGCGGCCATTCATCGCGCCGCGGAAAAAGGAAAATTCTATAATCACGCCCCTAATGGTTAAGATATTGGTCACTATCTCGAGAAAGAAAGGGTCTTCATCGATTTGCGTGGCTGCAATCTTGGTGAAGTCGTTATGAATGATCGGCTGATGCGACAGCAGAACTCCCCGTACAAGTTAGTGAACTTTGGGAGCTATGGCAACTATGGGAACGTTGGAGACTACGGAAACCCTGGCAATCGTGGCAGCATAGGATCCATTGGTGGCTATGAAGACATCCCCGAGGAGTTGTTGTCGTGAATCCGAATAGCCTTAGCCAGCGCTTTGTGCGGATCGCCCAACAGCTGCGCGTTTTGTTGCCTCCGCACTTTACTCTCCGGCGTCCGCGTAAAATAACCGTTAGGCAGTTTTAAGATGGGGAACCCAAGCGTCGTGGCCGTCCTTAAGCGGTTTGCCGATGACATCCATCAAGCTGACCGCGTCCTACGCCTGTCCATCGATGGCCTACTATATATTTCTAAGATGGGCCCTCTTGTTGAAGCGCTTGTGAACTACGAGGAAGTGAGTGGCAGCGATACGGTTGATTCTGAGCCCGATATAGAATCAGCCCGCAAACGAGCCGAGTTTGCCCAGCAGGAGATTGATTCGGGCTTCCCTGTCCTGTACAGCCAGGCTGTAGTCGCGTGTTGGGGTTTTATCGAAGCGACGGTTGAGGATTTGGTCGTGTCCTTGCTCATGACGGAGCCGCAGCACCTAACTCATGAGCAGTTCCGCCGTATCCAAATCCCACTAGCTGAGTACGGGTCTCTGGAGCCAGATGAACGGATGCGATTCCTCGTCAAGGAGTTCGCTAGAAAAAACAGCGCAGGTCTCAAGCAAGGCGTCTCTATCTTCGAAACGCTGCTTGGCTCAGTGGGGCTGTCCGGCAGTGTTAATGAAATGGTGCGACGGGACCTTTTCGAGCTCTATCATGTACGAAACGTGATAGTCCACCGATCTGGAATCGCCGATCGTCGAATATGCGAGGCGTGTCCGTGGCTAAATCTGTCACCCGGACAGCGAGTTTTGGTTAGGAGCGCGGACTACACAAAATACTCTTGGGCGATCAATGAGTACTTCATCGATATCCTTGAGCGCGACCTTGTTAGAACGGGTACTGCACCAGACGTAGCAAAAACGAGGATGGCCCCTCATCACTATCCTCGACCCATCAGTTCATAAACGAACCCGGGACCGAGATGTGTTTGTGACCCCCTCTTCAAGGCCGTGATTGCGATCAATTGAGTTACTACAATAGAGACTGACCTGCCCCTGCTTAACTTACCGGCTCTGAAGTGAGGTTTTCAAGCAATCCGGTCTTTGGAGCCAGAGGCAGGAGCCTAGAGAGTTAAGTGGCCAATCTGCTCATAAAGTATAGGGGCAAGAGTTGAGGCAGGTGGGGCCAGTCCGGCCGGCGCTCCCCCCGATAGGGCGGGACGCGTGGCGAGGGGCCTTGCAGGGGCTGGCCGGGCTGAAGGGCGCCTCTCTTCCGAGCCCGGCCCAGACATGCCCGTTTTCGCTAAAAACCCCCCTGTTTTTCCGGGGTTGTGGCTATGATCTCCAGCCGTCCTATACCTGGGATGGGCCGTCAGGGGTTCGCTTCAAAAACCCTCGAAAAAGGGAGGGGGAATCGGCAGGGCTGTTTCCTGTTATATGCGCTTTAGCCTGTCATGTCTGAGGTCGCGAGCTCGAGTCTCGAAGACTCTATTCAAGTATCGCCTTCATGAATGCGTCCGCCGGGTCTGCGTAGAACACGATGTTCACCTTGGTCGCCATTTCATCGGGCAAATCGAGAAGCTGCCGTCGTGATGAGATCGGCATTAAAAGCTGGATAGCCCCTTTCTCTACTGCCAACTCGGCAACGGCTACCGGGTTAGGTATCATCTCTACTGAGCCGCCCAGGTTGAGCGAGCCGACAACGATCAGGCCGCCCTTTGTGCTCCGCTCCATCAGACTTCCGCACAACGTAAGTAGCACCGGCAAACCCAGGCCGTGGCCGGACCGGTCCGCATCCATCGCCCGTAGTTGTACCGAAAACTCATGGCTACGCGGGTCGCGATCTCCGACCAGGTCCTTGGCATGTGAGTAGAGGTTCTGCTCACCGTACCGGACGCTCTCACGGAACGCCGGCGGCACAGGCATGTTAAGGATCTTTACGCCGCCTCCCGGCCCGCTGGTCGCTTCGATGCGGTAGAGCGCGGGAGCCGCCTCCTGGCCGCCGGGGCTAATCGCCCACACCTGCCCGGGCGGCAGCGGGTCGGCCTCGATGGCTTCGTCGCTGTGCAACTCGGGTGTCGAAACGAACTGCTCTACGCCGTCCACTCCCATGAAATAGCTGAAGTGGGTGTTGCGGAACTCTGTCTTCAAGCACCGCTTCTGCTGCTCTTTCACCCGCCGGCGCGCCTCCAGGGCGATCCGTAGGACCGCATCTAGTTCCTCGTTGGGGATGGTTATCTCCGGATCGGGGAAGAGCAGTTTGAGCAGGCCGCTGATGGTCTTGTTTACCGCCTCAATATCCCGGCCGCTCAACGCACCGCCCCAGTGCGCCCGGCCTTGGAGCACCGATATCCGGGTCCCTTCGCGCAGCTTCGTCCAGCATTCCGATAGGTAATCGGTCACGAGGCCGAAGTGGTCCGTCAGGTGAGTGTCGGCCTTGAGCTTCGGGAAGTCCCAACCGGGCACGTACGCATGAATGCGATCCATGAAGGCCGTGTCGTTACGCATCTCCGGCGGAAGCGGACTAAGCAGATGGCCAATCCGTTGCTGTTGCTGCACATCCACGTCGAAGTTGCCTACCATGACGATACTTCCGGACGCCCGAATGCTCTCTTTCCCCCGAGAGAACTCGCCGGCAGACATATAGCCCTTCATGATGTTCACCCCGTCCTTCTGGTCGAACGAGATGCCCGACACCTCATCGAAGCAGACCACGTCATAGAGGCACACCAGACCACGCTGGCCGCTGGACATATTCACGAACATTTTTGCGACGGTCGCCTTGCCGCCCGATATCAGGTGAGAGTAAGGAGAAATTTGCTGGAACAAGTGACTCTTGCCGGTCCCACGTGGGCCGAGCTCGACGAGGTTGTAGTTCCGTTCTACAAACGTGACCATCCGCAAAAGCACTACCATCTTTGCCCGAGCTGACATGGCCGTTGGCTCCAGGCCGATCGAGCGGAGAAGGAAGTCCTTCCACTCAGCCGTAGTGAAGTGCCCGCGGCCTTTCTTGAGCGTCTCCAGTACGTCCGACTTGGAGAGTTGGATCGCCCGCAGGCTCTCGATGGCAAACGGCCGGCCATACTTTTCCTCCGCGATGGCCGCATCATAGGTCAGCGTCACCTCTGCGTAGAAGCCGTCGGTCAGCATCCGCTCGTGCTTATGGACGAGGGTGTCGGCAATCCGCACGTCGTGCACCCCCAGGCTCGGCAGCTCCACAAGGAACGAGTCGGTCTTCGAGTCCAGCCGGGCCTTCACGATATCAATCAACTTCACCGAGCCCTTCTCGCGTGCCCGCGCCTTGAAAAGCTCCTGCTCGCTGGTGCGGACAGTGCGATCCTGCAACTGCCGCTCGACGATTTTCAAGCCTTCTTCGATCTCCTGCTCGTCCACTGTCGCGCAGTAACGCCCAAGCAAAAACTCAACAACGTAAGTCGGCACGGGATATTGCCGGCTGTAACGCCGGACGAGGTCTTTACGGACGAGGTAACCGTCGAAGGCCGACGCTGCAAGTTGATCCAGGTGGTCGAGTTCCATGTTATTTTTCACCTCCAACGGTAGTAGCTTCTTTGCAGATCACGCGGCCGGACGCATCGACAATGACCAGACTGGCCATCGTCCCTTCGAGGGAGTCATCAGCGACCAGCAGCGCCGCCTTGCCATCGGCGTCCAGAGCCTTGGGTTGAGCAATGCTCGAGTTGGGGACGTTGGGTTTTGTTCGTAGGTCTGCCGATAGCCCTTCGGTGGCGGGCTCCACGCTCACCCGACAACGCAATCCCACCCACTGAACCTCGCTCACTTTGACAACCACGGCAGCTGGAGGGCCCATCGAGGCGAACGTCAGAATCGGAACCAAACACTCCTGTAAGCTCACGCCGCCGTGGGCATATTCGTGCCCGGCAACGAAGCAATGCACCCCTGGCCCGTAAGCGAACCGCTCCTGCGGGTTCCAGGACCAGCTGGCAACGGGCACCTCCACGTGAACATTTTCCTTGATCGACGCACACCGCGACCAGCGGCTCTCCGCCAGGTACTTCGGCAGTTGCACTTTCGGCATCCCGCCGGGCACCAAGAGCCAGCCATGGTCGGTTACGACCCGAACGCGCTTCCATCCAGCCTCCAGCAGCCCTTGCACGCGATCCAGCAGAAGTACCAACAGGTCTTCGATCCGTACCGCCAACTTTCCCTGGAGGTCGTGCCCAAGCTTATCGAACTCACCATACTCCGTCCACCCGAGGGCGTCCTTAGCCTGCGTATCGCCCGTCTCGGCCGGTCCAAATACCTGGAAGCCAGCCGCCACAAGCAACCAGTGGAACCGATCAATGTTGAGCCCTTCGCCCGTGGCAGCCGTCTCCGGGCAGAAGTCCGCCTGCAAGCGGCCGCCGCGCAGCTTCCCGGCAACCGGCGATACCGCCGGTTTTGCTGTCGCCGTCACCGCAGGCAGCGCCGCCCAACGGAAACCGGTTGAGGCTTCTAGCTGCCGCTCGCCAGCCATCACGGCGAGCCTCTGGCCGAGGTCAAATCGCAGCCCATCGGCAAACAGGATGCACTCTCCCGCTTCGGCCTTGACGCCTTCCTGATGCGATACCGCGGGCAGGGCCTTTGCCGCAAGGCATTGCTGGAAGTGCCGGGCCGTATCTTCCAGCCACGGCAGGTACACGCAACGCACCGCTGTCTGGACGGCCATGGCGTCCCCCGCCGTCTTCACGCACGCCAGAGCCCTTATCACGCCGTCGTCTGCTAGATACCCTCCCTCGGCGTATAGCTTCGCCATCGCCTCGGCCGACTCGCCGCCCAACATCGAAGCGGTTCGCTTGGCCAGCACCGTTAGGTGTTCTAGGGCGTTTGCCAGCGGGCACATGCCCAAACGGGCCCATACCCAGCCGCGGCGGGGGCCGTGATTGGCCTCCAATTGCTCCAGGCGTTGCCGCGCATCCGCTGGCTTCATTGAACCGACCTCCACCAGCGCCGTCCTCAGCGCATCCTCCATCGAGTCGTTTTCGTCCGGCCAGGGGTCCTTCTCAAAGGTCAACCGCCCCTTCGGCTTTGCCCGACGCAACAGGTTCGGGATTCCGGGATACAGTGCCGGCGACTCTGCGAATCGCTCCCACACCCCGTACCAGGCGTCATTGCGCTGCCCAAGCTTCTCACCGCCGACAATCTCACCGTCGGCCTCCGGGTCAAAGCTATAGTCCTGCCGGCAACGGTTACGGAATGCCGCCCACGTTCCATCGTCCCACTGCTTGCGTGTACCCTCCGGGTCACCCAGCCACAGAAGAAGGTCGCGTGGTGTGTCGCCTATCATCAGCCGATCGAAGTCTTCGGCCTCCAGCCGCTTGCCCCGCAGCCGCGATACCGGAGTCACCGCCAGTTGAGACAGCGCGCCCTGCATTGCCTGGAGCGTCAGTCGGTCTTCAGCCACGTCCAAACCCATCCCGCCGTCGTCGCTAACCAGGAACGCACGGATGGTCCAGTCCTTGCCGTTCTTCTGCGTCCAGACCGTCCCTCGATACTGAAGCTCGACTAGCGGCTTGAGTGCGTCGGGGCATTCCTCCACCGCCCGGAGCGTTTGCCGGCTCACGCCAGGCAAATAGATCACAGGCACCGCATCGTCCGGCCATTGAAGTTGCGGGAACTTCTCCTTCCGAACCGCAGGCTCGATCACGCACCGTAGCCAGATCGCCGGTCCGGTCCGCGAATCAGCATTGTACTCGCCGAGCGTTAGCAATTCGGGCATGAGCACACGCAATTGTTCGACCACCAGTTGCCACTGGCTGTCGGCGTCGGTCCACAGCACAGCCGTGGGCGCAACTACATCGCCGGCGTTGTATCGCGCCGCATATGCCAGCGAGGCCCGCACCGCCTCAAGCAAGGTCTTCGGTTTCTGTGAAGTTATTGTCATTGGCTATATCCAGCCCTTCGTGTGCTTGGCGTAATTGTACTCGTCGATCAACTTGAGGAACGTCCGGCCGCAGTCGACCGGTACGTGCTCTTGCAGTTGTTGCGCGAGTGTTTTCATCTCGTAGGCGAAGACCACGTACTTCCGGTCGGGATTCGGGCTGTAGTGGCAGGCGTAGGCTCTGGCTATCTTGTCATCCCAGATGGGCATGAAGCTCGGCGCGAGAAGATGCAGCGCCTTCGCCACGGCAACAGGGCTCTTGCAGTCTTTCTTCTTCCCTTCCTTGATTCGCAGGGCGTCCAGGAACACCAGGAAAAGCTGCCTGATAGTCGGCTCGTCGGTCTGCACGAGCGAGTGAATGTCGCGCGCCCGAAGCCCCTCGATTACGGGCATGTTCGCCCGCAGGGCGTCCTCCAGGAGGGCGAAGTCGAAGGACCCGTAGCGGTAGAACGCCTGGTTCCACGTCAGAAGCAGCACACCCATGCCGTCCGCCATGTCCCGCGGCTGGCCCCAGAAGTGGTCAACCAAAAACGTCGCTATCTTATACATGGCATCCCTGGGTTCGCGCGCTTGGAATGCCTGATAGCCTCGCTCGAACTCGGAAGGTGTCAGCTTCGGTGTCTCAGCCACGTTTCGCCCCCTTCGCAGCCTCGCGGGCCGCTAGCTTCGCCTTGTTGGTGTAGTGGCAGTCGTTGTGCCGGTTGCCGTCCGACTCCTTGCCTGTGCCCATGAAGTCCATCGTCGTCTCATCCCAGCCCCAGAACCATGGGTACTCGGCCTTGGGGCGCTGTGGCTCTTTGCCGCGGTCCTTAGTCCACTTGATATTAGGCTTGAATCGCAGCACGCCCGCGCCGGTCCGCCCGGCCGGCAGGTCCCTGGCCAGGAACGGGCGAATGTTCACACATACGCCATCGTTAATGTCTGGCTCCCAGCCGATGGGCTGCTCGGCCAGCGGCTTCCAGCGGACGAACAGGTCGAAAGGGAGCTCGCCTTCAAGAATCGCCTCCAGCCGCTTCTTGAGTTCAAATGCTGCGGCCAGACGTTCTTCCGCACCGCCTTCGCCACGCTGTTCACCGTCTTTCTGGCGGGTGATCCACTCGCCCAGATAGGAATAGGTCACCGATTCCAGCAACTTGCGGCCCTTGCTGCCGCCTTCGCAGAGCTTGTGGTAGTTAACGAGGGCATGGAAGCCATCGCGCTTGCGGCCGTCCCAGATGTGCCAGATGAACGGCCTATCGTGGAATAGCTTGCAGTGGTCCTCGAAGAAACCGTTGCGGAGCCAGTCTTCCAAGTCGGTTCCTCCGGCTAATTCCCGTGCCTTTGCCGGACTGACGCCAGCCGCGCCCAGCAGCGCGAGCAGCCGCTCCGCTGCCGTTTCTTCGCCGCGTACCGACGGGATACAGACGATCCCGTCGACGTTTGCGAACTTGGCAAGTTCGTCGCACCGCTTGACCAGCGCCCGCGATTGGTTGCTCAGTCGTATCTTGTCATCGAGTTCCGCCGGCCAGCGATATCCCAGCAGCCGCGCTACGGCGACTTGAAGCGGGGCCGTCGATTCCTCCGGCCGGCCGTGGAAGAGCCACTGCGTAAGATCATCGCTCTCCGGCTCTGGCAGGCCATTAGGGAACATCACCTTTGCCTTCTGTTGCCAGGCATCAAGATCAAGTGTCAGTTGTAGAAGCGTCTTGGGCGACTTCAGGTTCCAGGTTGGATTGATTCGCTTCAATGAGGCTTTGAGTTGTCCACTAAGTGCAAAAGCAATAAGCGCTGCAGCATTTGAGTCTTCGTTCGGAACAATTGCAAAGCAACTACCGTCGTATTTATCCCCTCCGTAGATCGTCGTGTGCGCACCGATTTGATTGACGATGACGCCAGCTCGACCCCACAAAGGCTTACCGCGGCGCCAATTTTGGGCAGCGTGATTTAGATGCTTAACGGATTCCGCTAGTTCTGCCATCTCGCCCGCTTCGTTTTGCCAGCGAACGATGCGTTCGCGGCCGCCGAACTGTTGCATCTCCGCTGTCGAACTCTGCAGTACGTCCCAGGTATCTCCGAAGCTCGATACTTCCCAGAAGTTCAACTCAAATCTGGCGCCATCGCCAGCCGATAGGCCATTGCGTGAATCTGCAAGCGACCCAATCTCGTGGGATTTCTTCGCTGTTTCGGACGTGTGCGTGGCTAGCAGTCGGCAGTCGGTTTCAGCACGCCAGACATCTTGCGAAACCAGGATGCAGTTATTGGCAATTAACCCGCCGGGCTTTCCGGGCAAAGGAAGTACACTTACATCGAGGCATGCTGTCCCAGCCCTCATGTTGATGGCCGTTTTAGATGAAATAAGGAGCACGGGCGTAACCCGAATAGGCGAGACAAATGCGTTCGAGCCGAGACGAGCAAGGACGTTGATGTGTGAGGTGTCAAGGAGATACTTACGGAAGTCTCTATGCGATCTGACAAATGTCCACTCTCCAGGCAGTACAAAGGCCAAGGTACCCCATAATGACAATAGCTTACCGCATCGTTCATACATGCATAGTGCTAGCTCTCGCTTTGCCTCTGGAAAGCTCAACTTCATATGTCGTTCCAGTGATTCTACCTGCTTCTCCAAACCAAGGAATGGTGGATTTGTGATGACCAGTGTATATTCATTTGTGAGAAGCTCGGCAGACCTGACCATACCGGCAGCGGCGATGGCCCGCTCGCGGATTTCGTCGTCGGCTTTCTCGGCCGAGAGAATCGCTGCCATGTACGGCTGGATCGTCTTGTAGTCGGCAGTGAAAACGTCCGCGGAAATTTCAGCCGGGTTGATGAGCGACCCCAGTATCGGCGCCTGGAAAAAAAGCCGGTGCAGGTTCAGCAGCCCGTTCTTGATCGCCTCGCGCCCGGCGGTGGGCATCGGGATGCCCGATTGCTCGGCCAGTTTGAGCCATTGTTCCTGCGTGCTCTGCGGCCCGATGCCCGTGCAGGCAATGTGCAGGTCCGGTAACGAGCGGTAGCCGCCGGCGTCCGGGTAGGTCCACGCGGCGAACGCCAGGGCGAACGCGGCGATCTGGCAGCACCGCTCGTCGATCTCCAGCCCGTGCAGGTTGTCGCGCAGAACCGCATCGATGGCTTCGGCGGTGGACAAGCCTTCTTCGGCTATGCGGATGGGCACGAGATGGTGCAGCGCCACGACCAGGAAGTGCCCGGAGCCGCAGCACGGGTCGAGGACTCTCAGCTCTGCGGCCAACTTCGGCCAGCCGTCAAACGTGCCTGCGGCCGGTCGCCATGGCCCACCGTCGCCGTCCGCACCCCGCACGAAACGCAGGTATTCCCAGCCCACGCCGGGCAGGGCGAGCTTGCGGCGTAATTCGCCTTCATCCTTGGCGCCGGCGGCGTCCTTGAAGGTGAGCTTCTTGCCCGCCCACCACGCGCCCAGTGTGTTGTGGAGCAGGAACTTTACCATGTACGGTTCAGTAAAGAGCTGTGTTACCGCCGCGATTTCATCCGCTCCTATCTTGACCTCGGAGCGGTTCACCTCATCCTTCTTCTTGTTCTGCCAGAACTGGTAAACCCACCCCAACGCGTCAGAGGCGGTAAAGACTGTCTGCGGCAGCGAGGCCAGCAGTCTCTCAAGCCTGACCATGTGCTCGGCGGCGAAGGACACCTGGAGCAGCGGGTCGTCGCGTCGGAAAATTTGAGGCAGCATGTGCTCGGCGCAGCGGGAGGCGAAGACCCACACGTCCGCGCCGTCTTCCTTGGCCAGTTCCTCAGCCTCGGCTAAGCTGATGGCCAAGTTCTCCTGCGACTCGATGAGTAGGCCGTTCTCGGCTAGGAACCGGGCGAAAAGCATTCGATGCCAGTACTCGTAAGCGCACTCGTGGGTGAGGTGGTCGATCGCGAGCTGGCCGGTAGAATCCTGAAGATCGCCAAGTTGACGTGCCCGAGCACGGAGATGGTTGCGCAAGCTACGTTGCGCGGGATTCATGTGGGGGTAGGGCTCACGATGGTGGACCGCTACGGCTTCCAGGGCGGCCCGAGCGCCTGCTTCGGCCGCTTCTCGAGCCTCAATGATCACGCGCTCCAGTTTGTTCCGCAATTCGCTAGCGAGTGTCGGCATTCAATCCCCTTTACTCTTCTTCGGGCACCAATGCCCAGATACGTTTCAGGGGCAGTTCGGCGCGAAGTTCTTCGCTAAGCTTCTCGTAGTTATCCAAGACTTTGCCGACAAGTGTTCCTGCGTCCCACAGGCGTATACGGAAGAACTGCCGACGGGCTTCCTCGACCGCGGGTCGAGTAAAACCGCTCCAGGAAACTAGCAAGCCTTGGTCTGCGCCCCGATCCTCCATCACGCCGCGTAACTCACGGAAGATCTTTGCGTCCACGGGGGCGTTGCCGCTCTTGACCTGGACGCAAAGACGAGGCATATCAAATCCCATCGGACCCCTGCCAGCGAGGATGTCCACACCACCGTCAGGTCCGGGGAGAGAAACTTCCACCTGGTAGCCTTCGGCACAAAGTACCTGCGATACGATCTGGGAAAGTTCGTGGCCCTTGAACTTCCTGGCGATGTACTGACGGATTTGGTCGGCGGCGTACTGCTCAAGATCGGGCACTGACAAGATATCTTCCGGTTCTTCCGGCTCTTCGCCGACGGTCGGGATGAGAGGATCTTCCTTGCCCTCCAATACAGCGCGAATGCGGTCCTCGGCGTTGTTCCTCTTGACCTGACAAACGGTCATGAATGCACCGAAGGAATAGAGCAAATCCTTTCCAAAAGCCTCGCGGGGAATGTCTTCGCGTATCCACTTAACTGCGCGGGTATGTTGGGCGCCTGCCAGATTCTCCGGCTCGTATTTGTACGCTCCGGTGCATTTCCCGATGGCGATCATGGAACGCGTCTTGAGAGGTAGAACGATAAAATCGCCCTTCTCGATACGGCTGCGGAAGGCCCAGACTTGGCCGACATGGTTGGAAACGGCCCCCTTGCCTTCGTCTGGATAGGCTCGTTGCATCTGGTCAGATAGCTTCTCCCGACTGTCGGTTTGGGCGAGGTCCGGCAGCTCGTCCCATCCAATGACGGCCAAGCCCTTCTCTAGAGCGAAATTTTCATGCTCTCCGTTCTTTCCTGCACGCACAAGCCAAACGCTCATTGGTTTACCTCCCCTTTTATTCGCATATGCGGTTCAAGAGATTACCACCGGGCCGGTCTTGATCTTGGCCAGGAGGTCCTTCTCCGTGCAGGCCAGCCACGCCTTGACTTCCTGCTCGGTCTCGAGTGTTCCGCTTCGCAGATGCACGTGCTGGGTCTTGGGTTCCAACAGCTTGGACGTGGCTATCGCGGCGCGGGCGAACTGCTGGGTGAGCGCGTCGGTACGAGTCTTCCACCCCGGCAGCGGGGTCTGCTCCAGCATGCGGATTAAGTCGGCCTCGGTGCCTACGGACAGGGCTGGCAATTCGTCGATTCCTTCGTCGGAGAGTATCTGGTTGCGCTGGTCGGCCTTGAGCTTCGTCCAGTTGTCGCTGGCGGTCAGGGCGACCATCTGCTCATTATAAGTCTTCTCGTACTCGGCGTAGGCCGCTGTGACGGCTGCACGGAGCGTATCGACGACGGCCCTGCGGATGTCCGGCACGGGGTCGCTGGCGTCGAGCAGCCGGCGCTCGGACTTCACTGCTTCGGCCTGAGCACGGAGTTTGTCGGCTTCGGGCATGCCATCCGCATACTTGAGCAGAGTGCAGAGCGTTTCCCATGCCGGCTTACGCTTGCCAGCGAGGTCGGCCAGCTTGCCCCAGTCCTTGGCTTGCTGGGCAAGCGTGTCGTGTTGCTTGAGGATTTCGGCTAGTTGCTCGGTCCCGCCGAAGCCGCGGAGCGTGGTAATGTGGTCTGTGACCGGCTTGGTCGGCATGGGGGGCTCGCCGCCGGCGTAATCAGCGAGGTCCGCCAACCGAGCGAGGAAGACGGGGGCCTTGGCGGTTTCCTCATTGGGTTTGCAGTCCACGCTGGCGTCGTGGAAGAGTTTCCGGAGCTTCATCTTCTCGCGGGCGTTGAGTGTAGCCGTCTCAGTACGGAAGTCGGTCACAGATATCTTCGCCTGGTCAAGCTGGCCCTGCGAGAGCGTCATGCCCTTGTGCGTCGCACGGAGGTGGCCGGTTGTGTGCAACGTGATAAGTGCAGCGTCCACTGCGTCACGAGGCCAGCCGTAAAGGCTGGCCTCAAAGGAGTCACGGACTTCCTTGCCACGTTTGCCCGGACCGATCGAGGACAGCACAGCCGTACAGACCGGGTGCTTTTCGGGCGCGTCGGTCCAATCAACTGCGGAGAGGGCCGCTTCGTCGCCGTTCTTGGCGCGGTTGATGACATTAGCCCAGCGGTTGTCATCAGCGTCCTTGAAGCGGGGGAATAGCCGATCGAGAGATGCCTGCGCAGCCGCTTCGACCTTAACCACGAGGTTCAGCTCGTAGCGCTCGCTGCCGCCGCCTTGGAAAACCTTCGCCCGTTCGATCACGTCCTGGATGATCTGGTTGCGAGTGGCCTCGGCTGTTGCCATCCGCGTAGCCATGGCATCGCGAGCCTCACAGCCTTCGGGCGTGGTGGGGGTGCCTTTGAAGTCCAGGGTGGACAGGGCAGCCTCATACTCGACAATGGCCTTCTGGAGGTCTTCGGCGCTAGCCTTGGGAATGTAGACGTAAATGATCGCACTGTCGTTGCCGGCAGCGCGGGCGTCATTGACGACAATGCTTTCTTTCTCACCCCAGCCGTCGCGGACCCAGACGGGGATATCACTTCCACCGGCCGGCGGGGCTTCAGTGCCAAAGTGGACCAGCAGCTTCCGCGGCTCCTTGCACTTGCCCTGCACGAGCTTGATGCTCTTGAGCGCATCGCCGCAACCTGCGCTAATGAGCGAGTCGCGCTTGCTGGATAGGGACGTCGGGTCGTTGTTCAGCCGAGTTTGGCGGTTGCGGAACTCGCGGTCCCACTCGCTGCTCTCGCGAGTCTGAAGGCTATATTCCTCGTCCAGCTTGATTAGCGTGCCGGCGTCCACGAGCTTCTTGAGGATGCGTGGGATTTCCTTGCGCAGCTGAGTCCCGTCGCCCGACAAATCGGAGATAAGTAGGTCGGCCAGCATCTCCGGCGTAGCGAGGACGCCGATGTCCGCCACGGTCTCACGCGGGAGCTTACGGATTAGGAAGACCAGGCCGCAAAGCCGCTGGGCGAGACGCCCGTCTTCAGTCTTATCGTCAAGGTTGCGAATCGTCTCGTCGATCTCGCGGAGCAAGATGCCGTTGCGGAGCAGGTCCGGGTGAAGCTGGCCGAAGATGAAGTCCGCGGGGACGACGATGCCAAGGGAAGCTTCAGCAGTCTGCCTGACGGCTTCATGCACGATCTTGAGCTGTGTGCGAAGCTGGCTGGCCGTGCCGGGCACGTCCACCGCACGGAGCACGTGCTCCCAGAATCGTCGGCGGACCGGCAGCAGCGGGTAGTCGTCCACGATGATGTCGAGGTCTTCAGCACAGGCTGCGATACGTGTACCCGCAAGCTGGCGGGCGATCTCGCCGGCGTGGGCGTTAAGTGTATCTTCAATGACCTTGCGTTTGTCGGCCTTCTTCGCCAGGACGACGCGCCGAGTGACCATCTCCACGTCGGAATCGGAAAGTTCCACCGGTATGGTGAACCGGCCGTTGAGGCGCTGGAGCAGCGGGATGTTGCCGGCCAAGGCCGTCTGGCCAGCGCCGATCAGGAGCACACAGCTGTCAAGCTGCTTGCAGAGGGCCTCAGCGACTTCCATCACGTCGGTTGAGCGGCCCGGATCGTTGCCGATGAAAAGCTGGATTTCGTCGAGCACGATCACGGTGCAGGGTACTTGTCCGTTAACCGAAAGCACTTCGCGGACCAGGCGGATGAACTCATTGGTGGAGATGTCATCGACCAAGGGAAACTGCGCTCGCAGGGCTGCACGGGCCTGCTTGAGGTCAGCGGCGAAGTCGGGGTCGGCGGCGAGGACGGCTTTCGCGAGGATGGGGCTGACGTATAGATCGTGGAGTTCGCCTAAGAACTTCTTGCCGGCCGTTTCAACCGCGGCCCTTACTCTCTCGAAAAAACCGTTCTTCTGGAGCCACATGCAGAACTGTGCCTGAGGCAGCTCCTCGGGCAGGCTCTTGGACGCAAGCACGATGCTCAGCACGGCCAGACGGACGCTCTCACCGCCGCCAGAAGGCAGCGTTCCCGACGCTGCGTGCAGGCCGACGTTACGCCTCCCAAGCGTGTCGAGTTCCCGCAGATTTTCTTGCACCTCCTGCGGGAGCCGAGCCAGGCCACGGGCAGTCGCCCCGTCAGCGAACTTCGTGTCCACCCAAAGATGGCGGAACATCTTCAACAAGTGTGACTTGCCGCTGCCATAGAAGCCGCTCACCCACGCCGCTGGCTGCGTCGTCGAATTGACGTTGCCGAGGTAGGAGTCCAGGATACGGTTCAAGCCGTCCTCGTACTGGCCCTCACACACGAAGTGCTCAAGTTCATACCTGAGCGTCTCGATCTCCTTGGCGCTTGCGGCCTCGCGCACGGCGGCAACACCGTCGTTTAATAGCTTCGATACAGCGGGATCGCGTTGGAAGAGTTCTCGGTTTTTCATTAGTCGTTTACCCCATTATGGAGCGTTATCGGCACGGCCAGGTAGTTCCAGCCGTCCCTTGCGTCCAAGAGTCGATATTTGTTGTCTTCATACTCGCCGGGGAAGAAAACCACCAGCCGGCCCCGGATATCCTTGACCACTTCCTTGAGCACGAGCGAAACACGGGTGAAACCGAACAGGCAAGCGACGCCTTGGACGGCGACCACGCTGTTTTCGTCGACGTCTTCGGCTGTGAGCTCTTCGCGGAGCCTCCCGGCCGTGTACTGCACGAAGTCGCTGCGTAGCTTCATCGCGAGGGTTTCCGGTTCATCGAAATAGACATCGCGGTAGTCGGCATCAGCCATCCAGCGTGCGAAGGTGTCGGTTAAGTCAAGCAACCGCCAGCGGTGCCCGGTTGATGTTGTGTGGTCCTCGAACAGTGCCAGCCGAGCCCGCAGCTTCCGCTCGTCGGTCTTTGGGTAGACAACGAAGATGGCCTTCTGGTCACCAGCAAGATTGCGCTGCCACGGCGCGCCGATGTGGCCTCGGTATCGAGCCGCTAGATCTTCAATTCTTCCCATGGGCTTACCGCCTTTCGTCCGGAGCCAAAAGCCGCGAGAAAGCGACGTCGATCACTCCGCCCGACTGACGCAGCTCAAGGAAGCCCAGCCGCCGGGCATCCATGGCGAGACGCATCAGTTCACCGACCGGCGCATCCAGTACCTGAGCCCAAAACGTCTCAAAGAGCGACGCCCCACGGGTGCCGGTGAGGTAGCCGAGCAGGAGGGCGAAGGCAGTGGTTGCTGCCGTGGGCGTGGCCCTCTGGCGAATCTTGCGCCCGCGCCCTTTAAGGTGTCCTGATTGAGTCCAAGAGGAAGCCGCATTCCGCACGACCTTATCGAGCGTACTATCGCTGAGGCGATTGTAAACTACCCGACCGAGGGCATCCGTTAGTTGTTGTCTCGCGAGTTCTTCACCCGGGCGCATGCGTAATACGGGTGATGCGGTGATGCGTAACAGCGGATCCCTTGCGAGGGCTAAAAGCAATGAAAGGAGCGCACGCCCAGCGGGGTCTGCATACCAGCATCGTCGCATGACCCGGAACAGCGGGAGTTCCGGATCCAGGCCGTAAAGCTCCGATACCCGCTGGCAAGAGAGCTTCCGCGTTGCCATGGTTCGTTTCCCCAAGCAGTTGTCTTTAAGAATCGCCGAGATGTAGTCCTCGCGCGTCGCATCAGGCCGGCAATTGGCCAGCAACGCGCGAAGCTCCTCGAGCATGATCGTTCGGCTGGTGTGTGTACCCTTCTGGCCCCACCGAAAACCTGCGTTACGGAGCTGGTTTTCGGTGGCGACGCCGTGAGGTCCCCAAACCTCCGTTCCCAGTATCGGTTCCATCGCCCAGGATTATATCATACTTGCCGGCCAGTTTGCCGGCGAAAAAAGAGATTTTTCTTGACCTGAAACCGTCCGCGACTACTCTCGAGTGCCTTGATATTCTATGTGGTCCTACCGCAGGACGGGAATTTTTATCGCCGTTGGCCTTTTTTCTTCTTGATTTATCCGGCTACTTGGCTTATCATTGTAATTGCATCAAGAGCGGCCACCGTATGAGTGGCCCGGCAACCTGGGACGGACACCCAAGGTGCCACTCGCGTCGAGCGGGGATGCGGCCGGACGGCAACGAAGTGTCCTATTTTTATTTCCGTCCTCCATCCTCCCGAAGCCAGGTCGCGCAGGCACTGTCTTGTGCAGACCGCGGCCGACGGCCCGAGCTGGCCCCCTTCTGTCCGTCCCCGGTATCTCAATTCAAGGAGGTCGTGCATGTACGCTACGAGGCCCCAGGTGTATCTCGAGAAGGTTCCGGGAAACGAGAAGGAGGCGCGATGGTCCGACATCCCCTATCTCATCAGCATCCCGGGCCGGCCCGAACTCTCGCTCTTCCCGGACATGCTGACCTGGTACATCGGCAACAGTCAGGTTGAACGCCCTTATGTCAGGAGCGTCAGCTACTTTCCCAAACCCCTCAGCCTGCGCCGTCTGCCGGACAGCGCCGAGCTCGAAATGAACTACCATTCCATCCACGACCCCGGATGCTGGATCTCTTTCAAGGCCGCTGTGGACGGCTCCCGCTGGCGGGCCGACAAGTTTCGTTCTGGCGAAAACGTCGGGACGACCATCGGGCAGCCGGGGAACACGTTCTTTATGCATCTTGCGCTGCTGCCCATCAACGAGGGCGAAAAACACTTCGTGCGCGATTGGCCGGCTGAAGAGATTGACGCCACGCACCAGCGCATGCGCAAAGTGCAGTGCGTCCGCAGGGATCCGACTCCTGAGCCGGACTTTCCGTCGATGTGCTTGAGGCTCCTCGAGTACGCGCAGAGATACCTCAACCTCAGCCGCGAACGGGCGGCTTGGATGCTCATCGAGGTCCTACGATGCGAGATGGCGTTCGAGACCCCAGGCTCCAGGCCGAGCTGAGGTCAAACGGTACTGACGAAAGAGTGTTTGCGTGATAAGCATATCATCCCACATGACTTCCGGGGAGTCCCGGGATTCTACCCCCCCCCCCGTTTAATCATGAAGTCAATAGACCTCATATTGACATGAACGGAGGAAATAAGTGAACGCGAATATCATTAACGCCATTGGCTATGTACGGGTCTCTACAGAAGAACAAGCCCGAGAAGGGGTATCCATCGAGGCCCAGGAAGAAAGGATCAGAGCACTGGCGACAGCCAAGGGCTGGAGCCTGGTCAAGATCATTAAGGACGCCGGCTATTCAGGGAAGAACCTTTGCCGGCCTGGCGCAAAAAGCCTGATTGACATCTGCAGGAAGGCCGAAGCGGACGTCGTGATCGTCTATAAGGTCGACCGGCTTACCAGGAAGCAGAAGGACCTGTGGTTTATCCTTGAGGAGGTTTTCGAGGCGAGCCGAGTTGGATTCGTATCTGTTACCGAGGCATTTGACACTACGACAGCCGCTGGGAAGGCCTTTCTCGGAATGCTAGGGGTCTTTGCCCAGCTGGAGAGAGATCTCGTCTCTGAGAGGACGAGAGAGGCCCTAATCCATAAGAAAACAAAGGGCGAATGGGTCGGCCGCAAGCCCACCGGATTCAGGATGAACGAAGGGGGCAGGTTGGAGGAGGACCCCGACGCGTTGAAGATGATCGCCAGGGCCAAGAGGCTCAGGAGGGAAGGCGCCAGCTTTGGGGACATTTCGAGGGCCTTGGGAACGCCGAAGACCACGATTTATAGGCTTGTAAATGCCAACCTGAGAAGCCTTAAGTCGAACTATTGCAGGGGGTTGAACGAGGCCATCGTTCCCTAAGGGTTCCTTTTTGGAACGATTGAGCATTATGAGCATACCTGCGCCTTGGGACTAACCTATCTTATTAATTTCATTTAATATACAAATTGAGCTCCCACATGTTTCTCCCCGTTTTTCATCTCATTTTACCCATATAGAGCCTCGATAAAAGAATAGGATCCGCTATTAACTAGTTCTGTGTATCCGCGGGCATATATCAGTGGTCATGTGAACCGAGGATCTGGCTCGAAAGTACGCCTCCGGCGCTATTCATTAATCTTATCGTACGTCTTAGCTAGATTCGTAAGTACCTAGTGGTACTTCCTCATCTAGCTAAGACTATACTTAAGTCTTAATTAGTATTAAGGGGGAGGCGGGGGGTGGCATATTGGGTGTTCAGTCTGTCGTAAATCTGATTCCCTTTTCTGCTTTCGGTTCCCAATCTCACAGTTCGTTTACGCCGGCGTGGGGACGTCCTTGACATTTGTTACAAAAAATGCTATAATTAAAAAAATGAAAACTCCCCGGCCTAAAGGCCGGAGTTTCATGCCATGAAGATGACTGGCCTCCGCTTCGCTCCGGGATGCCATTCATCCCCAGGCTTGAAAGCCTGGGGTTTTCTGGCATAGCTTATAAACGATATTTCCCCTACGGAATCTACTCTTCCAAATTCTCCTGAACTGAAAACAGCTATTTGACGCCTTGTTAACTTGAGGGGTTGTTAGCTGAAGCGTTCTGTTGGCTTTTCCCCAACGCGAAGCATGTGGCCAGTTAAGGCCCGTGTTCAAATATCCAAAATTACGCTAAGGAGAAAAACATGCCAACTAACGAAAACGAAAAAGATTTTATCCAAAAACTAAAGGGACCTATAAAAGCTTATCGAGGCCCCCTTCGGCAGATCAGGGAACCCTGCGGGGATCATTCTTGGGCTCAAGAATCTTTAGGCCTTTCTTTTTTTGTCCGTATGGGCATTTCGGCCATTGCGTACCTCGAAGACGACTTAGATTTACGAACCATTCCAAGGAGGAACCTAATGAAAGACGTCACTCTCATCGACGAACCCACCTGCGTGGCTGACATCGACAGCCTTATTGCCGAGTGGGTTCGACAGCACTACGGCAGCCTCGGGGCATCGCTGCTTCCCGAGTATGCCAGAAACAGGCGGTCCATCATAAAGTGGACCTGGCTGGACCTCCCCGGCCCTGATCGCCCCTGGGATTCTGCTTCGGTTGACAACAGGGTTGGGCTGATCGGTTTTTTGCGGAGGATTATAGGGAAGCGGTTTTCCAGAACCAAGCGCCTGAGGCAAAGCGTGGAGCGGTGCCTGGGTGATCATGATGGCAGACGGCTACCTGTCCCCCTAGCCATTAGGGGTAACTGCCGGAAAGTACATGAGGCCCAGACGACTGCCGGCGAAAGCGGTGGCGACGATGACTGAACCGCAAAAGAAGGCCAAGTCATCGATCGAACGACCCCGCCTGCAGGAGGATCCGGAATCCAAGGCCTGGATGCCTCCCGACGTGCAGGATCTCGCCTCCCCTCTCGCCAACGGCCCCAGCCACGTAGCTGACACCAACAACGTCGTAGCCAACGAGTTTCAACCTCACGATTGTCGGCTCGTGCCAACACTCCCTCCTGAGGTTGCCAAGGACAGACTGCCCACCGTCAAGCGTCTCTGGCTTGTCCTCACAGACCCAGACCGCCCCTGTGACTCAGCTTCTGTCGAGTACAGGCTCGGGCTGATCAGGTTCCTGGAGAAGCTGATGCGGACAGAGTTCGCCAGCACCGCGGATCTGCGACAGCACATGGAGCGGTTCCTTGATGGCCACGATGGCAGGCGACTGCCAGTCCCCCAGGCCATCAAGAGGGCCAGGAAGAAGCTCCATCTGACCCAACGTCAACTGGCTGAACTCTTGAACCTCAAGGACCACACGCTCATCTCGAAGTTCGAATCGGGCAAGCGGCTGCCTTCCGCCAAGGTCCTAGAGTGGCTTAGCGGAACTGAAAATGTGACAGGAAAAAGGCAGGTGAAGGGTAACAGTCGGACCCCCAGCTTCGCTGTCACATCCAACAGGGGAAAAGAGGCCTGTATCTCCCCCGTTTTGGGCAGGTCTGAAACATCGCAAAAACAGGAGGAATGCACACCCGCCGACAGCGGTCACCCCAACTCGACACCGGAGGTGCTGTGATGGGCCTCCACAAGAGTCGGAAGAAGGTTAAATACACCAACTTCTTTATGCTGGGCAGGGAAATGATCCTCCACTGTGACGAATGGAAGCAACTCAGCCCAAGTGCCAAGATCCTCTACCTCTACGTCAAGGCGAAGCACAATGGCAGTAACAACAACCAGATCTGCCTGCACTACAGTGAACTTGAGACCGTGAGGGGGTTATCATCCCCCTCAACGGTCTCCAAGGCCTTCAGTGAACTGGAACAGAAAGGTTGGATCGAAAGGACAAGTTTGGGAGGTCTGTATAGGACTCCAAACAAGTATGGCTTGACGGGCAAGTATGATGACTACATCACCGACAGATCTAGTACTGTGCTGGAAAAGTATAAAGAGCCTACATATTCCGTAGTCCAGAAACAACCCCTGGTCAGATACGATTCATTCGGCCCCAAGATATGCCCTTCCGAGACGCCATCGCCCTCGCCAGCTCGGACTCCAGAAATCGAAGCGTCAGACTCCATTTCTCGTAGTTGAGTTCGGCCATGAAGAAGATGCATGTAGTCAACATGGCGGGGAAGACTGCGATTTCTTCGGAGATGGCAATTGGAGAGTGGGGGGAACAGACAGCGTGCGGAGGTGTCCCATGGAGATAGCGCGGACATCTCACATGTTCGGGAATGCAGCAGGCCAGAGGCTTCTCTCGGTTAAGGAGGTGGCTTCCTACCTGGGTGTAAGCCCCTGCACCGTTTACCGGTGGGTAGAAAGACAAGAGATTCCCATCTTCAAACGAAAGGGTCTCGGAATCCGGTTCAGAAAAGAAGAGATCGATTCCTGGCTCGATAAGAGCAAAAGCCGGCCTCTTCCCGAGCCCTCGGATCTCGCCGGCTTGACAACGCCTCCAGGAAGCACTATGAAGAAGTCTCATGGTGAAAGAGGAGGTACTAGCGAGATGCCGAGAGGCAAGTTCAAGTCTCGCCGAAATTTTGGTTTCGGTGCTGTCTATGTCAGAAAGTCGAGCTCAGGTAACTCCCGATATTACCTGGACTACTTCGACAACGGGAAACGGATCCAGAGAGTCTCGAGAAGAGCCGCGAGTTTCGAGGATGCGTACTCGGAGCTCCGTCAGTCCGTCTTCAAGGAGCCCGAGAAGAAAAGAGTTTCGTTTAGCACCTTCGCGGACGAGTACCTCGAGGACTACGCTAAGCCCACAAAGAAGAGCTGGAAGGCCGACAAGTCAAGGTTGCGTATGTTGAAGAAACACTTCAAAGAGACAGACCTCCGCCAGATCACCCCGATGGAGATCGAAAGGTTCCGGTCATCGCTGCTCTGCAAAGGGCAGCAGAAAAGTACGACCAACCGTTCCCTTGCCCTGCTCAAGCGGATGTTCAACCTGGCCATCGAAGAGGGCTACATGGAAGTGAACCCGGCAAGGAAAGTCAAGATGTTCTCCGAGGCCGAGAACCTCAAAGAGAGGATTCTGACGGAGGAAGAGGAGCGACTGCTTCTCGATGGCTGCTGCGAACACATGAGGGATCTCGTGACCTTCGCCCTCAATACTGGGATGAGGCTCGGCGAAATCCTGAACCTGAAGTGGGCCAACGTGGACCTCGTGTCTGGGATCATCAAAGTCGAGTTCACAAAAAACGGCAAGACAAGGATCGTTCCTATGAACCAAGCGCTGAGAGAGATGCTAGCGAGGCCCAGGAAGAGGGGAGAGGTCTACGTTTTCACGAACCCCGACTCCAAGGACAGGTTCAGGGAGACGAAGAGGTCCTTTAAGACGGGCTGCCGGAAGGCCGGGATCGAAGGTCTGAGATTCCATGACATCCGGCACACGTTCGCCAGCCGTCTTGTCCGGAACGGAGTGGACATCGGAACGGTCCGAAAGCTCCTCGGGCACTCCACGCTCCTCATCACGCAGAGGTATGTTCACTCGGACGAAAGTATGCTCCGATCGGCGGTCAGCTCTCTGGTCAGAAGCGAGAATTTGTTACACAGGTGTGACATGGATGGACGGGAAAAGTTTGGACCCGAAAATCTGACGCCTGTAACTAGAACAGAATCAGTGAATTAACCCAATGCGCGCCCGTAGCTCAGCTGGATAGAGCGATGGACTTCGAATCCAAAGGTCGGGAGTTCGAATCTCCCCGGGCGCGCTCTCTTTTCCCCCCATATAAGGCTGATAAGTCAACAACTTACGGGGGAACCCACGTCAAACGGACAGTTAGTCCCTGTAAGCTGTTTTAAGCCCCTTTTAGCCCCCAACACGTCGCAAATCTTGACAGTTGACGGCATGAACAAACAAGCCCATCATAATAAGCGAGCAGAGTAGTCTGTCCGGGCCTAGTGTAGCTTCCGAAAGGCAGACTTCCCTCTCTGCGTGCCCGGACTTTCACTAAACGGCAATATTTAGTGGGGAAAAGATGGCCGATCTAACAGAAACCAAAAAAAAGGCCATTAATTTCTTGTTAGAATCGATTGACAAATCCTGGGCTCTTAAGCCAGATGACAACGATCCTTTACGGTTCGAGGCTTATCTCTATCTGGCACACAGAGGAAAAATTAGTAAATCAGAATGGGGCGAAAAAATAAAAAAAATATGGGATACATGGATTGAATATAGAGCATTGTCTCCCCCGTCTGAATTGCTAGAAGGAGCAAAATCACGCAAGAGGGATGGATGGTTTTGGCCTTCCATAGATGGATATTGTATTGATATCGGTGACCCAGACAATGCCGACTGGGAGACCGGTTTTAGTATTGAGAATCATCTTGCTATGTTTAGAACAAGAGAGGTTTTCCTCCTTCCTGGTTATACGGAAGATTTTGTGCGGGCAAAAAAAGAACTAGGAAAGATACTAAGATCTCATGGGCGTTCCTACTTCCATGAAGAAGAGCGGCTTCTATGGCAAATAGTGAGAAGCCCTTTTCTACGAATGAATTTAAAGGATTCTCTTAGGGGAGTTGCACAAGGCATTATCGAAGAAAAAATGGCCATTATAAAAAATGAGCCAATGGTTGTTAATGAGTCTCTCTGTCGGATTAGGCCAGCCGATATCTTTTTTTTATTAGCTACAAATCTAGATGATGATCATATAAGTCTAAGCAAGTTCTTTCTAAATAAAGAAATCCACAGTCAAAGCAAAAACGGGTCCTTTAGTGATGATGAGTTTGAAACCTGTTTATATTTATGTTCGATATGTTTAAGCGGAATTGACCCAAACCGAATTGTTTCTAACCCGGCGATCGCTTGGCTAATGAACGTGCAACAAGAAAATGGAAGCTGGAAATATGGTTGCGTACATGTGGAGATACCCGGCTTCTTGTCCGACTTTGCCGGGAAAGAGGTCTTTAATAATATAAAATATGAAAAAATCACGGAAGAGGATATATTCCTTACGGTTTTCGTTTTGGAAACGCTTGACCTTATTACCAATGATAAGCCTTTGCCCATTTGGGCAAAGAACGTGGCACCTACACAGCCTTCCTTAAAAGGAGGCCAGACTATTGGCCATCTACTAACTGTTCCCGATGGAATTAAATGGGGGGACGTTTCTATTACCTTTATTTCGGAGGAAGCGGTTGAAATCAGGGCGGGAGTTCCTCTGGGTGTTAAGAACTTCATTGAATTGGGTTTTAAAGACAATAGAGGAGCCAACAGGCCTGATCAAAAATGGGAATTATTAAAGAGTCTGGGCAGGAATTGCGGTTCAATTTCTTGGAAAGATAAGTCAGCATCCTCAAAATATAAACCATACTTCAAGACTATTAGAAAAAGATTGCGTGCACTATTCAAGATAGATGACGACCCGTTTTTCTCTTATAGACAGACCGGTAGCTATAAGACAAAGTTCAGCATTGCCTTTCGCGAAGAAAACTGAGCTAAAATCGCAATGGTGATAAATCCCCTTTACTAACACAATTTGTTTCTTTTATTAATAGACCTCCAATTGGTTCATATTCAGTAAGTTGTAAAAGAAAGATTAGTTTTTCCTCCCTCTGATCATCAAGTACGGTGAATTTTCCCCATTATGGTTGAAAGGAAAAATTGATTAAACCAAATGAACCATAAGGAGATTGAAAGATGGTGGTTGAAAGACGCTGGTTGAAGGTTTCGGAGGCGGGAGAGTATTTGGGCCTCCATCCGAAGAGCGTTTACCGCGCCTGCTGGAACCGGCTAATCCCATTTTCTAAGGCCCCGGGCATCGGCGTTAGGGTAGATAAGTTCGAGCTCGACGCGATGCTCGTGCGGCTGGGGATCAGCCCGGAGAAATTCGGGAAGTCCTTAAGAAGTGAGAAGTAGTATGGAGCGCCGTTTTTACACGCCGAAGGAAATTTCCGTTTTGTGTTCTCTGCACCTGCAGACCGTCTATTCGATGATAGCTCGCGGCATTATCCCCGCCGTCAGGATCGGCCGCGCTATTCGCTGTGACTTCAAGGTCTTTGAGGAACAGCTTAAGGGACAGGCCGGGGGCCGGGGACAAAAATGAAAGTTCAACTCTTCCATCGTCAGGAATTCCTCGACGGGATGCAATTCACGCTCCTGACGCAAATCAAGGTCCTGACTCCGGATGGCCGACAGCTCTCTTTTGCGAGAATCACGCCAGAGCTTTTGGGGTTCATCGGGCGGCTGGAACTCGACGTTCCCGACCCCCTGTTGAACTGGAAAGGCAAATCATGTTCGCCAAATACGCACCATACTGTATAGACCAGGGCCTCAGCGTTTTTCCGGCGAGGTCGAATGAGCACCCGGCGATCCCGGCCTGGGCCCCGTATCGAACCCGAATGCTGTCAGCCGAGGAGATCGAGGTCTGGTCAAGGGATCTCGGCGATATGAACATCGCCATCGTCTGCGGCCGGCTATCGGACTTGACCGTCATCGATTGCGATATGCCGCAAGCCATCCAAGAGGTCGAGACGCTCCTGCCTGAAGAAATGGAGCTCCCCATTGTTCACACCCCGGGAGGCGGCCGAGGTCTTGAAGATCCATCCGGGCAGCCTGTATCGCCTCTGCGCGAGACGGGGGATCGTCTTCTACCGTATCCCGGGCGTCGGGCTCCGGTTCCGGCCGTCCGACCTGGACAAGTTCGTCGACCGGTCCAGGCGAACCAAGAAGGATCTCGCGACGATCGCCGGCCTGAATTAAGGGCGGAGCGATGACCGACAGCGTCATCGAAAAAGCCGTGCTCGGCTATATGATCGAGTACAAGGCGGAGCATTCAGCCGGGCACAGAGAA
>Ga0315284_10002127_pt1 | contig 28418 bp, 23 predicted proteins | sample YL17G09_16_MG_FD_203696 | JGI IMG/M metagenome (GOLD analysis project Ga0315284, IMG submission 203696) | Sediment microbial communities from Yellowstone Lake, YNP, Wyoming, USA - YL17G09_16 | ecosystem: Environmental > Aquatic > Freshwater > Lake > Sediment | place: USA: Wyoming | collected...
GCTCTAAGGCAACGGATGCGGCCTGTGACCCGTTGCAGGCGCGCTTCCGGTCTCTGGGCCTTGCATGCATGAGGGTTTCCCGGTGCCTAGCACTAATCAGAACTCACTTGAACTCAAAACGTCAAGCACGGAGCGTCTGGCCAATCGCATTGGGTCGCCTGGGCTGCCTACCCCCCGCGCTCGCCGCAAAACTCCGAATCGTCGCCCGGCTCCTGTTAAGATAGCCGGGTGCCCGCTCTGCTGGTCCATTGCTACGCCAAGATCAACCTGGGGTTGCTGATCGGGCCGCGGCTGCCGGACGGATACCACGAGCTGCGGACCATCTTCCAGACCATCGGCCTGCACGACGAGTTGCGCCTGGAGGTTTCGGGGCGGGCCGCCGCGCCCGCGGTCGAGATGGTGTGCGACATCCCCGAGTTGGCCACCGCGGATAATCTGGCCGCGCGCGCCGCCCGCATGATCCTCGACGAACTGAGGATGCGCCGAAGCGTCCGACTGACCCTGAAAAAAGCGATTCCGCCCGGCGGGGGACTGGGCGGGGGCTCCAGCAATGCGGCGGCCGTGCTCAGAAGCCTGCCCGCGCTGATGGGCAAGCGACTGCGCCTGGGGCGGCTGATGGAACTGGGGGCGCAACTGGGCGCCGACGTCCCCTTCTTCCTGATCGGCGGGCGCGCCCTCGGCCTGGGAAGGGGAAACGAGGTGTATCCGCTGCCCGAGCCGCCGGCAGCCACGGTGCTGCTGGTGCACCCCGGCCTGCACATCTCGACCGCCGACGCCTACCGGCGGTTGGACGACACCCGAGTCGCAGGCCCGGCGTTGACAACGGATTCGCTCGGCCCTATGATATCCTATTGCTGCGGCGGTGCGTTGCGCGGCAGTATGGACCGACTCAGAAACGATTTTGAGCCGGTTATTTTTTCTGCCTACCCAGAGTTGGCGCGGCTCCAGCGGGTTCTCACCCGGGCCGGCGCGTCCCCGGCACTGCTTTCCGGCAGCGGTTCGGCGATGTTTGGTATCTTCGATTCTGGCGCGGCAGCACGGGTGGGAGTCGGGGAAATCCGCCGGCGCTGGCCGCAGTGGCGGATCTGGACGACGGGGACGGTCTCGCGGCGGCGACTGGCGGCCAGCTTATCCAGAACATGAATTTCGACCGGCTGAAAATCTTCACGGGCAACGCCAACAAGCCGCTGGCCGAGGAGATCTGCGCCTGCCTAGGCATGCCGCTGGGGCGCGCCTCGGTGCGCTATTTCACCGATGGCGAAGTCTACGTGCAGATCCTGGAGAACGTGCGGGGCGCCGACGTCTTCGTGGTCCAGCCCACCTGCCAGCCGGTGGACCGCAACCTGATGGAGCTGCTGCTGATGCTGGACGCCATGAAGCGGGCCTCGGCGCGGCGGGTCACGGCGGTGATGCCCTATTACGGCTACGCCCGGCAGGACCGCAAGGACAGGCCGCGCGTGCCCATTTCGGCCAAGCTGGTGGCCGACCTGCTGATGGCCGCGGGGGCCAGCCGCACCCTCACCATGGACCTGCACGCCCCGCAGATCCAGGGCTTTTTCGACATCCCGGTGGACCACCTGTTCGCCTCCCCGGTGCTGGTCGGCTACTTCAAGTCTTTGGAACTGCCGGACCTTACCGTGGTGGCCCCCGATGCCGGGGGCGTGGAGCGCTCGCGCTTTTTCGCCAAGCGCATGGACGCGCCCCTGGCCATCATGGACAAGCGGCGCAGCGAGACGAATGAGGCCGAGGTGATGCACGTGATTGGCGACGTGCGCGACCGCACCGCACTGCTCACCGACGACATCGTGGATACCGCCGGCACGCTGGTGAAATCAGCCCAGGCCCTGCTGGACAAGGGCGCCCGCAGCGTGTACGCCGCCGCCACCCACGCCGTGTTGTCCGGCCCGGCGGTCGAGCGCCTCTGCCAGTCGCCGATCGAACAACTGGTGGTGAGCAATTCGATCCCCTTGCGATCCGAGGCAGCCGAGTGCGGCCGGATCAAGGTCTTGAGCATTGCGGAGTTGCTGGCCAAGGCGATTCACTCGATTCACGCCGAAACGTCGGTTAGCCAGCTCTTTATTTGAGGTCCAAGGGTACCAGGGTCCAAGGGTCAGACCTGTGGACCTTTGCAGAGGGAATATGGCCAGAATGGTAATCGAGGCGGAGCCCCGGACGGGCGACGGCAAGAACGTCGCGCGGCGGCTGCGCGCCGCCGGGCGCCTCCCCGGCGTGCTGTACGGAGCGAACAAGCAGACTATCCCGGTGGCGCTTGATCCCAAGCAGTTGCGGGCGGCGCTGGAATCGCAAACGGGTCACAACACCATCCTGACGGTGAACCTGAAAGACGGGGAGAGCGCCAGCGCCATGGTCGTCGATTGGCAGTACGAGCCGCTGAAAGGCACGCTGCTGCACGTCGATCTGAAGCGGATTGCGCTGGATCAGGTGCTGCGCGTGGCGGTGCCCGTGCTGGCGGTGGGCGAGGCGCCGGGTGTGAAGACCCAGGGCGGCATCCTGGAGTACGTGCTGCGCGAGGTCGAGGTCGAGTGCCTCCCGGCCGATATCCCCGATCGCCTGGAGGCCGACGTCGGCAACCTGCTGATCGGCGCGCCGTTGCGGGCCAAAGACTTGAAGGTCCCGCAGGGCGTCCGCATCACTACCGACCCCGAGCAGTCGGTGGTCCACGTGGTGGCCTTGAAGATAGTCGAAGAGAAACCGGCCGAAGCCGCGCCGGTCGAGGAGGCCGCCGCCGAGGCCGCGCCGGCCGAGCCCGAGGTGATCAAGAAGGGCAAGGCCGAGAAGCAGGAAGAGGGAGCGGCCGAAGAGGGCAAGAAGAAGTAAAGTGCGGAATGCGGAGTGCGGAATGCGGAGTACGCAGCAGTAAGGAGATCACTCCGCACTCCGCATTCCGAACTCCGCAGTGGTTATGCGCCTGATCGTCGGTCTTGGCAACCCCGGCGTCGAATATCAGTTCACGCCGCACAACCTGGGTTTCCTGGTGGTGGACCGGCTGGCCGAGGTTGCCGGGGTGCGCGTCCAGCGCCCCGAGGCCCGCTCGCTGCTGGCCCACGCGGAGATGGAGGGTACCCCGGTGGTGCTGGCCAAACCGCTCACTTACATGAACCTGAGCGGGCTGGCGGTCCGCGACCTGCTGGCGCAGTTGGAACTGGATCCGGGCGCGTTGCTGGTGATCAGCGACGACATCACCCTGCCGCGGGGCAGCCTGCGCATCCGGTGCCAGGGCGGCGCCGGCGGCCATCTCGGCCTGGAATCGGTCATCGGCGCGCTGGGCACCGAAGAATTCGCGCGGCTGCGGCTGGGCGTTGCGCCCGACCACCCCATCGCCGATGCCGCCGAGTTCGTGTTGCGGCCCTTTCGCCGCGCCGACTTGAAGCCGCTGGATGAGCAGATCGAGCGCGCCGCCGAAGCCGTCCGCGTCTTTCTGCGCGACGGCCCGGAAAAGGCCATGAACCTTTTCAACCGCAGTGATGAGTTATGAGTTAAGAGTTAAGCGTTATCGGCCGCGAGCCAGCCCTGGCTGCGCTGCCAATTCATAACTCTTAACTCTTAACTCTCAACTGCTTTCCGGGCATCCCGCCGAAGCGGGATTCCGTCCTTCGTTTCCGCCGGCTGCCGGGCCGGCGCCGGCGAGGGGCCCGGGAGAAAACGAGGAGCAATGCGAACCTACGAAATCGTCTACATCGTCAAACCCGACGTCAGCGAAGAAGACCTCGACAAGCTGATCAGCCAGATGGAATCGCTGATCACCAACAACGGCGGCACCATCCAGAAGACCGAGAAGTGGGGCCGCCGCCGGCTGGCCTACCAGGTGCGCAGGCAGCGCGAAGGCCAGTACGTCATCACCACCACGGACTGCGAGCCGCCGGCGCTGCGCGAATTCGAGCGCGTGCTGAAGGTCTCCGAACCGGTGATCAAATTCCAGACGGTGCGCATCGACGAAGAACTGAAGCGGCTGGAAAAGCTGCGCCGGCGGCGGGAGAAGCGGGGCGCCTCGAAGGGCGCCGCCGCGCCGCCCGCACCCGGCCCCCCGACGCACCCGGTGCCCCCGGCGCCCCCGGCGCCCGAGCAAGCCGCCGCAAGTTAGAGGTTTCAGGTTCCAGGTTTCAGGTCTCAGTCATGCAGATGATTACCTGGCACCTGGCGCCTGGCGCCTAACACCTGACACCCGGAGAACGAATTATGACGGATCAACCGCAAGCCAGGCGTCCGGCCAAGGCCGGCGCGGGCCCTGCCGGGAAGAAGCAATACTTCCGGCGCAGGAAGGTATGCAAGTTCTGTGTCGAGAGGATCGACGGCATCAATTACAAGGACACCAGGCTGATCGGGGCCTTTGTCGCCGAGCGGGGCAGGATCATCCCGCGGCGGATTTCCGGCGTTTGCGCGCCGCACCAGCGTCGGCTGACGGAAGCCATCAAGAAGGCGCGGAACATCGCGCTGCTGCCGTTCGCCGCGGAACAGTAGCAAGTGCGGAGTGCGGAAGCCGGAATGCGGAACGCCGGCCCCTGATTCCGCACTCCCCACTGCGCACTCTTGGAGAGGAGCGACTTTATGGAAGTCATTCTGCGTGCCGATGTCCCCAAGCTGGGCCACCGCGGCGAAGTAGTGACCGTCGCCGAGGGCTACGCCCGCAATTATCTGTTGCCCCGCAAGATAGCGGTCATGGCCAGCGCGGGCAACAAGAAGGTGATCCAGCAGGAAAAGACCGCGGCCGTCCGCCGCGAGGTCTCCGATAAGGCCCAGGCCGAACAACTGGCCAAAATGCTGGCCGACGTAACCGTCGTTGTGGCCCGCAAGGCGGGTGAAGAGGACCAGTTGTATGGTTCGGTGACCTCCATCGACGTGGCCGAGGCGCTGCAGGCCAAAGGCTACACCGTCGATCGCCGCAAGATCCATGTGGAAGATCCCATCAGGACGCTGGGCGAGTTCCAGGTGCCCCTGCGGCTGCACCACGACGTGGAAGCCACGGTGAAGCTCCAGGTGGTGCGCGAGACGGAGTAGGCGGCGCAGGTTGTAGCGGCGGTCTTCAGACCGCCATCTGCGCCGGCCACTCTCAGCCGCCGCCCTGTTGCTTCAACTCCCTCCCTGCCAATCAGTTACCGCCGGCCGGCGCCCCGCCCTGTTTTCAGTGGAACAATTGTGTTATAGAATGTTCGAAACAGCCGGTGTTGCTTGTGTCTCAGCCGAAGACAAAGACGGGCGAAGAAGGGCGCGGAAGCGGGCGAATTGGGCATCAAACATTTCTCTCGTCCGTGTCATCGCTGAAAAGTCGCACGGCACTAAGGAAGTGGCGCGGGCGCGGGAGCGATCCCGCGGGCGGGCGCGTATTGACACCGGTTTCCAGCTTCCTGTGGGAATCCTGTGCAGGCAGTTGCGGATCGTCTTCTAAAGTGCGCTGTCCTGACGGGTTGCGGCGCGCGCGGTTCAGTGCAAATCTCGCCGCCCCTGTGACGCGGCGGAGCAGGGCCGCATCGCCCTGTGGCGTAAGCGCTTAGCGGCGGCCCGCAAATCGGCTTGCACTGCGCGCCCGCGGCTGGCAAGAACATCAGGCGGGTTGGGAGACTATGGCCACGGTGGATCGAGTTTTGGAAAAAGGGTTGCCCGGCAACCTGGACGCGGAGCGTTCGGTGCTGGGCGCCGTCCTGCTGGATAACGCCGCCTACACCTACGCCGCCGAACTGCTGCTGGCCGACGATTTCTCCAGCGATGCGCACCGCCGCATCTTTGCCCGCATGGTGGCCCTGGCCGAAACCGCCCGGCCCATCGATCCGGTGACACTCACCGAGGAGCTGCTCCGCACCGGCGAACTGGAGGCGGTCGGCGGCGTCGCCTATCTGTCGGTGCTCACCGAGAGCCTGCCACGCTCGGTCAACGCCGCGCATTACGCCCGCATCGTCAAGGACAAGGCGGTCCTTCGCCGGCTGGCCCACACCTCCAACGGCATCCTCCGGGAAGCGCTGGAAGGTTCCGACGACACGGGCGCGATTCTGGACCGTGCCGAGAGCGCCATCATGGCGGTGGGGGAAGACCGCGGGCGTGAGGGGCTGATGCCGCTCGGCGAGGTCTTCCGCCGCACCTACCGCTCCATGGACGATTTACTGGAGCGGGGCAAGCGCATTACCGGCCTGGTCACCCGCTTCACGCACTTTGACGACTTGACTTGCGGGCTTCAGCCCTCTGACCTGATCATCATCGCCGGCCGCCCCAGCATGGGAAAGACGGCCTGGGCCTTGTCGGTGGCCGCCAATGTGGCCATCCGTCCCGATGCCGCATCGGGGAGACCGGTCGCCATCTTCAGCCTGGAAATGAGCAAGGAGGCCCTGCTCACCCGCCTGCTGTGCGCCGAGGCGGGGGTGGATTCGCACAAATTCCGCAGCGGCTTCCTCAACAAGGAGGACAACATCAAGCTGGCGCAGGCCATGGGCCGGCTGGCCCAGGCCCCCATCTACATCGACGACACCCCCGGCCTGCGACTGCAGGAGATGCACGCCAAGGCCCGCCGCCTGAAGAAGGACCACGGCCTGGCCCTGGTCCTGCTCGATTACCTGCAATTGATGACCGCGCCCAAGGCCGAGAACCGCAACCAGGAAATCTCGGCGCTGTCGCGCGGCCTGAAGGCGCTGGCCAAGGAACTTGAGGTGCCCGTAATGACGCTGTCGCAACTCTCGCGCGCCCCCGAACACCGCGGCGGCGCCGACGGCGGGCACCGGCCTCAGCTCGCCGACCTGCGCGATTCCGGCTCCATCGAGCAGGATGCCGACGTGGTCGGCTTCCTGTATCGCGAGGAATACTACATGCGGATGATGGGGCGCGAAGTGCCCGACGAGGTGGCCGGGCGCGCCGAGATGATCATCGCCAAGCAACGCAACGGCCCCACCGGCAAGGTCCACATGGCCTTCCTCGACCGCTTCGCCCGCTTCGAGAATCTCGCCGAGAGCGTATCGCCGTTTTAGGCTCCAGCCTAGTCACCAACCTGCGGCCTCCGTTAAACTGGAAGCCATGACCGGACGACCGGCCTGGGCCGAGGTCTCTCTGGCGACACTGCGCGAGAACTTCCGCGCCATCCGCCGGCACGTGGGCCCGGGCGTAGAAGTGGTCGGGGTGCTAAAGGCGAACGCTTACGGGCACGGCGCTGAGGCGGTGGCGCGGGCGCTGGCGGCCGAGGGCGCGGCCTGGTTCGGCGTGACCAGCGCCGCCGAGGCGCTGCCGCTCCGCCGCGCCGGCCTTTCCCAGCCCGTCCTGCTGTTCAGCGGATTCTGGCCGGGCGAGGAAGAACTGCTGGCCGACCACGGACTGGTTCCGTTCCTGTTCGATGCCGGCCAACTGCAGCGCCTGGAGGACTACGGTCGCCGCCACGACAAGTCTCTCCCCTTCCATCTCAAGATCGATACCGGCATGGGGCGGCTGGGGCTGGACCCGGCCGAGTTGCCTGCTTTTCTGGAGGCCCTCGGCCGCTGCCGTCATGCGCGCCTGGAAGGGCTTTGCACCCATTTCGCCTCGGCCGATGAGGCCGGCGGCGAGCAAACGCGGCGCCAGATCGAGCGGTTCGGCGGCGCGCGCCGCCAGGTGCAACAACAGGGCTTTCACCCGCGGTGGTTGCACATGGCCAACAGCGCCGGCCTGGCGCGGTTTCCGGAGTCGCACGGCACGATGGTGAGGCCGGGCATCGCGCTGTATGGATACCAGAGCTGGGCTTCGCCGCCGGCCGTCAAGCCGGTGCTGGCGCTGAAGTCGCGGGTGATGTCGGTGCGCGCCATGCCCGCCGGCGCGCCCCTGGGCTACGGGGCAACGTACGTGACGGCGGCCGCGGCACGCATCGCCGCCGTCCCCACCGGCTACGCCGACGGCCTCCCCCGCCTGCTTTCCAGCCGCGGCCGGGCGCTGGTGCGCGGCTGCGCCGTTCCCATCGTAGGCCGCGTCAGCATGGATCTCACCCTGCTGGACGTCACCGCGGTCCCCGGTGTCCAGCCCGGCGACCCGGTGGTGTTCGTCGGGCGGCAGGGGCAGGCCGAAATCACCGCCGACGAGCCGGCGCGCCTGGCCGGCACCGTCCCCTACGAAATCCTGTGCGGAATTGGTGTGCGGCTGCCGCGCCTTTATGTTGAATCCTGATGTCCTTCGGGGACTTCTAATAGAGGTCCAAAGGTCTAAAGGTCCGAGGTTTAAGTATTGATGGGAACGAACCCCAACCTTGGACCCTTGGACCCTTGGACCTTGGACCCATGGACGGTGCTATACTAGGCGACATGGTTTGATACGGGCGGGCGGGACGGCCTGCCCTGAAGGTCTCGGGGGGGTGCGCACTGACCGGGACAAGAGGCGAGGGGGTGCGTTGTGGCCGATCTGCAGATCATAAGGGCAGTGTTTGTCGCTGTCCTAACCATCGCCTCCTACTACATTCAGCCGTTTGGCTTGGAGCGATATCAGGCTGCGATCCTGGGCTTCGCGTTTTCGGTGGCCATCATCACTTTTGAAATCCGGTTGAAACGCGCCAGCCTGAAGCGCCTGATCGGAGCGGCGATCGGATCGATACTGGGAATCGTCGGCGCCTCTCTGATCAGCCTGATCATTTATTCTGCCGCGGCCGACCCGCGTACCAAGTCGTTCCTGCAGTTGGGCATCCTGCTGCTGATGGCGTACGTCGGGCTGGTAGTGGGAGCGAACAAGGGCGACATGCTGAACCTGACCGCGCTGGGCGGCGTGTTCGGCGGGGAGAAGCCGGTCCGCAGGGCGCATAAGATACTGGATACCAGCGTCATCATCGACGGGCGGATCGCCGACATCTGCGAAACCGGCTTTGTGGACGGGATCCTGGTGATTCCGCAGTTCGTGCTGCGCGAGCTGCAACTGGTGGCCGATTCGGCCGATGCGCTGAAGCGCAACCGCGGCCGCCGCGGTCTGGATATCCTCCAGCGCATCCAGAAGATGGCCAACATCAATGTCCAGATCGTCGAAGACGACTTTCCGCAGGTCCGGGAAGTGGACCTGAAGCTGATCGAGCTGGCCAAGTCCTGCGATGCCAAAATCGTCACCAACGATTTCAACCTGAACAAGGTGGCGCAGTTGCAGGGCGTCCCCGTTCTCAACATCAACGAGCTGGCCAACTCGCTGAAGCCCATCGTGCTGCCCGGCGAGGTCATGCGCGTGTTCATCCTGAAGGAAGGCAAGGAATACAACCAGGGTGTTGCCTACCTGGATGACGGGACCATGGTGGTGGTCGATGGCGCCAAGAAGATGATCGGCAAGACCATCGACATTGCGGTCACTTCCGTTCTGCAGACCACGGCCGGCAAGATGATTTTCGGCAAGTATGACGAGCGGGCGCAGCACCGCGCGGCTCCGGCGGCGCCGGGCAGCGGCGGGACGCAGGAAGGAGCGGGCAATCCCAGCGGCCCCTCGGCCGCGCCACCGGCCGCGCTGCAGACCCCGGTGGCCCGCGCCCACCGCGACCGGCCCGAGCCGGCCTCGGTCTCCGAAGTGGCCGCCAAACCCTCATAGGCTGCGGGCTGTGGGCTGTAGGCTATCGGTTTTGGTCTACAGCCCACAGCCTGCAGCCTACAGCCTATCTATGAAAGTTGCCGCAATCATTCCGGCGGCCGGGATCGGCACCCGCATGGGGCCCGCAGCCGCCGTCAGCGCCGGCGCTTCCCGCAAGCAGTTCATGCTGCTGGACGGCGTACCGGTGATTGTTCATACCCTGCGGAAATTCGCCGCCACGCCCCTGGTCTGGCGCATGTTTGTCGCCGTGCGCCCGGTAGATCACGGCTCGTTCCTGCCTTATCTGCAACAAGAGCCGTTTGCCGATCGGGTGGAGATCGTCAGTGGAGGCGATTACCGCCAGGAGTCGGTGGAGAACTGCCTGTTGATGGTGCCGCCGGACACCGACCTGGTGGCCGTGCACGATGCCGTCCGCCCCTTTGTCGAGGTGAGCGCCATCGAGCGGGCCATCCGCGAGGCCGAGAAGAGCGGCGCCGCTATTCTCGGCATCCCCAGCGTGGACACCGTGAAGCAGGTCGAGATGCACTTGATTCGCGGCACCATTCCCCGCGAGCGCATCGTGCTGGCCCAAACCCCGCAGGTCTTCCGCTACCAGTTGCTGAAACAGGCCTTCGAGCGGGCCGCTGAGGACGGCTTCCAGGCCACCGACGAGGCCAGCCTGGTCGAGCACTTCGGGGCGGATATCGTCGTGGTGCTGGGCTCAGACCGCAATCTCAAGATCACCAAGCCCAGCGATCTGGAACTGGCGAAGTTTTTCCTCCAACTGGAGCGCGAAGGAAAAGGTGAAGAGTTAAGAGTTAAGAGTTAAGAGTTGGGAACGAACCGTGGCGATTGACCGCCCTCAACTCGTAACTCTTAACTCTTAACTCATAACTCTTAACTCCTATGCGGGTTGGCATTGGCATTGATTCGCACCGGCTGGTCGAGGGCCGCAAGCTGATCCTCGGGCTGGTGGAGATTCCTTTCGAGCGCGGCCTCGCCGGCCACAGTGACGGCGACGTGCTTTCCCATGCCATCGCCGACGCGCTCCTGGGGGCGGCGGGCCTCGGGGATATCGGCCAGCATTTCCCCGACAACGACCCGGCCTGGTGCGGCGCTTCCGGCACCGTGTTCTTCTCCCGCATCCTCGAGTTGCTTCGCGAGAAGGGATACCGTCCCGCCTCCGTGGATGCGGTCGTGATCCTGGAGCGGCCGAAGCTGGCTCCGCACCGGGAGGCGATGCGGCAGGCGCTGGCTGCCGCGCTCGGAATTCCCCAGGACTGCGTCAACATCAAAGCGAAAACCGCGGAAGGGCTGGGCGAGATCGGGCATGGCCAGGCCGCCGCCGCTCACGCCATCGCCATCATCGAGCTGCTATAAACCCGCATTCTGCCGACACCACCTGCCCTGCACGAAACTGCTGTCCGAACTTTACTCGCCTTGTTTTCAAGGTATTCGCTCCCACAACCCCCTGAAAACTTGACATGGCATGCCCGAGGGATGCCACAAGGCTGTGTCGCCCTGACACAGGTGGCCCCGGCGGCGATGCGAGATGGGCAGAAAAGCTCACTGATTCCAAAGCACTTACTGGTTTGTGAGTTTGGCTGTCCCATTGCTTTTGGTACAGGCGGTTCACACGTTTCCTCTTCAACCTGCCTCTCTGTTGAGCTGGCAGTAACCAACGTGCCGGCGCGGCTCGGCGGAACTGACGGACCAGCAGAGAGGCGTTTTTTTTCGGGCAGGCCTGGTTGAGCGCCGGATTATAGGCGCGAATGCCGGGCCACGCTTGTTGGCGCGCCGGGATGGGCTCAGGCCCGGGATGAGGCCGAGTCGTATGGTGCCTCTAGAATGTGTCGCCTCCTCCCGCGAACTTGTTGTTGAAGGGGGGTGCTTTATGGTAGAGTGCCCCGAGAATCAGATGCGAGTGCGGCGCCAATTTGCGGCATATGCGGCGCCGGCGGTGGTGTTGGTGTCGCTGCTGGCGATGACCGCGGTGTCGGCGCCGGCGGCCGATCCCGCCACAATGGCTCACGCCATCCAACTGAGCGGCCGCGTTTCGGTCGAGCGCAGTGGCGGCCTGTGGGCCGTCAACGGCAACGGCGAGATCCAGCCCGGCGAAACCATCGTCACCGGCTTTGACGGGTACGCGCTGTTCCAGTTGGACGACGGCAGCAAGTTCGAAGTCTTCCCCGAATCGAAGGTCATCTTCCGCGCCAACCGCGGAAGCTGGCGCGATCTGCTCGATATTTACCTTGGCAAGGTGAAGGTCGAAATCCAGAAACTGGGCGGGCGCCCGAATCCGTACCGCGTCAATTCTCCGACCGCGCTGATTGCGGTGCGCGGCACCGTGTTCGAGGTTTCGGTGGCCAGTGACGAGACGACCACGGTGGCGGTGGAAGAGGGCTTTGTGAGCGTGTCGCACAAGCTGCACCCCAGCGAAGTCCTGCTGAAGCCGGGCGACGTGCTGACCGTGCATCCGGCCGAGCCGCTGGTTCCTGCGGGGGCCGGCAGGGCCCGGGCGGCGGCGCGGATCATCGGTTCGGTCGTGGACCGCGCGCTGGAAACGGTGCGCGTGGGCGGGCCGGGCAGCAGCCGTGTTCCGAGCCCTGGTGGCAGCCCGGCGCCGGGCGGCAATCCCTCGCCCGGCACCCTGCCCGGCAGCAACGGCGGCGACATGGGCCAGGCGCCCGGACCACCCAAGAATCAGGGCGGCGACGACAGCGGCTCCGGCAGCGGTTCGCCCGTTTCGACCTCGCCTTCGCCCACTGCGCCTCCTTCCGCGCAACCGCCGGTGACCACACCCGCACCGACCACGCCCGCGCCCTCGGCTCCGGGCAAGCAGCCGCAGCCCGGCCCGACTACCAAGCGCGGCACGCGTGCCCGCTGACCTTCTGACGCCCTGACCCTTGACTGAATCCCAACACCGTTCACTTCACGCTCCAGAGTCTTGTTCCGACAACGCGTGGCTCCGCGGAGTCCGCGGCCGGCCGCCCATTCGCGGCGGTATGGCGTCGGATTCTCATGTAAAATGACCAACATGTCTTCAGCTCAACCCGCTCTGGCGCGGTCGGCGCCGGCAGCTTTGGAAGTCTGCGACATTTGCAAGGCGTTTAACGGCGCGGTGGCCGTCAAGGACTTGAGTTTTGCCGTGCCGGCCGGGAGCATCTACGGCCTGCTGGGCCCCAACGGGGCCGGCAAGACCACGACCATCCGGATGCTTCTCGACATCATCCTCCCCGATTCCGGCACCGTGAACCTGTTCGGCGAGCCGTTCAAACGTCAGGCGCTGCTCCGCGTCGGCTACCTGCCGGAGGAGCGCGGCCTGTACAAGAAGATGAAGGTGGGCGAGATCCTGATCTTCCTGGGATTGCTGCGAGGATTGAACCGCGGCCAGGCGCGGCAGCGCACCGCCGAATGGATGGAGCGGCTCGAAATGTCCGACTGGGAAACCAAGAAGGTGGAGGAGCTCAGCAAGGGAATGCAGCAGAAGGTGCAGTTCGCCGCCACTCTGCTGCACGACCCGGATTTGGTCGTCCTGGACGAACCTTTCGCCGGCCTGGATCCGGTGAACACCGCCATGCTGAAAGACGTCATGCTGGAGCTGAAACGGCGGGGCAAAACCATCATTTTCTCCACCCACCGCATGGAGCAGGTCGAGAGGCTGTGCGAATCGATCTGCCTGGTGAACCGTGGCGAGCGTGTGCTGGAGGGCAACCTGCGCGAGATCCGCCGCCGCTTCGGCCGCAATACCATCCTGGCCGAGGTGGAGGGCGACTGGCAATTCGTCCGTGACCTGACTGGTGTCCGCGAGGCCCAGGATACCGGCAACCAGGTGGAAATCAAGTTATTCCCCAGCGCGGACCCGCAACAGATTCTCTCCGCCCTGATGGTCCGGGTCCGCGTGAATCGCTTCGAAGTGACCGAGCCTTCGCTGGAAGAGATCTTCATCAGGTCGGTCGGCAAGGTGGAAGCATAAGGCAGAAGGCAGTAGGCGGAAGGCAGAAGGCGGAAGGCAGTAAGCAGGAGGCAGGAGCGGTTGGTGAGCGGCCAAAGCTGATAGCTGATAGCTGATAGCTGACAACTATTTTTTCATGCGCAATATCAAATACATTTTCCTGCGCGAGTATCTGGAGCGAGTCAGAACCAAGGCGTTCGTCATCACCACGGTGCTGACGCCGCTGATTTTCGCGGTCATTTTCGGCCTCCCCATTCTGCTGGCGACCCGGGGCGGCAATCAGACCCAAAAGGTAGCCGTGGCCCAGGCGGCCGGGCAGACGAGCATCGTTCCGGTGCTGCGCAGCCGGCTGGAGCGGCGCCCGCAAGCCCCGCGCCCGGACCTGCAGCGCAACACGGGCGTCTCGATTCCCGGCTTCGAATTCCAACCGGTGGAAGTCGCCGCGGGCCACGAGAGCGAGACCCGCGAGCGGCTGATTTCCGAGGTTCGCGCCGGTCGCCTGGACGGCTGCCTGTGGTTCGAGGGCGATCCGACGGCCGGCGGCAGGATCGAGTACAGCGGCCGAAACGTCACCGACTTGATTGCGCTCCGCACCCTGGAGCAGGCCGTCTCGTCCGCGGTCGTGCAACTCCGCCTGGTCTCCCGCGGCATCCCGGCGGACGACGTTCAGCGGCTGGTCAAGTCGGTGCAGATGCGCACCGTGCGCGTCAGTGACAAGGGTGTGCGCGAAGAGCGCGGCATCACCTTTATCGTCTCCTTCTTCTTTCTCATGGTGCTCTACATGACCCTGATGCTGTACGGGGTCGCGGTCATGCGCAGCGTCATCGAGGAAAAAACCAGCCGCGTGTTCGAGGTGCTGCTCAGCTCCGTGAAGCCCATGGAGCTGCTGGCGGGAAAGATCCTGGGGGTGGCGGCGGTGGGCCTCACCCAATATGCCGTCTGGATCCTGATGGCGCTGGTGGCCGGGGGCGGCATGATCGGCTCGCTGCGCACCCAGATGGGCGAGATCAGCGTGCCCGCCAGCCTGCTGTTCTACTTCGCGCTGTTTTTCCTGCTCGGCTACCTGCTGTACAGCACCATGTTCGCGGCGCTGGGCGCGGTGGTGAACAGCGAGCAGGAGGCGCAGCAGTTGCAGATGACGGTGATGTGGTTCCTGATTATTCCCATGCTGGTGGCCCAACTGGTGATTCGCGCGCCCAACTCCACCGCCGCCGTGGTCCTTTCGCTGATCCCGTTCTTTACGCCCATGCTGATGTTCCTGCGGATCAACCTGATCACGCCGCCGGCCTGGCAAGTGGCTCTCTCCATCGCCTTGCTGCTGGCCACCAATCTCGCCGTCCTGTGGCTGTCGGCCAGGATTTACCGGGTGGGCATCCTCATGTACGGCAAGCGTCCGACCTTGCCGGAACTGGTCCGCTGGGTTCGGGCCGCCTGAGACCCGATGGCTTGTACCGGCGGCGTCTCGCCGGCGGTACAAATGCTTTTTCACAGCAGATACACGCAGACCTGGCCCGATCCGCGTTCATCTGCGTTCCCGCCGCGGCGGGCGTCCCACTCTACCGCTGGACGTAGAGCGGCGCGGGGAGCAGGCGGCGGACCGGCGCCGGCATCGGCGAATTCACGCCCTTGATCGACTTCCACAGGATTTCGTTCAATTCCTGCTCGGGCGCCATGTCCACTTCGTCGAAGTTCATGGCCATGGAGGCTGCCGCGCCGTAAGCGTTGGCCGGGTTCTTGGCGTTCAGGTCCACGCGCGCCGGCAGGGCCTGGTAGGGAGCGAGGTCGGCGCGGCGCCCAAAACTGTTGAACATGGCGTAGGCCGCCGCGTCATATTGGGTGAGCGGCGCCAGCCCCAGCAGCAGTTCGATGGTCCGCAGCACGCTGCAGGTCGAGTAGAAGGTGCTATCGACCCGCTGCAGGCGCGAGTAGGGGCTGATGGCCAGGGCCACCGAGCGGTGCGAATCGACGTGGTCCGGCCCGTTCTGCGCGTCGTCTTCCAACACCAGGATGGCCGTCTCCTTCCAGTACCGGCTACGCGTGACCCGCTCCACAATCCGGCCCAGCGCCAAGTCGTTGTTGGCCACCGCCGCGATGGGCGTAAAGGCGCCCGGCCGCGTGCCCGCGGTGTGGTTCTCCGGAAGGCTCATCACGATGAAGTTGGGCAGGTTGCCGTCGCGGTCGAACTGCTCGAACTCCTTCAGGAAGACGTCGGCGCGGTCGCTGTCGCGCCACGGCCTATCCAGGTCCTTGGGCCGGTAGTCGGGCGATGCTTTGCCCTTCAGGCTGTGCGCGCCTGCCATCTCGCCGTAGCTGCGGATCGACAGGCCTTTCTCTTCAGCCCGCTCCCAGATGTAGCCGGCGCGGGGGCGGTGCAGGCGCTGCTCGGGATCGCTCATCATCGGCCCGCGCCGCGAGTACTGCGCCGGCCACTGTTTCTCCAGAAAGTCGCTGGAGAAGGCGCCGTCGGACCAGGCGTGGCCGTCCACGCTCACGTCCCCGCTGCAATAGAAGTTGTCCAGCAGCACGAATTCCCGCGCCATCTTGTGATGGTTGGGCGTCACGTTCTCGCCGAACAGCACCAGCGACGGGTCACCGTTCCCTTCCTTGAGGCCGCCGAACACCTGGTCGTAGGTGCGGTTCTCCTTGATGATGTAGATCACGTACTTGATCGGCGAGGGGTCGCCGACGCGCTCCGGCACGATGGTGTCTTTCACTCCGCGATTGGCCGCCACCTGGAGCAACTCGTCGCGATAGGGCGAGTTGGCGCGCACCTGGGCGGTGTATTTGGCGAGCTGCGCAACGTCCGGCAGCGCCACGATGGACACCGCGCCGGGAATAATGCTGCGGATGTGCGTGCGACCGGAACCCGCCGGCAGCGTGGGCTGCGGCCCGGTGGGGTTGGGGCTGGAGCCAAGTCCCTTGCCGCTGCCGATCAGCAGTTTCTTGCCGGCGGCATCGAACAGGGTCGAGGTGGGATACCAGCCGGTGGGAATGAAACCGACCACGCGCGATTGCCCCGTCTCCGAGACATCGACCAGCGCCACGTCGTTGTTGCCGGCGTTGGCCACCGCCAGGGTCTTGCCGTCGGGGCTGAGCGAGAGGCCGTTGGGGCCGGCGCCCTGCGGGGAGCGCGGCGTCAGTCCCATGGCGATGGTTTCGCGCGGCCGCTGCGTGGCCAGGTCCATGGCGCTGACCGTGTCGCTGTTGGAATTGGCCACGAACAGCGTGCGGCCGTCCGCCGAGAAGACCATGTCGGTGGGATGGTCGCCGGCCGGCAGCGTGGCATCCAGCGCGGCCTTTTCAATGTCCAGCCGGCTCACGCTCTGGCCGCCCCAGTTCGAGATGTAGGCTTTGGCGCCGGCGGCATCCACGATGATCTGATACGGCCGGTAGCCCGTCTTCAGGCTGCGGGTGACCGAGCCCGATTTCAGGTCGAAGTAGAGCAGCGTGTCCTGCCCGGAGTTGAGAACCAGCAGCAGGTTGCGCGCCGGCACCACCGCCAGGCCGCTCAGGTAGCCGGTTGCCGGGTCGAATTTCGGCACTTCCAGCGGCTGCTGCTCGGTCAGCTTGCCCTGCTCGTAGCGCAGCCGGTAGACCTTGCCCGCCCGGCCGCCGGAAAGAAACACGGTGGCCGCCGCCGGCCCCTCGGACACGAGATCCAGCCCGCAATAGGTCTGGCGCAGCAGCACCTTCGCGGCCACCCGCCCGCCGTCGATGTCCACCAGTGCCACGCCCTGGTCGTTGTACCCATTGGTGGCCACCAGCGCGTACTTCTTGTCGGGCGTCAGCAGCATCTTCAGCGGCAGGTCGCCGACGGTGACGTGCGTGCCGGCCGGCGTCAGCCGCCACATGCTGGGAAGAACCGTTTGGCCTTCCGATTTGCCGGGCAGCAGAACGCCGTCGCGCCGGGCGTAAATCAGGAAAAGAGACAGCAGGCAGAGCAGCAGGATTCCCTTCTTCATAGGCCGGAAATGGTAGCAGATTTTTGTACCGCTGCCGCGGAGATCCCCGAAGGGGATCGATGAGATAGCCAGGGGTAATCACCCCTGGAATACGTTGGGAAAACCATCCGACCCTGAAAGGGTCGAATCGGCCACGCTAGCCCCAAAGGTATTTGCCGTTGCACCTGACACCCGCCGGGTATTCGACCCCTTCAGGGTCGAACTGGTGGGCTGGCTGTCCAGGGGTGTCTACCCCTGGCTATCTCATCCTTCCCCTTCGGGGAAGAGTCCCTGTTCTGAACCCGTCGATCTCCGGTAAAGGCCCCCCAAGCGAATGCCGAGCAATATCCACTCTTCCAAGACCTCCTGAAGTTCCTGCCGACACTCCTCCACCGTGTTCCCTGTCGCCCAGACTCCAGGACAAGGGGGAATCTCTCCAAAGACCGGCTCTGGGTTTCCTATCCGCTTGAATACCGCCTTAGCCATGGCGGCTTGCAGGTATTCATGGATCATGAAAGCATCCTAGCACATTGAGACGGATTCACGCGGGTTGACTCTCGATTCCTATAGCGGCAAAAACGAGCGGTCCATGAGGAATTTATCGATGTGGTGGGCGGCGCGGCGGCCCCCGGCGATGGCCCACACCACCAGCGACTGGCCGCGCTCCATGTCCCCGGCGGCAAACACCCCCGGCACGCTGGTCGTGTGGTTCTCACCGACGGCGGCGTTGCCCCGGCCATCCAGCTTCACGCCCAACCCGCTGAGCAGCGAGTCATGCTCGGGATGCAGGAAGCCGAGGGCCAGCAGCACCAGGTCCGCTTCCTGCTCGAACTCGGTGCCGGGGATTTCCGTCATGGGGCACACCCCGCGGGAATCGGGCGGGCCGAATTCCACCTCGACGGCCTGCAGCCGGCTGACGCACCCGTTCTCCCCCGAAAACGCCTGGGTCCATACGCTCCAGCGGCGCACGCCGCCTTCCTCGTGCGCGCTCGAAGCGCGGAGGATGGCCGGGTAGGTTGGCCAGGGCATCGATTCGGTGCGCTGGCGCGGCGGCATCGGCAGCAATTCGAATTGATGCACTTCGCGCGCCCCCTGGCGGATGGCCGTTCCCAGGCAGTCGGAGCCGGTGTCTCCGCCTCCCAGAATCACCACGCGCTTGCCCGTGGCCACGATCTCTTCCTGTGCTGGAATCAGGTCGCCGGCCACGCGGCGGTTCTGCTGCCGGAGGAAATCCATCGCGAAATGGATTCCCTCGAGCTGGCGGCCGGGCGCCGGCAGATCGCGCGGCCGGGTGGCGCCCCCGGCCAGGCAAACGGCGTCGAACCGCAGCAGCTCGGCCACGCCGATGTCGCGCCCGGCCGTCACGTTGGTTTCGAAGCGGATACCTTCTTCAGCCATCTGCTCCAGGCGGCGGTCCACGCAGCGCTTTTCCAGCTTGAAATCGGGGATGCCGTAGCGCAGCAGGCCGCCGAGGCGGTCGGCGCGCTCGAATAGGGTGACCAGATGGCCGGCGCGGTTCAGTTGCTGCGCGGCCGCCAGTCCGGCCGGCCCCGAGCCCACCACCGCCACGCTCTTGCCGGTGCGGGTGGCGGGCGGTTCGGGCCTGATCCAGCCCTCTTCAAAGCCGCGATCAATGATGGCCTTCTCGATGCTCTTGATCGTCACCGGGTCCGCGGTCAGCCCCAGCACGCAGGCCGATTCGCACGGCGCCGGGCAAACGCGCCCGGTGAACTCAGGGAAATTGTTGGTGGAGTGCAGCGCCTGCAGCGCCTCGCGCCATCGCCGGCGATACACCAGGTCGTTCCAGTCGGGGATCACGTTGCCCAGCGGGCAGCCGGTGTGGCAGAAGGGCACGCCGCAATCCATGCAGCGGGCGCCCTGCTTCCGCAGCCTTTCCTCGGGCAGGCCGAGATCAATCTCGAAGTAGTCGCGGATGCGCTCCTCGACCGGGCGGTAGCCCGGCGCCTCGCGCTGGTATTCCAGGAAGCCGGTGAGCTTACCCATCGGCGGCCCCCTTGGCAATTTCGGATTGCGGATTGCGGATTGCGGATTGCGCGGCGGCAACCGCAACGGCCGGCTTTACCGAGGGCTCGTTCGAAATCCGCAATCCGAAATCCGCAATCCGAGATGCCAGCACGCGGCGGTACTCGTGCGGCATCACCTTGACGAAGCTGGGGAGGGTTTGCTCCCAGTGGCGGAGCAGGAAATCGGCGCGCGGGCTGCGCGTGTAATGGAGATGCCTGCCGATCAGTTCCCGCAGCAGTTCCTGGTCTTCACCCTCGGCCACCGGCTCGACCTCCACCATGGCCGGGTTGACGCGGCGGCGGCGGAAGTCACCTACTTCGTCGAGCACGAAGGCGATGCCGCCGCTCATGCCCGCGCCGAAGTTGCGCCCGGTCTTGCCCAGCACCGCCACCACGCCGCGGGTCATGTACTCGCAGCCGTGGTCGCCCAGCCCTTCGACGACCGCGGTGGCGCCGCTGTTGCGCACCGCGAAGCGCTCGCCCGCTTTCCCGTTCACGTACACTTCGCCGCCCGTGGCGCCGTACAGACAGGTGTTGCCGATGATGATGTTCTCTTCGGGCGCGAAGGTGGAATCCCGCGGCGGATAGATGACCAGGCGGCCGCCGCTGATGCCCTTGCCCACGTAATCGTTGGCGTCGCCTTCCAGCGTCAGTTCCATGCCGTTCACCGCGAAGGCGCCGAAGCTCTGCCCGCCGCTGCCCGAAAAGTGGCAGCGGATGGAGCCGTCGGGCAGGCCGCGCGAGCCGCAGCGGCGCGAGATTTCGCCGCCCAGCATGGCGCCCACCGCGCGGTGCACGTTGCGGATGGGCATGCGGATTTCCACCCCGCCGTGGCCTTCCAGCGCCGGCCGCGCCATCTCGATCAGCTTATTATCCAGCGCCCGCTCCAGCCCGTGGTCCTGCTCGCGCACTTTCCGGCGGGCGCAGCGCTGCGGCACGATCGGGTTGTAGAGGATGCTGGAGAACTCCAGGCCGCGCGCCTTCCAGTGCTCGATGGCCTCGCGCATCTCCAGCCGGTCGATCCGCCCGACCATCTCGTCGAAGCGGCGGAAGCCCAAGTCGGCCATCAGCCGGCGGACTTCTTCGGCCAGCAGGAAGAAGAAATTCACCAGGTATTCGGGCTTGCCGGCAAACTTTTTGCGCAGCACCGGGTCCTGCGTGGCGATGCCGGCCGGGCAGGTGTTGAGGTGGCACTTGCGCATCATGACGCAGCCGGAAACCACCAGCGGCGCGGTGGCGAACCCGAACTCCTCGGCGCCGAGCAGCGCGGCGACCACCACGTCGCGCGCCGTCTGCAGCTTGCCGTCCACCTGCACGATGATGCGGCCGCGCAGGTCGTTCATCACCAGCACCTGCTGGGTCTCGGCCAGGCCCAGTTCCCAGGGCGCGCCGGCATGCTTCATGGAGGTCAGCGGCGAGGCCCCGGTGCCGCCGTCGTAGCCGCTGATCAGCACCACGTCGGCGTGGGCCTTGGCCACGCCGGCGGCCACCGTCCCCACGCCCACCTCGGCCACCAGCTTCACCGAGATGCGGGCCCGCGGGTTCACGTTCTTCAAATCGAAGATCAACTGCGCCAGGTCTTCAATGGAATAGATGTCGTGGTGGGGCGGCGGCGAGATCAGACCCACGCCGGGAACCGAGCAGCGCACCCGGGCAATGGTCTCATCCACCTTGTGGCCGGGAAGCTGCCCGCCCTCACCCGGCTTGGCCCCCTGCGCGATCTTGATCTGCAGTTCGTCGGCGTTGACCAGGTAATGGCTGGTGACGCCGAAGCGCCCGGAAGCCACCTGTTTGACGGAGCTGCGGCGCGAATCTCCGTTGGCGTCCGGCAGGAAGCGCTCTTCCTCCTCGCCGCCTTCGCCGGTGTTGCTGCGGGCGCCGATGCGGTTCATGGCGATGGCCAGCGTTTCATGGGCCTCGCGGCTGATGGAGCCGAACGACATGGCCCCGGTCGCAAACCGCTTCACGATCTCGGCGGCCGGCTCGACTTCCTCGAGCGGCGCCGCCGCGCCGTTCGACTTGAACTTCAGCAGGCCACGCAGGGTGCACAACCGCTCGTTCTGCTCATCGACCAGGCGCGAGTATTGGCGGAAGGTCTCGGCGTTGTTGCCGCGCGTCGCCTGCTGCAGCCGGGTGATGGTATCGGGGTTGAACAGGTGATACTCGCCGTCGCGCCGCCACTGGTACTGGCCGCCCGCCTCCAGGTCCGTTTCGGCCTGCGAGAGCGGGCGGAAGGCCTGCTCGTGGCGCCGGCGGGCCTCGCTGGCGATCTCGTCCAGCCCCACGCCCTCGATGCGCGATGGCGTGCCGGTGAAGTAACGCTCCACCAGCGCGCTGTTCAGCCCGATGGCCTCGAAGATCTGCGCGCCGCGGTAGCTTTGCAGCGTGGAGATGCCCATCTTCGAGAAAACCTTCAGCAGTCCCTTGTTGACGGCCTTGATGTAATTCCGCACCGCCTTCTCCGGGGTGATCTCGGGCGGCAGCAGGCCCCGGTTTACCACGTCGGTCAGCGTCTCGATGGCCAGATAGGGGTTGATGGCGCTGGCGCCGTAGCCGATCAGCAGAGCGTAGTGCATCACCTCGCGCGGCTCGCCCGACTCCACCACCAGCGCCACCTGCGTGCGCTGGCACTGGCGGATCAGGTGATGGTGCACGGTGGAGAGCGCCAGCAGGCTGGGGATGGGCGCCCGCTCATCGTTGATGCCGCGGTCGGAAAGCACGATCAGGCTGAAGCCGCGGCGCACGGCATCCGACGCTCTGGCACACAACTCCTCCAGCGCCTCCGCCATCGGCCGGCCCGAGCCGTTGGCCCGGAACAGCGCCGGCAGCGTGGTGGCCAGGAAGTCGCCCCGCGACAGGTTCCGCAGTTTTTCCAGGTCGCGGTTGGTCAGGATGGGGTGCGGCAGCTTCAGCAGGTGGCAGTGCTTGGGCTCTTCGGCCAGGATGTTCCGCTCGTTGCCGATGAAGCTGGTGAGCGACATCACCATCTCTTCCCGGATGTGGTCCACAGGCGGGTTGGTCACCTGCGCGAAAAGCTGCTTGAAGTAATTGAACAGCGGCTGGGGCTTGTCGGAGAGCACGGCCAGCGGCGTGTCGGTGCCCATGGAGCCGAGCGGCTCCTCGCCGCGGGCCGCCATGGGGGCCATGATGAACTTCAGGTCCTCGGCGGTGTACCCGAAAGCGCGCTGGCGATGCACCAGCGTCTCATGGTCGGGCGGGTGCACGCGGGGCGGCTCCGGCAGCGCCTCCAGCGTGATCTGGTGCTCACGCAGCCACTCGGCATAAGGGCGGCGCGCGGCCATGCGCGCTTTCAGTTCCTTGTCGTCGATGATGCGGCCTTCTTGCGTATCGACCAGGAACATCTTGCCCGGCTGCAGCCGCCCCTTGTAGCGCACTTCCTCGGGCCGGATGGGCAGGACGCCGGTTTCCGAAGCCATCACCGCCAGGTCGTCATGCGTGACCAGGTAGCGGGCGGGGCGCAGGCCGTTACGATCCAGCGTGGCGCCGATCAACCGGCCGTCGGTGAAAACGATGGCCGCCGGGCCGTCCCACGGCTCCATCAGCGAAGCATGGTACTCGTAGAAAGCCCGCTTCTCCGGCTTCATGTGCGGGTTGCCGCTCCAGGCCTCCGGGATCAGCATCATCATGGCGTGGGGCAGCGCGCGGCCGGTCTGCACCAGCAATTCGACAGCGTTGTCCAGGTTGGCCGAATCACTGCCGTCTGCCGCGACGATCGGGAACAGCTTCTTGATGTCGTCGCCGAACAGCGGCGAGGCCAGCACCGACTCGCGCGCCTTCATCCAGTTCACGTTCCCGCGCAGCGTGTTGATCTCGCCGTTGTGCGCCAGGTAGCGGTAGGGGTGCGCCAGCTCCCAGGTGGGAAAGGTGTTGGTGCTGAAGCGCTGGTGCACCAGGGCCAGCGCGCTCACCGCGAGCGGGTCCGACAGGTCGCGGTAGAAGCGGGTGATCTGGGTGGCGATCAGCAGCCCCTTGTAGACCACGGTGATCGACGACATGCTGGGCACGTAGAGCGAGCGCGCCTCTTCCATGCCCGCCGAATTCGCCATGGCCTCGATGCGCTTGCGGATGACGTAAAGCTGGCGCTCGAAGGCCGGCTGGTCCAGCCCCGGCGCCCGCCCGATGAACACTTGGGTGATGAAGGGCTGCGAAGCCTTGGCCACGAAGCCCAGCACGGAGTTGTCCACCGGCACGTCGCGCCAGCCCAGCACCGCCTGGCCTTCCTCGCGGATGATCTGCTCGACGATGCCTTCCGAGCGCAGCCGGCGCGGGTGTTCGATGGGCACGAACAGCATGCCCACGCCGTAAGCGCCCGGCTCCGGCAGCTCGATGCCAATCTTCGCGCACTCGCGCCGGAAGAATTCGTGCGGGATTTGCAGCAGGATTCCGGCGCCGTCGCCGGTTTCCGGGTCGCAGCCGCAGGCCCCGCGGTGGGTCAGGTTGATGAGGACCTGCAGGCCCTTCTCGATGATGTCGTGGGAGCGGCGCCCCTTGATGCTGGCGACGAAACCGATACCGCACGCATCCCGCTCAAACTGCGGGTCGTAGAGTCCCTGCTTCGGCGGCAATCCTCGGCTCGTCATGGACATTGGGGCGCAAGGGAGTTGGCCAGACACCTACCCGAGTCATGAAAATACCACTGCGCTGTCCCCATGCCTTCACGACTTCTTTCATGGGTTCGAATAAGCAAAAGTTATGCTGGGGGTCAGTGGCGAATCCGATTGGCAAGAGGGGTCGGCAGCGGCAACTAAAAGCCGCGGTACGCTGGTTTCCCACCCATGAAAAAATCAAGCACGGTGGTACCCGACGCACGGAAAACGGCCCGATCCAATTGCGACAACGTCATGCCGTTGCGTCGTGCAACCTCGCGCAAAGTAGACTCCAGCGCCGTGTACAACGCTCTCGACGACTGGACCCCACTCGCCGAGTGGCTGAACCGAAAGTGCCTTTCGAGGCAACCAACGACCCGCGTGTCAATGGCTGCGAGGTGCTTGGCTGCTCCTACGTTGATCAGTAAGTTCGACGCTCCTTTTAGACGAAGCGTTGGGCAGCGTCTGCAGATCTCTTCTCTGCGCTCCTCGTCGCTATGCAAGAGTTCCAGTCCGTCAAGCAGGACAAATCGGTTGTTGCGCACTACCTCGGGGTTGAAAAGGCATTTCTTAATCGCCTTGGCCTGCACCTTTGGAAACCGAGTTTTACCGTTCAGCACCCCTGCGAGCTGAGCCTCCGAGGTCGTCAGCGAGGCCGCCAGCGAGGTCTGCCGCAAGAACTGCCGCCACTTCTCCCCGTTTTCCCAAGCGCGGTCAACAAGTCGGGTTCCTCCGCGAACGAGGAACTCGCCAACAAAGACCTCCCACAATTTGCCCTTTGGAGCCCTTTGCCATCAGCCAGATTTGCGCATCTTCACACGTCGTCCGAAGGCTTGCAAAAACCTCTTCCAACGGGCCAGCTCTTCAGGACTGAATCGGACATTCCATGCGCCCCCGCGCTGCCTTGCGATCATAGCTGCCTCCTGCGGCTGGAATAATGATCCTCCTGGACTGTATCCGGGCGCGCCAGCATACCACGGCGCTGCGAGCTATCATGACGGCGTCCTGCTCGCAGGAGTGGTAACCTGCGCAACCGCCTGGCGTAGCGTGCTGAGCGCGCTTCAGCGCGCTTGCCCGAAGGGTAATTAGGCCAGCCCTTTAGGGCTGGTTACCGGACGAAAACCAACCCCAGCCCGCTTTAGCGGGCTTCCCGTGGTAGCCTTTAGCCATCATGCCGCGCCATGTCTACTCTGAGATTTACCTGCACATCGCCTGGCACACGAGGGGAAACGTCCGTGTCATCGAAGGCGCGCTGAAGGACCGCCTGTATCATTACATCCGCAACCGCGTCATTCAAACAACCGATGCCGTGTTCCACGAAATAGGCGGGATTGAAGACCACGTCCATCTGGCAGTCAGTATTCCGCCGACGCTGCAAATCAGCGAGTGGATTGGCGAGCTGAAAGGCGCCAGCGCGCATTACATCAACCATGAGGTGGCGCGCCGGGGGACGTTGGCCTGGCAAAAGGGCTACGGCGTTGTCAGCTTCGGCAAGAAGGCGCTGCCGTTTGTTCTCGATTACATTCAGAACCAGCCGCAACATCATGCGAGCGGGCGGGTGCATGCGCGTCTGGAGGCGATGGGCGACGAATAACGAGGGCTGAAGCCATTGTCGAGAAGCCCGCTGAAGCGGGCTCGATATTTTTCTCTCTTCGCTAACCAGCCCTGAAGGGCTGGCCTAATTACCCTTCGGGCAAGCCCGCTGAAGCGGGCTGCACATCGCACGCGCGTCGGCGGGCAAGTTAGTCCCTCTCGCTCAGTGCGGGCGCTGAAGCGGGCTGCACATCGCACGCGCGTCGGCGGGCAAGTTAGTCCCTCTCGCTCAGTGCGGGCGCTGAAGCGGGCTGCGCAGCGCACGAGCATCGGCGGACAAGTTAATGGCCCCTCGCTCACTCGCGGCGCTGAAGCGGGCTGCGCACGGCAAGCGAATGGGGCGGTCGCAGGCCGCCCGTGTACCGCCGCGTCCCGCCGGCAGCCCGAAGGTTCAGTGCGCAGCGCAGGGTTGCCGGCGAGACGCCAACGGCACAAGATTCACCTCTGCGTGGCTCGGCGCCCTCGGCGTCTCTGCGTTGAACTCACTCGCTCAAGGGATCGTGCCCCGCTTCCGGATGTACTGGATGATGACGTCGCGCAGCAGCTTGCCGGTGTCGTTGAAAACCAGCCCGGTGGTCTTCAGCTCGGTCTTCTGATTGGCGGCCATGAAATCGTTTATGGCCAGCGTGTACTGGCGGCCGGCCTCGATCTGGCGTCCCTGGGTCACAGCCGTGGGAAGCTGCTCGCCGCGGAATCTGCCGACCACCACGGTGTTATCGAAGGGCATCAGGTTCCAGACGTGGCGCGCCAGCAGGTTGCCCGGGCGCAGGCGGTCGCGGATGCCGCCGGGATTCATGTAGGCCAGGTCGGCGCCGGTGGCCTCGCGCATGGCCTCTTCGATCAGAGTTCTCAGCGCGGGTCCCGCGATCTCCTGTGTGGCCGCGCCGATGCGCACGTCCACGATCTTCGCCACCCGCTTGTCCCACTTCGCGACCCGCGCGGCCACGTCGGCGGCGGCGGGCAGCGCCCGGGAGTCGATCCGAATGTGCTTCCAGTTCCAGGACGCTATGCGGCCGGCGGCCAGGTCCAGTTGCAGGTCCAGCCGGCCGAGTTCGCGGCCGTAGCTGTCGCTGCGGACCAGCACCCGGCCGTCTTTCTCGCGGGCAGATTCCAGCGCGCCGTGCACGTGTCCGGCAATGACCACTCCGGCGGCGGGCAGCGCATCCAGCACCGCGGGGTCGCCGGTGTGCGCCAGCACCACAACCAGATCGGCGCGGCCGCGGACTTCAGCGCAGTATTTGCGAACCGTTTCGACGGCCGGCAGCGCGCGCCACGGCCCCATGCGGTCCGGCGTGGTGAGAGCGGCAAGGTCGTCCATGATGACTCCGATCAGGGCCACCCGGATTCCCTTCACGTTCTGGATCACGTACGCGCGGCCGGCCAGCAGGCGCCCGTTCGCATCGACCACGTTGCCGCAGACGATGGGAAAGCGCGCCGCGCGCAGAAACCGGGGCACCATCTGCCAGCCGTAATCGAACTCGTGGTTGCCCAGCGTCGCGGCATGGTAGCCGAACCGGTTCACGATTTCGTACACCGGCAGGCCGCGGTAGATGGTGGAGACGGGGCTGCCCTGAACGAAATCGCCGGCGTCCACCAGCAGACAGGCGCCGGCCGCCGCGCGCTCCCGCCGGATGGCCGTGGCCAGGTAGGCGAAGCCGCCGCGGCCTTCCGGGTCGGGCGTCAGCCGCGCGTGCAAGTCGTTGGTGTGCAGAATGGTGAGCGAGCGGAGCGGTTCCGCGGCCGGCGCCGCCAGCACCGACAGCAGCACTACGGCGATCAAGCGCCAGAAGCGAAGCATGCCCGGCAGTATAACCGGGGGGAGTCGCCTGCCGCTCAAACTCTTCCGCTCGCGCATTCGGCGAGGCGACCGGGGCCTGAGCTCCGCAAATCACCACAGGGCGCGTGAGTAATGCCGGTGGATTTTGTCGTCCTTGGTGACCAGCGGCGCGTTATTGGCCTTGGCGTTGGCGACGATCAGGCGGTCGAAGGGGTCACGCCCCCAGGCTTCTTTCAGCGCATGATCGACCACCGTCCGGAAGGGCAGATCGCATACGCGAAGCCCGAGATCCTCGGCCAGCAGACTGACCACTCTGGACGCAGTCGGGTGCAGACGGCCAATCTCGTGAAGGAGTTCCAGTTCCAGGACAGCAGCAGGAGAAACCACCAGTTCCTGGTCCTCAATGGCCTGGCGCGCGGCTGCGCCGAGCTTGTCGGCGTCCCCGAGATAAAGCCGGACGAGAACGTGCGTATCCAGGTAGATCATCTAAGTTCAGTCCATTCTTTCGACCAATCCATGCCGATGATGTCGTCGGGGTCGCCGTCGAAGCCACGGCGTTTCTTGAGACGGGCGAGCTTCGAGGCGCGTTTGGCAGGAACGATTCTTACGATTCTTCCTTTCCGGACAATCTCGACGGGCGTTCCCGTGGCAATGGCCTGGTCCAGAATCCGGTAGACGTTCTCCCGGAGCTTCGAAGCGGTGATTTTCATCGACTCCTCCGTCTCATAATATCATACGTACGCCCCATGGAGATGGCACGTACGACTGCGCCCCTTGTTGAGAACCGGCGAAAGAGGAGTCAGAAGGAACTGGCGGTGAGGGAGGGATTCGAACCCCCGGTGGCGTTTCCACCACAGCCGCTTTCGAGGCGGCCCGATTCAACCACTCTCGCACCTCACCGCGAGGGGAAACAGGTTGCAGGTTGTAGGTGGCAGGTTGCAGGCGGGCTCAGTTCCGCCACCCGCGACTCTACGATCGTTTTTGCTGGAAGAAGCTGCGAATCAGCTCGGCGCATTCCTCCGCTAAGAC
>Ga0315284_10002130_pt1 | contig 28406 bp, 25 predicted proteins | sample YL17G09_16_MG_FD_203696 | JGI IMG/M metagenome (GOLD analysis project Ga0315284, IMG submission 203696) | Sediment microbial communities from Yellowstone Lake, YNP, Wyoming, USA - YL17G09_16 | ecosystem: Environmental > Aquatic > Freshwater > Lake > Sediment | place: USA: Wyoming | collected...
CGCAATTTGGCGCTCGCTTCTAGCCGACAGCAGTCGGCGAAAACAAAAAGATCCTGAAACAAGTTCAGGATGACAGACATGAAAAACGGGGGTATGGGGGCATCAGCCCCCAGCAATAATACTTATGCTATCCTCCGCCATGCTGGTATCATTTCTCACCAGCCGCGCTATTACTATATGCGTTTTCCCGTCCAGTTTCGATGGATGGATCTTGTAAGTCCATGGGGCGGCGATCACCTGCTTCACCACCGTGCCGTCATAGAGAAAATCAATTCGTTTCACATTAGTAGCGTCTTTAACCGACGCTACCACATCAAAATCTCCTGTTACTTTCGTGGCGTCTGCCGGCGAAGTAATGGAAATATCCGGTAGAATGCTGCCGTCCAGCGGACCGGAATAAGTTTCTGTCGGCACATTGTTGTAGCCGTTAGCTTTCGCCCACGCGAGCACCGCATTTTCCCAGTTGGCATTATCCGGCCGTTCCGCATGCAGAACCGCGAACACTTTTTCTTCCACCAAGTCCGCCGGCGCATTAGCGGGTGCTAACTTGGTCGGATCGTTTTTCATCACCCTTACTTTCACATGAACATCATCCTTGTCCGTTGGCACGCTCCAACTGGCAAACACTTCCGTTTTGGTGGTTGGCGTCGCGTCAGTCGGCAATTTGCCAGACAACGAATCCACCATCACGTCCCGAATCCCATCCGGACGAATAAATGGTTTATCCGGCACTCCCGAGAGGACTGCGCGCATATATTTATTCCAAGCCGGCGCCGCCACCAAGCCGGAGGCCGCGGTCATTGATTCATTGCGATTGTTCCCCGCCCACACTCCCGTTACCAGATCCGGCGTGTAGCCCAATGTCCAGCCATCCTTGTAATCATTGGTGGTACCCGTTTTTGCCGCTACCGTTCTGCCCGGCAAAGTCAGCTGGCCGCCCATACCGAACACCCGCGCTCTAGCGGCATCATCCGACAGGATGCTATTGATAAGATAAGCGACTTGCGCGTCCAGCACCCGCTTGGGTTTCTCCGGCTGATTCTCCTCCAAGACATGTCCCTGGCTGTCCTCCACTTTCAATACCGCGATGGTCGGCGTCAGCATTCCGCCGGTGGCAAATACGCCATACGCCCGCGTCAGATCAAGCAAGGTCACTTCCCCGCCGCCCAAGGTCAGCGATAAACCATAGCGGTCCGGCCCGCCGTTTAAGGTAGTAATACCCAAGTCGTGGGCGGTATCGATGGTTTCCTGAATTCCCGCGTATGCCAACGCCTTCACCGCTTCCACATTGATGGAATTCGCCAGTGCTTCCCGGATGGACATCGGCCCGCGGAAAGTTCCGTCATAATTGCGCGGCTTATAGCCCTGGCCGAAATCGGTTTGTGCGTCTATCAGCATTGTCGCCGGAGCGTAATCTTTTTTGAAAGCGGTGGCATAAACGATCGGCTTAATTGCCGAACCCGGCTGGCGCTCTCTTACCGCCACATTCACATTGCCCTCGTCTTCCATATTGAAATAATCTTTGCTCCCGACCATCGCCAAGATCTCGCCGGTATTGGGGTCCAGAGATACCAGCGCCGAATTGCCGGCATTGTATTTCGTCTTATTGGACTCCGCCAAATTAGCGATGGTGTCTTCCGCCGCCTTCTGTTTACTCAAATCCAAAGTGGTGGTGATTTTCAGCCCTCCTTCTTCCAGCATCTTGTCGCCGTATTTGGCCGCCAACAGTTCCTTTACATACATCACGAAATGCGGCGCGCGGATGGAATCCCGCCGCGGAACGAATTTGATCTCCGCTTTCCGCGCCTCGTCATACTCCGCTTTGGCGATATAGCCCTGCGTTTCCATTTGTTTTAAAACCAGATCCTTTCTGGCCATCAGCAGGTCCGGATTTTGCCCGTAAGGGGAGTAGCGTCCCGGCGCCTGGGGCAGAGCCGCCAACACCGCCGCTTCCGGCAAAGTCAGGTCCTTGGCGTCCTTGCCGAAATAAGTCTGGGCCGCCTGCTGCACCCCGTAAGCTCCGCTCCCGTAAGGGATCTCATTCAAATACAATTCCAGGATCTTGTCTTTGGAATAGATCTGCTCTATCTCAAATGCCAAGATCAGTTCCCGTGCTTTTCGGGCGATCGTCCGGCTGGAAGTAAGCAGAGCGTTCTTCACGAATTGTTGAGTGATGGTCGAACCGCCTTGAAAACCTTTTCCCGTCAAAGGTTTCAAGATCAATCCGCGCAGCAGCCCCTTGATATCAAATCCGTTGTGGTGATAAAAGTCCTTGTCCTCGATGGCTATGGTTGCCTGTTTGACTGCTTCCGTCATATCGGAAAAGGGAATTGTTGTCCGCCGCTTTTCATTGAAAATGTCATAGAGCACTTGGCCATTGCGGTCATAGACTTTAGTGGAATTAGTCGCCGCGTAAATTACCAATCTCGCCGGGTTCGGCAAACCAATGGAAAAAGCCGCCATCGAAAAACTGAACACAAACAGCACGCCGACAAAGACCGCCAAAAACAGCCTAGCTGGCGTGTTGATGCCGTATTTTCCCAGCACGGTGAAAATCCGCCGCTTGGTCTTGCGGCCCAGTGCCCGCACCTTCATCTGCCGGCGGATGCGCTCGGCTTCATCTCTTGGCCCAAAGGGCATCAGTTCACTCATAGCTTCGTCATTCTGAACTTGTTTCAGAATCCATCCCAGTCAACCCTAGATCCTGAACTGAATTCAGGATGACCGGAAATAGGGGGCTTATCTCCTTATACGGCTTCTATTATACCATCCGCCCAATCTGGCTATCTGATACAATCAGAGTATGAAGAAACCGGACAAAAAGGCCGTAGATGCCTTCCTCTCCCGCGGCATCGCCGAAATTGTCGGCGTCAGCCCCGCCGACTTGAGCCGCATTCTTTTAAGCGGCAAAAAACTGAAAGTTAAACACGGGGTGGACCCCACCACGCCCGATCTGCATTTGGGTTATTCCGTCGTTTATCACAAACTCCGCGCCCTGCAGGATATGGGACACACCGTCCAATTTTTGATCGGCGGCTTCACCGCCCGTTTTGGCGACCCGACCGAGCAGGAACATTCGCGCAAACTGCGCTCCAAAGCGGATATTCGTAAACTCTCCTCCAGCTACTTAAAACAAGCCTGCAAAATCCTCGATCCCAAAAAGACCGAGGTGCGCTACAACTCCGAATGGTACGACAAAATGTCCGCCGAGGAACTGCTGAAACTAATGTCGCACTTCACTTACGCGCAAATGATCGAACGGGACATGTTCCAGAAACGAATGAAAGCCAACCAGAAAATCGGCTTCCACGAGCCGGTCTACCCGCTCCTGCAAGGTTACGATTCGGTAATGTTAAAAGATGACCTCACGGTGATCGGCACCGATCAGATCTTTAATGAAATGCGCGGGCGCGACCTGCAAAGGGATTTTGGCCAGAACCCACAGATCATCATTGCCACCCCGCTCCTGACCGGCACCGATGGTGTCCAAAAAATGAGCCAGTCCCTGGGCAATCACATCGGCATAACCGAAGATGCCAAAACCCAGTACGGAAAAATCATGTCGATCCCCGACAACATCATTGCCGATTACTTTGAGCTGGCCACCGATATTAGCGCCAAGGAGCTGAACGGGATTAAAAACAAATTGGCCGATAGGGCGTACAATCCCCGCGATCTGAAAATGCGGCTGGCCCAGACCATCGTAAAGACATATCACGGCGCAAAGGCCGCCGACAAAGCCCAGTCTGATTTCATTGCCGTCTTTCAAAAGCACTCCCTTCCAAGTGACATTAAAACTATTGCAACTACTGCGGGTTACGATTGGAAAAGCCCCCTGCCCAAAATTATGACAATCACCGGAGTATCTGGAACAAATTCTGATGCACGAAGATTAATCGCACAAGGCAGCGTCAGGCTAGATGGAACACAAGTTACTTCCATCAACACTACGCTTGACCCTAAAAAGAACGAACAAATTCTTCAAGTCGGAAAAAGAAGAATCGTAAAATTGAAAAAAAGGAAGTAAAGATTCCTCCGCCATTGGAGCCCGAGCGTTCTTTCTCTGTCCCCATTGAGCAAATTGCGTAAGCCAATTAGAAAATCACCCGCTTGGCTCAGCACTGTTTGAGGAGAGCGTAAGCTCGACAAGTTTGCGGTTAAAGCCAGAAAGAGGGATTTTCTATTTTGGCTAGCAATTTGTGAGTTGGGGGTCTTTTTTACGTCTCTTTTTGGACAAGCAAAAAGAGACAATCGGTGAAGCGTGATTCGGCGCTTCAAAACAAATTAAAGAAAATGGATTCCGGACTAAATCCGGAATGACAATAAAAAAACCGGCCTTACGGCCTAGATGCTTCGACAAGCTCAGCATGACAAAAAAGAATACGCTATTAAAAGCCGAATAGGGTTTGGAAAATACTCCGGACATTCCGTGCTACGTTGTTGGTAATGCCTATTGTCCTTCTCGAACGGTAGGCGGCCGACCTCTGCCGGAGCCGATTGCTTGGGTGGTTCTCAGGGTGAAACTCCATCCCCGTGAAATCGATGATCTTTTGGTAGATTTTCATAATCTGGGTGTGCATTTTAACTACTATGCCACCCCCCAGCCTTATTGAGCCATTATACCGCAGATCCCCCTTTCAGTCAAGAGTTTTCCCGCTCCCAGAGCCAATTTTCGCTACATTACCTCCTATAGAGATCCGATCCGCCATAGCCTCGGCGAAGGCGGACAAGCCCTTTTCCTCCTATGGCAACCCCCCAAAGCAGACTCAACCAGCTCCCCGGCATTGGCCCTTCTCTGGCCTCTCGGCTAGGCATATTGGGCCTCGAAACCATCGAGGACCTGATCTACTACTTCCCCCGTGCTTGGGAGGATTTAAGCAAGCTTACCCCTATCTCCGAGCTCCTACCCCCAGCGGCAGCCCCGGCCCCCGACGGCCCCCGACGGACCATTCAGGCTACTCTATCGGGCCTCAAAACCTTCCGTTCCCCCATCAGACGAATGGTCTTAACCCAAGGGCTAGCCAGTGATGCCAGCGGCAGTATCCCTGTCATCTGGTTCAATCAGCCCTATCTCCGCACTACCCTGAAGGCCGGCACTGAGTATTTTCTGACCGGCAAAGTCATCCAGCGAAGCGGCAAACCGACCCTGGTCTCCCCCGACCTGGAACGCGCCAGCGACATACCGGTGCACCACCTCCGTATCGTGCCGATCTATCCCGAAAGCGGTGGATTAACTACCAAGATCTTCCGCCGCCTAACTGCCCACCTTGCTCCCCTCATCCGCCAACTGCCCGAGTATCTTCCCGACTTTGTCCGCAAGCAGTACGACCTGCTGCCCCTCCCCGAGGCTCTGCTTCATCTCCACTTCCCCGCTTCGTTGGAATATTTGCAAAAGGCCAAAGACCGGTTGAGTTTTGATGAGCTGCTTTTCACCCAACTTGCCATCCAGCAAGTCAAACAATTACTGCATTCCGCCGTAGCCAAGCCGATCCCGCAGGACATTGAATACATTAAAACAGTTTTGACCAAACTGCCGTACCAATTAACTGCCAGCCAAAAGAAAGCCCTGTGGGAAATCGTGCAGGACTTAAGCGCAGAGAAACCCGCCAATCGCCTGCTGGAAGGCGACGTTGGTTCCGGCAAGACCATTGTCGCGGCCATTGCAATGATGACGGCAGCCCGCGCCGGTTTCCGATCCGTCCTAATGGCTCCGACCGAAGTATTGGCCTACCAGCATTACTATTCCCTTCAGCCGCTCTTGGCACAATTTGGCATCAGCTGCCGTCTGCACACTCAAAGTTATCAGTTAGGGCCAACTGCAGCCCAGGTTACCGTCGGCACGCACGCGCTGATCCAAGAATCGGTTACATTTACCGATCTCAACCTTGTAATTATTGATGAACAACATCGCTTTGGCGTAGAACAACGCGAAAAATTAAAACACAAGGGTCTGATGCCGCACTTTATCTCCCTGACCGCTACCCCCATTCCCCGCTCTTTGGCCCTTACCCTATTCGGCGACCTGGATCTATCGGTGATTACCGAAAAACCGGTTGGCCGCAAGCCCATCGTCACAAAAGTTATATCCCAGCGCAGTCTGGTCTACAAATTAATCCAGCAGGAAGTGAATAGCGGACATCAGGCGTTCATCATCACTCCGCTGATCAGCGATTCTGACCGGATGAGCGTAAAGTCCGCCGAAAAAGAATTCAAAAACATCCAGAACATCTTCCCGCACGCCAGAGTCGGTCTGCTCCATGGCCGGCTGACTACGGACAAAAAGCAGGCGGTGATGGAGGCGCTCAAAGGCAAAAAGCTGGATATCTTAGTGGCCACCAGCGTCATTGAAGTCGGCGTGGATATTCCCAACGCCACCGTGATGTTGATCGAGGGCGCGGAAAAATTCGGCTTGGCCCAACTCCACCAGCTTCGCGGCCGGGTAGGTCGGGCTCAATATCAATCATATTGTTTTGTCGCCCCCTCTGTGCCCGATGAAGGTGTTCTCCAGCGTCTGCAAATTTTCGCTGCCAACACTGATGGGTTCAAGCTTGCCGAAATGGATTTGCAAATGCGCGGTCCGGGGAGTTTGTTTGGCAAAACGCAGTCCGGTTTCATCCGCTATCGGTTAGCAGACTGGACTGATGCCAAAGCGATCAAGGTCGCCCAAGACGCCGCCTTAGAACTCCTGGCGGACAGTCCTGATCTGTCCAAGTATCCGCTGCTCAAGAAAAAAGTTAATATGGAGGGGATTACTGTCCATAGTGAATAACATTAAATCCCCGTCATCCTGAATTCATTTCAGGATCTTGGGCTAGATTCTGAAACAAGTTCAGAATGACAAAGAAAAATCATGCGCGTTAGGATCACCGGGGGACAATTTGGCGGCCGATTTATTAAAACTCTGCCCTCATTGCGCCCGACTTCCGATCTGGTGCGCAAGGCTGTGTTTGATATTTTAAGTGACGCGGTCATTGACAGCAGCTTTTTGGAACTTTACGCCGGCAGCGGCGCCGTGGGCATCGAAGCACTAAGCCGCGGCGCGGCACGGGTCTTGATGATAGAAAAAGACCATCAGCATTATCAGCTCATCAAAGACAATCTCCGCGATCTTGAAAGTAGGCTGACAGATAATCACCGCTCCCAGCGGGACCCTCACCGCCGATGGCGGGATCCCGCAAAGTGCGGTGACGTCAAAGGCGGTGGTGCGGCCGTTCGGCAAATGCCAGTGGAAGATTTCCTGGCCGTAAACCAATCCTCCTATGATATCGTTTACGCCGACCCGTGGTATGAAGATGATTTAAGCATTATTGGCTGGGAAAAATTACTTGCTCCCGACGGGCTTTTGGTACTGGAGCACAGCGTCCTCAAAGAAGCACCGCAAAATCCCGCTCTTAAAGTCCTTAATCATAAACGCTATGGAGACACCGCTCTCACCTTTTACATTCGCGCCTAAGCCGGACTGGTTCGAGCAGTATAAATATTATCTGCTGGCCGCTCTGTTAGTTGTATTGGCGGTAGGGCTTTACCTCATTCTCACCCCCGCCACCACCTTGCCGGAAAGCAAGGATACCAAGACCGCTGGCGACGCCGATACTGCTCTCGCCTCCGTGAGCGACAGTAACGGACAAATTGTGATCGACATTGCCGGCGGGATCAAACAGCCCGGTGTCTATTGGTTAAATGCCGGCAGTATTACTGAAGACGCGATCAAAGCGGCCGGCGGTTTCAGCAGGACAGCCGACTTAAGCGAGATCGGCCGGACGATAAACCGCGCGCAGGAGCTTGCCAATCACGGCAAAGTTTATATTCCCAAGATCGGCGATAAAAACATTGCCTACGTCAGCCCCACTGCCAACGCGTCCTCCAGTTCATCTACCGGCAGTCCTATCAATATTAATTCTGCTGACAATGCCGAACTCGACTTACTGCCCGGGATCGGCGAAGTTCTTTCTCAACGCATTGTCGATTACCGCTTGCAAAATAATGGCTTCAAGAGTATAGATGAACTGCAAAAAGTGCCCGGCATTGGCGATAAGCTTTTTGAACAAATCAAAGACTTAGTGACAATCTGAAATGGGCGAGTGGTGAAACTGGTATACACGCTAGGTTTAGGTCCTAGTGGAGCAATCCGTGGAGGTTCGAGTCCTCTCTCGCCCACCAATTTAGTTCAACCTTGCCCCGTACCAACATGCCGCTGAAATTGCGGTAGCAATTTCCGGCTTGTTTGGTATCGGGGTCCCGCCCGCGCCACCAATCTCCATAAATATTGACTATACTCTGGCTTCAGGGCTATATTGGCAGTGGCTCCCATTGGAGCCGATGCAAGCCCAGCACGGGCCATGTACCTACATCAAGGACGCGCTCAGCGCGTCTGGAGGGCAGGGGCCCACGACCCCGAAACCCCCTCCGAAAAACCCGACCCCGGCTAATCCCCGGGGTCTCTTTTTGGCCAGGTCCTGCCGGAGGTTGAGAATTGGACGGTTTTTGGTTATAATGTAGCCAAGTTCCTTTTAACAGCGCTCATTAATAATTGGGGTCGAAAATGAAATTATCTTACTTATACTTCTAAGGCAAATTGCAAATGACACCATCAGACAATCTCCTCACTATGTGGGGGCAAGCAGTCCTTACTCCCCTGCAGGACATTTGGACTCGCTTCGTCATCTTTCTGCCCAGCCTCTTAGGCGCTGTCGTCATCCTGCTGGTGGGTTGGATCGTGGCGGCCGGACTTGACCGGATCGTCACCCAAATCCTTAAGCAGTTGAAAGTTGACTCCGCCCTCAACAAAGTCGGTACTCGCACGTTCTTCATCAAAGCGGGTCTCGACTTGGAGATTTCCGAAATTTGCGGAAATCTGGTGAGATGGACCGTTCTGTTGATTGCCTTCTTGGCTACCGCCGATGTTTTGGGTCTGGCCAAAGTGACCGACTTCCTGAACAACGTGTTGGTCTACATACCCAACGTCTTCGTGGCCATTGGTATCTTGCTGCTTGGTATTCTGGCTGCCCACTTCTTCGCCGGCGTTATTCGCGGCACTGTGGGCGCGGTCAAAGTCCAAACCGCAAGGCTGCTTGGTTCAATTACCAAGTGGGTCATCTACTTCTTCACCATTGCTGTTGCTCTGCAGCAGTTGGGCATCGCCGCCGTTTTGATCGACCGCTTCTTAACCGCCCTCTTCTTTATGTTGGCGCTGGCAGGAGGCTTAGCCTTCGGCTTGGGTGGTCAAAAGGCCGCTGGCGACGTACTGGACGACCTCCGCAAGGATCTCGGCCACAAGAGATAAAAATCAGTTTGTGTTGTAACACAAATCTAAAACCCTGCTCACGCGAGCAGGGGTTTTAGATTAACACACAGATTGTCATGCTAGAGCGAAGCGAAGCATCTACAAATTATTCTTTTAGGTCCTTCGTCCTGCTATCCAGCAGGACTCAAGGATGACAAAAAAATGGATTCCGGGTCAAGCCCGGAATGACAAGGAGAATAGGAGCAGGGTTTTAGATTATCTTTGTTACGATGACATTGTGCCTAGTGTCGCGCTGACCGTCTTGGTCAGGCCTTGCCGTAATAGTTTGATGCTGACAGCATTCCCCGGCTTGTATTTTTGCAAAATGGTCGACAAATCATTGTCTACCGTAATGGACTCACCGTTAATGGCCAGCAGTATATCTCCCTCCTGAATGCCGGCAATACTAGCCGGACTGCCGGAGGCAACTGCCGCCTCTCCGGACTGACCGCTCGCAACCAGCGCGCCGGAAGTTGTGCTTAAATTATCGGCGCTGGCCACATCCGGCGTAATGGGAATGTAGCGCACGCCCAAAAATGGCCGGACTATCTGGCCTCCTGCCGCCACTGTTTGAATTTGGGCCCGCACGCTGTTGATGGGAATGGCGAATCCCACCAATTGCCCCTGCAGATCAATGGCGGTATTAATGCCTATCACTTCTCCTGATAAATTCACCAGCGGTCCGCCGGAATTGCCGGGGTTAATGGCGGCGTCAGTTTGGATCAAATTAGTCAGCTTTTCGCTGCTTGCCGTGATAGTGCGGTTAAGGCCGCTGATCACACCCGTGGTCACGGTGTTTTGGTATTGCCCCAATGCATTGCCGATGGCGATGACCCGCTGACCCAGTTCCAGCTTACTGGAGTCTCCCAATGTCGCTAGCGGCAAGTTACTGGCGGCAATCTTCACCAGTGCCAGATCGGCTGACGGGTCACGAGCGGTCACTTGGGCAGAATATACTTTCCCGTCGGTAGTGGTCACCGTATAAGTTGCCGTGGTGCTGTCCACCACATGCTTATTGGTAACGATCAACCCGTCTTTACGAATGATAAATCCGGAACCACCGCCAGTTTGTTTGTAATTGCCAAAAATGGTACGAACGGTGTCGGTACTGGTAATGGCCACCACCGCCGGCAGCACTTTCTGCACCGCACTCTCCGTGCTGGCGGTTTCATTACCGGCCAGATTGCCCGTTGAGGTGGCCGCGTTTTGATTGTCGGGAGTAATCGTATTACTGCCAGTATCTTTAACGATCTTGTAGTCACCCAGCCAAAACCAGCCAGATAAAGTCAAAGCGCCACCCACTGCACCCGCCGCCACCAACATTCCCAACGACTTCCAGTTGATCCTTCTCATAAATCCTCCTAAATAAAAATTTAAACGCCTCATTACTTCCTATCCGTCAATGGGACAATTTTATTGCAAAATCACCAGCCAGTCCACCAGAAACACCGCCGCCAGCACCAGCGTCACTACGCCGATGTACTCTACCATCACCCGCACTGTCAGCGTCCCCTTCAGATAATGCACAATGAAATCCGCCAGCAGATAAAACAGCATTGCCAGCAAGAAAGTCTTCAAAAACACTCCCCGATGCCAAAAACTGGTCAGCCATACCGTTTCCTGCAGCACCAGCATTGTGACAAAGGCATACAGCCACTTCCGGTGGCTTTCCACCTTCTCCCGCCAAAATCTTAAATGGATCGCGAGCAGCGTCTCGCCGGACACCGCGATCAGGAGAACCGTCAGCGGCCAACTATACAGGTCGGCAGCCATCAGCAGCCCGGCGCTCAAGAAAAAGAAAGCCAGCAAGTCAAAGAAATCGAGCAGGGAGAAGAACTTGATCGGCCAGCTGCCTTCCATCAAATATTTTTCATACAACACCAAAATGCCCAAAACCGCCAGCAGGATGATCACGGCGGTGACCTGAAAAGCCAAGCCGGAGAGCAAACTGAAAGCAATGAAGCCGATCCCCGCCGCCACGATCCAAAGGATCTCAAAGAACAGCCAGATCCAGCTCCGCCAGTCCTTGTCCAGCCCGCTGATCCACCACACTCCCAGCCCCAGCACCACTATCGTTAAAGCCACCCACCAAAGCAGCTGGTGCGGCAGATAAAACAGGCATTGCGACAGCCCATACACCAACAGCGTGGTAAGTAATACCTTGCGATTGTTCCACAGCCAAGTACGAGCCGTCTCGAACATAAATTATTGGGTTGGGTAATCCGCCCCCAATACTACTCTGGCATCCACTCCGTCCGGCAAGGTTAATGCATCCGTACTCACCGTACCGCTTGCTTTATCGGCCAGTGTCTGCACCGCGCTACCCGCCACCGTGCTGCTGCCGTATACCGTTGTCTTCGCGATGCCCTTGGTCGCATTGTTACCGACCCGGACAATGGTGTAACCCATGCCTTTCAACGTATCCGCCGCCTTTGCCGCCAAACCGGTAACATTAGTGCCGTTGAAGACCTCTATCTTCAAGGGGGTCGTCTCTTCTTCCGCCTGGCTCGCCGCTGTCGCTGTCGTCTGGGTCAGAGCATTAGCCACAAAGTCCTTCAGCTTGCTGTAATCATCATTAAGAGGCATCAGCACGTACGCGCCTGCCGCATTCTTGCCGCCATAGAGTACCTTGGTCGTAGCGTCATCAAAGACCAAGTTAGCCACTTGCGCGGGATCAAAATCGGCCCAGAGCTGCATCGCACGCATCATTTCATTACGGTTCAGGTTAGTGCTGAAATGGTCTTTGATAATATCGCTGATGGCCAGCATCTTAGCGGGCGCCGTAAGCAGTTCCAAATCCTTAGCTTTCGCCCGTACGGCCAACAGGATGTCCTGCTGCCGCTTTGCGCGGTCAAAATCGGAGGTGCTTTGGCGCGAGCGCGCGTATTTCAGCGCCATGGCGCCGTCCATCGTGTAGCTTCCCGCTTTGATATCAACAGTCTGATAACCGGTACCTTCATCCGCCGGATATTTGGTATCAAGAAGGTCTTTCTTCACTTCCACCTTGATGCCTCCCAGCTCATCCACCAACTGGGTAAATCCGGCAAAGTCGATCCGTATGTAATACGGCACGGTCAGCCCGGTTAGGTCCCCCACCGTCCTGATGGCGGCACCCGCCCCGTCGCTGTTTTTCGACTGGCCGGTCTCGTAAACCGCATTGATCTTCATTATCCCCAGACTATCTGCGGCATCCACTTGCAAATCGCGCGGGATGGAAAATAGATGCAGGAATTTATCGGTGGTATTGTAGCTGGCCAGAATAATGGTATCCGTGAGATCGGGACCGTCATGCTTGGGATCCCCCGGAACGCCCAGGAGCAGAATGTTCACCCGGCCGTTTTCCTCTCCCACCAGCTTGGTAATCTTAATATTCAACAAGGTAGCCAGCCACTCCATTTTGCCGTTGCTAAGCAAATCGAGTCCCGAAACTGCCGCGCGCGCCGCGAACCAGCCGGCCCCCAGAAGCACTACCACGATCAACGTAACCAGCAAAAATCTTGCTGTTCCGCCGCCGCGCCGGATTGGGAGCGGCCGCCGCAACTTGGGCATTGGCTCCTCTACATCCCTGCCTGCCCGGGGCGCCTTCTTGGCTACCCGGACCGTTACTTCACGAGCTGGCTCTTCTTCTTTTCTTCTGACCATATGCAAAAAATTAATCGGGTTTAAACGTCAATACTATATCATAAAAGTCTCCTGACAAAAAATTGCCAAACCAAGACCACCCCCCTTACAATGAAACCGAACTTTATGAAAGCGCCTCGCGTCCTCAACTCTCCCCGTCGTTTCATCATCCTTGCCGTAAGCGGGGCGGCCTTGCTGATACTGGGCGGTTCATTAATAGCGCTGGACCAGATCGGCATCGGGCCGCGGGTGTTAGCCCAATACATCAATGAGGGCGTTAGCCGCCTGGCCGGGGCCGACCTCATCGTCAAAGCAGACCAAACTCTCCTGCCCGCCGACGGTCAAACCCATACTGTTATTCAAGCTTCCTCCACCAATTTAAACCTGCCTATCACTGCCCAATTGCTCTCCGGCAACGGCACTATTGCTACTACTGCCAGCAGCCCCGGAGCTGCCACCTTTACTTATGCCGCCGGCACCATCACCGGTGAGGTGATCGTGTTGATTAAATCCGGCAGTCTCACTCAAGAAGTTAAATTTACTTTGGCTGAGGCGGTCACCCCCGCTACTCCCGTCATCACCGCTCCGCCCGATGGCAGCACTACCAGCGATCCCAAGCCGGAGATCGCCGGGACTGGTCCCGCTTCGATCAAAATCTTAATTACCGACAACGGCGCATCCAACACCGCCGCCCAGACCGACGACAAAGGCAACTTCCGTGTTCAATTAGAGCACCCTCTTTATAGCGGCAAGCATACCCTCGCCGCCATCGCGCAAAACTATCTGGGAGTGGTAAGCGCCGCGAGCAATTTAGTTACCATCACTGTCAAAGCCGAGCCGATCCAATTGGACCTCGCCCACCTTCGCACTTCGCCGAGCAAGATAGCAGCCGGGGCAAGCTTCGGGCTTTTCGTGCCTGCCTCGCTCAATGCCGCACGCGTAACGGTCGAGCTGCAAGGCAAAATTTTCGAATTACAGGATTTGCATCACACTAGTATTTTTTCCGGCACTTTGCCCGCTCCGGATCAGCCCGGAAGCTTTACGCTTAACTTGACCACCTATGATGCGGCAGGCAACGCCACCCGTTTCGATCGGGCAGCAAATCTTACTATTATCTCTAGTTAAAAGGCCCTTCCTAGCATTGACAAAAAGGACAATTCCTGCTTAAACTTAGCTGGTAGCGGGGCTATGCGGAAGGTAGCTCTTTTTGGTTAAAATAGCGATTGATGAGATTTGTGTCGGCTAAATGATTTTGGCCGACCCATATCACTAAGCGATACGCCCATTAGTAAGAGAGATATGTCCCGCCTCGCAAAACTCTCGGAAAGATTACGAAGCAGGCGGGCGAAACTAGCCGCTCCGAAGCCAACCGGCCCCTCGCCGGAAGCTTTGGTAACTCCATCCAAGCGCTCATTGCGCGACCTTGGCTTTGGCACTCTGAAGCGTTTTCCGCGCCCTGTTTTGCCGTTCAAAAGGGCACGGCTATCCTTGCAAAGTTTCAGTAGTCACTGGGCGATCATTGCGCTGGCGATTGGCGTAGTGCTGGTAGGTGCTATGCCTCACAATGCCGGTGCTCTCGCCATCGGCACCCAGCGCGCGCACACCGTTGCCCAACTCGCCTCGGCCGAATACTTCAACGAGGACGTGGTCTATGACGAGGTGATCACTACTGTTGGAGACAATAATGACTTCATTTTCAAAACCGGTGCCACTGAAACCATCATTACTCGCAACACTCGCACTGAAACTATCTTTTATGATGTAAAACCGGGTGAATCAGTGGCCTCAGTTGCCCGCGATTTCGGCTTGAGCCCCGACACCGTACGCTATGTTAACAAACTTTCCGGCAATGGGCTTACCGCCGGCCAAAAACTGAAAATCCCGCCGGTTGATGGTGTTTATGTCACCGTTCAGAAAAACGACACTCTAAGCGCCATCTCAAAAAAATATAAGATCGCCCTTGCCGACGTCCGCAAATATAACAATTTGCCCGAAGGCGAACCGATCTTTTCCGGACAAGAGATCCTGGTTCCCGGTGTAGTTGCGCCTAAACCAGCCGGAGTAGGCAAAGGCAAGATCGATGCCGAGACCGGCGCGCTGGCCGGCCGGCTCCCCGGCGGCGGCCAGTTTATTTGGCCGCTGGAATCGCCCACTCATTTTATTTCGCAAGGCTATAAAAGCTATCATCGCGCCCTTGACCTTAACCGGTTGAACGGCTGGGGTATTTATGCCGCCGCTGCCGGCGTAGTGAAAACCTCTTCCACCCGTTACGGCTATGGCAATTCCATAGACATCAACCATGGCGGCGGTTTCGTCACCCGCTATGGCCACTTGAGCCAGTTCAAAGTGAAAACCGGCGACTATGTCCAGCAGGGGCAACTCATCGGCATTATGGGCTCCACCGGCCACTCCAGCGGTCCCCATCTTCACTTCGAGGTCCGCATCAATGATGTCCCCGTCAACCCACTAAATTATCTTCCAAGATAATTTAGTGTCCCAATTTGTCGGAGCTACCACCACCGTCATTCTCCGACTTGATCGAAGAATCCAGACAGAAACAAAAAACATTTTTCTGTTCTTTTCTGGATCCTCGGGTCAAGCCCAAGGATGACAAAAAGGCAGAGCCCATTTGATTGTGCGACATCAATGTCGCACAATATATAAGTGAGTGAATTAAAAAACTACATTCAGGATTTCCTCGACTATCTTGAAGTAGAGAAAAACCGCAGTCCCAAAACGCTGGAGAATTACGATCACTATCTCCGGCGGTTTATCGAATTCGCCAATTCTGCTGGACAGCAGAACCTCTCGCCTGCCGGTATAACTCTGCCGTTGGTCCACAAATATCGTTTGTATTTAAACCGCATTACCGATGGGAGCGGTAAGCCGCTTAAACTTTCCACCCAGAATTACCACATCATAGCACTTAGGGCTTTTCTTAAATTTCTCGCCAAGCAAGATATCAAAACCCTATCGGCAGAAAAAATCGAGCTTAGCAAAATGCCCTCGCGCACAGTTGATTTTCTGGAGATGGACGAAATCGAACAACTACTCGATGCCGTCCCTCAAACCGACAAACTGCAGGACCTGCGCGATTTGGCGATTCTGGAAACTCTCTTTTCCACCGGCCTGCGCGTTTCCGAACTTTGCAATTTAACCCGCGACAAAATTAATTTAGACCGCGGCGAATTTATGGTGCGCGGAAAAGGTAACAAGCCGAGAATAGTTTTTCTTTCCCCCGACGCCAAAGCCGCCATTGCTCTCTATTTAAAAAGGCGCCGAGACAATAATGAATTCGTTTTTATTTCTCACGGCGTTAATTCCAACGCTGAAAGCCTAACTCCCCGCAGTATTCAGCGCATCATCCAAAAATGTGCTATCAAAGCTGGCATTGTGAAAAAGGTTACCCCTCATACTTTACGCCATAGTTATGCTACCGATTTATTAATCAACGGCGCTGACATCCGTTCTGTCCAAGCTCTGCTTGGCCATTCTTCCATCACCACCACTCAGGTCTACACCCACATCACCAACCGTCAGCTCCGCGACATCCATCAAGCTTTCCACGCCCGCCGCAAAAAGTAAAAAGGGCATGTATATTACAACATGCCCCAACCCCCCTACGCCGCAAGGCACATCAGGAAGGTGCTGTTCTCGTGCTTGCACCAACATTGATAGTACAACCTCTCGAAGAACTGGTTGAGCTGCTTGTACTCTCTCTTGGCTCTGGCATCGGCGCGGCCGGCGATTGCCTTATCCAGCCGGTTGCGCAGCTGGCGGATAGACAGCTTAAGACCACTTTCCTTAATCGCATTGCAGACCACTTCGTGGAGCGCATAGGCATCACGCATCTCACTCATGCGCATTCTCATCCCCGGCTTGATGCGCTCTGCCTTTCCTGCCAGAACCAGTATCTCTCTAGCTCGATCCAGCACCTGCACCTGTTTCTTCCTCCATGCGGACTCCTCAATGCCCTCGATCAGGGAGTACAGCACATCCTGCACAAAGGCACAGGTAGACCACTGCATAAACCAGAACAGCTTACGACCCATCTCTAGCATTTGCTCCTCCTTGTAGTAAGGTTCAATAACCCTATCCGAAACTGCCTCCCTATCCCGACACTGCCACCAAACCCGAAACGCCTTCTTCTCTGCGCTGTGCCCGCGTCCATTCGCGATTGCATCGGCATCTTGAGGCTGCGAAGAACTGGTCAAGCCGCCCGTAGTCTTCCTTCACATCCTTATGCTCGGTAATCGCCTTCTCTAGCGTAGCGAGCAGCCACTCGAACTCATCCTCGATAGCGGAGCGTGGGCCGATGTCCAGCATTGCGCCATTCACCAGACCGAAGAGAGATAGGCCCTCGGACGTCTCGACTAGCGAGGAGAACTCAGCGCTCTTGTTGAGATACGCATGGCATTTCTTGGCCTTGACGACCAGTTCTTTCACACCCTCCAGCTGCTCTTTTTCGAGAGGCGAAAGAGGACCTTCTTCCGAGGTCAAACGGCCGAGGATCAGACGCGCGTGGGCAAAGAGCGCGGCCCGAGCAAGCCATTCCATCGCCTCCGCGCTTGGTAATACCGACATTGGTATCTCCTTGTAGTAAGGTTCAATAACTTCACCCTAGGGCTACTTCTCCTTCCCGTCAAGCGGGCCCAAGAAGAGCTAACCCAGTTGCCCCAATACCTCCAGCGACTTTATCTTCCGGTCAGTAGTGTACTCCACAAATTCTGACATCAACCGAGACACTTCCTCAGCTGTTTCATTGTCCACCTTCACTTTTCTAATAGCCTCCAATGGGTACCTTTGTAGTAAGCGCAACAATTTAATTCCGTCTTTAGAAATCTCTGGCGCGAAGTCGTCCTGATTTTTCCCATCACAAAACACCCCTCCCAAGCGATGACTGAAATATAGTTTCTCTGCGCCGTTCAATTCCTCTCCCGACACCACGCACCGGTATAATTCCGGCGCAAACCCCAATATCGTCAGCAATCTTATTTCAAAATAGGTCTTGGCGATTTCCAGCGGCACGGCTTTGTCCGCGATCGCTGATAAAGTTTCTTCAAATAACGGAAATACTCCCGCCACTTCATGAGTTTCTTCCAATAATTTATCCACTAACTCACAGACATAATACATCAGCCCCGTCTGCCGTAAGTCCGGCGTAGCTTTTGCGAAGCCGGATTGCACCTTGTTTGCTGACACTACAATATCCAAATTCCGCCCCTCTGCCAGCTGGAACTCATTGTAGGCGAACATATCCAGCCAGCCAGCCAATTTCGCCCGTGGCCGCCGTACTCCTTTGGCGATCGCTCGGATCTTCCCCCTATCAGCAGTCATAATCGTCAAAATCCGGTCTGCCTCACCGAAATTCACCTTACGAATAACTATCCCCCTCGTCTTGATGATTGCCATCATTCCCATTCTAGCAGGCCTTTGTTAGGATGGACTGTGGAACAGGAACCCAAAATCTACACCAGAACAGGGGATTCCGGCACTACGGGCCTGTATAAGGGCCCGCGGGTCAGCAAGTCCTCCCTTCGTGTTGCCACCTACGGGATGGTGGACGAACTGAATGCCGCCGTTTCCGTCGCCAAAGTTTTCAGCAACCATTCAGACATCAAAAACCTTTTGGAGCGCATCCAGCACAAACTAATGAACATTGCGTCAATGTTGGCGGCAGAGGCGGGTACTGCCCCCGATGCCGTTCCGATGGTTTCCGAACTGGATGTCACCGGTCTGGAGCGCTGCATTGATTATTTCGCCTACAAACTTCCGCCCATCAGCCGCTTTATTATCCCCGGCCAAAACCAAGCCGGCGCAATGTTAGACATTGCCCGTACTGTTTGCCGAAGAACCGAAAGGCAAGTGGTGCTGTTATCCGAAACTGAATCCGTCCCGCCCGTTATCCAAAAATTCCTCAACCGCCTATCCGATTTGCTTTTCATTCTCGAACGCTACGAGCACCAGCAAAGCGGTTTCGAGGATATGTTCTGGGAAAAATAATTTTGGTGGACCCGGGCGGACTCGAACCGCCTACCTCCGCATTGCAAATGCGACGTTCTACCAGATGAACTACGGGCCCTAGACCCCAAACCAGCCGAGATTAATCACGCCAAAACCAATTAGAAAACCCAAGACCATCAAGACTATACCAAAGATAAAGTAGGCGGTATAGGTACCGCCGGAGCCAAGATATCTTTCTGCCCAAGCAATTTTAAAACCAATCAGCTCGGCAAGCTTTTTATAATAGATCGTCCAAGGCAGGCCTATACCGACCAGAATGAAAAACAGCAACCATCTCATACTTGGATTATACCCTGAAAGATCGGATTGATTGGAAGCGGCTTTTTTGCTACTCTAGGCGTGTTCTACGAGGGTGAGTAGTTCAGTGGTAGAACGCTGTCCTGATAAGACAGAAGTCGGAGGTTCAATCCCTCCCTCACCCACCAATAAAAACTCCGCCAATCGGCGGCGTTTTTATTTCCCTTACAACCACAGAGTACTTAGAGAGCCCTTGTCCTGTTTATGCAACAGGGCACGACCAATGTTCTAATGAAGAACTGGACAAGAGCTTTCGCTTTGTCAGTGATCTCCCTAGAAAGGAGGTATTCCATCCCCACCTTCCGGTAGGGATACCTTGTTACGCGACTGTTCTCTCTCGTTACCGAGAGTGTCGGACTATGTCTTCATCCATCTTTCAATGGAGCTAACGTATAGTCTCTACGGGGTTAGGGCAGCTTATATGCCATACATCCCACGATATATGGTGTAACAAGCCTTTTGAATTCGGGATAGCTGCGTTTCACAACATACAGCCGGTTGCCTTTTGCGTCGCTGTTGATTGTGGTTACAATACCCATTTTCAACAGCTGACTTCTTAAACTTTGCAAGCTTGCATCCGAAAAACTATGCACCGAGATATCAACCGTATCACGATGTCTAGTACCGTCATCCATAAACCAAATTGCGATCATTAATGGAGTTAGCACTAAGTCCTGCGGTATTTGTTTATGCGGACGATACCACTGTTTTCTCATTTGCATTAAATCCGGATGTCCGATTGAACCAAATCGTAGTGATGAGTGTGCCGGCACATATTGTGATTCGTTGAGACAAATTCTTCGTAACAGCGAAAATTTCCACTCAACATAATCCTCATGTGCTGATTTGTGCTCCACTCGTAAACGATAGTTCTTGCCTGCGGGAGACAATGTTCCATCTCCCAATAGACATCCCTCAACCACCTCGACTTCTCGAGATGTCAAACGAGTTTTTCGAATGAGATTTCCTTGCTTCGTTGGAGGCATTCCCCGACTTCTAGCCTAACTTCCCTCGGCGTTGTCCAATTTTCATTGGAGTTCACCGATATAGTTAGATTTTACCGTGAAATTACTCTCACGGGAAGCCGTTAAACTTCACCCAAATCATGAGCTCCACCTTAGGCCCCATTACTGGAGATTTCGGATGTTTCTCACTTTCTTGGTGTGACGGGCGGTGTGTACAAGACCCGAGAACGTATTCACCGCAGCATGGCTGATCTGCGGTTACTAGCGATTCCGGCTTCATGGGGTCGAGTTGCAGACCCCAATCCGAACTGGGGGTAGTTTTGTTGGGTTTGGCTCCACCTTACGGCTTAGCGTCCCATTATGACCTACCCATTGTAGCACGTGTGTCGCCCACGATATAAAGGCCACGCTGATTTGACGTCATCCCCACCTTCCTCCGTGTTAACCACGGCAGTCTCGCCAGACATATCTAACTGGCAACAGGGGTTGCGCTCGTTATCCGACTTAACGGTACATTTCACAACACGAGCTGACGACAACCGTGCAGCACCTGTCTCTGCTGTCCGAAGAGGGGCTCCATTTCTGGTGCCTTTCAGCAGGATGTCAAATCGTGGTAAGGTTCCCGGCTTATCATCCAATTAAACCACATGCTCCACCGCTTGTGCGGGTCCCCGTCAATTCCTTTGAGTTTTAGTCTTGCGACCGTACTCCCCAGGCGGGATGCTTAACGCGTTAGCTTCGTCACTAGGGGGGTCGAAGCCACTAATGACCAGCATCCATCGTTTAGGGCGTGGACTACCGGGGTATCTAATCCCGTTCGCTCCCCACGCTTTCGTCCATGAGTGTCAGGGCCGGCCCAGTTATCTGCCTTCGCCTTTGGCGTTCCTTACCGTATCAACGGATATTACCCCTACTCGGTAAGTTCCGATAACCTCTACCGGCCTCTAGATCAACAGTATCCGACACCTTCCCCTGGTTAAGCCAGGGTCTTTAACATCAGACTTGTTGGTCCACCTGCGGACCCTTTACGCCCAGTGAATCCGAATAACGCTCGGCGCCTACGTATTACCGCTGCTGCTGGCACGTAGTTAGCAGCGCCTTATTCGCGAGGTACCGTCATAATCGTCCCTCGCAAAAGAAGTTTACAATCCGAGGACCTTCTTCCTTCACGCGGCATTGCTCCATCAGGCTTTCGCCCATTGTGGAAAATCCCTCACTGCTGCCTCCCGTAGGAGTCTGGGCCGTGTCTCAGTCCCAGTCTGGGGGGTCACCCTCTCAAGCCCCCTACCGATCAGAGCCTTGGTAGGCTTTTACCCCACCAACAAGCTAATCGGACGCAGGCCTCTCTTCGAGCGATAAATCTTTTCCCTTGCGGGTGTATCCAGAATTATCCTGCCTTTCGGCAGGTTATGCTGAACTCGAAGGTAAGTTCCCACGCGTTACTCAGCCGTCCGCCATGTTTACATTGCTGCAACATTCGACTTGCATGTGTTAGGCATGCCGCCAGCGTTAATCCTGAGCTAGGATCAAACTCTCAAAAAGTATATTTTTATTCCACTGCTGGAATATCTGAATTTGGAATTCACGAAGCTCTCTTAAGTACTCTCTGGTTGTAAAAGTGCTCTAGATTTACGAGTTGCGCATATTCGCAGGTCAAACAAAAGAGAGATTCCGGCAACCGGAATCCGCTTAAGCTCTTGGCTTCGACCTAGCTCTTAAAATTAATGCAACTCTACTCGGGCATTCTACATTGCCATTTTCCCCCTGTCAACCCCGAAAATTAAAAGGCGGTGTTAGGTCGAAGCTCGAAGCTTCTCCCACACCGCCTTCATAGGGTTCATTCATGCGCCAACTCCCTGCTTGGGTCTGGAGTCTGCCTCCCGTTGCCAAGCTCCGCCATGCCCTCTTGATTGGGGCCAGCCACAATGGTGGCAAAACCGCACCACCCGCGTGGCACTTGTGGCCAATGGCTTTCCGCAGTGCTCACAGAACGCAGCGGGGTCTTCCTCAAGGATATCCATATCGGCGTGGCACTCTCGACATACCAGCCGATTGCCCCTAAGGTGCCATAGCTTGCCGCCGTCGAAAGGGCATATCTGCACCCCGGTAGCAAGCATCCCGTGAGGAGCAACGGGGAAAGACCGGATGCGGCCAACTGTGACGCCCCGCGGCGCGAACACCAACTGCTCTTCGTCTCTGTGCTGGCTACCGCGGGTGAGCCAAGCCAGCAATACGTATATGGCTGCTCCCCCGAACATCAGCCCCAGTACGATAGCCAGAGCTGTTCCAAGGGAAATAGTCCGGTACGTTGTGAAGGTGGTGATGCCGTCCACTTCTGTATGGCTAGACGTCACCAGCATCAGTGCCACAAGGAGCAGGGGCACCAGCCACGGACTGATTTTGCTTGATGGTTTCATACGCCTATTCCTCCGATCGCGCCATCCTCCACTCGCCGGTTCTGCCACGCACCGCAGTGATGGCAGTAAGTCGCCCCTTTGATGAGAATGTTCTCGCAGCACTGGCAACGGGGATTCTCCGGCTTCTCCCGAAAGGCCGACAGTACTACCCCGCAACCTTTTTGCAGACACCGGACTTCCTGTCTCGTATGACGGACTCTGTGACTTCCACAGAATGGGCATATCACAGCCCTGGTTACCCGTTTCCCCCGCGGATCATCTTCTGCAGGTGCAACAGCCACAGCTTGCGAGGGTCCGGTAAACAACTGGAGCTGGCGGTTCAGTATTGCCGCCACTTGCGCCGTCGGTGCCGGACGCGCAGGTTGATCAGCAGTTGCCACTGCTGATTTTGTCCTCTGTACAGCATCCCGCGCCAACTTCTCTTGGACACCGGGCGGTACCCACTCGCTCTCACCATTTCCCTCTGACACAGCAGGAACATCACCGCCCGACCCGATCTGGGTTCGTTGCGGCAGGAAACCTGTCAGCTGCAAGTCGTCTCGCAATGGCGACATCTGGACAGCGTCTCTGTCAATTTCCAGTAGCCCCTGATAGTACAGGAGTACCAACACGAACTTAGCCGCCAGCCCCGCTCCGAGCAGCCACAATGCCGCCCTGAACAGAAGCCACGGCAGTGCCAGATGACTACCCTCTTGATGGCTCCCCGCCGCAAGCGTCAAGGACGCGAGCAAAGAATAAGCCATCAAGGGCCCGATTGCGTAGAAGCCGTCATTGCTTCTACGGGTAACTAGACCAACTGCCACTAATCCTAGCAGCAAAGCTAGCAGCCCCATCAGAAGCGAGGAGCCCACTACCATAGTGAGGTTAACCCCCATGCTGTTGTCGGTTATACCGACCCCAAACACCCAGAGGTAGTTGTGCAGTAGCATCTTTGCGCTGGAAGTCTTGGCTGTTACATCAGCCAAATCCACTCCCAGCATTCCCATCCGTGCTGCTGGCGGAATGATGAAAGTCACCACCGTCATCAGCATCACCGGGATGAGCGCCAGCAGCCAGAGCATCGGTTGAGCGAACATCTGCGACACGAATCCGCGGGATTCCGCGAATTGCATTTCGTCCATTTTGGTTTCACCTCCAAGACAAAGATTCACACTATCGGCGGCACATTGGCGTGCCGCGTAAGACAGGAGTTGGCAAGTTGTCAACGTTCGAGGCCTTATCAAAAGACCAGCAATTATAGTATGCCTTAGGGATCAGCGCAATAGTTAAATCAAGTCAGGCCACGATCTTGGAAATCACCGTCTTGTCCACTGCCGCGGGAGTGAATTCGGTTCTGCGCTCCTTATCAGTCACATGGAAGCCTAAGTACCTGCCGAGCATCAATCTTGTCTCGGCATCGATCGCCGGAATCGAACCGAAGAAGATACCGGAAATCGGCACCAGCACCCACTGCAGAACCATTTCCACCAGCTTGCCTCGTCCGTACTTAGCCGGACGAGCCGGCAGCAGTTTAAAGGAAACTAACGTGGAAACCACAATGCCGATCCAAGTAAGACTCAACAGGTCTCGCGCCAGCACCGGCAAGTGATAGGCCAAAATACTGCTGCGAAAATCAATGTTTATCAAAATCGGCAGCCACCCGCCCAGCGCGATGAGCAGTGACGATGTCGCCCACGAAACATGTCCCTCAAAAACGCGGAAGGGATGAATAATGCGCTGATACCAATTTAATTGATGGCGTGTGCTGAAAAACTTTTCCATCACATAAGGAAAATGTTCAATGCCCCACGCCCAGCGCCGCTTCTGGACATATTGGGCCTTCAAAGTCTCCCAATAAGTTTTGCCCAAGACCGCGTCCATCGATACCGGCGTAAAAATGGGAATGACTTGATGGTTGCCGTTGTATTGGTAGTACGCGCGGTAAAATTGTTTGGAATCTTCCGAGACCACCGTGCGGTCCCAGAAATCAATATCCACCAAGGTTTTCAAACTCATTGCCTGCGATGAAAAATTCACCAGCCTATAAGGCCTGGTGGATTCGATCATCTGCCAATAGGAGGAGCTGAACGCCACCAACCGATTCAGTGCCGGCACATCCCAGATGTTGTTGCTGAACAACGGGATCGGCTGGTAACTTCTGAAAGTCCGCTCGGGATTCAGGATGTAATTATAGGTAACATTGGCAAAATACTGGCGGCTGGGAAGGGTGTCCGCGTCGAAACAGGACACCATAACGTCGTCGTAAGCGATGCCCTGCGCATCGACATATGTCTGCAGCTCCTTGCCCGCGTGATAAACATTCGCCCCCTTGGCTTTCAATTCACCCACGATGCCGGCCGGATGCACCGACACTATGATGTCTTTGAATACGCCGGCGAACTTTTCCTGAATTTTACGTCCGACCGCCAAGGCCTTTTCCCCTGCCCGCTCCTCGATAGCCAACACGATCAGGAGTTTGTCCTTCGGATAATTGCTCTCAAAACAAGAGCGCACCGATGCCTCCACCACTTCGTAGCTTTCCTTGTAAATAGCGTAGATCACCGCGTGGGTGATTTCCCTCCAATGTTTTTGCCGCTCCGGCAATATTCTGATCGCCTCGATCTGCTCCCACTCCTCCCGCAGTCTGCGGGCTTCAAAACCCCGCGCCCGGTGAAAACGGCGGAGCAGCTCATCGGACAACTCCGTCAAGTCTTCGGTCTGATGCAATCTCTCCAGCCAGTCGATCTTAATTGCCCGATTCATATGCAGATAACCAAAAACCAAATGGCCGCCCATGGTCACCGCCTTCATCAGCCAGTAGGCATCAAAAACAATAATGAAATAGGCCACGCCAGCCGGCCAGATCCAGGAAAAGATAAACGGCATTAATAAAATACTCCACGTGGTAACACCGGGAAGCATTTCCCAAAATCGGCGTGCGGTCTTAGTCATTACAATCCAGCCACGAATGACACCAAATATAATGCCACCGCCAACAACAATACCTGCAGAAAGATGCTGGCCCCAATAAGCAGCCAGCTAGCAAAAATATCTTTTTTATAGATCCGGAATGCCAGCACCGTGTTCAGCACCAAAAGAGCGGTATTCATCAACGGCCATAGATAATCCCGCAAAAAGTTCAGCGGCCCCAAACTGAAGGGAACGGGAATGGTCAGGGCGATCGGATAAGGAGTAATGAATAATTGCCAGATCACCCAAAAAATCACATGCAGAATGGCCGCGATCCAGACAAATACGAACAGGCTGCCTTCCCGCCGCTTAAACCGGCTCCACTGCAGCCATGGCACCGTATCCCCTCTAAGATTTAGAAATTGGATTTTCATAGTAAATAGAGTATCTAGTACGCAGTATCTAGTATCTAAACGGAACGCAACACTTCCCCTAGATGCTAGTCGCTAGATACTAATCTTTTTGTCCCCAGCCGGATACCAGCATAAGCAACAGGGGCAAAACCAGCAACCACGCCTGATAGTCCACCAGCTGCTTGGCGATCTTGGAACTGGCGTAGATGACATCCAGTTGCTCCTTGGGCACAAAACCAAGGATCGCTGAGGCGATCACCGCTGCGGTCAGCAGTCCGTAAACCATCAACACGCCATAGGACAGAAAGCCAGCGCCGATCGATTCGGGATGGATCAGCACCCCGCCGCGTAGTGCAATTATCAGCATCACTCCCGCGAACAAGGCGATCTGCATCGTCAAGACCGATACATTGCCGTGAAGGAACTGCTCATTGAGCACTCCGCCGCCTTGATTGGTAACCAGATGATAAAGAGCTCCGCCCCAACGGTCTGCCACGATCATCGCCGCATAGGCCGCAAGCAGGGTCATCACCACCCGCTCCCGCAACATCAAAGAATAGACGATGGAAACGCCCCCAAATACCAACAAGACCATATCCCAACTAGGCACCATAAGCTAAACGTTCAAGGCAAATTACTGCTCCCAATATGTCAAAAAAAGCCCAAAAAGTAAAGTGCTGGCTTAGTATTTAAGATTGGTTTAAACTACAGGCGACCTTAATTTAATCTCATTTAAGGAGCACCCCTATGAGTTCTGTACAGTGGGCAACCCCGGAACTACAACGATGGGCTGACAAGATGAAACACCTCTGTCTCGATGCCCTCACCACGCGTCTCACCCAAGCCGGCTTCACCCCCGATGAGCGTCTGTACTCTCTGGCCGCCATCATCCGTGATTTCCCCGGCTCCAGCGAGGGGCTGGGAGAGCAAGTCAGCCTCCAGCACACCGCCTGTTTCGCGCTCGCCTCAGCCCTAGTCCACGAAGATTGGGTCGAGTGGCATCGCATGCTCCAGATCGCCTGCGGCTTTGATCCTGAGGAGACGATGTCCATTCGGCTTCAGGAGGAATTCCCCGAGGCCACGCAGGCGCTCCAAAACGAGCTTAGGGCCTTCCATCAGCGATGGCACTAGAACCCAACTCCGCTTGCCCTGAACCCCACCAAGGATTTCGGTTTGCCCCCGAGATCCTTTTTTTATTCTTCTTTACTCAATTCTTGCAGCAGCCGGCGCTGTTTGATCGTGAGCCTCGTCGGTATATCAATATCTATCTGCAAAAATAAACTCCCTCGCGCGTCTCCTTCTTTTGGCACACCGTAATTTCTCACCTTCAATACCTCGCCCGACCGCGTGGCCGGCGGGATTTTGATATTCAACATTCCGTGCAAAGTTTGCACTTTCACATTCCCACCTAGCACTGCCGCGGTATAGGGAATCATGATCGTTTTATACAAATCCATTCCGATCCGCCGGTATTCGCGACTTGGCCGCACTCTGACCGTGACATACAAATCCCCCGTCCTACCGCCTCGCTGCCCCGCGTTGCCCACATCCCTTACTTTAATGACCTGCCCGTCATCAATGCCCGCGGGAATCCCTATCTTAACCGTATCCTGATGTTTTATCCGGCCAGTTCCGCGGCAATCACGGCATACTGTTTCCGGCATTTCCCCTATGCCCTTGCATTCCGGACAGATCCGGCTCTGCCGGATCGCGCCAAAAACCGTTTGCCGCGCCGTCTCGATCCGTCCCGTTCCGCCACATTTGGCACAAGCTTTTTGTTTTTTAGTGGCGGAACCGGTGCCTCCACACGCCTTACAAGCCGCCTCGCGGCCCACCAAAATTTTCTTCTCGCCGCCAAAAATTGCTTCTTCAAAGTTCAGCTCCATGGTGAGTTCCAAATCTTCGCCCCGCAAAATGTCCTCACGGCTTCGCCTTCTGCCGCTTCGCGGACTGCCGCCGCCGAAAAATGTTTCAAAAACATCGCCAAAATCTCCGAACGCGTCCGCGCCGGCAAAATTACTGAAATCAAAACCGGCAAAGCCCGGCCCGCTCTGTTGTCCGGCAGAACCAAACACTTGGCCATATTGGTCATACTGCCGGCGCTTGGTTTCATCCGACAGCACCTGATAGGCCTCATTCGCATCCTTGAATTTCTGCTCGGCCTCCTTATCGCCGCCTTTGTCCGGATGGTATTTCAAAGCAAGCTTCCGATAAGCCTTTTTGATCTCTTCCAGCGTCGCCCCTTTGTTGACGCCCAAAATGTCATAATAATTTTTACTCATTGCTTGGTTTTGTCATACTGAACTCGTTTCAGCATCCAGGAATAGATCCCGAAACAAGTTCGGGATGACCACACTTTCCCATCTCCTATTTCCTAGTCCCTCGCCCCTAGCTCGATGGCACCTGCACTTTGCCGTCGTAGGAATCGATCGACAGTTGCAGCATATCCGCCGAACCATCCGTTGCCCGGTAGGTAACGAACCAGTTCAGATATTGG
>Ga0315284_10002132_pt1 | contig 28385 bp, 44 predicted proteins | sample YL17G09_16_MG_FD_203696 | JGI IMG/M metagenome (GOLD analysis project Ga0315284, IMG submission 203696) | Sediment microbial communities from Yellowstone Lake, YNP, Wyoming, USA - YL17G09_16 | ecosystem: Environmental > Aquatic > Freshwater > Lake > Sediment | place: USA: Wyoming | collected...
TCCATGATTGTTCCCATCCATTTTGTTTTAGATGTTCCCGTTTCTGAAGAGTTGTATAGGTCTTGTATTTTTCTGGAGCTTTTTGAACAAGTTGTTTCTGAATAAAATCCCAGTCTCCTTTGGCTTTGGCTGCTCCACAATAATCAAAGATGTTTGTATTATCCCGAAGATATTGTTCTGGAAGAATACCGTGCACAAAGAATGCATAAATTGCTTTAGGAATGATTAGGAAACTCTTGTTCTTATGGAGATGACTTGGCTTGTTATTCTGTAAATCTTCCCATTCAAAGGTACCTTTACACTTTACTTTACCGTTGGTATAGATGCCAATATAATTATTGACATCTCTGATTACCATTTTCTCATAATCAGCAAATTCTAGAATCAATTGAGTTTTCTTTTCCCAAGCTTTACAAATTTCCATATAACGAGGTACATCTGTTTCTTTAAGTTTTAGAGTAGCACCATCTGTATTGGTTTGTAGTAAAACAGCATCTGGAAATTCAAGCATTAACTCTTCAATAAGCATTGTAAGTAGAAGCTGACCATTAATAGTAGTCTGCATGGTATACTGAGGGTCAAATAACCAGGAATGTTGGCTATTACTATTACCATAGGAGGCATTGGCAGCTTCTTTGAATCCTTCAATAATTGCTTTGTCACCTGCAGGGCCTTTGGCTTTTTCTCCTAATCGTATATCTACGATATCCTCTTTATATACATTGTAGAAATCCACTCCCAAATGGGCTGGATACATCTTATTAACAATAGCAATACTAGGATATAGGGAAGCTACATCAAGATCTTTTATAACATAACCTTTTTCAGCCACATATACTCCAGATTTTATACATTGATGAATACCACCAGTCCCATAAATGAAATTATAGGGTCCATATTTTATGGTATGAGCAAAGTCACCTTTGGTATTCTTAATGATTGTATTCTTTACTTTTTCATGAAATGCTTGAAATATTGGTGTTTTAAAGGAAATATAAGGGAATAAGATATCTTTTACAATAATCTGATCTCTATGAGTTCCTGTCTTCTTTACTTCGCGTGGGTCTCTGCCGGTTCTATCACAATACAATTTAAGTAGTAATTCACTACCAATCTTGGTATTTGAATAGTTGTAGCAGTTTATATCATATTTGTTACTTATCGTTTTTCTGAGGTTGATTTGTGTCTTGCATAAATGCATGATCTTTTTAGTGGATTTAACGTCATTTCTACAGTAGTCCACTATAATGTCTATTTCTTCTTGAGTTTTGATCTCTGCGGTGTGGTGAATAGGCATTTCTTGAAGATTATGCCAGTCCATTGAATACTGAATCCATTTTAATCCAGACATTTTTGCCGGATTGTCCCAATGGTTTAACTTAAATACATCAATTTGAGGTATTTCTATTTTCCATTCAGGATATTCTTGGAATTCTCTTCTGTTTTGTCTGCCTATAATGTCCTGAGCTTTGTTATAAATAGCTGAGGTGAACATATCCGGTGACATCGGTGCCAGTGATATGGCATTTTTAAGAATATACTGTGATATTTGAGCATCAAACCCTACTCCATTAAAGGACACATGATATTCTCTGTGATACCGATTCTCTTGTAGGAAAGTTATTAGTGCTTTTATATCATTTCTGAGAGGGTGAATGACAAAATCATATGTTTTATCAGTTTTCCAATCTTCTACACACAAGACTGTGCAATTTTTTAGGGTTTCATAATCCATGACCCAATTGGTCTTTTCTCTCTCCATTATCAATATTTTAAGTAGCTGATTACTCTTGGTGAACATAGAACAAAAAGGAGAGCTAATGCTCTCCAGTTTGTTGCCATGGTTTTATTGGTGCTTTAATTACTGACCAGGTAAAATAATCTTTGGTGTTTCTGGTACAATAATATCAGATGTAAAAAACTTTTCATAATCAAAATCTTTGACATTTTTAGCAATTAAAGCTATGAATTTTTTAACTTCTTCTTTCTCTGTAATGTAATACTCAGTAGGCCCTTGTAGGACTACTTGCTTTTCTCTGTAGTTTACTTGTTCTGGTTTTCCGTCTGCACCTCTTCTTAAACGAGGTTTTTTCAATTCATCCACATCACCATTAGCATTACGCACTTGTACCATGTGTAAGTTGTCTTTTAGAGCAACTGATAACATGATAAGTGCGTTTGTCTGTGGGATGAAGATTCCTTCTGAAAAAGGACAATTGTTTGTTAATGGTATTAATCTGAATGATGGAGTTCCGTCCATATGAGATGTAATAAGATGCATTGTAGCATCAGAGGCAATTTCTGTCATGATTTCAATTATTGGTTTATTATGCAAATTAACTGATTTGGTTACTAATTTCCAAATCTTTTATTGTGATTTCTAGTTTTTCTTGTTTCCAATCTGGTTTTTCACATAGTTCTACCGCGTGGCGTAGTGAATCCATCATGCTTTTTCTGTCTTTTGTCTCTGCTAGAATCTCTGCATACATACTATAATAACGCTCAGGATATAGATAACTTTCTATATAAGCATAATTATAACCTGCATTTCCAAAGAAAGATTGTACTTTCTTCTTATGAGTTTCACTTAATTTTGAATAATGTCCAATAATGAAATTATCCCAGTCCTCTTTAACTGAGTTAAAATCAAATACATAAATTCCTTTCTGTTCTTCAACTTGTTTAAAATCATAAAACTTTGAGTTGCCAAGTAGTTTGGACCTCTCAAAAGTCATAAATTCAGTATCATCACGTAGATGATAAAGACAGATTAATTTACAATCTGTTACGTCATAATAATCACCCCATGAAATATAAGTTTCAATTGGTGTGACACTCCCTCCCCTAGCAATATCTAATGCAGGGTACATAAATAATTTGCTCTTTTGGAGATATTCTCTATACAAAGAACTAATTGCCATATAAATTTACAGATTAAAGGGTTACTTTCCCTGTGGCAAACTTATAAGGTAAGGTAAAATCATTGGTTTTAAAATGATAATCAACTTCTTGTAATTTTTCATCTAACATAACTCCCCAATAATCTAAAGTAATTTTAGATACTTCAAATGGATATACTTGATTAAAATTATCTACTACAACAAAATTGAATACAATATTCCAATCTTTGAGATTAGCTTCCGGTACGTTTGCTTTCACAAGTTTAACATACATTGCTGCTTGAGCCCAATAATTGTACTTCTCAACACTTTCTTCAAAGTAAACTAGTGATTTACCAGTTCTCTTAATATCATTGATATAGATTGTCTTTTCAGATGACACTATACGTAGATTATCAAGAATTCCTTTGTATCCAAATGGATGTACGCTTGGTTCTGCTTGCAACGGATATTCATTAAATATACTTTCCTCTGCGTTATTTTGTTCTAAACCTAGTAATTTTGTTACTATTTCATTTTCCTTGATTGCTTCAACAGCTAATAAACATTGTTCAAAAGTGTCATTGTCAATGATAGTTTTGCCTTCAGCTACTGTTAAATACTCAAAGTATTCTGTGGATTGAGGTGAGATGATTTTGTCAATGCGTTGTTGATCTGTTTTTAGTGATTGATGTAAGTTGATTGTTTTTAAGATTTCAAGTATCTCATCCGTATAATCACCAAGAGTTCTATCTGGCAATGTATTAACTTCTTTATGGATTTTATAAACTTGATCAACTACTTCTTGTGTATTGCCTGTTGGGATATTTGAGGATGCTACTATGAATTGATTGTCAAATTGTTCTCTGTCAAGTAATAAGCAGTGGATTGCCTTTCCTAAATCTAGATATACGCCTTTTATATCTTCCTTTTGGTTCAACACATAATTGGTGTAGAATACCGTGGGCGAAGATAGTAATTTACTTAATGCACTGTACGATAAATAGTACTTTTTTGCAAAAAATTCTGCTTCTGCAAGCTTTTGTTCATCTGTTTTAAATTTCATGTGGTAAGGATAGATAAGATTGGGTTAATAATGTTGCTAATTGATATTCATAATTTTCATCCAGGTGTTTGATAATTGGGAGTAATGCTTCAGCAGAATCAACCAAATGTCTAACTTCTAGAATTTTATCTCTATACTTAGAATGTCCGGTTTCTTGAAAATATCTCATTACTTCACTCAATTCATCCCAAATAACAGAATCTAAGTCAAATCCAACCTGAACAAGTCTTATTGTTTCATCCTGAATTTCACGGATTAGTGTTTCCTCAAAAGGTTTCTGAGCTTCTACCGTAGGAATGATATCATCTAATATCTCCACTACTTCATCATTCTCATCAATAAAAGCAATATCAGTTACCTTATAATGTAATGAAGAAGACATTTCTTCCAAAAGCATATCCTTTATCATTTGCATACTTGATTTATAGAGTATCTTTTTTTGCATGATAATTCTAAGAACATCATTTAATTCCATTCTATAGGTATCATTGACATGCAGATTAAAATAATTAAGCATTCCTTTGAAATTCACATGATTTTTGGTAGATGAAGCATAGATTTGTTTATGAAACATCTTTAAAAGTAATAATAGATAAGGTGCTGACTTATCAAAATCACAATTGGACATTAATTCCATTGCAATTTTGGTATTTTCTGTATCTACACTTTCAAATAATTTTTGGATGTTTTCAAAAATTTCTTTGTTCATTACAGTATTCTTGTTTAAATCCAAAAGAATAGTATCCTCTTCAACAATATCACAAGTTAAAGCCATTATTTCAGTTAACTTACCATAATTTTCATAAGAAATTTCAGTTAAACTTTGAGAATAACCAACATCTATATCTGTATTCTTTTTAAACCACTCTGTTAAAGAATATTTATTATTAATTAGTACATTTTCATCACAATCAATAATAAGTTGTTTTAAATCCGTCATCCAAAGAGGAGCTAGACTATTCATACTACTGATTACTTTATTAACAAAATCAAGACATTCCACCTTATCTACTTCAACATTATATGAATTAGTAAATAGCTTTTCAATGGTTTTCTTACCAATGATGACATAGTTTCCTGAATTAAGATATTTAACAACTTTTCCACCGGTTTCTTCACAAAAACTTTTGATTTTAAATCTTGGTATTACAACACCATTTAGAAAATACATTTTATCACCTGCTACTGGAAGTCTATTGACTTTAGGGATATTATTATAAATTTCTTTTGGTGTTCCTGTATCATAAGTGCTTTCACTTACATAGACTAATTCATAGGTTAATTCACCTGAAATAGAGTCCCGATTATTAATCCTTACAACTTTTTTATAATCTTCAAGTGCCATTTCTTTTTGTATTAAAGGAGAGGGTTTGCAGCCCTCTCCGTTAGTTTATTGTACTGATATTTTAAGAATTTCTTGATTAACCATGAGCTTTTGAAATTTCTGTTTGTTACCGTTTAAGATTTTCTTAATGATAACATACTTAAGATCATTCATGAAGATATCATTATCAACAGTGATTTTGATTAATCTATCAATGGTTTTCTGTTCAATTGGATTGGTTTCAGCAATGTGTATTGCATAGTTAATAACCCTTGTAGCCAATGTACAACCAATATCTGCGCGATAATTATCACCAGTACCAGTTGAGTTCTTTAAAGCATTTAAAACATGAGCATCACTATCATGAAATAAGATATCTTTTGGAGAAATCATCTTATCCAATTTGTTATTAATAAACAAAGTAAACATTGTTGCAAATTCAGGCCCTACTGAACCTTCACCAATCATTTGAATCATTGGTAAGTTATTCTCAAAATCAGAAATAGAACTGATACAATTAAAGAAAGTAGTTACACTTCTGGCATTAATATCATCCGTTACTAATTCAGGATTTAATAATAAGAAATTGATACATCTACCATCAATACCTGCCTTTTCTGCCCAACGAGCCCATACTTCAATGTCAAACTTTAAGTTGACAGTGATAAATCTAGTCTTTTGAGCATCATCCATTGCAGTAACCATATAAGATCCATTATCTGGATTAGTGGTTAAGATGATATGCCAATCAGCTGGTAATGACCAAGAAATATACTTTTGAGTTTCAATCAAAGTCATACACGCTTGTATAAACCTTAAATCTGCTCTAGAATAATCATCCAAAATCAAAATTCCACCACCGGTTAATCCTGTGATCCATTCTGGTGGACAATAAGACATACGCTTTTCTCCAGTGAAACTGTATCCACGTTTTACATACTCATCAATTGCATGCTCATCAATCCAAAGACATTCAGAATCACCTTTAGCAATGACAACATCTCTCATTACCATGAGTCCATTTTCAAGAACTTGTTTCTTTTCAGTTTTATCAGCGGTGCCTTTACACAATTGAAATTGTCTGATTGGATAACCTACCAAGTCACCTAATTCTTCAATTTCAGCCAAATTTAATCTGATACAATTTAAACCTAGTTCTTTACTAAGTTGCATTATAGCAGAGGTCTTACCTAGACCAGCATCACCTTCTACGTTAACGCAGACAGGTACTTTTCCTCCTGCTTGGAGAAATCTATTGTTATTCACAATATGTGTAACAAATTCTTTTAATTCATCAACATTGATTTCAATCAATGCTTTATCTTTTGCAACTTTTTGTTTCTTACTCATAATTAGTTAAGGTGTATTTTAGGACCAATTAAGTCTTCGTTCATTTGTGATTGTGCACTTATTACCCAAAGGATACGTCCTTGGGCTGGAGTTGGTGTACTTGCTTCTCCATCAGTAAAGTAAATAAGAGCTGTATATTTTCTTTTATTCTCATTGTAATAATCTATTACAGGTTGAAAAGAAGTTCCTCCACGACCATGAATTTTAATATCATGATTAGGACTATACTTGGCAATATTACTTATAGCAGCATCAGCCTGTACAATTGTGATTTCAGTACCAGTTTTATGCATATAATGAATTTCATGCATAAACTCCTGTAATTCTGCGGTACTCACTGAGCCCGAAGTATCTACTGCAACCATAATGTGCTTTTTCTGTTTAATCTTAAGACCTGGATTATCCGGATATCTTTTGTTATACTTTCTACGAGTTTTCTTAGTATAAACCTTTACAGAACCTCCTGAAAATCTGCGGAGATATGCTCTCCAATCAAATTTTGGTGGTTCTTTATGATTAATACGCTCAAGAATTTCAACAAATTCACTTGGAATAGAACCTGCTAATTTACTAGCTTGCTCTGCAACAGCCTTAATGATAAATTCAGTTTGCTTTTGAATAAGCTTTTGGGTTGCTTCAGGTAATGCTTCAAATTCACTACGATCATGTTTTGGAATTTGTAGTTGATTACCATCAGAATCAGTTATCATGGATTCTCCTTTACCTATTCCGTCCAGTACAAGTACTAGATTTTTACAGGATTGAGGATTTTGTTGAGCAGCTTGCATCAACTTCTCATAATAATAATTACAACCTTTCTTTGGTTCAAGATTTAACTCAGGATATGTACTTGGGAGTTGTGGGCCCGGAGGTAAAAACTCTGGAGCGATATACTGATTTATTTCAATATCTTGAGCAATATTAGAAATCTCATGATTAACTTGATGAGCAAAATCTGTTAAATGAAAGAAACCAATATGAAGTAACTCATGTTTAAGGAGTCCTATCTTTTGATTATCATTCAATATATCCCAGAAATCTTCATTAATCACTAAATTATAATTAATACCTCTTAATCCTACTCCTGCTGTTGGAACACGTTTGTCCCAAATTTTATTCAACATTATTAAGAAAATCCCATAAAAGGGTTCCTTAAGCATAAGACTTTTAGCGGTCTTTGCAAGACTTTGTGCCCTGTTAAGTGTCATGTAGTTTAATTTTTAGTTTAATATCAACTGCTTCAATGATATCATACCCCAATTGGTGTAGAGTCTCATTGAGATACCCACCAAATTTGGTTAAGTAGAATTCTATATCATCAGTAGAAACTTTTCTTTCTGCTAATAAGTCAAGAATTTTTTTGTATGTGAGAACGGTACCGGAAGCAATACCCATATTAGTTAAAACAGTGACTTTCTTGGGAGCATGTGTTCTCCATAGGTCATCTGTTACATTAGCTAATTTTCTCATTAATAATAAGAAGACAAGACCTGTTGTAGTGTCCATTTCTTCAATACATACTAAACCCATAACTACACTTTCCTTATCAGAAGAGTTCATCATGGTTAGTACTGCATCAAAGCTTTCTGCATTTAATTTTACAGTATCAGTCATTTTATAGTCTTTTAGCATATTCTGACATTAGGACAGCATCAATCAGTCCGTCATCCGGAACTGTAGCCCTATCACCAAATGTAAGTTTTAGCGTTGGAAATATTCTTTTTACAGCAACCAAGGCCATTGCCTTAGTATCTCTGACAGGTTTCCCTGTTTTACTCAGTTTATTGGCTGTTTTTGTGATTTCATCTACACCAGTAAACATTGCTTTTTGCCATTCTTTGGCAGGTATTTTAATAAACGGAATAGAAAGTGCAACACAAGCCATTTCTACAGCACCGGATTGATGACCCATAGACCATGCTACTTGTTTTGAAGAGCCAAAGATTACACCTAATCTTTCAAAGATAACTCTACCGTTACCACCTTCATAAGGCTCAAGTAATTGATATAATTTGAGATAATCAAGTTCTGTCTTAATCATTGGCATCTTATGAGTTATCATAGGTTTATCACGTTCTTGGATGCATAATGCACCCTGCTTTCCAATGTCTATACCTATTGTGAATCTATGTTCCATGTCTGTCCATTTTAGTATTATATTTAGCATCATGGTAATCATACCACATATCTGTTGGGACTCTATAAACTATAAACCCTTCCCCGGGTAACATGATTTCTCCTGAACCTGCGTGATTAAAAGCAGGATGAAATCCTTCTGGAGTTTCTGCATGCAATTTAGCAGAAGCTTCTCTAATTTTTGTAGACCATTCTTCTTGGTTGAATTCTTTAGTCATATTACCAGTTTATTAGTTCTTTAGCTTTCTCAATTATTTCTTGCTTCAGTTCATCTGTAAGCACAATAGGAGTAGCTAGACTTTCCATCCACTCCTCAAATTGTTCAAATGGGTCCATTTATTCATCAATTTGAGCATGCTTAATATTAGCTAGAAGATAACGAACCTCTTTAGGATAATTTCTAATCCATTTCTTTACATCATTTACAATATTACCCGATGAGCCTTCACAAGTGTGGTCAAAAGTATCATTAATTACTTCATTAATATTATCATCAATAGCATCTGATTCTTTTTCCCATAAGGAACCATCATTTGCTTTGAATGCTTGTATTTTAGTTACTTTCATGCTGTTATTGGTTTTAGTATTCCTGTTAATAATGGTTGAATTGTATCTCTGACCAATTTAAGTCCATGGTCACGTATTGAATCTGATAAATCCTTAGATAATTGCAGATGAGCAAAAGGAAGACCATATCTCTCTTTGTATTTTTCCATGGCTTTTATACCCGCATTATCATTATCAAATAAAGTACAGATACTTTCATACTTGTGTTTATAAGATAAGATGTAAGCCTCTTGAATTAGAGTATTTTCACTATCTGGAGCAATGGCTTCCGCATTTTTGAAACCTAACTTTCTAAATGCCGCGATGTCCTTCAATGAACTACCTATTACAAGATATGGTACTTTAAGAGTAAGTTGATCACTTCCTTGAATATAATCACGAACCTTGATAAACTTGCTGTCTTTTACATATGGTTGATAAATTTTATATAAAGAACCATCAGCTCTAAAATATCCATAGATATATTGACCCTTGATTCTTAATTCCTTTATTTCACCATCTTGTTCTTTTTGCATAATATACTGCTCTAAAGGAGCAATATTCCAAAATTCAAGATCTTTTGAGCCAATATGGAATTGATTCCAATATTTTTGATCAAGGACTGTCCATGCACGAGGTTGAACATCAATTACTTTATACTTTTGTTGAACTTTAAACTCACGTAAAGAATAGTCTTCAGTACTGGTAAGCATGAATTGATTATAATCTTCAATAATCTTATGTGCTGCTTCCCCTCTGTTTGGTAGTTTAAACATATTCTGAACCAATGATAAACCATCTCCTGAAATATCAGTAGAAAAGTCCTTAAACTTGTATTTCTGCTGAGCATCAGCAAAATATATACATAATGAAGGAACTTTGTCAGCTGAGCCGAAGACAGACTTTATTTTGATATCTTGACCGGTTAATTTTTCTGTAAGTTTGAGATAGAACTCAAAGGGCCATTCTCTTGGAATTGTATCTAAACTAGATACTAAGGCTTTTGTTCTTAACATAGTAGTTATATTAAATAGAAAAGAGGGACAATATGCCCCTCTTTTTACTATTTGTTTATTATTTATAATTCAAAATCAGCATTTGTTCCAGGTGCAGAATTATCTGCATTTCCCACACTAGCGCCATCACTAAAATTATTTACTGTTGCTGCTGCTTTCTTTTTTACAATATGTTTTGCAGGATCATATTTTGCTAATTTACTCTTAGCAACTCCAGGTAATTCAAATGGAACACCATCTTTGGAAAACTTTGGTAAGAATAAATCATGATTTACATAATTTTCTTTATTCAAGTACTCTTTACCAGCAATACAAAAATTAATATCCATACCTTTAAATGGCTTATCAATAGCAAATGCATTGAATAAAGATTCAATTGTAGCATGCTTATTGTCTTGAGCAGTTAACCAATCTTTCTTACCGATTGCTTCACAGAAACTGTTTAACCATTTCATGATTTCAGTATCTCTAGAGATCTTTGTTCCACCTTTAGTCTCACCATCAGCAAACGCCCATTCAGTTGCTTTTACACGACCACTTTGTCCTTTATGTTTTCCTAAACTTTGGTCATCTTTGTTAACCCAAAATCCATCAAAATCAGGGCCCATATCAGGACCTACTACATTAAGACGTAATTCATAAGCACCTTCTTTAAAAGTAAAAGGTATTAATTCAACTGAATTAACTTTACAGGTATGATTTCCTGGATCTAATGTTTTCTTAACTCCTCCGCCTGAAGCTGGAATGTTTGTTGTACTTAAATTTGACATAGTCTTTCTTTTTTGTTAGGTTAAATTAATCAATATATATCTTATTCCAATGTGTTACTAGCTTATCGTCAACCATTTCAGATATAACAATTTCAGCATTTCTTAAGTGATCTGGTCTTGCACCGCACCCTACTTCATCAGTAGTTTTGAAACTCAGAATGTTCTGATTTCCTTTGCGGTACATATAACCAATTGCATCACTGTGAGCAGCTGTAATTCTCTTAATTTTACCAGTCAAGTCAAGGTCTAGAGCATTGAACTCCACACCATTCTTTTCTAATAAAACATCTTTAACGTGACCTACAAGAATTGTACGAGGTGCCCAAGTTTTGATATAATCTATCATTTTAGTAAAGGCTTCTCTTAAATAAGGATAACCAGCACCATTTGGCATATTTAGAATGCTACCATAGATTTTCTTACCTGAGTCATCTGCAAGTGCAGTTCCTTCTAGATTGGCTTTAAACCAGTTTTTACCCATTGAGGTGCGCGAATATAGTAATTCTGCATACGGAATACAAATTTCCTCTAAAGCTGTTGCAGTATCAATTGCAATACCTGCATAAGGATTACCTGCCTCTTTGATTGCATTACCAATTTTCTTGATATCATCAACTGTTTTAGCTTTTACAGCCATACAATCAACATAATCTGTTCCCTCTTCTAAATCAAGAATTAACCAATTGGGTAATTGAGCTAACAAACTTGTTTTACCACATTTTGGCTTAGAAAAGATTATACAATTCTTTGGGCTTTTGTGAGTTGCTTTTGTAACTTTTGTGGGCAATTGAAATGCCGGTTTTGGTTCAGGCGGTACTACTGCCTCTTCACTTTTCTTTGTCATATTATGGATTCCATTTAGTAATTAACTGATTTAGCCATTCTTTCTTTGAACACGGCTTACGCATATGTATTGCTGCATAATCCCTAATTGTCATTTCCCTTGTAAAAGGATCTGCTTCATCAGGTGGTGTCATTGCCAATTCACTGGCGCTACTTTCTCTTTCTTCTGTGTTTACGTCTGGAGCTGTTCTTATCATTTTTGGTTCAGGTTTTGTTACGATTATCAATTCTGATATGGGTACAAAATACCTTCTATGTCCCGTAACTGCATCAGGTTCTGATGTGGGATATTCTTCCCTAAAATTAGGGTTAAATCTCCATTTAAGGAGTGCTCTTGGTGGATATCCGAGAACTTGTTCAGGAGTTAAATCCTTACTACCAAATTCTAAATAAATATCATCACCTTTACTTACTTCACTTTCAAAAAAGCCAACATGCTTTTCTGTTAATCCATTAGGTTGAAATGCCATCTTTGATATTACAGAGGCATTAGGAACATTTAGTCCATCTAATATCGCTTGATGGAAGGCTTTAATTTGTTTAAGCTTTTCACGCTTATCTGTTGCTGGTACACTCATTTTTATTATTTTGTTGACATTCTTTTTTCTTGTGTTGGTGGAGTAGCCATTTCTGCCAATGCCATCTTCTCAAATTGTGCTTCAAAAAAGCTAATACGGTTATCACCATTACGACATTTTATAAAGTGCATGGCCAATACTTTTTCATCATTAATAATAAATCTGTCTGGACCATAAAATCTAATTTTCTGTTTACCTGGACGGTTAAGTCCTATAACAGTATCAGCATGTTGTAATAAAGCGTCACCTCCAAATATATCAGATTCTAGTACATAATTTCCGTACTTACCATCTTCATTTCTTTCTGGATTGTCAATATTTCTATTGAGTTGACTTAATATAATAAATATTACAGGATACTTCTTTTTTAATTTAGTTAAGCATTCACCCAATACTTGTAGCATTTGGAGTTCTGCTTGTTTTGCTTCTTTCTTAATTAAAACCGAGTGATCTAATGTAATAATTGTTTTTCTATAGTATTTTTTTTGAATAGTTGTACCATCTGTCTGTGAAATATCCACAATATAATGGTGTGTTTCCATATACATATCAATGATTTTTTCAAATTCAGTAACAGTAGGGGCAGTCTCAACTATATCAACGGGATTCTGTAGTTTTGCTCTAGCGTATTCTACGCATTTCTTTAAATTTTCATCACTTAGGGCACCATCTGCACTACACAAATACTTATAGGATGCACCTATAATACTTGAGTATTCTCTAATTGCAGAGGTTCTTGCTAACATTTCAAGTTGAAATTCTAGCACACGGAAGTTCTCATCAGGATTGAGTACAAATGCTTCACGTATTAATTGATCTTTGATAAGGGTTTTGCCTGAACCTGGTCTACCACCAATAACATTTATGGTATTCCATTCTAATCCATCAACTGTTGCGTCATTGAATTTTGGCCAAGGAGAACGGATACTTTTTATAGTCCCATCTTTTCTTCCCTTTAAATAATAAATTGCATCTTGGTAACCTTCTTTTTGGCTTTTCCAAGGTGTCCTCTTTGCCAGTGAAATTTCACTCATATTGTTGGTTTATTTACTCTTACAAACATAAGCTTTTGTTCTCAAAATAGCAAGTATTTATACTACTTTATCACTAAAGTGATTAGGTGTATCAACCGAGCCTCCAGATTGAATCATAGCACAATAATCTGCTAAATCTGAGGTAATACTATGGTCTTTTTCTTGTTTCTTTATAAAGTACATTGATGTTCTCATAAAATTCCAATTTCTTCTTTCATATTCATCTACATAAGTAGCTGTTGCTTTGAGGATTATATCCCAAGAATATTTGTAATTTTCAAAGAACCACTTGAAGTTTGTTTCAAGATTTCTTTCAGCTGCTCTAGCTAATTTGCCACTAGGCAATTTCATTTTTGGGAATAATTCATTGTACTGAACAAGTTTTTCAGTAAAATCAGCTCCCATAATAGCGGTAGAGGTCTTCTTCTTTTGAACTTTAAAGTAGGATTCAACCTCAGATAATAATAAATCAGCTTTTTCATTAAAAGCATAATCAGTTGGTCCTTGAGGTAATTTAGTTATAAAACCTGTAACTTCTAATGCTCTTAGTTCCTGATGTAAATTAATACCCATTGATTGTACATTTTCACGCATACAATAAAGTAAATAAAACTGATTAGGAGTTATGTCTTGTAGGCTAATGAGATTGAATATCTGCATTAACGCCAAATCTTTCTTGGAGCTCACGATATATTATGTTTAAATTAAAAATTGTTCTGTCATTCTTTGTTTCTACCATCAGGTTTATATGCTTATTAGCATGTAAGACAGTTGCATGATCAAATCCTATAGCATTAGCAACAGCAACTGAGGTATGACCACAATCCATTCCGATTTTACAAAAACACTGTCTATAGTTTAATAGTTCAATTTTACGTGTTTTTTGCTTTATTCCCTCTGGAAATAATCCTGGATAATTAGCAGTTACTATATCATCAATCACTATACCTAATGTATTTAGAGTAAGCTCAGGTTTATTACTTAAGGGTGCTTTAACAGTAATGATTAATCCAACACCAAATTCCTTAAAAAATGATTCTTTAAATGCATTAATTCTTAGTTGGCTCATTACCTTCTTTTCTTCTAAAGTCATAATTTTGTTATTTAACAGTTTATGTGTAATTTTGCTTTATGAATAAAACAGCATGGTATCTTATAGGTGGAATGGCTTTGACAATTATTATATTGTCTTTGGTATTGATTTACCGGGAGCCGGTGACCACTATTCAACCTTTCAATGATAAACCATTCAAGGATAGTATTAATTATCTACTTAAAGATAATTCAAAGTTACATTCCTACAATGATTCTATTACGCATGCTTATGATAGTGTAAGTGTTTTAAAACAAACCGTATCAATTAGATATTATGAAAAACTTGTTTTCCTTGATGGTGCTAGTACTGATGAGCTTGACAGCTACATACGGACAAACTGGTAATAAAGACACCATACGCACTTATAACCGTACCGAGTTAAAGAGAATTGCTAAGAAAATAGCAAGAGCTAACTATTGTGATAGTATGCTTACTTATTCTGATGTACAATTAAAACAAGATTCTCTAAAACTTGCGAGTAAGGATAAGGAAATTCATAATTTTACTAGAATTGGTGTTCAAAATGATTCTATTCAACTTGGTCTTAATAACAAAATCAAGGAGTACAAGGATAAAGAATCAGATTCTACCAAAGCAATTAAAAGATTAAAAACAGGTTGGATGATAACTGCTGTTGCAGTATTGGTTGAAAACGTATGGTTAGCTGTCAGAAAGTAGTTATTTCTTCTTCTTAGTTCTGATAGCATCTACAGCATCAGTAAGTTCTCCAAAAAAGTAATTTGATTCCAAATAAATTTCTCTTCTGATTCCTACTTCTTGTACAATAGGTCTAATTTCACCATCAACATTTTGATAAGATTTAATTTTACCTACTAATACTCTGCCATTTTTTAACTTTTCATCAACTGTTCTTTTATTAACAGCATAAATTTGAGATCCTATTTTCTTAAGTGGGTCCATTTGATAAATTTTTTCTTAATACATACAAGCGATCAGTTGGTCTTGAAAATACAGTATACTTGATTCTATTACGTTCCACAATCTTTTTGTTCATATCCAAATCTTCCTCAATTATGAGTACATTCTTGTAAGTAGAACCTTGAGATTTGTGTCCAGTAATAGCATAGTTATAAGTAATATTTGCAGACCATTTCTGAATGTTAAAGTGAATAACCCAATTCTTAGGTATACGACTTGCTTTAGCAGTTACTTTGGTCATAGCCAATAATTGTTCATAATCAGCAACGCTATCTTCATGAACTACATAGATTGTAGATTTAGATTTACCGCCTTTCATAGGATTATCAACTATAATATCCAATTCATAAAACTTCATACGCAAATTATAATGTTCTTCCCGCATGGTCTTTTCAATAACACTGATACCTTCAACTTCAAATTCTTCCGAAGTACTGAATTTAACTATCCAGTTGTTATAAATATTGCGTCCACGTTTAACTTCAGTTTTCTCAAAGATTGGTTTATTAACAATAAGCTTCTCTCCTATAACATAAGTATCAGGATTCTCTCCATAAAGAATTTCTCTGACTGTTTTGTTGATATAAGCCACCGTTTTATTACGCCAAGCAATAACTTTCATATAATCAGAATTCAACTTGAACTCTTCAGTTTTGAAATACTTTTCCAATAGAGGTTTTACATACTCTCTTTCAGTAATACTATCCATAAATATCACACCATGTTCTTGAGCATTGAGTTCTGTTGTTATTACAGGAACAGGGTTTGCCTTGGACAAGTTATTACGTATTTCAAATGACAATTTTATGATAGGATTATCACCTTTCTGACGCATAATTTCAGTAAGCTCTACAACATTAAAGTTATATGGCTGATTAGCACTGAATGGAATAGAATTGTCTTTCTTAACTGGTGGAATTTGTGCAGGATCACCCATAAAAATAATACGGATTTGCTTGCTTAACTTCATAATCTCATTACAAAGCTTATCATCAAGCATAGACACCTCATCAACTATAAGAACATTATAATTACTTAAGTCACTTTTACTGAAAGAATCTACTTGAAAGAGTTGTTCTCCATCATCAGTAATAACTTCTTTAAGTCCAAGTAACTTATGAATTGTACTATAAACTAATCTTGAATTAGCATCAAATATATCATCTAAGACATAAGCATGCATTGATTCAGCATTAGCTGGAGAATTCATATAAAGTACATTGACAGCTTTATTGGTAGGCGCACTTATTGCAACAGTCTTCTTGTGGTCAGTCTGTGCAATATATTCAATGATTCTTTTTACAAGAAATGTTTTTCCAGTTCCCGCATAGCCTTTAAGGACTAATGCTTCATGCTGAGGATTTTCAAGAAAATCAACAATTTTGTAAAAGGCATCACTTTGTCCAGTATTCAGATTCTCTGAGAGTTTCTTCCGGATACTGTCTTTGAGGACTTCCTCAACTAAGGTAAAGTTTTCATCATCAGGGGAATTGATCATCTGAGTCAAGCCATCGGCTGCGGACTGTTCAATCATCTCCTTAAGAAGTAACTCATCTACCCGTTTTTGCCAAAGTTCTTTTTTTTTGCTCATTTTTTAGATCTTTTACCCAACTGATATCCAACTATAAACCATAATACAAATCCAATATGCATTATTATATAATTTAATGTTGTCATAGTCCGAGTCTGGTTAATTTCTTGTGAATTTTTGGTCTCTCTTCATCACTAATACTATCGTAGTAACAATTGAGGATATCAAAAGCTTTTTTATACTTCATCATTTCTTTCTGAGCTTCTGTGTATCCCTCTACAAAACCTTCCCAATGAGCTACATCAGCATCATGATTTTCTTTCATCCATTCTTGTGCTCTTATTTTAATTTCAGTCTTTGTCTTCATATGTTATTTTTTTAGGTATTACTCTTCCAAATAGATATCTGTCACCATTACAATAAACAGTGGTTTTACCATTTCTACTACTAGAACTTGCTAAGACAACAGCATTACTACTATCATTCTTCTCTAGAATTTTTCTAGGTCTTCCTGATATAGTTCTAATGTAGTCACCTGTTTTCAAATTTCTCCACTGTTCTGCTGTCATTTTACCAAGTTATTAATTGTCCATAGTGTTTAAAGGACAGGTTGTTAATTTTGTTGAATACATGCCAAAGGTCATAATTACTTTACAAGTTCTATTAGTTTCTTAAGACACTCTAGTTCTGCTTCTTCATGTGTATTGTACTTATTCATATTTGTAATTACTACAGGATCTTTACTATAAATTGTACATTGAAAATTCGGAGTACCTGTTTCATACTTTCCAAGATCTGCTATTGTGATAACATGAAATAGACTATACTTTTCTCTAAACCATCTAAAAGTTTGTTGGTAAAGTGGTGCAGATATATTAAACTCTTCATTATCTAGCATAGGTTCATCATTAGTATGATCTTTATGATGATGCCAGCTAAAAGATTTATCTTTTGAGTAATATATACTAAAACAAGGTTCATCAAACCCCAACTCTTTAAGAGCTAAAGCTTGTTCATAAGGTATAAATTCTTTTTCCATATTACCATTTTATTAGTTGTCCGTAGTGCTTGAAGGACAGATTATTGATTTTATTGAACACGTCCTGTGAGTCCCATGTCTCCTTAAGAGTATGAGCAGCGGATGCAGGATGTGTTGTAAAAAGTTTGTGATTTGTATCTGGAACTAGATCTGACCACTCCTTTGCTACTTTACCCATAAAGACATAAATAAGTCCTGGATTATAAGAAGCTAAAGTATCAAGCAAGAATGCAATGAATCCATGCCAAAGGTCATAATGCTTACCAACCTTCCCGATAGTTGTTGTAAAGGCCGTATTTATCATTAAAACACCTTGATTTGACCATCTGGCTAAATCAGTATCCCAAGTATACCCGTCCAACGGATAAACTGTTCTTTCAATTTCCTTAAACATAAACTTTAAAGAAGGCGGATTAAATTTAGCATCATTACTTACTGAGAATGCAATTCCATCAGCAATATCTGGATATGGGTACGGATCCTGTCCAATCATAACAATCTTGAGATTATTATAGGGACATTCCTCAAAAGCTCTGAAAACTTTCTTCAGTGGAGGCGTAAACCTTTCTCCTGCTCTAGCCTCTTTTAGAAGCTGGGCAAGGATTGTATCAAAAGCATCACTTAGGATAAACATTTTAAGTTTATCTCCCCATCCAGAAAGTTTAAGACGTTCATAAAGTTTAAGCTTGATTTCTCCGAGATCAATATTTTGTGGTAGACTCATGTTTTTGATTTAAAATTATTACTATATTTGTCTATGGCTAAAATTAAATATCCCTCAATACCTGCAGAAGCAGTTATGAATATCAAAATTGGCGGTAGCTTTTATGCTGCACTTGGACAAGTTTTATTAGGTTTGTGCGAAGGATTAAGTAAAGAAGAATATTCAGCTGTAATTAAGAAAATGCATGATAAAGTACCTGCATCTGATCTTAAAGAATTGAATATAATCCTAATTACATCTTTACTTTATACAATTGAAATAGAAGCTAATATTAGTAAACAAACTAAAGAAATTGAAGTTGATGGACCTGAAGAGGTAACAACTTAATCCCTAGGATTTTTATAAACAAATTGTTCTGCATCTAAAATAGTCTGAATAGCTAAGGATAATTCTTCTTTAGAACATTTTCCAAAGCTTTTAACAATTTTCCAAGTCTCTCCTTCAATTTCTTTTTCAAAGTATAATCCGGATTTCTTTTTAACTTTAAGTTCCATATCTTCAAAAGTATCACCTGTATCAGATGCTAATTGTCTTATGGAAGCTTTAATTTTGGCTATTTGGGCCAGGGTGCCATCATCTTTATTTGCATCAAAGAATACATCTACAAACTGACCTTCTTCAATATGACTTAAAAAGGCTTCATATTGCTTACCTGCTGCTGAATTAACGTAGACCAATTTACCTTCATCTTTCTTAAGATGACCAGTAAAAGTTAAGTTTTTCTGTGCCATTATATTTCTTTTATTTTGTTACTAATTGCTTCTTCAGCAACCACTTTATTTTCTTTATCAGGAGAAGTTAGCATCTTATAGATAGTTCTAAGCTCCTCTTCTGTTATAACTGATGTTTCCTTTAAAAGGATAGCATTTAATACTGTTTGCATATCAGTTAGTTTATCATAAAGTGTAGTTAAATCACTCTTTAAAGTAACTGAACTTGTCTTTAATGTTAGTATATCAGTATTATGTGAAATTTCCATTTTATCAATATTACCTTGTAAAGTAGTACATTCTTCATTTAATTTATCTGTTCTTATTTTAAGAGCAGGTACAATGTAGTCTGGTTTAAATTTTTCCCAATCCCATAGGGATGCGTCATCTATAAATGGATTCATGTTTTTAAAATTCTGAAAAGATTTCTTCTATTTCTGCTGGCTCAATGAAATCATCTCTATCTGGACGATAAGAGGCTAAACATCTATGATTATTACCAGGTTCTGATGACGTAGCATTCCATTTTATATATGGAAACGTTGTTATAAATGTTTCATTAAAGAAATGATAAGGAAAAGACCCTTTTGTACTCATAGATACCTCAAGTGTATATGGATAATCATTATCTTCTAATTCTTCATCAGGATAAATCATATCTACATCAAAATGTTCTCTGAGTAAAGCTTCTACAGCTCTATGCTCTTCTTTAGTGTTTACTTTTATGTACATTTCTGTCCATGCTAAATTTGCCATATCTGTTAGTTTGGTTACCATCCTTTTTGTTCCTTCCCGAACCAATAGTCTATCCATTTATACTTTAAAGGATGAAATGGTGGGAGAAATCTAAGTAATTTTAGTATTATCATTAGTTGATATTCAATATTTTTATCAGTAGATTTTTCCCTGTAAATACCCAATAGAAAAACCAAGCAAAACTAAACATTGCTAGTCCCGAAAGAATAAAAAAAATAGGAATCCAAACACAAAATGCAAATCTACTTTGAAGTGTAGAGAAATCTACAACTCCCTTTGTTCTTTTTATTTTAAATATATTTTTCATCTCTGTATTTTTAGTGTTGGGTTAAATTATACCGTTTGCATCCTTTATTTTAGCTTTGACTACATTTTGCAGACATATACCCTAGTTATGTTCAATTTTATTTTATTAATTTTTAAAAACCTCCGCACTATTTAGATTGTAAACTATCAACAATGTGCTGTAAACTATCTCTTTGCTCTTTAAAATCAACTGTTATATTCGCTAATTTCAAAAAAGGGTCGTGAGCCATTGCACTATCAACGTATTCGCTCTCCATTTTTTCATACCATTTCGGAAATGGCACAGGCACACCAAAAACACTTAGCATTAAATACATTGCCATTCCAAAAATTAATAACATTATTATTCTAATTATTTTTTTCATTCCTCCGCTTTTTTAAAAATTAATAAAATAAAACTGCCTCACACACTTGCCATCGCACCAACATAACACAACCTAAAATCAATTGCGGTTTTTGTGGTTCAACCAAGTTCAGTTTTTCTAATTTCATTTTGTCTTAATTTAAAGTGAGTAGTTCCAAATCAGCCACTACTCATAGCCGTATTCCGTGTTGGGTTAAATTAAAGTCAGTTGCTTCGCTCATAAAGTGGGGCTTTACATTATCCCATATCTGTAGCTTATTCTGGCACCTCACAACTAACTTATTAGATGTGAGCTTTAGGTCTTTCATAATGACCCAAGCCAAATTCAAGGATATCAAGTTGTTCTTGAACTAATTTAGCCTTAGCTTGAATAATCTCAAGTTTTCCTAATAATTCTTTTCTTTTTGCCTCAGCCGTAGCAATAACTTCAGGAAGAGTTTGCACAGGTAATGTACTGTTTTTTACAATTTTTGATGCTGTCATAAATTAGTTATTAGTTAATAATTTGAGAGGGAGATAGGACTTGAACCTACAACCGAGTGTTTCTAATGTTTCTTTCAGCTCTCACATTGAGCATTACTCCCCCGTGTGCCGTCTATTCCGGCTGTCAATAATTTCATTTTTTAATAGAAGTAACCGTCCATAAATAGTTTCTTATTAGTTCATATACTACTTTAGCTAAAAGGTTATATAAACTGGTTTTCAAGCTCCTGGTCATCTAGAACATGCCACCTGCTTTATTCATCAAAGAAAATAGAAAAAAGAAATATATTAAAGAAAAAATATATAAATCTTAACCATTAGTATTTACGGGACTAATGGCTACAATTGATTAGGATCCTTAAATCCCAGTGCAACATAATAAATGCGGCATAAGCAATAAATTGCTTGTCAACCTGCAATATAGTTTTCATAATGTATCTGTATTTTCATACGCTTACTCTATGTCATGTCCTGTAGTAAGATAAGGACTTAAGAAGATATGAGCTCCTTTTTCTATATTGTATTTACTATGGTTATAACACGGCAACGCCTGTTATTGTGAAGAAGAATGGGATCGAACCATTGCACTGCTACGCCTCCATAAATTAAGTTATGTGTATCTTTCCAAGATACTAAAGGGCAACCGCTCTGAACCAACTGAGCTACTTCTTCAAATTGATTCTTAAAACCCCAGAATCTATAACACGGAGTACCCTTTATATATGGTTACCTTGTGGACACCGATCTTTTCCGGTGTGTCAAACGCTTTTCATTAGAAATCTATTATCAAAGTCACGTCTTAAGTTTCACGTCATTTACGAGAAGACATTCCCACCAGCAGCCAAGTAGACAAAGCTAAGTGATTCGCAAGGGAATATTTTTACATTTCTGTATGTGGTTCATGGTTCTCAAATTCATCAGGATCTGGAGCCATATTTTGTGGTTCTTCTGGAGCAACATAACCCGGATTCCATTCTGGGTCAGTTGATTGTTCAGGAACAAAGTGTCCGCGTTTTGAAGCTTCTTCTCTTAATTCTCTGTGAAATTTTTCTTCATCATCAGTATGTGTCCCTTGCATAGGTTCACCTTTTGGTATCCAATTTTCATCACAAGTATAAACATCTACTGATAAATTAACAGCAAAATCCTGTGTAATAAATTTTACTTTTTTGGTACTACCATCAGTTTTTCTTGGTTCAGGTAGTAATAATGCGGTTACTGGCATAATTATTTGGTATTTGATTGTTGTAAATTAGAAAATTGACTGTTATACGTTTTACCATTAACAAGATTAACTACCCTACGTGTAGAATAAACAGGTCTACCGCATCTTTTTCTTTTAGGTTTTGGAGTTTCTGACATTTATCTATTAATGGTTATTTGGTAATACTTAAAATTAGCAACGGGCATTAAATCTATTTCTTCAACTTTAACTGATTTTGAGACAATAGAAGGATCATATAAAGTTTTAAATTTAACTATATTTAATCCACCTTTAAAATCCCAAGATTTAAGAAAAGAGAGTTTAGGTCCTTTAGGAATTTGTACCTGAATTGTTCTAGCCCTATCACTCAAATAGGACTCATAAAGTTCTGTTTTTTCTTCTAAATTCATCTTATTCAATTTTAGCACTTAAGTGATTTTCAGTTAAAGCTGCATAGATAGGAATCAACTTTTCAATAGTTCCTGATTTCACTGCATATTTACCTTTATTGTGAATAAGCATAGCACACTGCTCAGCTTGCTCTGTTCCATGATTACAATACTTAATTAAGCATTCAATTACGTGCTCAAAAGTATTAATATCATCATTATAAACAACAATAGATTCTTGTTTTTTTTCAAGTAATTTGGATACCAGCTCTTCAGCTACATCCTCGTCATTTAATATTTCTGCCATGATTAGATTTTTAAAGATTTAAAGATAATAAATAACAGGGACAAAATTAATTATCCCTGTTATATTGTTTAACCTAATAATTTAATGTTAGTTGCACCTTCAAGCATTTTAAGAATACCACGTCCTTCATCAGATTTTCTCAATGAAGCTTTAACAATTTTAGCTTTGATTCTCTTCTCACCATACTTGTACTCAAGATAACTCATAATGAGTGCTCCTTCTTGGTTTTGTAATTTTTCTTTAGCTTTTAGTAATACAGTCATTTTTTGTATGTACTCTTTTTGGTCAGCTAATGTAAGCTTTTCTTTTTCTGAAGTAAATCCTACAACTAAACCATTTAATTCAGCTCTATAATTAACATTCACATTTGTAAAAGGTACTATTTTTAATGTTATTTTTGCAGGATTTCTCCGAGCATAATTATATGGATCTTTATATCCTTCTAATCTATCCAAATCTAAATCATCACATTCTGCAATACCTATGGTCTCTTTACTATACTGATCTGCTCCAACACTACTACGATCTGAAACATTTAATTTGTATTGTTTAACAATCTTATTAAAATTGGTTAATTCAGGTGTTGTTTTTATGAATCTTTTAATTAATTCCTCACGAGTAGCAGCTTCAAGAGCTTTAATAGCTGTATGATTAACATCAATTGCTTTAGTAACTTCTTCTAATTCAGCTGTAATGAGTTCTAGCTGATGTTCTATTACAACATCAATCATATCATTCTGATTAAGACTCATATTGATTGTATTATTTACATTAGGATTAGCTAATGCTACTTCTGTATTTTTTGCTTTCATTTTCTGTGGTTTAAAAATATTTTATTTTACTTTGGTCAAAGTTAGCAAGAGCATCTTGTACCCATCTAGTATCAACAGTATCCTTATAACAAAGGATATTTATTACTGCTTTATCATCTGGATTTAATCTAAGATTTCTACCAATTCTTTGAGCTGTTTTACGTTCATTTCCATAGGCATGGAGTATGATACTTTGTTTTAATTCAGGAATATTAACTCCTTCAGATAGCTGTAATACACAAGAAAGTTTCATAATTTTTCCTGTCTTAAACGCCATTAAAGAATCTTCAGATAGAGGATTGTTACTATGATATCTATGTTGACATAGTCTATCAGCTTGTTCCATTGTATTAGCAAAAACCAAACATTTATCTTTGATTTGTCCTGCTAATGCAATAGCCAATGCTTCTTTACTAGTAAATTCCATCATCTTTTTCATTCTCTGAATCCGGGCAATTTGTAATGATTGAGCTCCTTGTGCATCATCAATACGTCTAGACCAATAATTATACACATCTTGTTCAGATGTATACCATTCCTTACCTCCATGAGAAATAAGAATTGTTTTGGCACTATTCAATGATAACATATGAACACGGATTTCATATTCATTTAGAATTTCATCTAGTACAGCTTCATCTGTGTCATAAGTATAAATAATTGGGCAATAACGCTCAACCATTTTACCTTTTTCAGATGTTTTGAATTTTGGTGCTGTTCCAGTTAATCCTACAATCTTACCAGGAAATTTACTCAACCATTCATCATGGCTAAATAGTAAATTATGACATTCATCAGCATAAAGAACATCAAAGTCTTCAGCTTGTTTGTCTAAGGAAAGATAAGTTGTAAATGTAATATGAGGTAGTAAATGTTCATATCCGAACTTTACTGCATCATCTTTCCAAGATTGCATAATAGCTTTCTTGGGAGCCGAAACAAGAAATTTACAATAATCTGTATAATTCTTATCCATATGCTGAAGCCCAATGAGAGTTTTACCAACTCCCATTGAGATATTTACTCCAGCTCGGTGATGTGGAAGTAAAGCTTGTAAAGCCTCTTCCTGAATTTTATCTTTGTTTTTCATGATTTTAGCTTTACAAGTTAATACTAATTTCTATTTACATATAAATTTTGTTTGTCAATATAATCACCTTTATCCCTATCAAATGGTACGTGTTGTTCCATTATTGCTAATACCATGTCCTCAGTTAGTATAAATTGTTTCTCTTCAGCACTATCAAATTCTTCATCAGACATGTTATCATTAAGAATATAATATTCTATTATAATATTTTCCATTATTTATCTAATCTAACACCAACCATTACCGGAAATCTTGGAATTCCTTCTTCTGAGTATTCAAAGAAGCGTAATTCTCCTGATTTTCCAATATAATTAGCCTTGTTTGTTAAAAATTCTTCTCTTTCAGCATGGGACATCTTTAGCCCAGCTTTAAATTGTTTACCTCCTAACTCAAATATAGGCGTTCCATGAAGCGGATTTGCCTCATTTGGGGTAATATCTATAATTGGCAGAGATATGTCCTTAAAATCCTTATATTTAAGTAATGAGCTACTACGCTTGTTACTTTCATATCCGGAATCTCCATGACGTACCATTGTACCTTCATATCCTGCACCTAGAAATTTGCCGTGGTCTACTACCAAATCCTGTTCACTACCAATTTGAATGGTCTGAACTAACTTAATTGAATCAGATTTACACTTTTCTACTACAAGTTTTGCGAAGGAGAAACGCTCTATGAATGGCTTAACACTAACAATGTCATAAATGTTATAGCAGATCTTTTCCGTTTCTCCTGGTCTTACCTTTTTAAGTAATCGCATATTCTCCTGAAAGTTGAGTCCATGGGCATATAACTCACCATCCAGAATGTAATTTGATGTAGGACTTATCATTGGCTTAATAGCATCAATGATATGTTGCATTGTAATTATATCCTTGCCGGCACGGGACATTAAACGTACTTGACCATTCTTAACAATGATGAGACATCTCATACCATCAAGTTTTGGTTGTATATATACGGGTTCCAGCCATTTTATCTTATTTCCTTTTTCTTTGTAGTCATCAGCTAACATGGGTAATACTACCTCAATTGTTTTAGCTTCTTGAAGAGTTCTGAAGTAACCTTCAGTTAATTTCTCTGCAATTTTACTTTCTGCTTGTAACACAGCTTGTTCTTCACCAGTAGTCTGGTTAGATTTTCCCACATTTTTGGGTGTACATACTTTTTCGTGCTTTGTTTTAGCACCATCTAAAAGTCCACTTTCCTGTATTAAGGTTGAACCCTCAGTATAGATGTGTAATACTCTTTCTTTTAATTTGGAATCCAATTTAAAGAGTTTCTGTGAAAAGCTCATAGTTGTCAATTTTTAAATAACATTCAGTGGCTGAACCATCAAACATTAGTTTTGGTTTATAATTGTATTTTGCTAAAAAGGAGTCCATTTGTCCTTTGTTAACTTTTAAATACCAATTTGATTCATTAATATTTGAAATTCTTCTGGGGTTTTAATAATTCCCCTAAATAATTCATAATTTCCAGATCCAGGATCATCTGCATATATATGAAGTCTACTATCATGTAATCCATAATGCATTATAATCATATAAGCAGTCCAAGATCCCATATCAAAAGTTCCCTTCTTAAAAAACCAAATATCAATGGATTTAGATTTATATATCCAACCTAATTTCTCTATATCTTCTTTAGTCATTATTTTAATTATTAAGTTGCAAATACTTTTTTGTTACACTTTACACATATCCATACGGGCATGCCAAAATAATGACCAACTCCATGTACTATTGTAAATACATGGAGTTTTTCAATACATTCTTTTTTTTCCGGCTTGTTTATTAAATTGGTAACTTTCATGTTTAAGCATCCATGTTTATACCTGGTAGTTCTAATTGTTTTGCAACATTTATATCAATAAATGCCACACCGGAGGCCGGTGGGTTAGGCCCAAACAATTGAATAGCTACTTCTTGTTTAACACACCAAATGTTACCTGAACGGTAAGGATTGGTAACATCTGGACTTTTCTTTTCTACAGCACCAATAAGGATAAACCCTTTGGTCATCATGTCTTTGCATTCATCACACGGTTCTTTCATCCAATTAAGGACTTTACCGTGCAATTCTTTTACTTTCTTAGCTTCACTCTTAGTGAGCCGAGTATTCATTACAATTGGTCCATCAACTGTTTTAGCACAGATTGGACAAGCTTCTTTAGTAAGAGCTGTACCTAAAGTATCTTCTTCCATTATAATAATATATGATCAATTTGTTTAAAATTTTTGATTGTACTTAATGATACTTCTCTTCTACTTTGTTTATAAGCTCCGTAACAACCCCAGTTTTGTTTATTGAAGACATCAATAATTGGTTGTAGGAACTCATCAGTTACTCTAATGTTTCTTCTTCTAAGAGCTTTATAGGCTTGCCGATGTCTTATGAGTTCATTGTATGGAGAACAATAAAAAGTTCCACTACTAAAATCATGTTTGGCATGCATTAAATCATGCACTACCCAAAAAAGATGTTCACAATCAAGTTCTAAGGTATATTGAGAAATGTTGTTTACTACATAATGCATCCAATATATGAATACATCAGCGTCACTACTTCTATAACCTGAGTCAACAAAACACCAGGAATCTTCAACTTCCTCTCCTCTTAATATGAACTCTTTAAACCCTGCTTCTCCATAAAAGTCAATAAGACCTTCTCTGTGTTCTGCGGGAATACTAAATTCAGAAAAGCCTACAAATTTGTCATCTTCACCGGTATAACCCAGTTCAGAACTATCTGTATAACCTTTCTGCACTATTAAAAATTTACATTTATTCACTTTGATTTTAAGCCAATTCATCTTTAGAATGTAATTATTAGTTTTTTAGTTTTAAGATCAATTCTAAAGTCCTTAATATCAAAAACCATTTCATTTTTAGCTTCAGATTTAACAACCGGTATTGTATGTTTAGCCAATACAGTAGGATCTCCTAAAGGTTTGTTCTTTTTAGCATAAGGTCCACGTGGTTTCTTAATGAAAGGTACTTTTGTACTACCATCCTTAGTTCTTGTCATTGACTCACCAGTCATACATCTTTTGTATCTACAAGCAATTGCGTTTACTGTAACACCATA
>Ga0315284_10002133_pt1 | contig 28383 bp, 12 predicted proteins | sample YL17G09_16_MG_FD_203696 | JGI IMG/M metagenome (GOLD analysis project Ga0315284, IMG submission 203696) | Sediment microbial communities from Yellowstone Lake, YNP, Wyoming, USA - YL17G09_16 | ecosystem: Environmental > Aquatic > Freshwater > Lake > Sediment | place: USA: Wyoming | collected...
TCCTGGCAGGGGCAACGCAGCACTCGACGAGCGGCTTCCTGGCAGGGTCAACGGCAGCACTCGACGAGCGGCCACCTGGCAGGGACAACGCGGCACTCGACGAGCGGCTTCCTGGCAGGGTCAACGCGGCACTCGACGAGCGGCTTCCTGGCAGGGTCAACGCGGCACTCGACGAGCGGCTTCCTGGCAGGGTCAACGCAGCACTCGACGAGCGGCCTCCTGGCAGGGTCAACGCAGCACTCGACGAGCGGCCTCCTTGCAGGGTCAACGCAGCACTCGACGAGCGGCCTCCTTGCAGGGTCAACGCCCCAGTCGACGAGCGGTGTATCGAGGTGAACGAAGCTCTGGCTGCTGACGTCTCCTACTCACGCAGAATGATCGTGCGTGTGCCCCTCCGCACTATGCCCGTGAGCGTGGACATGCGCGGTGTGCAAGTGACGATGCACATGAACATGCACGAGGTTGTGCTCCTGCAGAAACTTCTGGTCGCACAGAATCTCTTCCGGCGGGCCGCTGCGGATGATCGTCTTCTCCGTGCCGAATACATGCACCACGTCGGCAATCTCCTCGACGATGTGCAGGTCGTGCGTGGCCATGACCACGGTGCGTCCTGCCTTGTGCGCGTCGTAGAGCACGCCAATGATGTCACGCGTGGTCTCCGGATCGAGTCCTGCGGTCGGCTCGTCAAGCAGCAGCACATCCGGCCCCATGATGAGCACGGAGGCGATTGCGGCCTTCTTCTTCTCCCCGATGCTGAGTTGATGCGGCGAGCGTTCGAGGAGTGCTCGGATGTGCAGACGGTCCACGACCTTCTCCAGTCGCGAGGTGATCTCTGCGGGATCCATCCCCAGTTGCAGCGGCCCGAAGACAATGTCCTCCTTGACCGTGGGACAGAAAAGCTGCACATCCGGGTTCTGAAACACGAAACCCACTTTGCCTCTGAACTCTCGCTGAAACGCCGCGGCATTCATTGTCCGCGCGGTGAGGTCACGGCCGTACGCATGGACCGTGCCCTTGTCCGCGAAGACCAGCGCGTCCAGCAGCGTCAGGAGCGTTGACTTGCCGGTCCCGTTGGCGCCGATCACCGCAACACGGTCGCCTCGGTTGATGCACAGGGAGAGCCCCCGCAGCGCCGGGATGTTGCCGGGGTATGAGAAGGAGACATCCGTCAGCGTGAAAAGTGGTTCTGCCATAGAGTCCCCATGAGTGACAGCAGCGCGCATGCGAGAATGACCAGATCGGTGGCCTTGACGCGGAATGTGTCCAGTACCTTCGGCTCGCCGGTGTATCCCCGGGAGAGCATTGCGTCATATACCTGCGTGTGCATGCGATACGACCGCACCCACAGGCCTGCCATGTTGGAGGCCACCACGCGCCGACCGGTCCTGGTTGAGGCGATGAATCCCACGCGGCTGCGGATTGCGGTGAAGGTATTCTGGATGATGTCAAGCAGCAGGTAGACGTAGCGGTAGGTCATACCCATGGTCATGACGAAAACACGGGGCACCCGGAACATGCGCAGGACTTTGAGGAGCGCGTGGTGGCGCGTTGTCAAGACCAGAAGGACTGCAAGCGACACCGAGGCCAGGACTCGCAGCAGGAAAATGGCCGCCGAGTCAATGCCCTGGCGAGTGATGCTCAGTCCGCCAGTGATGGAGACGACGGGATCGCCGGGAGTGATCACGTTGAACAGGGCGGGCACCACAATCAGCAGTGAGAAGAGCGGAATGAAGAGCAGTGTCCGCTTGAGGAAGAAGCCCGCCGTGATTGACGAAAGCAGTGCCAGCGCCACACACACCGCATAGATAGCCGCAAGTGCGGCGAGACTGCGGCTCAACAGCGCACAGGTCAGCAGCAGCGCGATGCTCAGTGCCTTGATACGCGGGTCGCAGCGCTGGAGCAGCCCCCTTCGCGAGGCAATCTGATCGTTGGAGACCGTATCTTTGAGAAGAGAGACCACGCCAAGGAGGGTGCGCTCGATGAATCCACTGGTGTTGGTCCGAGAGCCCCGGCCGTCTTCCCCTGAGAGCAACCGACCGATGACGAACACGCCGGCCACGCATACCACGATGCCGATGCAGGCAGAGAGGATGTATGCGAGACTGAGGTGCATCGATCCTGCGGCTTGAACCGGCGCATAGTCGGGCATTGGCGAGTGCCACACCGACGAGAGCCGGTCCATGCCGGCCGGAATGTACCCCAGCATCGTGTGGATCTGCTCCGTGCTCCACTCACCCCAGGCCGAGTCGGCATTGAGAAGCGCGGGGAGGACGAGGCCGAGCGGTGAGAGGATCGCGAGAACCGCGACACCGATCCAGAGCCGGGTTCGCGTCGACCCCGCCGAGACGACCTTCGCGGATGGGTGCAGCAGCGACGGATCCTGTCTCTGCAGATACTTGACAACAAGCGCAGTGACAGCAAGCTCGATCCACCCGAAGAGCAGCAGGTGCTCGCCAACCATGGTCGTGACCGCGACCCTCAGTCCGTATGGGCAGTAGAGCGCATGTCCCGTGGTCGTATGGTGCAGCAGGGGTTGGAGTCCGAGTTCGATGCCCGTGAAGAGGGCTGAGACCAGGATACCGACGTAGCCGGCAACGCCTGCACCAATCACCCGACGAATTGACGTGGCGGAACTGCCCACCGAGATCGTGCGGTAGACTGCGTACCCCGCAAAGGGCATGGCAAAGGCCATGTTGAAACAGTTCGCACCGATCGCCGTGATGCCGCCATCCCCGAAAAGCAGTGCCTGAATGACCAGTGCCACGCTCACCGCAATGCATGCGGCCCACGGTCCAAGCAGGATCGCGACCAGTACTGCGCCCACTGCATGCCCAGTGGTGCCGCCCGGGATGGGAATGTTGAACATCATGATCACGAAGCTGAATGCTGCGCCAATGGCGAGGAGAGGGACCTGTCGGCTCTGGAGGGTCTTCTTCACCTGGTGGGATGCAATCGCCCAGACTGGCGCCATTGCGGCGAAGCCCGCAACGCAGGTGGTGGGGCCGAGATATCCGTCCGGTATGTGCATGGGTGTTGGGATGCGCGTGTAGCTGTACCGGGACAATCGTTGGTCGTTGCCAGAACAATTGTCGCCCGGAGCAGGGGTTCCGCGCGGTCACTCTGGTAGCACAAAAATACACTTCGTGCCACTACGGCGCAACGCCGCACGCACTCTCCGGTGCATCACGCGGCATCCCCAGAGGAGGAGATGCTCAGGCTCACGTGCTTCACACCAACCAGTGCCTTGAGGCTGGAGGCAAGTCGCTCAACGTCCCGGGCCTTGCCCTTGACCGCGACGACCTCGAGGCACAGGTGGTGGTCGAGGTGCACGTGTTGTGTGGAGATGATCGTAGCCTGGGAGTCGTGCTGGATGTCCAGCATCTTGTTGACCAGCTCACGTTTGTGGTGGTCAAACGTCATGACAATCGCCCCGGCAACCGTGCCCCCCTCAGCCCATTTCCTCTCGACAAGCTCCTCGCGAATCAGGTCGCGAATGGCTTCGGAGCGGTTCCGGTAGCTCTTGGCTTTGATGTGCTTGTCAAAGGCGTCGATCAGTGACCTCTCAAGGGAGATGCCGAATCGGTAGAGGGCGGCCATGGGGTGGTCCTTTGGTGAGAGTCCGGGGGCGTGGCACGAGTCGTCAGAAAAATAGCATCGGCGTCATGGGATGCTGTGTCACCGCGTTCAGGGACTCTCGTCCGGTCTCCGGGAATCTGCGCCAATCTGCGGACGTCTTCTCTGGGGTTTCCCATGCACCGACTCCATCCGGCACCTTGCGAACGACTCTCCAGCACGGCTGAACCGATCATGTTGCCTCCCAGCGCCCGCAGTACCCGGCTCGCAGACGACCTCTCAAGCGGAGGAGTCGCTGACGCCAGACGTCATGGACCAGGTGGCGGCCCTGTGACAATCCCTTGCCCCCCGCACCCCCGAATAGTAGAATCAGTCAATTCTTCGACGCTCATCGCTCGCAGGACCCACTCAACCCCACCCACAATTCTCCAGGAGGCGCTCGTGTTCAAGCTCATGTCCGGTGTTGCAGTTGTCGTGTGCGCGGCAATGGCCTACGGCGGCGGCCCCGGCCCATTCAAGACCAAATGGACCGCCAAGCCGGCCGGTGATGTTAAGGAGTGTTTCGTGACGGAGGATGCCGGTGCAGTCTTCGGCATGGGAAAGAAGACCCTGACCGGCTTTGACATCGAGACAGGCAAGCCGGCCGGAACCGTCGCCATTAACGACGTGACAGGCGGCAAGGATATTGACGAATGGACAACCGTCTCAGGCCCGACCACCCACATGCTTCTGCTGAAGACCGAAGGCGATGATATCGACGAGGTCGTCGGAGTCGCCCTGCCGTCAATGAAGAAGAAGTGGTCTGTCAAGGTAAAGGGACCGGACATGAAGACGTTTGTCTATCTGTCCGACCTGGATGCGGTGGCGCTTCCGATTGAGGACACGTTGGTGCTTGTCAGTGCCGGAACCGGCAAGGTTCTCTGGAAGAAGCCCACGTTCTTCGGAAAGATGATGCGGCACCAGTATCTCCCCGAGCAGAAACTTCTATTGACTGTCAGCTACATGCCGGGTGGAGCAATGTCCTTTGGTTCGGCCTTCACATTCGGCCGCACTCAGGTCTCCTGCATCAATACCGAAACCGGCACGACTCTCTGGGACAGAACCTACAACCTGGTGAATGCAACAAAGGGCTCCGTGGCATATCAGAAGGACTATGTGGCAATCAGCGTCGATGGCGATCAGGTACTTCTCATGCTCGACTACCTGCGCGTGATCAATCTGCAGACGGGAAAGGATGCATGGATCGGCGTGGTGGGCCAGGAAACGTTCAAATGGGGTGGCTTTGCGCTCGAAGCCCAGCAGTTGCCCATGGTCGGTGGCGACTTCATCTACCAGACCAACTTCAACCACGATGTCTTCAAGACCGACCGCCTCACAGGCAAGGATGCATGGAAGTTCGATGTCAAGGGGTCAGACTATCTGCCCAAACTGGTGGTCGACAATGGCATTGTCCTGGTTCAGGAAGGTGGATACATCTGCAAGGAGGCAGAGATCAAGATCCAGGGCACGCTGGTCGGGTATCGCCGCAACTGGGAGACGAACGGACCCTTTGCCGTGGCAGCCATTGACGACAAGACCGGCAAGCAGATTTGGACCACCGAGGAACTCAAGGATGGACTTACCCGTCTGATTGTTGACAATGGAGTCGTGTACTTCTGCACCGGCGACAAAATGTATGCCCTCAAGATCGCCGACAAGGCGCAGAAATTTGTGGTGTCGCACAAGGACGCCAAGCTCGGTGAAACTCGCTGGGCTGTGGACAACGGCGACAGAATCACCGTCATCGGTGAGAAGGGGCTCTGTGCGTACGCCAAAGCCGACGGCAAGCGTCTCTTCAAGGCCGAGTGCGACGGCGTCGACGACTACCGCATCATTGGCGACAACTTCTTCGGCATCAGCGAAGACAAAGTGTACACCGGTATCGACATTGCCACCGGCGCCATCAAGGGCGCCCTGGCAACAGACGACTTTGACGAGAACTGGGCGGTGTCACCCGATGGAAAGTTCTTCGTGACAATTGACGGCAAAGAAGTTACCAGGCTGGCAGTAGACAAGTAGTCGCGACTCTGGTCTGACGAAGCAGGGCTCTTCCGCACCGGTTGTGGAAGGGCCCTTTCTCTGTGCTGGGGGATTTGCCGCGCCGTGAGTGGTGCGTCACGAGCCCTACAATGCGGGATGTAGAGGCTTGCGCGTGGACCGATATGCACGTGCCTGCCGCACCTTTGAGCCCAGAAACGTCGACTGCGCGTTCTGCGGTTTGGCTGGGACGGGCGGGGGAGTTGGCGCCGGTTCCTTCTGCACCGGGTCCTCTGGCTTGGTCAGGCGAGCGGTTGTAGCGGCGGTCTCCTCTGCGTCGGATAGTGACGGTGTTTCTTCCTCCGGCCCCACGGGCGAGCCCACGGCAGGCTGCAGAACCCGAATCTCGGTGGCAGGCGGTCGGGGGATGCTCTCCGTCGCCTTGGGCACCGCAAGCTCTGCCGGCGCTCCTACGGGGGGTTCGGTGAACCCATCTTGCAGGGGCTGGAACACGTTCTCGACATCAGCCGGTGCAGATGCGTCTTCCTCCTCGTCGGGCAAGAACGCAGTATTGACATTCCCGCTGATTTCTTCGAGGAACTGAGCCAGCTCCTTAGCGGCCCGGGCCGCATAGTACCCGACTTTCTCAACGCTGGTTGAGTTGTCGAAGACCGAGGCGAGGTACCGGTCTTTGTCAACAAGCACTATGTGAAAGTGCTTGTCTTTTCCGCGGTGGAACATGGTCGAGAATTCTTGCTCGCCAAGGATGTTTGCGATAGCCACGGTTGCCGCGAAGCTGCCAGTGAGAAGTGCGGCTACAGAGGTTGTGTCGATTGACTCGGTATCACCCTCGCGGGTCAGGAGTTGGCCATCCTTCTGCGTCAGCAGCGTGCACACGATATGTGCATCGTCGATGAATTTCCGCAGAATGACGCCCAATCGCTCTATATCTTCGGGATATAGGACGAAGTCATTCATCGGATTCTTTCTTGCCTCCAAAGAACTTAGAGAGAATGCTCTTGTTCGGCCTGTCCTTTGGATTCACCGGGCGACGTACTTTCCTCACTCTGTCGGTGTTGACCGACGTGAAGTACATAGGGTTTCCATCCGGTGATACTCTCGCCGATGTCGTGTCGCCTTCCGGCTCTGCATACTGCTGCTGAGCATCTCCGGCAGGTACGTTCTGAGGCATCGAATCGATGTCGTAGACGTCGTAGTCCTGCGCATTGACATCTGCGGGCGCTGCCGCATACTGTGGTTGAGCCTGCTGCGGCTGCACAAACTGCTGGTACGCAGGCTGCGGCTGTTGAGCCTGGTAGTCGGGCGCGGCCGGAGCGTACGCATCGGCCATGGGCACCGAGTATTGCGGTGCGGCTTGCGGTTGAGCCGGTTGACGGAACGCCGCTGAGGGTGCTCCAGCCGATCGAACCTGTTTCTCTTCGATTTCGCGCTGGTAGCGTTCGATCTCGAGGTCAAGTTCGGATTTGCCGGTTCCCGTGTTATCCTCGGGCCTGGTGGCGGCCTGCATCTGCGCTGCGGGATCCAGACTGATGGAATTGCTGTCGTAGTAGTTCGCGGGAGCTGGTGCAGCGGCCCGAAGCTGTTGAGGTGCAGCGAACGCATCGAACTGTGGTCGCTGAGGCGCGGGCTGGCTGATTTCGATACCAGCTGGAGCTGCAGGAGGCGCATACTGCTGAGGCGCTTGCGCCTGATACTGTGTGCTGTCAGCAAAGGGATCGTCGCTCGGAGCATAGGGCATTGGCGGCGGAGCTGCCATGGGACGCTGCGGTGGCGCTGCAGGCCGGGGCGGCGGCTGGAATGCCGGCTGCTGCTGCTGCTGCTGGTATTGGGGTGCCACCTGCTGATACTGAGGTGGAGCCTGCATTGGCCGTTGCGGCGGAGGCTGCATAGGCGTGGGCCTCATCTGCGGCGGCGGCACAGCCGGTGTCGGCTGCATGGGCGGTCGCTGCATGGATGCTGCCATGGGACGCGCGCCGGCAGCAGGAGCAGGACGAGTGGCCGAGCCCGAGCCTGGTGCTCGCGAATACTTGCGGTTGAGCTCGTCAATCACGATCTTGCCGATCATCTTGAGCGTGTCGAACACGCCCTTGCCCTTCACTGCAACCGCTTCACTCCACGGAAGATTGTAGCGGTTGAGATTCACCTGCAACTGTTCGACGGGCAGCGCATCGGGCAGGTCTCTTTTGTTGTATTGGATGACCATGGGGATGCTGCCGATCTGGTAGCCATACTCTGCCAGATTGTCAACAAGGTTCTGGAAGCTTTCGAGGTTCTCTTCGGTCTTTGCAGGGGAAGAGTCCGCAACAAAGACGACACCATCGACGCCGCGAAGCACCAGTTTGCGCGTGGCATTGTAGTACACTTGACCGGGAACCGTATAGAGTTGAAACTTGGTGGCAAAACCTTTGATCTTCCCCAGATCCAGTGGGAGGAAATCGAAGAAGAGCGTACGATCGGTCTCGGTGGCCAGCGAGACCATGTTGCTCTTGTTTTCTTTGGGAACCTTCTGGTGGATGACCTGCAGGTTGGTTGTCTTTCCGCTCAGGCCCGGGCCGTAGTACACGACCTTGACGCTGATCTCCTTCGCTCCGTAGTTGATTGATGCCATGGAGGAACCCTTCTTGGGAAAAATGCTGCTCAGGGGCAGCCGAACACATGCCCGCAGAGACACGCCTGACAACCAAGTTCAATATACTTCTTCCTGAGTTAAACGCGCAAGCGGATATCGCCCCTGTTCCTGGCGCAAATCAGCGAGATGGAGAGGCCACGGGCTGTTTGAGCGCAATCACATCTCGAGGAGGCAGGATATCGGACTCTCTGAGGTCCTGGTAGGTCTCTGGTGCCACCCCGTTCTGAGCATGGAACTCAAGTGCGCCGATAGTCATCTTGCGGCTCGCCTGCAGGGTGCTCAGAGCCTTGCCGTCGCGCGCAAGCACTCCGGTTCGTTCGCTGAAAATGACCCGCGGCAAGACCAGGAATGCCAGCAGAAAGACAATCAACACGATGAACGCGGAGGAGAGTACGGCCAGGGTCATGTACGGAGCATTCTTCTCCTCTGCGCGGGCAACAGCCTCCATGTGTATGGTGGCTGAGGTCGGAATCTCCCCGGCTGCAGCCACACGCACATGCCCGTGGTTGAGTGCCTGAAAGAGAATTTCGTACACCCGATACTGGCAAAGGAACGAATTTCTCACCAGGTCTTCCACCGAGCGTCTTCCGTTGAGCATGGAGAGCAGGTACGCCGACGGGTTCGACAATGGCGCCACGCGCGCCCTTCCGAGGTCGGCGGCAAAGCCATCGGGATCGGTCAGTGCGAATACCGTTCGGTCATTCACGGTCTCCTGCATGCGCTGCCACTCGTCGGCTCTTCTCATTGCTTCCATGGCAATGGCATCGGTGGTGTGGGCAATACCGGTGACCGCCTGATCGTCGACCGCCTGCAGGGGTTCGAATCGGTAGTTGCCTTTGCGCCACAGGAAGAGGTTGCAGGCCAGGTCTTCGATGGAGGAGGAGGCAAGCGTCTGCAGCTCATCCTCGCCGATGTACTGGATTTTGAGCACGACGTCGGCAAACACGCTCGGACTGCCTTTGCAGACTGCGACAAATTCCTCGATTTTCGCTTCGGGATAGCGCTTCACGCGCGTCAGGTACCTGGCCATCGTCGAGATGAGGTTCTCGCGATCGCTTCCGGCGGAGACAATGCTACCCTGACTGAATACGGCAAACCCCTGGCGATCTCCGTCGGTGAGAAGGAGTCGTCCCGACTTCTTCTGCTGCCCGATGAGCTGGAAGATGTCTGGTAGTTCGAATTCTTTGAGACTGCCGCTCAGAGCCACGGCGACCTCACTTTCTCAGGTTCTTCATTGTCCACAGCGCGCTGCGCACTGCCATAGCTGCACAATACAGCCCCAGGGTCGCGGATAGGGGCATCACCAAGTCCTGCACCACATACCACGGATACCAGAACCGAGCGGTTGCGGCAAACGCGAACACCGAATACACCAGCGATGTTGCGACTGTCAGCACAATGCCCACGGCACTCGTACGGCTCGATCGCCACACTGTCCCCACGCCGGGAAACACCATGTCAAGAACACCGGCCAGAATCACGTGCCACTTTCTTCTGCGAAGGAGTATGCGCGTGCGCACGTGCTGCCCGACGGGGTGGTTGGTCAGCTCGGCGGTAAGGTCGTGGCAATCCAGGCAAAGGTCTCCGCGCTTGCAGTCGCGACAGATGGGGAGTCCGCAGAGTTTGCACAGAAACTGCGCCGACCCGCCCCGTGCGGAACTCAATGCGAAGAGCGCCAGCAACAGCACAATCGAAAGAATGAAGCTGGCAAACACCGGAATGCCCAGAAACGACATGCCCCAGAGCCTGTCTGCCGTGGTCCACGATCCCCAGTATTTGGGCAGCACGTTCTTGAAGAAGTATTCGGATTTGTAGTCGGGCAGCAGGAAGTAGCGCAACCGCGGCCACTCGCTGGAGAAGTAGTCGTCGTTCTTGCCGATAAACGAGCTGACCTTGCGCGGGTTGAGCTTCGACGCGCTGGTCACCAGGTTGATACCCTCGATGAACTTCATCTCGCCGAAATAGTACACGCACGGGTTGAAGAACGACGCCTCAAGCTCCGGGAAGAGCTGCATGCACTTTTTGAACCGCTCGTTTGCTTTGGGGAAGTCGTCGGAGAAGTGTGCGATGTTTGCGCTTGTCAGAAGAACAACGGGGTCGTTGGGGTTGAGCTGCTCCGCCTTGTCGATGTAGGCGCGTGCCACAACGGGGTCGGGCTTCTTCAGCGCAACCAGTGCCGCAGATACGTGCGCGAGGTAATCGCTGGGGCTCTTCACCAGTTGTGCCTGCACTTTGCGGTCCAAAGGCGGCGAGTAGCCTTCGTCCAGCGCCTCCTCGAAGAGCTGCAGTGTGGTGCCGGGCAGTCTGGGTTGACCAAAAATGTCGTGCGCCCGACAGACAAGCGGTGCGCATGCAAGAAAGACCGCGCATACCCCCACCACAATGCGTTCGGGCCGTGCCAGATCGCGCCAGATCAGGAAGAGTACCACCCAGAGAAACGGGATGACTCCGAAGAATGCCAGTGAGCCGAAGACCACAAACGTGTACCCCTGTTTGAGTCGCACGCGCAATGGCTGGGGGTAGCAGTGCACAAACGGATGCAAGCCGCGCGGGAGATGGCGAAGTCCGAACCCGGCGATCAGCCCGGCAACGACAAACGAGAGGAAGAGTGTCAGCCAGTGCAGCGCATGGTCGGCAACACCCACGTTGAAGACCCAGGAATCCTCAAACAGATCTCCAATCTCGGCAATGCCCAGGCTGGTTCGTCCGGCGGTTGCCGGGAACCCCAGGAGCGCCTTGCGCAGCGACCCCCACCCCATGTTCCGATCAAACGACGAAGCCCAGTCAAAGTAGGTCAACGCGCGGCGGTTGTCTCCCGCCTTGACCGCTTCCATGGCGAAACGCATGAGGGGCTGGGCCAACAGCGGGGAAGCCTGAGCCCCGCTGGAAATGAACAGTTTGTCTATCTGTCTCACACAACTGTCAACCCAGATGTTCTGCCCGAACGCGTGGAACTCGCACATAAGAACCCACAGGTCGCCGGGGTGTTCTTGACACAGAGATAACGAGCGGTCAAAGTAGGTGGCTCCGTAACGCTGCGACTCGTCGTTCTGCACGCCGGATGCGCGGGAGTTGGTGAGCAGCATGCCCGAGAAGAAGGCGTGCCAGGGGCTCAACGTGTCGGGGACTGCGAGCAGTTTCTGCCCCAGGGCGTCCCAGGCCGCCTGGCTTACAAGACCGTGGCGGTTTCCAGATGGGAGTCCCACGCTCGCAACGAACTGGTCGCGCGTGTCCAGCGCAGACGCCGCTTCGTCGTGCCAGTAGGCGGATGTGGACAGTGCAGGGGCATGGAGCAGTGCAATGGCCGCGCATGCGCACATCAGGACTGTGCACACGTACTCGAGAATGGATCGGTGCCTCTGACGGATCACGAGCATCGACGAAGGTCTCCCGCCGGGTGTCCGAAGCAGTAGTATACTATCCGATCACTGTCGCAGTCCAATCCGCAGAGAAGAAATCGTGGTTTCGCAGCTCAGGGGGGGCCTCTGGGTGGCAAAGCCGGGTGGCGCGTCATGGGGAGGCGCCAAGCCTCAACCACCCGGTGCGCGACACCCTCGAGCATTGTGCCCAGCCGGCAAGACCAATCGCGTCGTCAGGATCAACGACCATCTTAGCATGACGCGCATGCGCATGGCGGGATCGCACAGGAGCTTCGGGCCGGGACGCTCCCGAGCGGAGCCGAGGGATCACCGTTTCGAGGGGGCAGAGGAGCGCAACCGGCAGAGCGCCGGGATCCACGGGGTTTCAGCATTTCACGGCACGACCGTCTCAACGCGGACTGACGGAGCACGAAGAGCTGGGGCGTCTGATCCCGCGTCGCCACCGATCAGCAGCCGGGCGTCTCCAGGGCAATGAGATCGTCGTAGGTCTGGCGCCTGCGAATCACGGAGTACGACGCGCCGTCCACGAGCACTTCGGGGGGAAGAGGCCGCGAGTTGTACGTTGAGGCCATGGCAAAACCGTACGCGCCGGCACTCATGATCGCAAGCACGTCGCCCTGCGCGAGGACCTCCATCTCACGATCCCTCGCAAACACGTCTGACGATTCGCAGATTGGCCCCGCAACGTCAACAACCCGGGTGGCGGTGGATGCGGGCTGAACCACCGGGACTATCCGATGAAACGATCCGTAGAACGCCGGTCTGATGAGGTCGTTCATGCCTGCATCGCAAATGTAGAAGCACTTGACTGCTGTTTCTTTGACATACGTGAGCCGGGTGAGGAGCACGGCCGAGTTGCCGACAATCGAACGGCCGGGTTCCACGATGAGACGCACATTGTGCTTCTGAACGAATGGGGCTACCAGTGCCGCATACTGCAGGGGCGAAAACGGTTGCTCGTCGCGATACACAATGCCGAAGCCTCCGCCCATGTCAAGTGCCTGGATCGGAATGCCCTGCGAGCGCAACTGCTCGATGAGGCTCGATAGTCGCTCCAGCGCCTGCTGGTAGGGGTCGAGCGTGAGAATGGGGGAGCCCAGGTGCACGTCGATGCCAATAGGGTTGATGTGCGGAAGTTTCGATGCAGCCACATATACGCCAAGTGCATCGGTGTACGCAATGCCGAACTTGTTTTCTTTCTTGCCGGTTGTCGTATGCGCATGCGTCTTGGCATCGATGTCGGGATTGATGCGGAGTGCAACCGGCGCTATCTGGCCCGCCTCGCGCGCCAGTTCGGAGAGCAGGTGCAGCTCGGGCGCCGACTCAACATTGAAGAGTGAGATGCCACTGGCGAGAGCGAACCGGATTTCCTCGGCCGTTTTGCCGACTCCCGAGTACACGATCTTCGATGGAGAGATGCCGGCTTTGAGCGCGCGGAAGAGCTCCCCTCCCGAAACAATGTCGGCGCCCAGGCCTTTCTGAGCCATCATCCGCAAGATCGCCCCGCTGGAGTTGGACTTCACCGAGTAGCAGATCGTTGAGTCGATGTGCTCCAAGGCGCCGGCGAGCATTTCAACTCTGTTGAGAATCGAAGCCTTGCTGTACACGTAGGTGGGCGTGCCGAACTCCGCCGCAATGCGTGACAAGGGAACCTCTTCGCAGAAAAGCTGTCGGTCTGCTCGACGAAAGTTATCCATGACTCTCCCAGTGCATCGGGTGATCGGGACGCCGACGCGTTCCTCACGATCAACGTTGTTGTGGCGTTGCGCTTGACTGAATGATATACGCAGGCATTGGCGTCGCCGCACTCACGCGGGACCCACCGTGCGTTGTTTCCCGGGAGTGCGCGGCGCGCACCGGCCCGGGTCAAGCGGGCGGAACGGTTACTTTGCGAGCTTCTGGATTGCCCGGTACAACTGGGCCTTCTTGCGTGCAGCGTTGTTCTTGTGCACCAGTTTGCGCTTCACGTTCTTGTCGAGCACGGAGACCGCTTCGCGCAGAAGCGCTTCGGCGCCTTCGCTCTTCTTGGCATCCAGAACCTTGCGCACGGCAGAACGCATGAGCGACGTGGCCGCCTTGTTGCGCACGGTGGCCCGCTTGGTGGATCGAACGTGCTTGATTGACGCATGATGATGAGGCATCCCGTAACTCCTTCAATTATATGTGGCAGACGTAGGTGGGTGGTCGTGTTGTCTGGAAGCGGCGCCTCCGATTCAGGGTCGGGACGGCAATTTTACAAAATACTCCCTGCATAGCTGCCGTGTCAAAGATTGGGTGTTGTCGAGGGCTGCGGGAGAGTAACCACGAGAGCCCGAGGCGTCCCTTCCCGCGCATGCATCACGTATCTGTGCATGAGAGTTCTGGGAGCAGTCGATTCGCAGAATTGATCTGGGAGAAGCATGAGAAGGAGTTCCTGGAGTTCTGCATGCAGGAGGCAGAAGAACAGTGCTACATCCATCTTCGACCGACAGATTGACCGATACGACGACAAATCGGTACGGCTGCGCAAAAGGCCACGGATCGCTTCCGTGGCCTTCTTGCTTTGCTTGCGCTATGATGACAATGTGGCAATCGTCGACTATGACGCCAATGGCTCTCCAATGCACAGGTTTATCTCGGCAAAGTACGACGTCAGGCTGGCAATCGTATGACGTACAATTCGGTCGGGAGTATGATGGGATAGAAAACAATCACAACAAGCGCCGACATCACCACGGGGCTTCTGTGAGCGTCTCCGGCGGTCTGGGCGGAGTCTTCTTGCTCGTGCTACCAACCCGATCGACGTTGCGGAGCTACCGCAGCACGCGGCGTGACAGCCCGGGGCACTGAGATTGTGCCAGCGGGTGGCGCGACGCGTGCCGTTTGCACCCTTTGAAGGATCGGGGTAGATATCCTTTGTATACCTCGACCATGGAGCGAAGCACGGACGCGCGCGGACACCGCCGCTGACATGAGTGCCGAGGAGCCCCTGCGCCGGACGGCCGGCAACGCGCGCCGCCTGCGCAGTGATGACGAGGACACGATTGCGGCTGGACGGTGCCGGCAAGCGTCCGTGTGTAGCGAAGCGGTTGCAGGATTGCCGGTGTTGCTTGTCGCGTGGAGGACCGGCCAGAGGAGCGCTGACGAAGGAGGCGCGGCTGGACGGACGGAACGCCGCCCCCCCCCCCGATCCCGCCGACCGTTAAACCGGCAGTTTACATAAAAGACCTTTTGCGAACTGCGCAGCGAAGCGTAGCAGGTGTGGAGCCATGACGGCGTAACGGACGCAAAAGGGGTTTTATGTAAAAGCAACACCCCCAAGAACGGGGGTTTGCGGCTGGCGGTAGGGCGGCGGGTGAGGGTGGGGCGATTGCAGCTCACGGTGACAATGCCTGCGGTGCGATGAGAGTCCGGTCGCCTTCGGCTACGCGGCAACGGCTCTCCAGCAGACAGCTTCATGTCCTCAAAGTATGACGTCAGGCCAGCAATCGTATGATGGGAGAGAAAACAATCACAATTAGGTAGGCACAGAATTCGACTTGCGGATCCGTCGATTGAGCAACCAGATACGCACGCCGAATGAGAGAAGCATAGTGAAACACGCGCTCATGATCGGCATCATCGGGTTGAGTAGAAAACCTCTATTGTAGATGAGCATTGAAACGAGCGGCAAGATGTAAGAAACAAGAATCGTGCAGACCAGCCCGAGTGGATACCATCTTGACATCGAAAGGAACGCAACCAATAGCCCCGATACGACTGAAAGCAGGAGGACGGTCGTCCACTTGGCCTCCACTAGGAAGTGCTTGCCCATAAGCGCCCAGATCTGCTGTGCGATCAAGCGAGTACCGAAGACGGGTTCCTTTGATTTGAGGGCATGGAAGTCAAGACCGTTGAGGGTTGACCCGAACAGTACTATTCTGTCGCGAAAGACTGACGGGTCAGTGGTCGTCAAGGCCGCAAACGGTATGGTTTCGAAGGGTATGCCTTTGGGCCATGTGGGCACGCGCAGTTCACCAGATTCGGTAGGGATCTCCCTCCCTCCGATTAGCAGAGCACCACCAGAGATGGCCATCGCGTTCATGTCTATCCCTTCAAGGTACGCGTAGCAGGACAGAGCGCATGATGGGTAGATCCGGCCCCCGTGCTCGTACAAGAGCGGAACGGTGCAGAACCTCAAGTTGCGATCGATCCTATAGGAGACGAATCCGAATCTATGAGCTGACCTCAGGTAGCTTTCCAGTGGCAATGACGCGTAGGTTTTGCCGCCAAAAGTCACTTCGCTGGGAAATGCCGTTGGTAGTGCGAAGCGAGAAACCGGAGCGAGATCGATGTTGAGCAGATCACCGTCCGTTCTTCCATTCTGTAGCGCTCCGACGAGACACAGATTTCGCGCCTGCCCCAATTCGATCGCCGCGAGACTGTCCCTCAATGCGTCTTGCCTATACTCCAAGCTGAAATCCAGTATAGTGAGTAGTGCGCCATTTGAGTCCGCCAGCCGTGCAGCCCTGGCAATCTCATAGTTGTCGGGGAGCCTCCTACGACCTCGGCCTGACTCGTAGTCAACGTCAACGATCAGGAACCGACACCGAAGGCTATCATTGCCCCAGGGATCATTGGCGGTCGAACAAACAAATTCTGTGATAGCCTCTTGAACGGGCAGAAGCATGCCAGGGAAGAGCATGTTTCTGACAATGTACGAAAGCACCACGCCAGAGATGCTGAGGACAATGGCCACCAGGAGAGCCGAAGAATTAGGTTTCACTTGACTTTCCTCGTCATTAACGAATGGAATAAGAGTCGGGACCCGTGTAGGCATAGGGGTCACTATTGCCCACTATTTTGCCAATATCGTTTATGACTCCACCAACAAACTCGATGACGGGGTTTCCTCCCGGCCCTCCAGGGCTTGGATCCCCAATGATCGTAACCTGCATGTCATCCGTGAAATCAAACGTGGTTGTCACAACCACATCTTGAGTTCGCTGGCGATCCAGAATCAGCATTCCGGTTTCGTTCCTTGAAAGTAGGTAGACATCGAAAAACGACTTCACGTACCTTCCATTCCCCTCCTTCGCCACAATATCGCACAAACCGAACGGATCAACAAAGTTGAGGCTGTTGTTCCGCACGTATCTGTAGAAATTGACATCTCCAGATAGAAATCCAGCAAGATCCTGCGCCAAGAATCGCCCAAGGTTTGGATCATATTCCCTTGTACGCAAGTAATAGGTCTCTGTCTCACTATCCCACTCTCTGCCCGCATACGCTAAGGAGTTATCGCTTGCGTTCGGGGCCTCGCCCATGATCACGCCAAACACGCCATACCGATACTCCTGCACTGTGTTACCAGCCGAATCAGTTAGGCACCGTACACTTCTCAGGCCATCTTTGAGATAGTAGTAGGATATCCCTCCACGTTGCATGGCCAGTGGATTGTCAATTCCAGGGCCGGATGTATACGATGCACTGATCGATTCCGATCCATTCATCTCAAGAAGCAGATTCGCCCTGTCATAGCGAAACTCTGTCACCACACCGTTCACTTCCTTCTTCATCCTGCGACCGGTAGCGTCGTAGGCATACCGGGCGATCAGCCCCGGCTCTTTCACTTCAACCAACTTCTTCTCAATGTCAAAGACATAGTGCGTCGTGTCACCGGTGGTCTTGTTCACCTTCTCAGTCTGGTTTCCATCGAAGTCGTAGGAGTACCAGCACGAGTCATCTTCCGCCAATTCGTTGAGTTCATTGTACCGATACGCACTCTTGACGTTGTCGCTCAGCCTATTCCCCACCGCATCATACTCAAACCGCTCCAACGGATTCTGGACGGTAGGATGTGTCGCCCCGATAATCTGATACAGCGAGTCGTACGTGTAGTTGTGCACCCCGTCATTATCCGTCATCGATGTCCGCATCCCGTTCTTGTCATAATCGTACTGGAACCGCTGCACCGTAGACCCATCACCGCGCAGGTAGTTCAGATCCGTCAAGTTCCCATTATCATCAAAGTCATAGTTCGCCACGATCCCATTCGGATACTGCAGCGCCTTCAACTGCCCACGATCATACTCATACCGGAACGTCTTCCCCTGCGGCGTCTCTATCTCATCCAGCCGCCCGGTGCTATCATCATAGTGGTATTTCGTGGTCCCCACGGGGCTGGTCATGCTGGTCACTCTGTCAAGCACATCATAGGTGTAAATCGGGTCGCCGTTGGCGCATTTCTTCTTCATTGTACCTGCCGGCACCACTTGCCCCAACCGGTCCTCTTTCGGAACAAATCGAGACACGAACCCATGGTATGGTGCGGCGTCACTCAGCATGGCGGAAGAGGCGAGTTGTTGCATGGTTTCCGGCATCGTCGTCTGAGTTGAAGATACGACTGTTGGTCTACCGATGTCAAGTCGTCGTGTATCGCCCGCATCATTTGGATTCGTCTTTCGTTGGATGGCGCTCATCTGAGATGGTTTGCGGTGGACAATAACAGGCTTGATGGGGTGCGCTTGCCAAGCAACCCCAAGGCGCATGGCCCAGCGGGAGTCCGTCGGTTTCTTTGCCTGCAACTCCGCACTCCGGATTCCGCACTCCCCACTTCCCCTCATTCCCGTCTGAGTGCCGGTGAAACTGGTGAACGACCCATTGTTGAGATAGATATTGTTGCAGAATACGAGACCCGCTGTCACGACCTTTGCCCCGCCTTGGACGCATACCGAGTCCAGTGGGTACACGCCGATGTAGTCGTCGCCGACGGAAGCGGCAGCGGTGAGAATGCCGTGGGTCGTGTCCACGACGAGTGCATGGGTATCCACGGCTGTCACGGTGAACGCGCCGTCCCAACCCGCGTAGCTCCAGCGTGGCCTGACGAGATGACCGGCTACAAAGGAGCTGAACGTTGCATTGGTATCTGAAAGCGTACCTGAGGACAAGCCAGTGATGGTCCCCGGGCCGATTGAGATAAGAGGCGTTGAACCGTCGGGGGATGCTTGGCCGTTGTTGTTGAATACCAGCACACCAAGCGAATGCAGAGAGTCGCGCAGGTAAATCGTTCCCGCTCCTGCGCCTGGTGAACCGCCCCACGCTTTGTACATAAGCGAATCGGACATCGTGGCCGCATGAATCCCGATCCGCCCACCACCGCCGCCGGCTACGGCCGGTGAAACATATCCGCGTCCGCCTATTGCGGTTAGAGTACCGCGCCCGGAAATTCTATTGGCAACTTGTAAAGTAATCGAACCGCCGCTTCCACCGCCGCCATCAATCATTCCGGCTTCCCCATCGGCCTCGATCGAACCGTTGAGGACAAGGTCCCCGGCATAGATTCCTATTGCGCCTCCACCGTCACCACCGAAACTAGTTGAGTAGTAACGCCAGCAGCCCGCTCCGCTTCCAAGCTCTCCGGGCATGCACACATCCCCATACACGGTCGCAACCAGCGAAGCGTGCAACGCACCGCCCTTGCCCCCATGAGTTCCACCCGCATAGAGACTTCCCAAACTGAGGGTCGTAGGAGCATTTCCAAAGCCCCTGGAACTACGCCAGACACCACTCACAAAGGCTTCTCCGGCATATCCGCGCCCGGTTACGTTGAGCTTGGCGGTGGAGTCGATCTGCAGCGTATCTCCCACTGATATGCGTAGGGAATACGTCATGGCAGTGTCGGCAGGTGAGTGCGTAACAACCGCGCCATCGGTTGCTTTCATGTTGCCGGCTACCTGCAGCACCCCGTCGATAATGGATGTTTTGGCGCCCTTAAACCAGACAAACCCCGCCTTGAGTGTATCGTGCGCGTAAATCGCTCCGCCTTTTAAGCTATCAATCGTGTTTATGCCCTTGAATACCACGGAATCGCCGTCTATGGCTTTGAAATGATGGCCGGACTCCACAATCAGTCTACCTTGCGGCAGGACTGAAATGTGATAGTGATCGAGAAGGTTCTTGCCGGTTGACAGCATGAGGCTGGTATCCTGAATACCAGAGCCGCAAACGATTGTCATGGTGCTGTCATACATCTTGAATGCGTACGCGGATCCCCGCGATCCACCCGGACCGGGCGCGACGGCAATGTTGGACGGGCTCAGAGCCAGCAGTTGGTATCCGTAAACGGCAATCCGACCGCCGCCGCCGCCGCAATTGCTTGTGCCATTTCCGCCGTTAGCGCGTAATGCGCCCGCGCCGAAAAGAGAATCGGCCTTGAGCAATATCGATCCACCGCTTCCTCCTCCGCCATTGCCGGACACATTGCCGCCGTTGGCGAGGATGCTGCCGTCGCAGAGAATCGCTCGAGCAACGAGAAATGCAGCGCCACCGCCATCTCCGCCGGCGGTTGCGGGCTTGCCATCGTAGTTCACCGCGCCGCCGCTTCCCATGTCTTTCGGCTCAAGATAGTTGCCGTAGAGAGAGCAGGCACGTCCCTGCGAGGCAGATCCGGCCTTGCCGCCATAACTGCCTCCTGCGGATATTCCCGTGCTCCCGATCGCATTGCCGATGGTACGCGCGGAGGTCTTGCCGACCGATAGATACTTCTCACCGACATATCCACTGCCGCTGACGTCGATTTTGCTGGAGACGTCAATACTGATTCTTCCGCCTGCTTCAATGTGCAGAGGATACGTGCTGAACAAATCGGACTTACGCTCCTGGAGAATGGTGCTGTTGCGGAGAGATACGTCACCATGGGCTTGCAGGCCTTCGCATATCCCATTGCTCGCGCTCATAATGAGGGAGTCACAGGTCAGGCTATTATGGAAATTGACCTGGCAGGAGTCGAAGCGCATGGCGCGGAAGGCGTGGTCTCCCTGAATTTCAACCATGACATTCCTCGCAAAGACATTCAGTCCATCAAACCGCCGGTCATCGGCGGCGATGATAATTCCCTGCTCGACTCTTGACAAAAATGACGACTTGACGAGCAATGTATCATCGGAGATAATCCCGGGTAGACCTATGAAGACGCTTCCATCGGCGGCATTGGAACTATATGATCGGGCGGCCTTGGCAAAGATCTTTGATGTATCCATCCCAAAGAAGGTACTCGCATGTATCGCAATTCGTCCGCCACCGCCGTTTGCACCTGTGGACATCATTCCATAACCATAAGGTATAGGAAATCCCTGCAAACCGCCATTTGCGCTTATGCTACCGGTTCCTTGAATTGAATCCGCAATAATAAGAACTCCTCCACCGCTGCCGCCCGCCCAGGAGGTACGGGCGCCGAATCCATCTGCCCGAATAAGGCCATCGCACTGCATGGCATGCGTCTGCAAATACACATATCCTCCGCCATCACCGCCGCGCGACTCGGAATAGTAGTAGGCGGAAGCTGCGCCGCCGCTTCCCGGTTCATCAGGCCAGACAGGATCGCCATACACAGGCCCGACCAAGCCGGCAACCCCTGAGCACCAGGTTTGGTCATACCCACCCTTGCCGCCGTACGATCCGCCAGATACGCACCAGTAGCTGCCGCAACAATAGCCACTTCCAGATTGATTTCCCACGGTCTGAGCATCGTGCCAATTGTAGAGTGAATCGCGCCCGCCTCCGCGATATCCCTTGCCCGTCACATCAATACCGCTCGATGAGTCAATGTAGACGCGACCGCCCACTCGCAGAAGAAGACGGTACGCTTTGTCGTACGTCGCCCGAGGATGACTGACAACGGAGTTGTTCGTCATAGTCAAATCGTAGCCAATATCAGTGGTGTCATTGAATTCCGCCGTCGCACCATCCATGGCCAGCGATTTGAATGTGTGGGGTCCCATGACGATGAGCCCGCCGTTGATCACGCTGACACCGAGATTATCGAATGTTGCATCGCCCTGATCGATCACCAGAGTGTCATTTTGTATGGTCAAACCATTCTGCTGCACCGGCCGTATCAGTGAATCCCTGTCCGCCAGATAGATGGACCCCGATTCGCCGGTGACAAGACCGAAGCCTCCGTAAACGTTGGTCTTCGAAAGACCGAAGGGCGATACGAAATTGCTCTTGGCAAACAATATCCTGCCGCCGCCGCCACCACCGCCGGCGCAATCTTCTTCCGATGTCGAATTGCCTCCACTTGCCGAAATGCGACCGATTCCGCCGATCGACATGGCATCGAGCACCAGTGCCCCTCCGCTCCCACCGCCTCCGCACAGTCCTTTCCAGCCGTTGGCACGTATATTGCCGTCAAGACGAAGCCGTGCGGTACGCAGAACCGCCCGTCCTCCGCCCGCGCCTCCAACACCGCCCACAACCGAGCACGCTCCGCCGCTGCCAAACTCGCGCGGAGATCGATAGTCACCATACGACGGGTTAGTGCTGCCGAGGTCGCCGCCGGCCCCGCCAAAGCTTCCTCCGCTCATGCCGGTTGATCCGCACACGAAGCCGACGCTTTGCGCACATGTCGTGTCGGTCCCTCCGGCGTAGCCTTTGCCGGAAACATCAATAACGCTTCGGCTGTCAATGACAATCGAATCCGACGCGACAAGAGTCAGCCCCGAGTCCTGGAGGAGGCGAGGCGTATCGTGTGTCAACGAACTGCTTGATAGCGCGAGGGATCGGCATGTGAACGCTCCGTTGAGCACCACCGATGCGTTCTTCAGCTTCACATCCGCACCTTCCCAGGTGCTGTTGCCGCGATTGATGATGAAGCCGGATGCATCCACCAGGGATGCGGAACGTGTCGCGGTGATTGTCGTGTCGAGGCTCTCGATATACACGGTGCCGGCACTCCCCAGTTCCTTGCCGAATGCGCCATTTGACGTGGTCCGCTTTGCTGAAAACCCCTGGGAAATCCCTCCGAGAACCGAAACTCGACCACCCGACCCTCCGCCTGCACCCCCGCAGCCGATCCCTCCGTCAGCAGAAATTCGACCGACACCCCACATCGTATCAACAGAGATCAGAACCGAACCACCACTTCCACCACCGCCTTTAATGCCGGGCAGACCGTTGGCGGTGATCGCGCCGTCAACAATTGCCGTGTGAGCCCGCAGGGAGATTCTCCCACCGCCGTTGCCGCCGGTATCGGGTCCGTTTGCACTTCCGCCGCTCCCCAGGGACGAGGGTCGCATGATTGATCCGAAGATGCGAGCGGCGTTTCCCCCAACCAATCCACCCAGACCGCCATAGCTGCCACCACTGGTACCAGTGGCTCCGCATTGAAACCCATCGGTATGGGCGCATTGACTATTGCGAGCGCCACGATAGCCCAGACCAATGGCGTCGATTCGGCTGGTTGAATCCACACGCAGAATTCCCGATACCGTCAAGTCAAGTCCCGCAATTGAGGAAGTGTCGGCCTGAGAATGGGTCAACACCGCCCCGTCTATCAGGGCGAGGCCTGCAAGCGTATGTGCACCATCCATAACAATAACACCGCCATTCGCAACGATGTTCTGACCGTCGCGCGTGTCGTCGCCCTGTTGGAGCTTAAGGGTATCACCAGTTGAAAGTGACAACTGCGTTACTTCCGTCTGATCTGCCACAATGCGCACGACACTTCCATTGGCGCCTCCATATTGTCCGCCACTGGCGGTGAGGAGCAAGCCATCCGGCGATTCCGCCGACACAAGTACCCTCCCGCCACCGCCTCCGCCTGCGATACCATACCAACCGGGCCCGAGTCCTGCGCTCCACAAACCATCGCCACCGCCGGCTTGTACGCGGCCTATGCCACGGATATCTTGCGCCTCGATCATTACACTCCCGCCCGCGCCTGCACCTCCATTTTCATTGATGGCGGATTCTCCATTCGCAAGGATATCTCCATTGAGCACGAGAATGGGCGCATTCAAATGCACTACGCCGCCGCCGTTGAATCCGGGATTTCCATTGCTGCCGCCGCCGCCGCCGGGAAGTGTAGGCGAAAGGCGGTCGCCATAGGGTTTCGCGGGAAAGCCCAGGGATGTCTCCACCGGTACACTGCCTCCCTGGAACCGGTAGTCGCCACCCTTGCCACCGTGGCTTCCGCCTGCCCCTGGCTGGGATCCACTGAGTGGTGTGTTGGGGTAGGTGATGCCGAGGGTTCCACCCGGCGGCAGATATCGTCCGCCGCCTTGGTACCCAAGACCTGTTGCGTCAATCCTCGATGAGGCATCGATCACGATCGAATCGCGCGCGAATACCGTCAACCCGCGTGCTGAGCCGAGAGTGGTTGGCAGATGCTTGACAACAGCACCGTCTTCGAGCCGGAGACTCAGGAAATGGTGCTCACCATCAATCACAACGGCGCCGCCACTCACCACCACGTCCGTGTAGTCGTAGGAGAAATTGTCGGCGGCGATGGTATCGCCAATGGGGACGAGGGTCGCGCCCTTCAGCTCAACCACATCCTCCTGGACCATGCGCGATGCCTGGTCAAAGATCCGGTTGATCGCATACTCAGGTGTTGCGGCGTACACCATGTTTCCGACGGAGCTATACCCAAATCTGGCAAGAACAACACTGTCGTCTGTCGCCTTGCGGATCAGCCGCTGCAACGGGTCATAGTCGTAGTTGACGGCCATGCCGCGCGCATTGGTGTACTTGAGGAGCTCCCCATGCACGCCATACTGGTACCGGCGGGCAAAGCCAAGCGGGTTGCGCGATTGGACCAGGTTCCCCGCAGTGTCGTAGTCGAAGGTGGTTGAGTGCCCCTTGGCGTCAATCAGCGAGTCCAGTTGGCCTGCGCCGTCGTAGGCATATCTCGTGATATTTCTGGCAGGATCGATCTCCCGGAGCAGGCGCCCCATATCGTCATAGGCATAGTTGGTGGTACGCCCCATGGGATCGGTGATCTTTGCCAAATTGCCGTACGAATCGTACGTGTAAACCGTGGAGTCACCAGTAGCGTTCAAACGTGCCCGAACTCGGCCAAACGAGTCGTAGCGGGTCTGCACTGTCCGGCCGGCCGCGTCGCGCACAGCTACCGGCTGGTCAAGACTGTCGTATGTGATAGCAGTGGTGTCAAACCCTGGGGCGACGATCTGCGTGAGATTCCCCCGAGCGTCGTAGGAGAAGCTCGTCACTTGCCCGAGTGCATTGCGCACACTCGACACGTAGTCGACTTCGTTGATTGTCACGTACGAATACTCTGTAGCCGCGCCGGTCGCTGAGTTGGTGACTTTGGAGAGGTTCCCACGCAAATCAGCTTGTCGTGAGATTCTGAGGCCGTTGGGAGAGATCGTAGACGAGGCCGCACCGCAGTTGCAGGTGCTGCCATCGAGATACTCGTACCTTGTGGTCTCACCCTTCGGGTTAGTGATGGCAGCGGTGCGTCCCTGACGATCGAAGTGGTAGAGAGTGGCGTTGCCGAACTGGTCGAAGAAGCGATAGCGCTTCGCGGCCACGTTGGGCAGCCGGTGCACAGGCTGATTCGGGTAGTCGGGGATCCGCCAGGAGGCTGTGATGCAGCTACCCTTTCCGTCGCAGACGGTCGCCTTGTAGGTGATGAACTTGGCGGGATCCAGGTCCGTCTGCGCAAGGTCGTTGAGGATGGCTCCGTCATTCACCCTCTCATAGTTGGTCTCCAAGCCTTGCGGGTTGACTGTCCGAACCACGGCATTGTGAAAGTCGAATGAGTAGCTGCTGGAGCCGCCGGATGGCATAGTCTTTCGGACTGCGAGATGATCCCGATACTCGAACTCGCGCGCAGTGCGTCCGTCGGGGTCGACAATGCGTACCAAGTCGCCATTGTCGTCAACAGAGATAGCTGTGCGACGCCCGAACTGGTCAACGACCGCAGAGAGCCGGTCTTTCCCGTCGTACTCAAGACGGGTTTCCGCTCCAGTGGCGCGATCGCGAATGATTGTGACGCGTTCGCTGAAGGCGTCGTACTCGTACTCGGTGGTCCGACCCTTCGCGTCAGATCGAGAGAGCAATGCCCCGTTGGGACTGTAGACTTCGACAACCCCAGCACCAGTTCGCCTGGTCCACCCGTCGCCAGTTGCGAAGAGAGTGTCGCGGGAGCCGTACGTGGGGCGATAGACATGACCGAGGGTATCCCGCCAGAAGAAGACGCCATCGCATCCTTCTCCGACAACAGCAACATGATTCCCCCACAGGTCGCCACGTGCGCCACCCAAGGCAGTCGCCACTGGGTAGTCCTTGGGGACCTCGTCGCCTCCGGTAACGAATTCCAGCTTGCCAGTCGCGGGATTCGTCCAAGCGCGCGGAGGATATGCCCGGGAGAGCCCGCCTTTGCGCGATACTAACCGCGTAACGCCTCCCACCGTCCATCCGCTGCCAAACGGGCTCTTCTCTCGGTTGACAACAGTGATGAAACCATAGTAAAACTTCCTGCGCTCAACGACTGATTTGTAGACTACTGAGAGGTTCTCCGCGATGTACGGCTGGTACCGATACGAGCCCGGCATGATCATCTGGTTAAGGATAATCCCGTACGGGTACATTCCGGTTTCGAGGTTCAGATCAGCGGATCCTGCGTTGAGGTGGTATGCCATGGAGTAGGGATTGGCGGGGCCATCGAAGGTCCAATCCCCGGCAAACCCCGGCACCACGATCTCAACACCCAAGTAGGTTGGGATCATGTTGATTGTGGAATTGCCGATCGAGATGACCCTTCGAGGCTTCGCAGTGGAGCTGAGATAGGCCAACCGCACGTCGAGATTGACTAATGCGGGTCCACCCTTGACTGTGTAGTCGAGCTCCAGGTCACCGGTCTTGACGGCAACGCCAGATGCTCCTTGGTTAACTGGACACGAACTGGCGGTGTCAGTGATCGTGTCCTTCAGCGAGGTGTCGGGTTCATGCACATTCCCATGGTATGTGCTGAAGTGGATCGCCTTGAATTCGATCGACTCACCAGAAGGCGTGACTTGGGCCATACCAACATTGTCCCACTGTGCGGTGTTCTCGTTGAAGTAGGTGAGAGGTACCTTCGCACCAGCGCTGAGGCTGTTGAGATTTGGTACCCGTACTGTAACAGAGTCTCTGAATGTCAATCCACCGGGCTGCAGATCAACACTGAACAGGAAGACCTCGTAGCCTGGTTGCGGCCCCGGCAACTGGTTGATATGCGTGAAAAGCGTGGCAGAGACCTCTGCGTCACCGGTCAGCGCTCCATGGGGAACATCAAGCTCCACCAGACTCTTGGGGAGAAGCACCGTTGTGTCCTTGCCCGCAGGCACGCTCACCTTCTCGGTGTTCAGCGGCATCACCTGCATGGAGCCAAGGTCAACGTCAATCCCCGGAAAGGCATTCGCCGTTCGCATGGCAATCGTGAACGAAGGGTGCGAGACCTTCACTCGGTAGTCGCCGAACCCCCCACTGGGTAGAACGAACCGCCCCTCAGCATCGGTTGTGACGGAACTCCCGGTTTCAACAACGCTTGCGGTTGCGCCGACTACGGGAACACCGTTCTGTCCGTCAAACACAACGCCTCTGATCGTCACCTGGGTTGGTGCGGGCGTGGTCGCGACCTTGAACGACACTCGTGCGGTGTCCTTGCGCCCGACCGTGTTCTCCGAGTACACGATGAAGGTGTGATGCCCCTCCGCAACCGACATGGTTGCGCTGTATACGTCCCCGCTCCGCGTGAACGAACTCGTTGAGATCTCTCCGTCGACCAACATGGCGATGTTGTTGAGACCAGACGTCAGTCTCTTCACCGTGAAGGAAACCGATGCAGAACTCGACTTGTAACCGTTGATCGGAGAGAGGATGCTCACAAGGGGTCCGGCGGGGGCGTAGTAGACCGACACGGTGTCGGCGCCGACGTTACCTGCTGCGTCAGTGGAGCGCCGCACAATCGTGTTGAGGCCATCGACCAGATTCTGCGTGGTTTCGGTGGTCTGAGAGATGTTGTCAATCGTCCAAGCAACGTTCACTGTTTGCTGGCTTGTCGTGGTACCGTTGAGTGGCGAGGTGATCTTCACCACCGGCGCGGTCAAGTCAACGGTGTCTGAGATCGAGGTGGAAGTGGCATTGCCCGCCGAATCGGTCGCAGTCACGACAATTGTGTGAGGTCCCTCCGAAAGCGCGAGCGTTGTCGAGAAGCTACTGCCCGTTCTGGCGACCGCAATTCCGCTGCATGTGAGAGTGGCGATTCCCGAGAGCGCGTCTGTGGCAGTGCCGGTGACCGTGACCTGTCCCGTGGTGGAGTACGACCCGGTTGTCGGCGTCTGGATGGTGACAACAGGCGGGGTCTTGTCGATGCTCAGAGTCACCGATGCGGTTGTGGTGTTCCCGGCATTGTCGCGAGCAGTGCCTGTCAGCACGACCGCCCGGCCCTCTGCATTGGTGGTTGCCGGCGCCGGGCAGGAGGCAACGCCCGATTCTGCGTCAGAACAAGTGAACGTGACCGTGACGCCACTGTTGTTCCATCCATATTGATTGGGGTCAGGGCTGAGTGTCGACCGTATTGTCGGGGGCGTGTTGTCACCTGCCTGGTCTCGCACGCCGCAAATGTCGATAGTGAGGTATGACCCGGGGCTTGATGCGAGCACGACCTTGAGCGTTGACTGGGCTGTCAGCGCTACTGCACGATCAAGTGTGGCCACATTCTGGTTCAGGTCCGACAGAGTGACGACCGTTGTTTCGTTCAGGGTAACGATTGCGGATGAGACCCGGTTTCTTCCATCGGCATCACCGTTCTGGATGTGAAGTGTGTAGGGCGACGAGATGCCTGCCAGCGCAGTGACAGTCGCGGTGTACTCCGTCTTCGCGCCTTTCTCACGTACGAACTTCTGCGGACCGTAGACCGAGCCGTCGCAGGTTTGACCGAGGGCGACGGATGCACATACGGTGAGGGCGAGGGACATCAGGGTCAGGATGCGGAGATTGCGGGAAGCAAGCATGGTT
>Ga0315284_10002134_pt1 | contig 28378 bp, 20 predicted proteins | sample YL17G09_16_MG_FD_203696 | JGI IMG/M metagenome (GOLD analysis project Ga0315284, IMG submission 203696) | Sediment microbial communities from Yellowstone Lake, YNP, Wyoming, USA - YL17G09_16 | ecosystem: Environmental > Aquatic > Freshwater > Lake > Sediment | place: USA: Wyoming | collected...
CAAGTCCTTAAGAAACGCTGGGTCCAACGCTTGGAAGCGATCGGATTCAAGGTCAACCTTGAGCCTTTGCCTGTTGCCATTTAAGACCATGTTGGCTGTTTTCAAGGTAAACCCTCCATGGTCGCTCGGCCGTTTCTCGATCTTGTCGTTCGGTTCGATCCGTGATTAGAGCGCTTGCCCGCTTCTTCGCTCACCGGCTTTCAAATAAGCTCCCTGTTTTTGATCCTTCCCGTTTATAGCGGTTTCCCGAAACAAAACGAAACGCGGCAGCGGGGAATTGGCGGGAAATAACATTTCTTTGTACATTATTAAACCCCCTTCCCCTGACACAATTCGGGGGATTGAAAAGGTCGGTCCGCTCTTCCCCCCTCCCCTCTCTCGGGCATACAGAAAGAATGATGCTATCTAAGCATCTTGGGAAAAATTGATACGTTCGACGGCGCCAAACCCCGATTATTAAATCGGGGTAAAAAGCGCCGCTCAGTATTAACCCTGAGCATACCCCGGGCTTCAGCCCGGGGAGTCGAATGGGTTGATTCTATTCCGAAGACGCAATAACACGTCTTCTTATCGAAATCACTCCGCTTTCCCGCCTGAAAGCCAAAAGGGGCCCCGAATCATGTACTCGTCTTCGATAGTCTGGCGAAGGGGATGGGGGATGAGCGAACATTAGGAGGTTTAAGTGTGCGAGTTCATCGACGCTGAAAAAATGGAGAGCCTGACAGCGTAAAAAACCTCCGAGAGAGCGAATCCCCCTCCCCGAGCCCCTTGACAATCCGGGGACAAGACGACACAATGGGAAATCGAGATGTGTCCCCGTTTGAAGGAGTTCTGAATGAAGCGGGTTTGTCCGGTTGTCATCTTTATCGTCCTGTTCCTGACAGCGGCCAACGCCTTCGCCCAGATCGGGATCTATATCGGCGGTTTCGCCGGCTATTCCGCGCAGAAGCCGAGCTTCGAGAATGTCCAATTCAGCACCGACACGACCTTCCTCTATGGCCTGCGCGGCGGGATCCGGTTCCTGATGCTGGCCCTCGAGGTCAGCTATTTCCGGGCGATGCACAACATCGTCGTGGCCGATTTCCTGACCCTCAACTGGGACGGCCAGGTCAACGACTTTAGCTACATCGGTCTCAATCTCAAATACATCTTTTCCCTGGCGATCTTTCATCCTTATTTGACGGCCGGCTACGGCTATTACACCGCCGATATCGAGAATATCGCCAAGGACAAGGAAGGCGGGATCAACGTCGGCGGGGGGTTGGAGATCTCCCTCGGGAAGAGGATCTCGATCCTGGCCGAAGGCAAGTATCACCACGTCACGGTGGACATCCAGAAGATCAATCTCGGCTTGGGCAATTTCACGGTCTGCGGCGGGCTCAACATCTATTTTTGATGGAGATCCGGCTCAACAAATACCTGGCTCAGCGGGGAGTGGCCTCCCGGCGGGAGGCCGACCGCATGATCCAGGAGGGCCGTGTCGCCGTCAACGGGCGGGTCGTGGAGGACCTCGGCCACAAGATCGACGACGGTCGCGACCGGGTCGCCGTCGACGGCCGGAAGATCAAGCCGGACCGCGAGCTCATCTATATGATGCTGAACAAGCCGAAGGATTTTCTTGTGACCCTCGCCGATCCCTTGGGCCGGGCCACGATCAAGGACCTGGTTCCCTCGCTTCCGGACGGCGTGAATCCCGTCGGGCGGCTCGACAAGGACAGCGAGGGGCTTCTCCTCCTGACGAACGACGGCGAGCTGGCGTATCGCCTCACCCATCCCCGCTATGAGGTCCCCAAGATCTATATCGTTTGTGTCGAAGGGAGGATCTCCCCGGAGGAGATCGGCAAGCTCGAGAGGGGGGTCCATATCGACGGCGGCAGGACGGCTCCGGCCAAGGTCAAGGTCCTGGAGTCGCGACCGCAGTCGAGCGTCCTCCAGATCGAGATCCACGAAGGCCGGAAGCGCGAGGTCCGGCAGATGTGCGAATCCGCCGGCCACGATGTCGTTCGGCTGACTCGGGTGAGTTTCGCGGGGCTCCGGCTGGAGAACCTGCTTAACGGACAATGGCGCTTTCTCAAAAAAGAAGAGGTCCACCGGCTCAAGCGGCTGGCGGGCTTGAGCTGATCCTCGATCGATCATGATGACGCGCATATTCAAAGGCCGATCCGACCTGCCGGCTTTCCTGGCCCTGGCCTTTTTATCTCTGGCCATGACCTACCCGCTCGTCTTCCACCTGACCGATCAGGTCCCCTCCGATCTCAGGGATCCCCTTTACACGATGTGGCTGCTGTCCTGGGATGTCCGGACGGCGGGCAGGGGATTCGCCGATTTCGCCGATGCCAATATCTTCTATCCGCACCGGGGCGTGCTTTTTTACGGCGACGCCCTGCCCGCCCTGGCCCTTCTCGGAGCGCCGGTCCTGCTTCTCTCCGGGAATCCGGTCCTGACCTACAACATCCTGTTCCTCCTCTCTTTCTTCATCGCCGGGCTGGGCATGTATTTCCTGGTCAAAGACCTGGCGGTCTCGCGGAACGCCGCCTTCGCGGCCGCTCTGATCTTCGCTTTTTTCCCCTACCACTTCGCCCACCTCAGCCACTTGGAGATCCTCTACCTCGGCTGGATCCCGTTCTGCCTGCTGTTCATCCATCGCTTTTTCGAGGAGCCGAAATTCAAGCATCTTTTGGCCGTGGCGATCTTCTATGTTCTCCAGGTCCTAAGCTGCGCCTATTACGGCCAATATCTGACCGTTTTCGCCGGGCTCATGGCCGTCTATCTGGCCTTGAGCTCGGGCTGTTGGCGGAAAGTCCGGTTCTGGAGGGACATGGCCATCCTCCTCGCCTTGACCGGAGCCGTCCTGCTGCCGTATTTCCTTCTGTTCATTAAGGTTCATCAGAAGATGCTGTTCGTCAGATCGATGTGGGAGGTGAAGTTCTTTTCGGCGGAGCTCCAGCATTACCTGGCCGTGCCGACGATTAATGTCGTCTGGGGCTGGCTGACGGGAAGTCTGGGGGCACAGGAGTGGCAGCTCTTTCCCGGGCTCGTCGCGATCGTCTTGACGCTCGTCTGGCTGTTGAGGAAGCGTCCCGGCAACGAGGCCGTTCCCGGCGGGACGCCGATCCGCCCCAAGAAGCGGGCCTTCGCCGTTTGGGATGTCCTGAACCTCGTCCTTTTCGCCTTTGTCCTCATCATCGGAATCACCGGCGGTTTCGAGTTCGAGGCGGGTCTTTTCAAGGTCTCGGCGCACCGGCTGGACAATCCCTTCGCTTTCCTCCTCCTCTCCCTGTTTCTGAGAGGGCTCCTGGACCGGAGGATGCGGGCAGGAGCGGAGGCCTATCTCAAGGCCACCCGACCGGCCGAGAAGTTTTATCTGTTCATGATCGTCCTAGCCTGGCTGCTGTCGTTCGGGCCGGTCATCCGCTGTCTGGGCCGGGAGATCATCGCCGGCCCCTACGGCCTTCTGTTCGACCGGATCCCCGGCTTCCAGAACGTCAGGGTCCCGAGCCGCTTTGCGGCGCTGATGATGGTCGGCCTCTCCGTCCTCGCCGGCCGGGGAGCTCTCCAGGTCATGAACCGTTGGAGATCGCCCGGAGCCAGGACCCGGGCGGCCGCGGCGATCGGAGCCCTCATCATTCTGGAATATCTGTCCATTCCCATCCCTCTTGTGACCGTGCCGGTCAAGGACCGCCTGCCGGAGATCTATACCGCCGTCGGGAAGCTTCCCGCAGGCGCGGCGATCATCGAACTCCCCATGCCCGCCCGTGACGGCGAAGAGTACGAAGAGGCCTCGGCCGTCTATTTTTCCCTCTACCATCGCAAAGCCGTGGTCAACGGCTACAGCGGCAATGCACCTCCCGGCTACCGGGTCGTCCGGGAGGCGATGGAGCAGTTCCCCTCGGACGCCACGTTCGATCTTATGGACGACCTGGGGGTGGGCCATGTCCTGGTCCATACGGAAGGATATCGGTCGGCCGAAGGGCAGGCGATCGTCCGCCGTCTCATGGCTCTCTTCTCTCGAGCCGAGCCCGTCGCCGAGGCGGGTGGCGATCATCTCTACCGCCTGATCCCCCGGATCAGGGACAAGGCGGACGAGGGGCCTCTCAAGGAGACGGGCGACCGGCGGAAATGGAAGGCCCGGGCCAGTCTGAACCAGAAGCTGGTGGAGCTCGCTTTCGACGGGGATCCCAAAACGGGCTGGTCGACCGGCTATCCCCAGGGCAAGGACGATTTCTTCGAACTCGACCTCGGCGAGGCCGTTCCGCTGAGAAAGATCGTCCTGGTTCTTAATACGAATCCCCTGGATTACCCCCGGAGTTTCCGCGTCGAAGGCTCGGTCGACGGCGCGGCCTGGACCGGGCTTTACGAAAAAGCGGGCTTCTTTCCGGCCGTCGACGCGGGGATGATCGAGGACTTCGGAAAATACGTCGTCCCCATTCCCTTCGGCCCGGCGGCCGTCCGCTGGGTCCGCGTCTCCTTGACGGCGCCCCACGAAGCGCGCCATTGGTCGATCAACGAAATCGCCTGTTTTAAATAAATGGGGACATGTCCCGGAGGGACACTTTCTCGGGGGGGGGAGTCCCTCGGGAGAGCGTCCTCTTTGAACAGGGAAGGAGATCGCTATGAGAAAGCTCTTCGGCCTCGTCCTTTTTCTGATTTTAGCCGGATCGACATTCGCCCAGGATATCCCCTATAAGACCGGCTCCTGGAACGGCGACGACCTCGGCAACCACCGGGCCGTGATCCGCGTCGAGTCCGCGGCCGACGCGGTCTGGGCGCATATCCCCTGGAGGAGGCGGGACGCCGGTCCTGAGAATAAAACCGTCATCCTGGTGGACGCGAAGACGCGTGTCCGGGTGAAGAATCTCGTCACGGTCGTTATCAACCGCGAATACGGCGATCTCATCTTCCAGCCGGTCTCCGGACCGGGCGAATACTATGCCTATTATCTGCCGTACCGGCTGGCGGGAAGCCGGAACTATCCCCATGCCGCCTATCTCGCGCCGGAGAGCACGGCGGAGCCGGAGTGGTTGGTCCGGAACGGAATGGCGGCCGCAGGATCGCGGATCCAGGACCAGAAGAAATGGCCGCGGGCGATTGTCTCCGAGTTCCAATCCATCGACGAGTTCAACAGCTTTTTTCCGATGGAGGTCATCGCCACGGCCGAGGAGACCCGGAGCCTGCTGGCCGCGCATCCCGCCGCCCTCTATCTCCTCTTTCCCGAGGACAGAAAATATTCCATCCGGATGACCGACGATCTCCCCCTGCGCTGGATCCGGAAGGGGCCGCAGAAAGAATTCCGGGGCGAGGCGGCGCGAGGGGAATATTACGCTTTCCAGATCGGTCTCTACGCCTGCCGCGAGGAGATCGCCGACGTGGCCGTTGCTTTCGGGGACCTTAAAAGCGCGGGAACCGGTAAAATCCTGTCCGCCTCCTTGTTCAATTCCCTGAATACGGGCGGGATCGATTGGAACGGTGAGCCGCTGAAGAAGACCGTGGCCGTCGGCCAAGGCAAAGTCCAACCTCTTTGGTGTGGGATTCAAGTGCCGCCGGACGCCTCGCCCGGCGAGTACGAAGGCCTGATCCGGATCCTGCCGAAGAACCTGCCGGAAGGCCAGGTCAAGTTCGGGCTGAGGATCTCGAACGAGGTCATGGCCGACCGCGGCGACGGCGATCCGTACCGAATGTCCCGGCTGCGCTGGCTCGATTCGACCCTCGCCGCGGATGACGAGATCGTCGCGCCGTTCACGCCGCTCAAGGTCGAAGGCTTAACCGTCGGCTGCCTCGGACGTACGGTCACGCTCGCTCCGTCCGGATTGCCGAAGCAGATCCGGAGCTTTTTCTCTCCCGAAGTGACCAAGGTCTTGGGCGCGGGCCGCGATCTCCTGACCGCGCCGTTCGATCTCGTCGTGGATATAGAGGGAAAGAACGCGGTTTGGGAGGATCAAGGGCCGAAATTCGTCAAGCGAGCCCCCGGAACCGTTTCCTGGGAGGCGACGCGCCGCGCGGGGCCGCTGACGGCCGCGGTCCAAGCCCGGATGGAAATGGACGGTTATCTGGAGTTCAAGGTCAAGCTGTCCGCGAACCAGAAGGTCGAGGTGAAGGAGATTTACCTCGAGGTCCCCTTCGTCGCCGACGTCGCGCGCTACATGATGGGGCTCGGACAGAAGGGGGGCTTCCGTCCTTCGGAGTTCTCCTGGGCCTGGGACCAGAAAAAGAACCAGGATGCGCTCTGGATCGGCGACGTGAACGGCGGGATGCAGATCGGGCTCCGGGCCGAGAACTACAGCCGGCCCCTCAACACGAATTTCTACCTGAGCAAGCCGCTCAACCTGCCTCCGTCCTGGTCGAACGAAGGCCAGGGGAGCGTTTCGGTCAAGCGGGAAGGATCGTGCGTCATGTTCAAGGCCTCGGGCGGCGGCCGGACGCTCGAGGCCGGCGCGGACCTGTATTTCAATTTCACCCTGCTCCTGACGCCGTTCAAGACGATCGACACGAAGAGCCAGTGGGCGACGCGGTTCATCCACGCCTTCAAGCCGGTCGATGAGGTCGCGGCCAGCGGGGCCAACACGATCAACATCCACCACGCCAACGACATCAATCCCACCATCAACTACCCGTTCCTCCGGCCGAACGAGATGAAGGCCTACGTCGACGCGGCCCACCAGCGCGGCTATAAGGTGAAGATCTACAACACCATCCGGGAGCTCTCGAACCGCGCTCCGGAACTGTTCGCTCTCCGGAGCCTCGGGGCCGAGATCTTCTCCCATGGCCCGGGCCGCGGGTATTCCTGGCTCCAGGAGCATCTCGGCGGGGATTACATCGCGGCTTGGTTCGTCCCGCAGCTCAAGGACGCGGCCGTCATCAACAGCGGCATGTCGCGCTGGCACAACTATTACATCGAGGGCTTGAACTGGGTGACGAAGAACATCGGCATCGACGGCCTATATATCGATGACGTGGCCTTCGACCGGACGACGATGAAACGCGTCCGCAAGGTGCTCGACCGCAGCCGGCCGGGCGCGCTGATCGACCTGCATTCGGCCAACCAGTACAATCCCCGCGACGGCTTCGCCTCGAGCGCCAATCTCTATCTGGAGCACTTTCCTTACATCAACCGGCTGTGGTTCGGGGAATATTTCGATTACTTCGGCTCGCCGCCCGATTATTGGCTGATCGAGATCTCCGGCCTCCCCTTTGGATTGATGGGGGAGATGCTCCAGGACGGCGGGAATCCCTGGCGGGGCATGATCTACGGCATGACCAACCGCCTGCCGTGGTCGGGAAAGAATCCGGCGGATATCTGGAAGGTCTGGGACGCTTTCGGAATGGCCGAATCGCAGATGGTCGGATATTGGGTCGCTTCGAATCCGGTCAAGACGGACCTGCCGGACGTTTTAGCCACGGCTTATATTAAAAAGGACAGGGTTCTCGTCTCCGTCGCGAGCTGGGCCAAGGCGCCGGTCATGGCCCGGCTGAAGATCGATTGGAAAGCGCTCGGCCTCGACCCGAAGAAAGCCCGGCTTATCGCCCCGGCCATCCCGGATGTCCAGTTCGCGGCCGAGTACGCTCCCGACGACCCGATCCCCTTCGAGCCGGGCAAGGGCTGGCTGTTGATATTGGAATGATCAATCCTTCTTTTCTTCGAAGAAGTCCTTTGAAGCATGGGCGAGGCGCTGGAGTTCCTTGTCGACGAGGTCGTTGATCGATTCCGCTTCGAACGTCCCGTCCGCCTTGCGCGCCCCGGCCGGGATCCCGGCCAGGATCTCGATCCCTTCGTCGATCGTTTTAATTGGATAGATATGGAACTGTCCTTCTTTCGCAGCGGCGACGACGTCCGTCCTGAGCATTAGGTTCTGGACGTTCTGGTGGGGGATGATGACGCCCTGGGTTCCGGTCAGTCCCTTCGCCCGGCAGACGTCGTAGAAGCCTTCGATCTTTTCGTTGACCCCGCCGATGGGCTGGATCTCCCCCTTCTGGTTGAGGGACCCGGTGACGGCGATGTCCTGGCGGAGCGGCCGCCCCGACAGGCTGGAGAGAATGGCGTAGACCTCCGTCGAGGAGGCGCTGTCGCCGTCCACACCGCCGTAGGACTGCTCGAAGGCGATGCTGGCCGACAGGGCGAAGGGTTTGTCCTGGGCGTACTTTCCCCGCATATACCCGCCCAGGATGAGCACGCCCTTGTTGTGCGTGCTGCCGCTCATGTCCGCTTCCCGCTCGATGTTGATGACCCCGGCCCGGCCGACCGCGGTCCGGGCGGTGATGCGTGTCGGCTTGCCGAAGGAGAACTGGCCCATGTTGTAGACCGAGAGGCCGTTGACCTGCCCGACGAGGGCGCCCTGGACATCGATCAGGATCGAGCCCTCCTCGATCATCTCCTGGATCTTGTCCTCGATCAGGTTGACCCGCTCGAAGCGCTCGCGGATCGCCGTTTCGACGTGAGCGGCGCCGACGAGCTTCTTGCCGTCCTTGTTGGCCCAGTAGCTCGCCTCCCGGACGACGTCGGCGATCACGTGGAAGCGCGTCGAGAGCTTCTTGTGGCGGCCGGCGATGCGCGTTCCGTATTCGACGACGGAGGCCATGCCCGACTTGTCGAAGGACAGGAGGCGGTCCTCGTCGCAGATCTTCTTCATGAAGCGGACATAATCGCCGATGCTGTCCTCGGTCTTCGGCATCTCGGAATCGAACTCGGCTTTGATCTTGAAGATCTTCTTGAAGTCCTGGTCAGCGAAATAGAGGAGGTTGTAGATCTCCTCGTCGCCGATCATGACGACCTTGACCTTGACTTTGATTGACTCGGGCTTCAGGCGCGTTGAGGAGAAGAGGAACATCGAAGCGTAGTTCTGGATCTCGAAGACCTCGTTGCGCAGGGTGCGCTTGAGCATCATCCAGACGCCGGGTTCGATGAGGGCGTCGAGGGCGTTGAGGGCCAGGAAGCCGCCGTTCGCTTTCAGAAAGGAACCGGCCTTGATCTTGGTGAAGTCGGTCTGGAGGACCCCGAAGCGGTTGACCGTCGATTCGATCGAGCCGAAGAGGTTGATGTAGTTCGGATTGGTCTCCATGACGACGGGGGCCTGCTTCAGGTCGGAGTTGTCCACGAGCAGGTTGACCCGATACTCGAGGAAGGGGTCGAGGGACTCCTTTTTCTCCTCGTCCTTCTTCTTGTGGTTCTTGAAGAGCTCGATGTTGCCGACTAGGTTGGCCTCGGCGCCGGCGAGATACTCGGCGATCTTGGGGTGGGGGAACTTGGCGTTGATCTCGGACACGGCCCCCTTGATCAGGGGCGAGATCGACTCGGCGTCCCAGTTCTTGAGGAACGTCCGCGTCTCCTCCTCGATCTCGCGCAGCTGCTCGAAGATTCCCTCCAGCTTCTCGGACAGCTCTTCGTATTTCTGTTTGAGGCCGTCGAGCGCCTTCTGGGGCAGCTTCTTTTCGCGGGCCATGGCTTCGAGCTTGGCGAACGGCGTGGGCGTCTCCTCGATCAAGGGGATGAGGTCGGGTTTGACGAACATGCCCATCTGGACCTGGATCACGGCGAATCCCGACTTGGCCGCCTTTTCCTCGAAGCCCTGCAGGATCTCCTTCTGTTTGCGCTGCTGGCCTTCGATGATGGCGTCCCGGTGCTCGGCGTAATACTTGCTCTTGAGCAGGTCGGGAATGTTGAGCTTGAGTATCTCGATCAGGTTGTCCATGGAGGCCGCAAACTGCCGGCCTTTCTCCGGGGGAAGCGTGATCAGCGTCGGTTCATCGGGATATTTGAAGTTGTTGACGTAGAGGAGGTCGTCGGGCGGCTGGTCGCCCTTTTCGAGCCTCTCGAGCAGCTGCTTGATCGTCGTCGTCCGGCCGGTCCCGATCATGCCGGTGATGAAGATGTTGTAGCCCAGGCTCCGGATGTCGAGGCCCGTCTGGAGCGACTTGAGCGCCCGCTCCTGACCGATGATCTCGTCGCAGGGGGGACCGTCCTGGCTGGTGGCGTAAGGGATGGAGGCCAGGTCGCATGTCCAGCGGAGTTTCTCGAGCGGGACCTCCTCGAATTTGGTCTTGGCCGTCATCAGCGTCTCCTTGTGGTGAAGTCAGATAGTAACTACTCAGGTAGACAGTATTCAGGAGTCAGAATTCAGAATAGCCTGAGAATAGGCCTCCACAAGTCCTCAAATCTCGTCTCCGGCATTCTCATGCTGTCTCCTGAATTCTGACTTCTGGCTACCTGAGTAGTTACGTCAGATACCCGTTATTAACACAAGAAAACGATAAAAACAAGCAAAGGCGGGAAGGGGATCTTCCCCGTGTCGGCCGCGTTCCGGCTTCAATGGAGGGCCCGTTCGACGGTCCGCGGGCAAAGCCCTGGCAAAAAAGACCCCAGTTTGTTAGAATACATAAACTTGGAGGAAACCTTGAGCGAGATTCGAGTCGAGCCCGTCAGAACGAAAGCCGAATTGAAAAGGTTCATCCGGTTTCCCTGGAAGGTCTATGCCGGCGATCCCAACTGGACGCCTCCCCTGATCACGGACGTCAAGGCCAAGTTGAACGTCCGGAAGAATCCCTTCTTCGAGCACACCGAACGGGAGCTGTTCCTGGCCCGCAAAAGAGGCGAGATCACCGGCCGCGTCCTGGGCATCGTCGACCGCAACCATAACGACTTCCATAACGAGAAGGTCGTCTTCTACGGGATGTACGAGAGCCTCAACGACCGGGAAACGACGGCCGCCCTTCTCGACACGGTCACGGCCTGGGGGAAAGAGCGGGGGATGGACACCCTGCGCGGCACGGTCAACCTGTCCCTCAACGACGAGTGCGCCTTTCTTGCCGAGGGCTTCGATTCGCCGCCGGCGGTCATGATGCCCTACCATCCCCGTTATTATCTGGATCTCATGGAGTCTTACGGTCAGGTCAAGGCCAGGGACTTCTACGCCTTTCTCATGACCCGCGACCACGAGACGGATGCGAAGGTGAAGGCCGTGGTCCAGAGGATCCAGGCGGCGACCACCGTCACCTGCCGCCCGATCCGGCTCAAGGACTGGAAGGAAGAGGCGGATCGGATCATCAGCATCTACAATCACGCCTGGGAGAAGAACTGGGGATTCGTGCCCTGGACCGAGAACGAGATGAAGCACATGGTCAAGAGCCTCAAATCCATCGCCGATCCCGACCTCATCATCATGGCCGAGGACAAAGGCCGGCCGGTGGGCTTCGGATTCGGCCTTCCCAATTACAACGAGATCCTGATCAAGATGAACGGCCGGCTGTTGCCCTTCGGCATCTTCAGGTTCCTCCTCGGCCGCAAGAAGATCAAAAGCATGCGTATGCTCGTCTTCGGCATCCTCAAAGAATACCGCGCCTCGGGCATCAGCTATCTCCTGGCCACGGAAATGGTGAAGCAGGGGATGCGGAAAGGGTACCAGTGGGCCGAGCTGTCCTGGACGCTCGAGGACAACGATGCGGTCAACAAGTTCGCCGCTTCGTTGGGCGGCCGGATCTACAAGAAATACCGGATCTACGAAAAGAAGATCGGATAAATGACCCGGGACGCGCGAGCGGGTCCGGGATCTTCAAGGAGAAGGGCATGAAAACATACGAAGGAAAGCTTCAGGCCAAAGGATTGAAGGTGGCTTTGGTCGTCAGCCGATTCAACGCGTTCCTCACGGACAAGTTGCTCGACGGCGCCCTGGACGCGCTCAAGAGGCTCGGGGCCGAGGACTCGGACATCGCGGTCTACAAGGTCCCCGGCTCGTTCGAAGTGCCGTTCGTCGCCCGCAAGCTGGCCCGGGCGAAGAAGGCCGACGGCATCGTCTGCCTCGGCGCGCTCATCCGCGGCGACACCCCTCATTTCGATTTCCTCAGCGCTGAAGTGACCAAAGGTCTGGCCCAGGTCGCTCTCGAGGACGGGATTCCCGTTTCGTTCGGCATCCTGACGGTCGACACGATCGAACAGGGCATCGAGCGCTCCGGGACCAAGTCCGGGAACAAGGGCTGGGACGCCGTTTTCTCCCTGGTCGAGACCGTCAATCTGATGAAGGACGCCAAGCTGTAACGGGGGATGGGAAAACGTCGGTCCGCCCGGGAAATGGCCTTCCAGGTCCTGTTCGAGTTCGAGTTCAACGACGTGGGGATCGAGGCGATCCTGGCCCGGGCGGTGAAGGACAAGCAGGCCGAATGCTCCGTCCAGGAGTATGCCGGCTGGCTGGCGCGGGGCATCATGGCCCGTCGCGACGAGATCGACGCTCTCATCCAGAGCACGTCCGATCACTGGCGCGTTTCGCGGATGGCGCTCGTCGACCGGAACATCCTCCGCGTCGCGGTCTTCGAGCTGTTGGAGGAAAAGTTCCTGGCCCCGGCCATCGTCATCAACGAGGCCATCGAGATCGCCAAGCGATTCAGCGGCGACCAGGCCGCCGTTTTCGTCAACGGCGTGCTGGACGCCGTCCGGAAGAGACTGGACGCTTCGAAACCGCAAGAGAAAGAGACGAAGGATGAACGAACCCAAGAACCCGCTAAAAAACGAGCCGCCGCCGGCCGCCGACGACCTCAAAAAGCTTGATCAGGACATCGCCCGCGAGGAGAATTTCCGGAAGCTTATCGGCGAAGGATTCGATCCCTTCCCGCACAAGATCGAGAGGACGCACGACGTCGCCGGGATTGTCGAGAGCCACGCGGCTTTGACCAAGGACGAGCTCGACGCCCGGAAGGACCGGGTCCGGGTCCCCGGCCGGATCATGACCGTCCGGCGGATGGGCAAGGCCACGTTCTTCCATATCTCGGACGGCAAGAAACGGCTCCAGGTTTATATCCGGGAGGACATCGTCGGCACCGACCGGTACGGGCAGTTCGCGCTGTTCGACATCGGCGACATGATCGCCGTCGAGGGCGCGCTGTTCAAGACGCGGACCGGGGAATTGACCGTGCTCTGCGACGGCTACACATTCCTGGCCAAATGCCTCCACCCGCTGCCGGAGAAGTGGCACGGCCTCCAGGACGTCGAGCTCCGCTACCGCCGCCGTTATCTCGACCTGATCATGAATCCCGAGGTCATGGAGGTCTTCCGGCTCCGCAGCGCCCTCATCTCCCGGATCCGCCGCTTCTTCGACGAGCGGGGCTACATCGAGGTCGAGACGCCGATGATGCACGCCATTCCGGGCGGGGCGCTGGCCCGGCCGTTCATCACCCATCACAACGCCCTCGACCTCGACCTCTACCTGCGGGTCGCGCCGGAGCTGTATCTCAAGCGGCTCGTCGTCGGGGGACTGGACAAGGTCTATGAGATCAACCGGAACTTCCGCAACGAAGGCCTCGATGCCGAGCACAACCCCGAGTTCACCATGCTCGAGTTCTACGAGGCCTACCGGGATTACAACGATATGATGGACATGACGGAGGAACTTCTCGTCGAGCTGGCCGTATCGCTCCTGGGGAAGACCGAACTGACCTACGGCGAGCGCACCATCTCCCTCCAACGGCCGTTCAAGCGGATCAAGTTCATGGAGGCGATCTCGACCCACAGCGGCCTGGCCCCCGAAAAGTTCGGCGATCCCGCGGCCGTCATCAAGTTCGCCGAGACGCTGGCCCCCGAGAAGAAGGCGCTGACCTTCGGCAAGGCCCTGGACATCATCTTCGACAAGCACGTCAAGCCTCACGTCATTCAGCCCACCTTCATCATCAATCCGCCCAAGGAGGTCTCGCCCCTGGCCAAGGCGGCCAAGGACGATCCGACCGAGGCCGCCCGCTTCGAGCTCATGATCGACGGCATGGAGATCGCCAACGCCTTCTCCGAGCTCACCGATCCCGCCGAACAGCGGCTGCGGTTCGAGCAGCAGGCCGAGGAGCGAAAGAAAGGCGACGACGAATCCCACCCGATCGACCTGGATTACGTCCAGGCGCTCGAATACGGGCTCCCGCCGACGGGCGGGGAGGGCATCGGCATCGACCGGCTGGTCATGCTCTTCGCCAACCGCAAGACGATCCGCGAGGTCATCCTCTTCCCTCTGCTGAGACCAAGAGAATGAGGAGAATGAACTACGAACTCTTCATCGCCAAACGGTATTTGACGGCCAAGCGCAAGCAGGCCTTCATCTCCGTCATCACCTTCATCTCCGTGCTGGGGATCACGATCGGGGTCATGGCCCTCATCATCGCCATCGCCCTGATCACGGGCTTCCAGAACGACGTTCAGGACAAGATCCTGAGCGCCACGTCCCATCTCATGGTCCAGAGCGTGTCCGAGGAAGGCCTGAAGGACTATGTGAAAGTGATGTCCCGGATCAAGGACGTCCCTGGGGTCAAGTCCGTTTCGCCCATCGCCTTGAACCAGGCTTTGATCACGGGTTCGGCCAAGACCGACGGGGCCTATCTCAAGGGGCTCGATTTCGAGCTGGAGGTTAAGCAGTCGGCCTGGCTCCAAAAGCTCGAGAGCGGGGCCGTCCCCGGCCCTCCCTCGGCTTCGGGCCGGGACGGCCTTCTCCTCGGCCATGACCTCGCCTTCAAATTGGGCGCGGGGGTCGGCGATGTCGTGACCGTTTTAACCTCGGCCATGCGGCTCACGCCGACGGGCCTGGCGCCGAAACAGAAGAACTTCGTCGTGACCGGGATCTTCGTCACGGGGCTCTATGAGTTCGATTCGGCCACGGCCCTCATCCCGCTTCCCATCGCCCAGAAATTGTTCGGGATCAAGGACAGCGTCAGCTATCTGCAGGTCATGATCGACGATATTTTCGCCGCGTCCCGGTACAAGGACCTCTTCCGGTCCGTCCTCCCGCCGCTGGCTTACACGACGACCTGGATGGAGCTGAACAAATCACTCTTCTCGGCCCTCAAGCTGGAGAAGAACATCATCTTTCTGACGATCATGCTCATCGTCTTCGTCGCCGCCCTCAACATCATCGCCACGCTGATCCTCATGGTCATGGAAAAAACGAGGGACATCGGGATCCTGATGGCCATGGGGGCGACGTCGCTGAACATCCGGCGGATCTTCTTCTACCAGGGCGCCCTCATCGGCGCGGTCGGCACGGCCCTGGGCACGCTCCTCGGGCTCGTCTGGTGCGCTCTGGCCAACGCCTTCCAATTGATCAAGGTGCCGGTGGACATCTACCAGATCTCTTACGTCCCCTTTCACATCAAGGTCATCGACCTGCTCATGATCGTCGGCGTCTCTCTCCTGATCAGCTTCCTGTCCACTCTTTTCCCGTCCCACCGCGCCTCGAAAACCGATCCCGTGGTCGCTTTGAAATATGAGTAGTTTTCTTCACGCCGCCGACTTGGGGAAGGTTTACCCCCTGCCCAAGGGCGTGCTCCAGGTCTTTCAGGGCCTCAACTTCGAGCTTGAAGCGGGGGATATCGTGGCCATCATGGGCGCCTCCGGCGTGGGGAAGACGACGCTCCTCAATCTCCTGGGAGCCCTGGACCGTCCGTCCGAGGGGACGGTCTATCTGGACGGTGAGGACCTTTTCGCCCGGGACGAGAAAGAGCTGGCCCGCATCCGGAACCGGAAGATCGGCTTTGTCTTCCAGTTCTTTCATCTCCTTCCGGAGTTCACCGCCCTGGAGAACGTCAGCCTGCCGCTGATGATCAGCGGCCTGCCCAAAGAGGCCGCCTTGGCCAAAGGCCTGGATATCCTCAGGGAAGTGGTCCTCGAGGAAAAGGCCTATTGCCGGCCGTCCCAGCTCTCGGGAGGGGAACTGCAGCGGATCGCGATCGCCCGGGCCTTGATCAACGAACCCCGGCTTCTCCTGGCCGACGAACCGACGGGAAACCTCGACTGGAAGACCGGTGAGCATATCTTGAACCTCCTCTTGGATCTGCACCGGAAACGGGGATTGTCCTCCATCCTGGTCACGCATAACGACAAAGTGGCCCAGTTCTGCGGCAAGGTCTACCGCATGGAGCGGGGGGAATTGAAACTTTCCGCCTGACCCCGGCGTTCCACTAGGTAGGAGCGAGCGGATCCTTTGAAAAAAAACGCCTTTTATGATATAAAGAACATGAGATGAAAAAGTGGATCATCGGGCTGTTTTTGCTTTTAGCCCCCCTGTTGAGCTTCGGGCAGGAGCTTATCGAGAGGATCGATATCATCGGCAACGAGAGGGTCACCAAAGAGACCGTCATGTATTACCTTTCCGCCAGGGAAGGGGACTACTACAGCGACGATATCCTGAAAAAAGACTTCCGGGTCCTCTGGTCCACGGGATTCTTTTCGAATATCCGGATCGAGAACGAACAGGGCGCCAAAGGAAAGGTCGTCAAGATATATCTTGAAGAAAACCCGGTCATCAAAACCATCGCTTACAAGACCGGGAGCAAGATCAAGGAAGACGATATCGTCAACAAACTCAAAGAGAAAGACGAATACGTCCTTCCTTACTCCTATTACAGTCCTTCCCGGATCCAGAAGATCAAAAAAACGATCGAGGACCTGCTCTCGGAAAAGGGCCTCCACGCGGCCAAGGTCGATATCGAAACGGCCAAAAAGGGCAAAAGCGAGCTCGATATCCTCTTCAAGATCGACGAAGGCCCCAAGGTCCGCGTGGGCCAGGTCGAGTTCACCGGCAAGCCTAAGCTCCCCCAGAGCATGCTTCGCGAGGCCATGAAGGAGAACCAGCAGCTCAGCCTCTTCTCCTGGGTGGCGGGCAAAAGCCTGTATAAACAGAACAAGCTTCCCGACGACGTGGCCAACATCAAGAAGGCCCTCCAGGAGAACGGATACATGGAGGCGACGGTCGGGGAGCCGAGGATCGAGGAGATCACCCAAAGATCGTTCCCCTTCTTCAAGAAACAGAAGATGATGAAGATCGTCATCCCGGTCAACGCCGGCTACCTCTACCGCGTCGGCGAGATCAAGATCGAAGGCAACAAGGCCTTCAGCACGGCCGGGATCCAATTTTTGGTCAAGTTCAAAAAGGGCGAGGTCTACAGCACCCAGGTCCGGGAGAAGAGCGTCGAGGACATCGGCGAGCTCTTCCGCAATTTCGGCCACCTTTACGGCCAGGTCATCCCGGTCGAGACCCTGGACCCGAAGAACAAGCTCGTCAACGTGACTTATCAGATTGCCGAGGGCGAGATCTGCTTTCTCCGCCGGCTCGAGTTCCGCGGGAACATCTTCACCAAGGACAAGGTCATCCGGCGGGAGATGGCCCTCCGCGAGGGGGATCTCTTCAGTTTCGCCCGCTTCAAGGACAGCATCCTCCGGATCAAGCAGCTGGGCCTCGTCGACCTCGAAAAGGACCCCGAGGTCAAGCCCGCCGCGGACGATCTGACCCAATTCGACGTCAACGTGAACGTCAAGGAGCTCCAAAGGAACAACATCCAGTTCACGGCCGGCTACAGCGGCTACGAGGGGACGTTCATCGCCGCCAGCTATTCCACCGTCAATTTCCTCGGCGCCGGGGAGAACCTGGAGATCACGGCCCAGTACGGGAAGCGGATCAAGAATTACGTTTTCGGCTTCACCGAGCCGTATCTGTTCGACATGCCCATCAGCGCCGGGTTCAATATCTACGACCGGACCATGATCTACCCCTATCTGTACGACCAGAAATCCAGGGGCGTCGATTTCAACTTCGGCGCGATCCTCGTCTTCCCCTGGCGGGTGAACCTGACCTACAGCTTCCAGTTCATCGACGTCAAACAGCCCACGGAAACGTCCGCAACCACGGACGCGGGCGGGGGCCTGGGCACGGCCAATCCCTATCTTGACCCCTATTACTCCGGCCTGTTCGGGTGGGGGAAATACAACATGAGCTCGCTCTCGCCCTCGATCTATCGGTCGACGATCGACAGCCCGCTGACGCCGACGAGCGGCACGATGTACCTGTTCTCGCTCAAATACGCCGGGACCTTCCTCGGCGGCGAGATCCACATGATCAAGCCGAACATCGAGTTCACCCATTACCAGCCCATTAAGAGAGGGGTCATGTCGTTGGGCTTCCATCTCGAGTATTCCACCGTAAAGCCCCTCCGCAACTCCCAGGTGCCGTTCTGGGAGCGCTTCTTCCTGGGCGGGGAGCGGAACATCCGCGGCTACGAGATCTACTCGATCGGTCCCCGAGACGCGAGCGGGTCGAACGTCGGCGGGATGAAACAAATCGTCCTCAACGCCGAGCTCATCCTCCACGTGGGCGGTCAGGAAAGTCCGCTGTACCTCATCGCCTTTCACGACATGGGCAACGCCTACGCCCTCGATGAGCGTGTCAGTCTGAAGAACGTCTATTCGTCCACGGGCCTGGAAGCCCGGATCTTCGTTCCGGCCCTGCGGGTTCCCTTCCGGCTGATTTTTTCATATAATAACAAGCTGATCTACCAGAGCGACTCCAACTTCGCCTTCCGGTTCGCGATTGGAACCACGTTCTGAAACAGAAACGATAATGTTCGTTCAATGTTAGGAGGTTGAATATGAAAAAAAGAACCCTGTCGATCGTCTGCCTCGCGCTCTTCGTGGGAGTCCTGACCGGCGCGGGCTTCGCCCAGGTGAAGATCGGCATCGTCAACTCCCAGGACGTCCTGGAGAAATCGGCCGAGGGCCGGAAGATCATCGCCCGCCTGACCGAAGCCGACAAGCAGAACCAGGCGACCATCACCAAGCTCGACGACGAGATTCGAGCCCTTCAGACGAAGCTCAACACCCAGCGCATCACCTTGACCGATGAAGCGGTCATGCAGCTGTCCGCGGAGCTGGACCGGAAGAACACGGACCGGAAGCGGAAGGCCGAGGACGCCTATTCCAGCATCAACGAGCTCCAGCAGCGGCTCTTCAAGAGGCTCCAGGACGAGCTCATTCCCATCGTCGAGCAGGTCGGCAAGGAAAAGGCTATGGACGTCATCTTTGACCTGGCCAAGAGCGGCGCCGTCTACTGGAGCCCGGCGATCGATTACACGGCCGAAGTGATCAAGCGCTACGATGCTTCGAAGGCGGCCGGCAAATAGCGGGACGCTCCCTTGTTCGATATCGAAGCGATCCTCAAATTCCTGCCGCATCGTTACCCGTTCCTTTTGGTGGATCGCGTTCTGAGCCTGGAAAAGGCCAAGTCGATCGTCGCCCTCAAGAACGTCACGTATAACGAGGGGTTTTTCCAGGGCCATTTTCCGGACGTCCGGATCATGCCGGGCGTCCTCATCGTCGAGGCCATGGCCCAGGCGGGGGGGATCCTCCTCTTCAATTCGATCCCGGATCCGCACAAGAAGTTCGTCTTGCTCAGCAAGATCGACAATATGAAATTCCGCCGGCCCGTCGTGCCGGGCGACCAGCTCCGCTTGGAGTGCGAGTTCATCAAATTCAAGAGCCGCTTCTTCCAGCTTCACGGCAAGGCGCTCGTCGACGGGGAGGTCGCGGTCGAGGGCGACATGCTGGCCTCGCTCTTGGACCGAGGGGATCTGAATGTCGGGAAATGAGGTCTATGTCCACCCCTCCGCTTCCCTTCACCCCGACGCGAAGCTGGACGCGGGCGTCTGGATAGGACCGGGCTGCGTCATCGGACCGCACGTCACCGTCCATAGGAACACCCGTCTCGAGTCGCACGTCGTCATCGGCGGTTGGACCGAGATCGGTTCGGATTGCCGTTTTTCCCCCTTCGCCGCCGTCGGGGGGGAACCGCAGGATATCGGTTATACGGGCGAGGAGACGCGCGTCAAGATCGGCGAGCGGAACGTCTTTCGCGAGTTCGTAACCGTCCACCGGGCGACGATCAAGCAGGACCGGCTCACTCGGATCGGCGACGACAACTATTTCATGGCCTATTCCCACGTCGCCCACGACTGCGACGTCGGGAACCGGACGATCTTCCTCCACGGTGCGACCCTGGGCGGGCACGTGACCGTCGGGGACTTCGCCACGATCGGCGCCCTGAGCGCGGTCCACCAGTTCTGTCGGCTCGGCCGCTTCTCGTTCATGGGCGGCGGATCGATAATCACCCAGGACGTGCTGCCGTTCGCCCGGGTCGTCGGTCAGCGCCCCCCGCTCGTCCTGGGATTGAACGTGATCGGGCTGAGTCGCAACGGCTTCACGAACGCGCGGATCGCCGCGCTCAAGGACATGTTCAAGATCTTCTTCTTATCGGACCTCAACACCCAGCAGGCCCTGGAACGTCTCAGGGCCGATTTCCCGGACGGCGAGGACCGGGACGAGATCATCCGGTTCGTCCAATCCTCGAAACGGGGCCTGGTCAAGAAGTCGACGGAGTCATGGAACCACGACTAGGAATCATCGCCGGCTCGGGCCGTTTTCCCGTGCAGGCCCTCGACATGGCCAAGGGCCTCGGCTACACCTGTGTCGTCGCCGGGATCCGCGGCGAAGCCCTTCCCGAGCTCAAGATCAAGGCCGACGCTTTCGAATGGGTCGGGACGGATGAGCTCTTCAAGCTCCTCACCTTTTTCAAAGGCCAGGACGTCCGCGAGGCCGTCCTCGTCGGAAAGGTCAAGCCGCGCGTCCTCATTCAGAAGGACCTCCAGGACGAGGAACTGGCCCGGCTTCTGGTCCGGGCGAAGGACAAGACGCCGACCGCCGTCCTGAGATCCCTCATCGATTATCTCGCCGCCCAGGGCATCACGGTCATGGACCCGACCTTCCTTCTGGAACCTTTTTTCTGCCCGGAGGGCGTCCTGACGAGGACGGCTCCTTCAGCCGGGATCCTGGAAGATATCGGTTTCGGCTGGCCTCTGGCCAAAGCCGTCGCCGACCTGGACATCGGGCAGACGGTCATCGTCAAGTGCCGAGCGATCGTCGCGGTCGAAGGCATGGAAGGCACGGACGAGACCATCAAACGGGCCGGCCGGCTGGCGGGGGAGGGCCTGACGGCCCTCAAGACCCGGCGGACGCGGCAGGACCCGAGGATCGACCTGCCGGCGGTCGGACTGGAAACGATCAAAAGCCTGCTCAAGGTCCGGGCGGCGGCCCTCTGTATCGAAGCGAACGGGGTCGCCTTCTTCCAGAAAGAGGAAACCCTGGCCCTGGCCGACGGGCACGGCATCGTCGTCATGGCCAAGAGAACATAGCGAGGACGTCATCCATGGACAAAGTCAAGGTCGGGATCATCGGCGTGGGATACCTGGGCATGCAGCACGCCCGGATCGCCTCCTATCTGGAGGAGGCCGAACTGAAGGCCGTGGCCGATATCGATTTCAAGAAAGCCCTGGAGATCGGGAACCGCCACGGGGTCAGCTACTACCAGAACTACGAGGAGATGATGGACGAGATCGACGCCGGGATCGTTTCGACCCCGACGTCCGAGCATTTCCACATTTCGATGGACCTCCTCAAGCGAGGCAAGCACGTCCTCGTCGAGAAGCCGATCACCGAGACGATCGAGCAGGCCGAGCAGCTCGTGGACCTGGCCAGGAAGAACGGCCTGGTCCTTCAGGTGGGGCATCTGGAGCGGTTCAACCCCGCCGTCGAGGCCGTAGAGAACATGATCTCCGATCCGAAGTTCATCGAGGTCCAGCGGCTGGGATCGTTCTCGGCCCGGTCCCTGGACGTCGACGTCGTCCTGGACCTCATGATCCACGACCTGGACATCATCCTCGCCCTCATCAAGGACGAGGTCGCCGTCATCCGCTCCTCGGGCATTCACGTCCTGTCCGACAAAGTCGATATCGCCAATGCCCGGCTGGAATTCAAGGGCGGGTGCGTGGCCACGCTCACGGCCAGCCGGGTCCACCAGGGCAAGGTCCGGAAGCTGCGGATCTTCGAGCCGACCTCATATTATTCCATCGACTACATCGACCAGGAGGTCAAGGTATTTCCTCTCAGCGGACGCCAAACGGACATCAAGACCTTGAAGACCAAGAAGGAAGAGCCGCTCAAGAAAGAGCTCGAGAATTTCCTCCGCTGTCAGGTGGAAGGACGGACGGGCAAGGTCAGCGGCGAAGAGGGGCTGCGAGCCCTCCGCCTGGCCTATGACGTCTTGAAAGAGATCGAGACGGCCTGAGCCTCAGCGGACGACCTTGATCAACTGATTGCGCCGAGGGACCGCCTCCGCATCCTTCAATTCGTTCATGATGGCTATGTAGGTCCAGGCCTCTTTCTTGACCGTGGCCTGGTTCAGATAATCCTTCAAGGGGCGCTGTCCGTCGGCCGGAACGATCCGGAGATGCTGCGGCTGCCGGTTCAGGTAGCGGGGATCCCGGAGTTCCCCGAACGAGGAGACGACTCTTCGGAAGGTCGGATCGAAGCGGTTGAAATCGACAGCTTTGCTCAGCTGGGAAAAGGTGTATATATAGCCGTTTTTCCGGATGCAGGTCAACCGGGCGCGAAGAGTATCCTGGTCCTGCTGGGGGATGTTATAAACCCCGTGATGGGCGGCCAGGCCGTTGACGAGATCGGCCTGCTCGGTGACGAATTGCCCTCCCTCGATCGTGGCCGCCTGCTTTCGGACGTAGGCGGACAGATCGTCGCCGCTTTTTTCGGCCCGGAGGAGGATGGCGGCGTTGCCGTCGGCTTCGGCCAGGGTCACCTGGGCCGGCGTGTTCTGGACCTCCCAGGCCTGGGGCAGCCCGAACATGAAGCGCAGCCCCGGATGGTAGAACACCCCGCCTTCGATGAACCCCTGGCGGGGATCGTCGCCGTAGATGATGTCGTCGATTCGGCCCAGATATTCGTCGCGCTTGACGGGGAAGGCGACGTCGTTCTCGCCGAGCAGGGCCTTGACGTTCTGGATGCGCTCGCTCGTCAAGGGATGGGTGGAGAGGAACCCCGGCAGGCTGTGGCCGCCGGCCATGTCGCCGTATCTTTGGAGGGCGGAGAAGAACGTCACCATCTCGCCGGAGTTGAACCGGCCGGCGCGCGAATATTGCACGCCCAGAGCGTCCGCCTCGCGCTCGTCGTCGCGGCTGTATTTCAGGAACAGGAGCTGGGCGCCGATGCCGGCGACGCCCGCGATCTTGGCGAACTTCTCGCTGACGACGCTGCCCACGGCCAGGCCGACGGCGACCAGGATCTGCTTGGATAACTGCCTGACGCTGTGGCGGGCGGCCACGTGACCGAGCTCGTGGCCGAGGACCGCGGCCAGTTCGGATTCCGAGTTCATCAGGGCCAGGATGCCGCGGGTGACGTAGATGTAGCCGCCGGGCGCGGCGAAGGCGTTGACGACCGGCGTATCGAGCACGGCGAAATGGTAGTCCAAGTGAGGTCGATGGGTGAACGGGGCGAGGGCCATCCCGATCGAGGCGATGTACTTGGTCAGCTCGGGATCGCTATAATATCCGTATTCCTGGGCGATCTGTGCGTCGGTCTCCTTGCCCATCTCGATCTCGCCCTGTTCCGAGATCAGGGCCAGCTCGCGCTTGCCCGTCACCGGATTGATGGCGCAGGCCGCGGCGAACAGGATGAGGATGAAACAGAGAACGGCCGACCGTTTCATGGCTTATTTTCCCAGGCGGAAGAGGTTGTCGTCCAGGTTGGTGTTCACGGTGATCTTGGCGAAGGTCATGCGTAGGAACTCGGCGCCGCTCTGATGGATGCTCATCACGTGGGCCATGGTGATATCGCCGACCTTTTTGTATTCGGAAAGGAACGTTTCGGCCTCGACCTCGGCTCCGGTTTGAGGATCGGTGCCCGGCTCCTTGGTTTTGAAGATGAGATAGGTGGCGGGATCGATGTACATGGTGATCTTTTGGCCGTCCTTGTATATCTGCTCGAGGACGAGGTAGTCCTTGGCTTCGATCTGTTCCCTGCCTTTGAAAGCGAAGCTGATCCCGAATTTGTCGGGATTGAGCGTGGCATCGGTACCCAGGGCCTGCTTTTTCATGTCTTCCAACTGCTTGCCGGTCAGTGCCTGAACGGAACCCGACTGGGGGTCGGTCGTCCAGGCCTTCTCGCCGTCGCAGGCCTGGCTGATGGTCATGTCCATTCCCTGCACCGAGAAGGCCATGTCCATCCGCATCTTGTTGGGCTCTTTCTGATGTATGGTGACCGTACCGCTCATGGTCATGCCCATGATGTTCATTTCGAGGCTGCCGGAGATGGTCGAGTCCTTGACGGCAGCCAAGGCCTTGCGGCCGCCTTGGGCCTCGATCATTTTGTCCAGAACGTCCTTGGCGGTCTGGCCCGGGGCGAGAGAGGCGATCGTTCCGATCAGGAGCAGTCCGATGAAGCCGGTCGTCAGAGCTCTTTTCACAGTTCCTCCTTTATGCGGATCTCGCGATCCAGCCGATGGTCACCTTCATTTTATAGAAATAGCGGCCTTTTTCCAATACAATAATGGGTTCTCGGGAAAGGACGGCGACTTGAAAACGGTCTCTTCAGCACGTTCGCTCAATCTCTTCGATGCGGCCATGATCTCGAGCGGGGCGATGATCGGATCGGGGATCTTCATGAACTCGGCCGAGAGCGCCCGGTTCCTCCAGACCTCCTCCCAGCTCCTGCTGGTCTGGATCCTCGGCGGAGTGATCGCTTTTCTCGGAGCCCTGTGCTTCGCCGAGCTGGGGGCCATGTTCCCTCAGTCCGGGGGCCAGGTCGTCTATTTGGAACGGGCTTTTTCGCCCTGGGCCGGTTTCCTCTTCGGTTGGACGCTCTTCAGCACGATCCAAACGGGGGCCATCGCCGCCGTTTCCTATACCTGCGCCCGGTTCATCGGCGCTTTTATCCCCATGCCCGACGTCTGGGTCGGCGTCCTGGCGGCCGGCATCATCTGGCTCCTGTCCGCCGTCAATGTCCTAGGCATCCGGCCGGGGAGCCTGGTCCAGAACATTTTCACCACGCTCAAGATCCTGGCCCTCGTCACCCTCATCGCCGTCGGCGTCTTCTGGTTCAAGGCTCCCCACTTCGACCTGGGCCCGCTCTTCCCGGGCGGGCTTGATCTCAGGATGTTGAGCGTCATGGGCCTGGCCTTGATGCCCGCGCTCTTTTCCTACGGAGGCTGGCAGAACCTGAATTTCGTCGCCGGAGAGGTGAAAAATCCGGCCCGGACCATGCCCTTGGCCGTCATTTCGGGCGTCAGCCTCGTCGTCGCGGTTTATGTCCTGTCCAACGTCGTGTACGTGAAGGCCCTGCCGATCGGCGAGATCGCCGCTTCGACCAAGCTCGCCTCCGACGCGTTCCAGGCCATGGTCGGGCCGTGGGGGGCGAAGTTCGTCTCGCTGGCCATCGTCGTCTCCACCTTCGGCATCACCAACGTTTTCATTCTCACCGGCGCGCGCGTCTATCAATCCATGGCCCTGGCCGGGACCTTTTTGCCTCTGGCCGCGCGGCTCCATCCGCGCTTCGGGACGCCGTACATCTCGATCGTTCTCCAATCGGCCTGGGCCTCCGGCCTGCTTCTGACGAACACGTACGGTCAGCTTCTTCAATACGTGACGTTCGGCGACTGGATCTTCTTCGGCCTGACGGCCCTGGCCCTCATCGTCCTCCGGAGGAAGATGCCCGACGCGCCCCGGCCCTACAAAGCCTGGGGATATCCGCTCGCCCCGCTCGCTTTCCTTCTCATTTCGGCCGCGGTCGTCGTTAACGTCTTTCTCTCGTCCTTGGTCAAATCGCTGATCGGCTCGGCCATCATCCTGGCCGGCTTGCCGCTGTTTCATTTCTCGAAAAGAATGGGGGCCGCGGCATATCAAGACTCGCCCCCCTTTTCTAAAGGGGGGAGGGGGGGATTATGATCGCCGCGTCGCTCCGCGCCTCGCGATGACACGTCTTTTAACGCTTTCCCTTCAGTCCCGGGGGAGCTCGTATTTGGCCAGTTTGTTGTAGAGCGTCGTCCTCGAGATGGAGAGGATCTTGGCCGCTTTTTTCAAGTTGTGGTCGGTGACCTTCAAGATGTAGGCGATGTATTCCTTCTCGAGTTCGTCGAGCGTGGCCAGCTTTTCGCCGCCGATGAGCGGGATCTTGCGCCGCGCCGGCGCCGTCTCCCGCAGGTTCTTGGGCAGGTCGCCGAGGTCGATGAAATCCTTCTTCGTGACCATGGCCGAGCTCTGGAGGACGTTCTCGAGCTCCCGGACGTTGCCCGGCCAGTCGTAGCGGAGGAACAGTCTCTGGACGTCGCGCGAGACGCCTTTCACGTTCTTGGCGAAGGCCTTATTGATGGCGTCGAGGGTGTGGTGGATGAGCAGAGGAATGTCCTCCATCCGTTCGCGGAGCGGGGGGATATGGATCTCGACCCGGTTGAGCCGGTGATAGAGGTCCTCGCGGAACATGGCGGCTTTGATGCAGGCGGCGAGATCGCGGTTGGTGGCCGCGATCACCCGGACGTTGACGAACTTAACCTCGTTTGATCCCAACGGCCGGAACTGGTGGTTCTCCAGCACCCGGAGAAGCTTGGCCTGGATGGGGAGGGGGATCTCCCCGATCTCGTCGAGGAAGATCACGCCCTCGTGGGCGTCCTCGAAAAGCCCTTTTTTCGTCCGGTCGGCGCCGGTGAACGCGCCCCGGACATAGCCGAAGAGCTCGCTTTCGAACAGGTTCTCCGGAATGGAGGCGCAGTCGCAGACGACGAGGCGGCGGTTCCGGGTGTCGCTCAGGGCGTGGATGGCCCGGGCGGCCAGGTCCTTTCCGGTCCCCGTCTCGCCGGTGATGAGAACGCTGGTGAAGAACTTGGCGATGTTCTCGATCAGGCCGAAAATCTCGTACATGTAGGGATTCTTGCTGACCAGGCCTTGAAAGACGTACTTCTTTTCGAGCTTTTTTTCGAGGAGGTACGTTTCGCGCCGCAGATCCCGTTTTTCGACGACCTTATGCAGCGCGGCGTGCACCGTTCCGGCCGTCAGCGGCCGCGACAGGAAATCCGAGGCGCCCCGGTTGATCCAGTCGAGCAGCTCTTCCGGGTGGCCGGGCGGTCCGATGACGATGACGCTCAGCAGCGGATCGAACCTCTTCAGGTTTTCGAGAAGGGTGAAGTCCTCGGCCTGGGCTTCCGCCGAATCGAGGAGGGCGATCCGGACGCCGTTGTCCTTGATGAAGCCGAGGATGTCGCCGTCCGTCCCGCAGAACAGCAGCCGGAATCCAGAGGCCACGGGGGAATCTTTCAGAAGATCGTAAAGGGTCGGCTCCTTGCCGATGATCAGCAGGTTCTCGACGTATTCATCCGGCATGGCGTTGAGTATGAACTATCTTAGCAATTTACGGGTCGATTTACAAACATCTAAAAGTGGCGTTCTCGGGGGGCTCGCGACAGGGTCGCCCCCCGGCTCCCTGGGGAACCAGTCCCGTCGGTTCCCCCCGTCGGATGAGCCGACGGGACCCCCCTCCGCTATGGGAGCCTTAGGGACGATCCTGCCGCGAACTTCGCTCTTTGAATGCTTCAGCCGTCTCACTCGATTCTAGGACTTCTTTTTTAAATTCTATTAAAGCGGACATCATCTTATTTTTTGACCGAGCCGGGCCGTCCTCTGAGGAATTGGATGCGCACCCGCTCGCCGCTCTCCTCCTCCATCCGGACGATCTCGAACTTGGCCTGGGCCAGATACTTGAGGTGGGCCCGGAGATATGTCAGGCCTTGCGTCGATAAAAAATCGAGCCAGGCCCCGCGGGCGGTCTCGTCCATGAGCTCGGGCGTCTCCTCGACGAAGGTCATCTGGGTCCTCGGTGAAAGCCGGCCGGCCGAGGACGAGCGCCGCTTGGAATATAAGTTCAGGCCGTCATAAAGCTCAAGATAGTCGAGATGCGGCTGCCAGCGGGTCGCCCAGCGGGCGTAGCGCTCATAAAACTTCTTGTTCGAGTCCTTGATCTTGGGGTCGGCCTGCATCTCGGCGATGATGAAAGACCGCAGCTCTTCGCCGGCCTCCTTGTAAACCTGATAGAGGGGCAGATCGAGATAGCGGTAATACGCGTACCAGCCGCGGGGGATCCAGTAATCGCGGAAAAGGTACGGCGAGTAATTGGAGAATTGTTGGACCCATTCGTGCGAGGGATAGCCGTGCAGGTTGAGGTAGATGTCCGGGAACCATTTGGAGTTGAGGCTGCGGCGCACCAGCGCTTCGGGAAGCAGCGGCCGTGCCGACCCGCCCATGGAGCCGACATCGATGCCGAGCGAACCGTAGCGGCCGGCGTGCAGGCTGTGGAACGGCGTCAGTTTCTGGAGTTCGTAGGCCAGGGCGGCGCCGTCGGGATTCTCCATGGGCTCGAAGACGAAGTTGATCCTGTTGACGAAATCCTGGTACGTCTTGTCCGAGGCCAACAGCTCGGCCAGCTTGAGGATATAGTTCGTCGAGGAGACCTCGTTGGCGTGCTGGCGGCCGCTGAGGAAGAGGGTCGGTTTCTGGGCGATGAGCCTGGGGATGCTGATATATCTGCCGCGGGGTTTGTAGATCTCGATCACCGGGACGTTTCTTTTTTCGTAGGACCGGCCGCCGGTGAAAGCCCGGATCTGGGGAAAACGTCCCAGCCGGGTGACGACGTCCTGGACCATTTCGGGAGACAGGATCTGGCCGGTGTCGACGATCGGCTCCCCGGGCTTGAGCGGCTGGAGGACGGCCTTGG
>Ga0315284_10002135_pt1 | contig 28376 bp, 20 predicted proteins | sample YL17G09_16_MG_FD_203696 | JGI IMG/M metagenome (GOLD analysis project Ga0315284, IMG submission 203696) | Sediment microbial communities from Yellowstone Lake, YNP, Wyoming, USA - YL17G09_16 | ecosystem: Environmental > Aquatic > Freshwater > Lake > Sediment | place: USA: Wyoming | collected...
GGAGCAGAACAGCCGCCCCTGGGACCGCGCGCGTCTCGCGCGCATCACTGGGAAACTGCAGACCCAAAGGATTTGCGGACGGGACGTCCGCGGTCCCAGGGTTTGAAGCCTGTCCGCACTCTGCGGCCGTTCGACCCATTTTTTCACACCTTCTGACGCGCGCGGCTCTGTAATTCGGCCGAATAGGCAAATTGTGTTTCAAAAAACACGAATTCACGGCGTGGCAGTGCGGGAATCACTTCCTTTCGAAGGCCGCGTCGAAGGCGACGGCGCTTGATTTGAAGTTGAGCTTTTTGATGAAGGCGCAGGCCTCCGTGGCCCCATACTCGCGATCCATGCGGCAGTCTTCCCACTCCACGCTGAGGGGACCGTCGTAGCCGACGTCGTTCAGCGCCACGATGATTTCTTCAAAATTGATATCGCCGTGACCGAGGCTGCGGAAGTCCCAATAGCGCCGGGGATCGCCGAAATCGATATGACCACCGAACACGCCAACGCTGCCGTCGCCATGGCCCCACCAGGCGTCTTTCATGTGCGCATGATAGATGCGGCCGGCAAATGTGCGAATGAACTTGACGTAATCCACTCCCTGGTACCCGAAATGTGAGGGATCAAAGTTGAAGCCGAATTCCTCGCGGTTACCGATGGCAGCGAGCGTGCGTTGCGCGCTGGCGATATCGAAGGCGATTTCGGTCGGATGAACCTCGAGGGCGAACTTGACGCCGCATTTCTGGAATTCATCGAGAATAGGATTCCACATGCGGGCGAAGAATTCATAGCCGTCATCAATCATCTGCCGGCTGACCGGCGGAAATGAGTAGATGAGATGCCAGATCGAGCTGCCGGTAAAACCGTTCACTACCCCGATCCCGAGGTTTCTGGCGGCGTGAGCGGCTGCCATCATATGTTCCTGCGCGCGCTTGCGCACGCCATCCGGCTTGCCGTCCCCCCAGACATCGGCGGGGAGAATCGATTTGTGCCGTTCGTCGATGTTATCGCACACCGCTTGGCCGACCAAGTGGTTGCTTATAGCCCAGGTCTTCAGGCCATGCTTGACGAGGATTTCGTGCCGCGAGTCGCAATACGATTTGTTCCCGGCGCCCCGGCCAACATCAAAATGATCCCCCCAGCAAGCGAGTTCGAGTCCATCAAAACCGAAGCGCGCCGCCTTTTCCGCAAGCGTTTCCAGAGGCAGGTCGGCCCACTGGCCGGTGAAGAGTGTAACTGGTCGTGTCATAAACAATGTCTCCAATCCTGGAAATCAGTTACTGAAGATAGCGCCCATACAGCCGCAACCCAAATGGTAAACCACGAATCACCCCAACGGCGCAAACGTGCCTTCGTGAATTCCGCGGTTCTATCCGAGATTTACAGCTCGCCGCCCGGCGAAGAACTTGTGGATGATTAGATCCATCCCATAGAAACGCCCGCTGCACGCGGCAAGGGTGACCAGAAGTGCAGCCGCCTCGACAAGATTCTTATTGATGATGAGATAATTCCCTTCCGAGGGAAGTGAATAGAAATATCCTATAAAGGGCGGATTGCAGAAATAGTAGAGTAGAATCAGCAGCAATCCGGCGCCGCTTGCAGTGCGTGTGAAGCAGCCCAGCATGAGTCCCACCCCTATCAGGATCAGGCCCCAGATGTTCATGAGATTCACATAGAGCAACACCTCGGGACTGTTTGCGATCCAGTGGAAAAGGTCCGTCAAAGGGCCGCGCGCCTGCAACAGAAACCCCGAAGCCGACCAGTTCGGTTTCGTCAGCTTGGCGATGCCTTCATAGAGGAAATGCCAGCCAATCAGGATCCTGAGCAGGGCCAGGGCGAACATTTGCAGCCGGGTGAATTTTTCAGTTTCCATATCGTTCCTCTGGTTCGTAAAGAATCAAACCGCCGGGCGAAAGGGTCAGGCCGTTCAGATCTTGAATTCCCCCGGCTGAAACGCCAGTCGCTGGTTGGCTTCAATGGCCTCATTGACTTTCAGCACCGTGACTGCCGTCTCATATCCCACTTCGGCTGGACAATTCAGCTTGGCCGTACCCCGGATGGCATTGAAGAAATTCTCCAGGTGCGGTTTGTGATAGGGGTCGGTCAATTCGACCGGGATTCGGTGTTCGTCGGGAGAAACCGACTCCCGCACGTCCAGCACCGCCTTGGTCTCCTCCGACTTCGCAGCCTGCTCTTTGGGCGCGGCGATGTATCCTTTCTGAACCCATGTATCCCAGGCCGGCGCCGAGATTTCCCTGTAGATTGAACCCGACAGTGTCGCTTCGGATTCCGACAGCACCAGGGTTCCCTGATCCCCCATAAACGTTTCAAAATAACCCAGGCTGCCATTGGTTGTCTGGGTTTTATAGTATGCTCGGACCTTGCCGGCTGCCGTCTGGTATTCATAGATCGCCAGGACGGTGTCGTACCATTCGTGAGTGGCCGGGTCATAATAGTCGGTGCCGCCGCTGGCCATTACATGACTGGGTCCGCCGCCCAGGAACCAGTTGAAGATATCAATCTGGTGGGATCCAAGATCGACAATCGGGCCGCCGCCCAGACCTTTATACCAACGCCAGTTGCGGAATTGCTGCATCGACTTGAAACCGTATTTCTTGAGCCGGTCGTCCGGGATGGCATAGCGTGCCGGCCAGCCATTGTCGGGCTTGACGGACCGATTCCACTGGCCCTGAGCAGTGACAATCCGGCCCAGAAGTTTTGCCTCGGTCAGCAGCTTTTCGTAACAGTGGAGGTAACGCGGATTGCTGCGACGCTGGTGCCCGATCTGGAGCAGCTTTCCGGTTTCCCGGGCTGCGAGGACCATGCTCTTGGCCCCTTCCAGGGTGTTGGACATTTCCTTCTCGCAGTAGACGTGCTTCCCCGCCCGCAGGCAATCTACCGCGTGTCGCGCATGCCAGAAATCCGGCGTCGCGATCACGACCGCATCCAGATCTTTCTCCTTATCCAGCATCTCACGATAATCTTCGTAGCCGTTGACCGCAAAATTGTACTTCTTCAGGCGATTCACGAGCTTCTTCTGGTTATACTCGGCCCAGATATCGCAAATGGCGCAGAAGCGAAGACCCGGGATTTTCAGCATGGAGTTGAGCAGGACTTCGCCCTGATCACCGCCGCCCAGCAAAGCAACGTTAATATCAGAAAGCTTGCCTGCCGGGACAGCCGTCGCACTTTTGACTTCCAGCCGGGCATTTTCGTAACTCACCTGCTTTTTCACGGCATAACCGAAAAGGCCGAGTACGGGGACTGCGGACAATCCTTGAAGAATATTCCGCCGCCCAATTCTCTTGCCGGGTTCATTCCCGGCGGTGTTCTGTTTGTCCTTTTTTTCCTGTTCGTTCATCCCCTGCTCTCCTGTAGGCCATGCGCAGTTTTGCACTTCCTTCAGCCAGACTGCCGGATGTCGCCAATGTGCGACGGGCTCCGGGCGCTATGCGCTGATTGTATCATCACAACGTAAATTCGGTGACAGCTTTAACCTCGAAATCTTCCCCTGGTTTCGTTGCAGCTATGGCTATTCGTGTCATTCGTGGCTGCCTTTAGCTTGTACCTTGTGAATCACAGACGCACAATCGCAAAACTCGCAATCCTGCCCGGCCTAAAACCAGTAGGGTCGGGCGGCGTCCAGCAGCCGATGCGCCACTTGCAGGTTGCGATGCACAATCTCCTCGCGGTTGGGAATATCCGCGTGGCCCGGATTGGCATCGTGCAGTGTCTGTGCGGGGTTGGCGCCCAGATGGGAAGCCCATTTTCCCAGCCAGGCCGCCGGCAGGTCGCGGGGCACGGGCAGATCGTGCATAAGCAGGTAAAGAAGCGCCCACACGCGCGGCGCTGCGCGCAGGGAATATCCCCCGCCCAAAGTGAATAAAACGCGCCCCGCGGTGAGGGCGTCCGCCAGTTCGAAAACGCGCCGGAAAATCGCCTCGTAATCATGGGTGGTCAGCATCAGATCGGCGAGCGGATCCTCGAAATGAGCATCGGCCCCCGCTTGAACAATGATAATGCCGGGGCGAAATTGCCGCAGCGCGGCCGGCACGACAAGGTCGAAGATCTCGAGGTAACTGTTGCCTTCGGTGAACGGTTCAAGCGGTAAGTTGAGCTTCAGGCCGCATCCCAGGCCGAAGCCGAGCTCGTGGATCTCGCCGGTGCCGGGAAAGAGATATTTTCCGGACTCGTGCATGCTGAGGGTCAATACGCGCTTATCTTCGTAGAGGATCTGCTGAACTCCGTCTCCATGATGTACGTCGATGTCCAGGTAGGCAACCCAGAGCCCCTGACGGGTGAGGTAGTCGATGGCGATGGCGAGATCGTTATAAATGCAAAATCCTGAGGCAAAATTGCGGCGCGCGTGGTGCAATCCGCCTCCCATCTGCAGGACGCGCTTCTCTCCCTGCTCAATGATAAGGCGGGCGCCGCTGAGTGTGCCGCCTACCTGCCATCGCGAGGCCTCTTCCATGCCGGGAAACGCCGGATTGTCGGGTGTGTCGAGGCCGTAATCTTCGCGATCCGGCACGGCCAGACCTGCGCCCAGCTCCTCGACGCGGCGCACGTAGTAATCGTCGTGCACACGGAGGATGTCCGCGCGTGCGGCCGGTTCCGGAGCCAACACCGAAACTTCATGACCCAACGTGCTCAGCAAGTCGAGGGTCATCTCCGCCCGCACCGGACTGAACGGATGATCTTCGCCGAATGCGTATTTCCGGTATTCCGGATGGTAGATTACCGAAGGCAGGGCTTCTCTGGAGGCCAAAGGACCTCGAATTCAGAGCGCCGCAGATTTTGGGCGATCAGCCGCACTTCGATGGAGCCGATGCGCAAAACAACGCGAATCATGCCGGGATTATCCGGATACGTCAGAATGGAGTGGATGTTTAAATCGCGATGACTCAAGAAACTGGTGAGGCGAGCCAACTCTCCGGGACGGTCGGGCAATCGCACTTCGAGACGTCCCGAGGGCTTGTCCACGCCGGTCATGCGTATCAAGGCATCGAGCAGATCGATGCCTGTGATGATGCCGACCGTCCGCCCGTCGTCCACTACCGGGAGGCAGCCGATTTTTTTCTCCCGCATGGTGCGAGCGGCATCCTCCACCGGATCCATCGGATCTGCGGTCAGCGGCACGCGGCACATGATGGCTTCCACCTTGCCGCCCGGCGCAAATGGCGAAGCCGACAAGGCGCTTGTGGCAAGGCGGAGATCGCGGTCTGTGACGATGCCGGCCAGCCTGTCCCCGTCGAGTACCGGCAGGTGCCGGATGCTCTTTTCGTTCATCATTCGGTATGCATCCTGCAGCGTAGTATCCGGTGAGATGGTAACGACCGGACTTCTCATGATGTCCCGGACCAGCATATCTTTGCCTCGCTCAACGCGTAGTGATATGGAATCTGAATCTCCGCGTCTTGGAGTTGGCTTTCTCTCCAGGGCTCGAAGGTTTTAGAAAGGTAACTGTTTAGCTCCTTCAAAGCAGCCACGGATTCCACGGATTTCACAATTCATATGCCTGTGGCATGCGCGCATCGAGGCGCACCAAATGATGCCATCGTCTTTGCCTGCAGCCTGGAGGCTGCAAGAAACACCGCCTTTTGGTAGTGCCTTCATAAAATCCGTGGAATCTGTGAAATCCGTGGCAGCTTGTTGTTTTTAAAGGACATCTGGATGACCACAGGGCTAAACAGGTACTTGGAAAGATGGTTTGGCGCGCGTCAGTCGACGGAGCCGAACTGCTTGAGGTCTTCCGGCCCGTCCAGTATCGTCTTTTTATCCTTTCCCTGTACCGCGATCCGAATCTGCTCGACGACGTCAGGATTGGCCAGGGTCGTGATATCCCCTGTGTCCAGCATGTTGGAAATGGCGGCCAGGACGCGGCGCATGATCTTCCCCGATCGGGTCTTTGGCATATCCGGCACAATGTGCACCCGCTTCGGCCGCGCGATTTTTCCGATCATGGCCTCGATGGTCGAGATCACTTTTTCGGTGATCTCCTTGCTGGGAGCATAACCCGGTTTCAGGGCGATATAGATTTCCGGGACGCGGCCCTTGATCTCATCCACAACCGGGACCACCGCGGCTTCGGCGACTTCGGATACCATGAGGCATGCGGATTCGAGCTCTTTCGTGCCCAGGCGATGTCCGGCCACATTGATGACATCGTCCACGCGGCCCAGGATGCGGAAATAGCCGTCGCTCGCATGCAATGCGCCGTCCGCCGCAAAATATGGCCAGTCACGCCAATCCTTGCTCTTGGGATTTTTGCAGTACTTGGCGTAGTACTGCCGGACGAAGCGGTCGCGGTCGCCCCAGATCGTCTGCATGATGCCGGGCCATGGGTTCCTGATGCAGATGTTGCCGGCCTTGCCGGTCCCCGCGCTCATTTCCTTTCCCTGCTCGTCGAGAATGAACGGGTAGATGCCCGGCATCCCCGGCCCGGCGCTTCCCGGCTTCATCGGATCCAGGGCCGGCTTGGTGCTGCAGAGGAATCCTCCGGTTTCCGTCTGCCACCAGGTGTCGACGATCACCGCTTCGCGTTTTCCCACGACCTCGTAATACCACTTCCACACCGCGGGCTCGATTGGCTCGCCGACCGTGGTCATATGCTTGAAGTGGTAATTGTACTTTTTCGGCTCGTCGCCGCCGGCTTTGCGCAGCATGCGAATGGCAGTCGGTGAAGTGTGGAAGATATTGACGTCCAATCGCTCCGCGATGCGCCATGGCCGTTCCGCATCCGGGTACACGGGAACCCCTTCGTACAGGACAGCCGATGCGCCTATTGCCAGCGGCCCATACACAATGTAGGAGTGGCCCGTGATCCATCCGATGTCTGCCATGCACCAGTACACATCTTCCGGGTGGATGTCCTGGATATATTTCGACGTTCCCGCCGCATAGGCCAGATAGCCACCGGTACGATGCTGGCATCCTTTGGGTTTGCCGGTGGTGCCGCTGGTGTACATCAAAAATAACGGAGCTTCTGAGTCCATGGGCTCGGGATCGATACGGGCGCCGCGATAGTTTTTCAGGACCTCGTCCACGAAAAAGTCGCGCCCCTTGGCCATGGGTGTCGCCGAGCAGTACTTTCCGGGATACCGTTTCCACACGAGGACCTTATCGATCTTCTGGCCTGCCTTTTCCGCGGCCGCGATGGCGATCTCGGCGCCCGCCTTGTGGTCGATCATTTTGCCGCCGCGGTAATAGCCGTCGGTATAGATGAGAACTCTGCTGCCGGAATCGGCGGCGCGCAGGCCGCAAGCCTCGCCGCTGAAACCGCCGAACACCACGGAGTGGATCACGCCCAGCCGCGCGCATGCCAGCATGGTGATCGGGAGCTCCGCAATCATGGGCATATGAATCGTGACACGGTCGCCGGCTTTCAGGCCGGCAAAATCGCGCAGCATCGCCGCCGTTTCATTAACGCGCACATACAGCTCCTGGTAGGTCACGGTCACAGGATCTTCATCCTCCGGCTCGGGCACAAAAATCAGCGCGGCCTTGTTTTTGTGCTTTGCCAGGTGGCGGTCCACGCAGTTGAAGGAAGCATTGATCTTGCCTCCCACGAACCATTTCCAGAATGGGGGATCATTCGCGTCCAGGACGGTATGCCATTTCCGGGTCCAATCCAGAAGGTTGGCATACTCTTCAAAACACTGGGGGAAGTTCTTCTCGCTGAAACGCTCGTCAATCGCCGGATCGGTGAGATTGGCCTGCGCCACAAAATTCGCCGCAGGGTAAAAATACTCTTCTTCCTTCCAATGAACGGCAATCTGCGCCTCACTGGTTTCCGCGGCCTTCGTCTTATCCTGAACATCCGCCATGCCTCAAACCCCCATTCCCCTGAGATCCCTTCTTTCGATTTTAGTGAAAAACCAGTCCCGAGTATTGGTTTAATGATACCTGCGGCACTCCTGGTGGTAAAGAGCGGGCCCGAGGAGAGAACCATAAAAAACATGCGACACACGAAACCATTTTGGGGGATCTCTGAAGGCAATTGTGGCAAGATCCGCCGGAATAGGCTTATTCCCGGCACAGTCAGGTCAGCTTTCTCTGGAGGTTGAAAGTGGCAAGGAATGTAGTGATTCTCGTGAGGCAGGAAGGGCTCGGCTGTGTTGCCCCGGATGATGGGGCATTCGGGCTGGAGATGTTCGACCGGTTTATTCATTCATTGGAAGGACAATCTCGCAAGCCCCACGCGATCTGCTTTTACACCCTGGGCGTGAAGCTGGCCTGCGAAGGATCGAAAGCGGTGTTCGGCTTGAAAATGATACAGGGAATGGGGGTGCGGATCTTGATCTGCAAAACGTGCCTTGAGCATTACAGCCTGACGGACAAGGTGGCAGTTGGCGAGGTCAGCAGCATGGCTGAGATTTCCAGGCTCCTCATGGAAGCAGACCACGTTCTAACGGTCTGACACGGGTTTTGCGGCCTAAAGTTTCGAGGGCATCGGTCGATGTAGCGACCATGGAATACCATCGACGCGAACCACGTTTTGATAGCGATCAGCCGGTTGCGGTGACGAACCTCGAACAGCAGGGCTTGCCTTTTCTGGGACGCCTCATCAATTTTTCGGCCAATGGAACCCGCATGGTCCTCGATCGGGAGGTGCAGCCGGGCACCATGGTCAAGGTTGAGTGGGGAAGCACGATCCTGTTGGGAGAGATCATTTACTGCTCGCCGCAGGGAGAAGAGTTTGTCGTGGGGCTTGAACTGGAAGACGCTCTCTATGAAAGAGAAGAGACGCTCGATTCCATGACCCAGGCTTGGACCACCCCGGCTGACGGCGCCCGCTGAATTGCCATTGCGATCGCCATCCTCAGATCGACCAAGTTCCGTGGTCACCTGTGTGTCCGCGGCACTGATACGAAAAAAAGCAGCCACGAATCGCACAACGCGGCAAAGCCGCAACCAAAAACCTTAAGGATCTGGTCCTGATTACTATCGAGCGCGCCCCTACCGGTTCCCGTGGCCGCCCCCCGGAATTGGTTAGACCTACCCCCAAGGGGCGACAAAAGAATCTTGCCTTAACTAGTTAACTGTCGCAAAACTCGCAGGTTACATCGAAAAACCGAGTGAGCAGCTTGGACCTGGACCTCGACGTGGACGTGGACGGTCTTGTCCGAGGTAAACTTTCCAGACATAATATATACCAGATCGCCCTTTATCTGGGCATGTCCACGTCCAAGTCCACGTCCAGGTTGAAGTCCAAGTCCAGGACGGAGGGTCAAGGAGTTTCGCGACAGAAACCAACTAAGCGCCATTCGTGAGTGTCCTCGAGATTCGCGGTACCGGAAGGCTTTGAACGATCGAAATGATGCAGGCACATAATGTCGGGGCTTGTGAACATTTCCCGACATTATGTATTATTGATGTCGCCATGTCTCAACGTGATGAAAAGCAGATTCTCAGTCTTATCAAAGAGCTGGGTGTGGTCCGTCCGATGGACTTGCAGGATCGCGGGTATCCCCGTGGAACTCTCTACGAGCTGCTGCAAGAGGGGCTCGTTAAGCGCCAGGCCCGCGGTCTCTACGTCGCTATCGATCATGCTTTCACTTCCGAACATACGCTTGCACTGGTTGCGAAGCGGATCCCAAACGGGGTTATCTGTCTGCTGACCGCGCTCCGTTTTCACGGGCTCACGACCCAAATGCCGCGCGAAGTTTGGATCGCCCTACCGGAAAAGGCGCGCCGCCCCCGGCTTGAGTACCCGCCGCTCCGCGTCGCCCGCTTCTCGGGAGCTGCTCTGACAGAAGGCCTCGAGACGCACCCGATCGAAGGAGTTGCTGTGCGCATTTGCTCCGCCGCCAAGACCGTAGCGGATTGTTTCAAGTACCGCAACAAGGTGGGAATCGACGTTGCGGTCGAAGCGCTCAAAGATTACAGTCGCATGCACCGTGGCGGCGCCGATGAATTGGTGCGATTTGCTCGGATCTGCCGGGTGACGAGGGTGATGCAGCCATACCTGGACGCAATCGCATGAGCCCCGAGGAGATTCTGGCGCTTCTCAGGCCATACCTCCCGCCAATCCTGGACGACCTCTGACGCGGCGCCAGGAAAATCGAGAAATGGCTGCCGGGAGGGCCATGACGTTGACGTGGCCTGGGACTGGGTGCGGGAATTTCCCAATATCTTCGGGAGTTCGGTCTCCGGGATTCCTGAATGATTGTTCCCTTATTGGGAACAAATATATTGATCCCTGTAAGGGAATTTGGTAGCATGAGAGTCATCGCGAGAAAGTCGCTCTTGCAGTTCTCAAGCGCTCACCCGGATGCGAAGGCGGGGCTGGATGCGTGGTTTCACGAGGCGAGAGCGGCTGCCTGGAAATCGAGTACGGATATCAAGGCCCGGTACCGAAGCGCGAGCATCATCAACAAGCGTCGCGTGGTGTTCAATATCTGCGGCAACAAGTTCAGGCTTGTGGTCGAAATTAACTACGCGGTGCGGATCGTCTACATTCGGTTTATTGGAACTCATGAGGAATACGACCGAATCGACGTGGAGAACATCTGATGGCGCCTAAAGTTATTAAGACCGAATCTCAATATGAGGCCGCGTTGAAGAGGATTGCAGGCCTTATGGACGCCGATCCTGGAACCCCCCGCGGCGACGAGCTGGAGCTTTGGTCATTACTGGTCAGCGACTACGAAGACCGGCATTATCCCATGGAAATGCCCGATCCGATCGCGGCGATTCGATTCCGGATGGACCAACAGGATCTGAATCAGAAGGATCTGATTCCCTATCTGGGCAGCCGGAGCAAGGTCTCGGAAGTGCTTTCCGGGAGGCGGCCGTTGAGCATGGCGATGATCCGCAAGTTGCATGCTGGACTGGGGATCCCGCTCAAAGTGCTGGTCCAGGAATCGGCCCCCGCTCCGGCGCAGGATTGCCATGACATCAATTGGCGGCGTTTCCCCCTGGCCGAGATGATCAGACGGCGCTGGATTCTGGGTTTTGCCGGCACGGCGCATGAGCTTCTGGCAGGCGCCGAGCAATGGCTTGCCCCGTTGCTTCTGCCGAGTGACTCGGTCTGCCTCCGGCCCGCGCTTCTCCGCCAGCATGTGAGAAGCGGATCGGAAATGGATGAATACGCTCTCTGGGCCTGGAAGGCGCGTGTTCTCCAGCTGGCCAGGGAGCGGAAGACCCTGCGCTATCAACAGGGGATCGTCACATCGGAACTTATCTCGGAGCTGGCTCATCTCAGTATTCTTGATGACGCGCCGCTCGTTGCCCGCGCGTTCCTCGAGAAAATGGGAATCATTGTGGTTGTGGAGCGCCATCTTCCGGGAACTCATCTGGACGGCGCCGCTATGCTGCGCTCCGACGGAACGCCGATTGTCGGCCTGACGCTCCGTTATGATCGGCTGGACAATTTCTGGTTCACCCTCAGCCACGAATTGGCCCACGTTGCGCTCCATTTGGGCCGGGAAGAACTGTGTGCCTGTGTTGATGATTTCGAAACGGAGAGCACTGATCCCGTGGAAATGGCTGCCGACCATATGGCTCAGGAAGCCCTGATTCCTGCGTCCGAGTGGCGGGACATACAGGCGCACCGCGGCGAATTAGCACCCAAAGTCCATGATGTTGCCCGGCGGCTGAGAATTCACCCGGCCATCGTAGCCGGCCGGCTCCGCCGTGAGCGGGATGATTTCCGCATTCTTTCCGGAATCATAGGCCAGGGGAAAATACGTGACCTGTTTTCATGAGGATGCTCCGAAAAGAGCCGCCACCGCAAGGCAACGAAAGGGTTTAGCCGTGGAAGTAATCCTCGGGATGGAATTATGAAAGCGAACCACGAAGAGCAAGAAGCATTGCGCATTCCGGCGGAGGCAGTGAAGTGAACGAGCAAGAGCTGCGCCAATGGATGGCCGCCTCCGAGAGCGAATCGGTTGAGTTCAAGCCTGGAATTCCAAGCCGCAACGACATCGCTGAATATGCCGTCGGCATCGGAAATGCCGGCGGGGGCTGGCTGATCCTGGGAGTAAGCGACCGGATGCCTCGGCAGGTTCTTCCGTTGGTTTTGCCGCAGGATGAAGATCTGGCGCGAATCCGGGAGAGCGTTGCCGATGCAACCCAGATTCGCATCGAAATCGAAACTGTTGCCACCATCGATGGCGCCGTGCTGGCCATCCGCATACCCGCGCGTCCGCGCGGCGTTCCCTTTCATACTCAGACCGGGAAGTATCTCATCCGTCTGGGAGAGGGTCTGCGGGGCATGACACTTTCAGAGATCGATGCCATCAGGCGGGAAGCCGGAATCGAACTGACCGCCTCTCCGATCGCGGGCTCGCCGGCAGATATGTTGAGCGCCTCCGGGATGGAAGAGTTGCGGCGTTTAATGACTGAGGCCGGCGCCGCCGCCGATCTCATCCGACTTTCGGATACGGATCTACTGCGCTCCCTTGGCGTGCTTGCCGGCGACGGCAGCCTGCTCTTAGCCGGGCTCCTGTTGGCTGGCAAGCCGGAAGCCATCCGGGAGCATCTGCCGCACGCCCGCTGGCAATTCCGCCGAATGAAATCCGATACGGACTATGATCAGGCCGAAGACGGCACGGACTGCCTCCCCATTGCCCTTAAGCGATTGCGAGAACTCGTCGGCGCCAATAATCCCATCGTGACAATTCCCGGTGTGCTCGTTCATCCGGAGTTCCCCCGCTATCCGGCTCTGGCGTTGCGTGAACTGATCGTCAATGCCCTCGCCCACCGCGACTACGAAGTTCCCGGCGCCGTGACGCTAAAACTGTATCCGGACCGGCTGGAACTGAGCAATCCCGGCGGTTTCGTCGGTGGCGTGACCGCGCAAAACATACTCCATCACCCTTCTTCGCCACGCTACCCGGCCATGTTCCAGGCACTCGCCCGCATGCGCCTGGCCAACGCCTCGAACCTGGGTGTGCCCCGGGTCTTCCGGGACCTGCTGACCGAAGGCAAGGAACCGCCGGCTTATTGGAGCTCCAGCCAGGCAATCCGGGTTTCAATCAAGGGTCAAAAGGCACGCGCCGAGTTCCTTGAGCTCATGCATCGATTCTCTGAACTTGATGTCGATGATCTCATGGTGATCCATTATCTCACTCGGCACCGGGAGGTTCCGACACACACAGTCGCTGAGATCTGCCAGCGCTCGATGGAGGAGGGGAGAGAGATCCTCGGCCGCCTAGTCGCCCATTGGAGGCTTGCTGAGGCGTGCGGAGGAACTGGCCGCGGGAGGTATTATCGGCTGTCGAGGGGCGCTTACGACCTGCTCATAAACACTCTTGAATACCGCATAGACCGGCGCCTGTCCATTGAAAACGCAAAAGCTCGTGTGCTCGCGGCGCTTGTTGATGGTCCCCTGGCAAATGCTGAGATTCGAGAGATAACACAAATGGGGCGCCTTCAAGTAGCCCGTCTGATGAGCACACTACAATCGGCGCGTCTTGTGCGTCTCGACCGGCGGGGGCGTGCCAGTAGATGGTCCTTGGATGTGGAGGGCAGATGAGACAACAAGGCATAGTGCGCCCCCCACCGGATGTCTGCGAGAAAACCTGGGGGAAATTCTGAAAATGTTCGCGATACATTTTAAATGTTCGCGCACATTTCATGGACTTTCGGCTGCTGATTCACGATCGTTCCTATGCTGCGGGTTTATGCGGCTGACAATGAATGAGTTACAGGGAAGTTCAGAGAGGCGAGATTGGCTGTGACGCGGCCTTGGAAACGCCGAATGTAACATTTTTATGTGCGCGCACATAACTTTCATGAAATGAGACACACGAGTGTTTGTGGTTTATCGGTGAGATGCAAAGGAAATTAGGGAAGCTCCTTTATGTCTTCGCGTCTTGGCGGTTGCTTTTGAAAGCTCACCACCAAGATGCGAAGACTCAAAGACGCAACAAATGAACGAACGTTATGTATAGTGGCCAAATGAGATTCGCTGTTGGTTTGCTGGTACGGGCCCGGGGGAGGGAGTGGGTCGTGCTGCCCGAGTCCGAGGAGAATCTCTTAGTCCTTCGGCCGCTCGGCGGAACGGACGAGGATATCACCGGCATTTATCTCCCGCTCGAGCAGGTCGAATCGGCCAATCAATCTTCGAAGTGAGGCAAAACTGATGGATGTCTTGCTGACGTTTACAGGGTTTCATGATCCCTATTTCAAGGGATTGATTGACCAGGAAGAGCAGCTTGGGCCCATTCTGTCGCTTCTCGCCGCCCGCTCATTCGATCACGTATTCCTATTCTCTACTCCAAACACCAGGAGAATTACTCAAGAGACAAAGGGGGCGATCTCAAAGCTTCACCCGCATACTGAAGTTCAAGTTCTGGAAGTCGACCTGGACGATCCCACAAATTACGAGGATATCTTCAAGGGGCTTAGGCCTCATCTCCAACACATCGTCGAGAGGTTTAAGTCTGCCGGCTTCTTTATCGCCGTAGCCTCCGGTACTCCCCAAATGCATGCCTGTTGGGTTCTCATGACGGCATCCGGGGAGATACCTGCACGAATTCTCCACGTACGGCCTCCTCGTTTTGTGACGAAGGAGCATCCTCTGGTCAGCGAGATAGATTTGTCCTCGAGCGAGTTTCCCACCGTCAGGTTCCAGGCTGGAACGATCTCGGTTGAAGAAGGCGAAATCGATGTCGATACTGCCAGGCTGCAACTCGGCATTGTGGGCGACCATCCGGCAATGAAGCGTGTCCTCGAGACGGGCGCCATGCTGGCGCCATCGCGTTCCCCGATTCTAATTTTTGGTGAGACCGGCACGGGAAAAGAACTTTTCGCGCGGTTTATCCACAAACTGAGCGGGAGAGTAAATGCGCCGTTCGTCGCCGTGAATTGCGCCGCGATCCCGGAAGACCTGGTTGAGAGTCTTCTGTTTGGGCACAAAAAGGGCGCTTTTTCGGGAGCAATAACGGACCAGACCGGGAAATTCGATGTCGCCGACAAGGGAACTCTCTTCCTCGATGAATTGGGGGAATTGCCCCTTCCAGCCCAGGCCAAGCTTCTCCGAGTCCTCCAGGACGGTCTGGTAGAGCCGATAGGGCAAGCCAGACCTCATAGGGTCGATGTCCGGATCGTGGGCGCCACGAATCGCGATTTGAGAAGGCTTGTAAAACAAGGCAAGTTCCGGGAAGACCTTTTCTACAGGCTCAATGTGGGCGAGATCAAGCTGCCTCCTCTCAGAGAGCGACGCAGCGACATTCCCATGCTGGCGCTTCACATACTGGACGGGCTGAACGGCTCATTGCGGCGGCCGAAGAGACTGTCGTCCGAAGCCCTGTCAAGACTGCAATCTCACAGCTGGCCGGGGAACGTGCGTGATTTGGAAAACGTGATCGAGCGCTCCGTCCGTCTCAGTCGTCATGATGTTCTCAACGCCGATGATCTTTTGATCACAGAGCCGGTCACCTATGCGGACCCGCTTGACGCTCTGCCAGATCCGTACGAGGGGTTCTCATTGGAGGAATTTCTTGCCAGCGCACGGAAGCAAATGCTGCTCCGAGCCCTGGAAGCTACGAATGGAAACCAAAGCCAGGCGGCTCGATTGCTCGGGATCACGCCGCAGGCGGTACACAATTTTCTACAGAAATCAAAGCCGAAGACTTAAACTCAGGTTTAAGATGTTTCAACCTGGATTGAAGGCTATTAGGACGGACAGGATGACCGCGCAAGCGATAAGTGTCGGCATTTCTAGTAATTATGCCAGCATCTATAGTTTGGCATGGAACTTGCTCTTATTCGGTCACGGCGAGATAGACTGTTCGACCGAAAACCGAAAGGAGCAACCATGTCAGCATTCACGGTCACCGCAATCATCGACGGAGACACGTTTGATGTCATCCCCCAATGGAGATGGAACGGCCAGACCGGCAGCCGCGTTCGACCTGCCGGCTATGACGCCCCGGAATTGCGCACCTACGGCAGCCAGACCGCCAAGGACAAATTATCGAGACTCATTCTCGGGAACCAAGTCGATCTTCGGACGGCTCACAGAGTCGACCGCGCTCGCTTGGTCTGCGAGGTCTTTCTGGGAAACAGAAACCTTGCAGACTACTTCCCCGAATGCCAATAACTATTTGAACGGTGAATTGCGCCACATTGCATATCTTGAAGACCGCAATTCCAAGAACAGGAAAAAGCCATGACGGCCCGAAACGAACGCGCGACCTGTAAGGAGCTGATCGAACCGGCACTCTCCGACGCGGGGTGGGACTGGGAAGAGCAGCTGCGTATCGGGCCGGGGCGCGTCAACCTCACTGGCGATTCACCGGACTCGATGTATGACGAGACCCAGGCAATCATTGCCGACTATATTCTGCGTTATCGGGGCTTTCCGCTGGCCATTCTCGAAGCCAAGGCAGAATCCGACAGCGCCGCCGATGGCATGCAGCAGGCATCGCGTTATGCCCACCGGCTGCTGATTCGCTTCTCCATTGCCTCCAACGGCCGCGACTGGATTCTCACGGATAACGACACCGGCGCATTCGAGCCCCTCTCAGCCCCGCCGACCCCCGAAGCACTCGTCGATCGCTTGGGCGTAAGCATCGATTGGGATCGCTGGGAGGCATCCTTTACAGCGGGTTTTCACGTCGATCAGGTTACCCGCAAAACGGTTCGTCCCTACCAGGAAATGGCGATTGCCAAAACCCTATGGCAATTCGCGCAAGGCGAACGCCGTGCACTCTTGCTGATGGCGACGGGTACGGGCAAGACCTTCCTCGTATTCCAGCTCGTCTGGAAAATGATGAACGGCAATGCACTCAGACGGCAGCATGTGCTGTTCCTCACCGACCGCAACAGCCTCCAGGGTCAAGCGTATCGCGCCTTTGCCGCTTTCACGGCGAATGAGCGCGTAACCATAGATAAAGACACCATCGCCAAGGATCAACATCTGGTCGGCAAGGTGTTCTTCGCCAACTATCAAACCCTTGATGAAGAGCTGGACGGGGAAAAACTCTACGCGCACTATGACCCGGATTTCTTCGATCTCGTGGTGATTGATGAGTGTCATCGTTCCGGCTTTGGCGACTGGTTCGGCGCTCTGGAACACTTTAGCGGCGCCCTCCAGCTCGGTTTGACAGCCACCCCGCGCGAATTGGAAGAGGCCGCGCGGCCGCTGACCGACGAGGAAAAGCGCCGCGACACTTATCAATATTTCGGCGAGCCAATCTACGTTTACACCCTCAAGCAGGCCATCGAGGACGGTTACCTGGTCCCTTACCTGCTCGAGGAGAGAATAACCAACGTTGATGAAGACGGCTTCACCGGCCCCGACGGCAGGTACTACACGACCTCCAACTTTGAGCGCGACATCCGCATGCCGGATCGCACGCGTGCCATCGCCGAAGACCTTTGGGAGATTTCCGGCAAGTACGGATTGCGCAATGAAAAGACCATCATCTTTTGTGTCGACGATACTCATGCGGCATTCATGGCGCAGGAACTGCGTCGCCTCTCGGGGGATAATGATTACGCCGCCCGCATCACCCGCGCCGAACGAAATAGCTACCAGCTCGAGCGCAACTTCGCCATTGTCGGCCCCAGCAAGCCACGCGTGGCGGTCACTGTCGATCTGTTAACCACCGGCTATGATGCCCCCGACGTCAAGAACATTGTCTTCGTGCGGCCGCTACGCAGCGCCATCCTTTACAAGCAGATGAAGGGTCGCGGCACGCGGCTCTGTGAGGACATCAACAAGCGCTATTTCACCATTTTCGATTACTCCGGCGCGAGCCAGCTCGAAGACGCCGAGTTCGACGGCCATCCCGCCAACCAACAAAAGGCCGCGTTGGCAAAGTCCAAACCCAAAAAAAAGGCCGCGGAGGCGGCGCCCAAGCCTGTCGGCGAGGGCATTTCGGTAATCATCTCGGCTACGAACCGTTATGTTTGCCTGGCCGATGGCCGCAAGATCCCATTCGAGCAATATACCGAGCAGTCGCGCGAATTCATCCTCAGCGTTTCCACCAGGAGCCTGGATGAGCTGCTGGCGATCTGGATCGGCAAGAAAAGCCGGTCCGAATTACGCGAGGAATTGCGCGACCGGGACATCTATCCTTCGGCGTTCCGCCACTACCTCGATCTGCCGCAGACAGATGATGTCGATATTCTCGCCAAGATTGGATTCAAATTGACGCGCGTGCCCACACGGCCCCAGCGTGTCGACCGGTTCTGGCAGTCTGAACAGCCATGGTTACTCTCCCACCTCGGATCTGCCGCAGATGAATCGGGAGGTGGCATTTCAGTGCCATCCGTTGATCCCTTATCGAGAGTTGCAGAAACACCCGGCGCATATCCGGATCCGGATTCTCTTAAAGTCCGATTCTGGGAGACCGCGCTGGATCACTATGGGCTTTTCGGGATCGACGATCTGGAGCAGGCCCGCACCTACGGCGCTCCTCAGTTCGTAGAGCAGTTCGGGAGTTTCCAGACTCTAACGCGCCGTTATGGCGGAGCTCCGCTGCTCAAATCAGACCTCGAACTGGTCAAACAGCATCTTTACGTCCCAATGACGTCATAGGCAAGGAAGGCTCGCAAGAATGATCCACAAGATCGATCATCGCCGCCAGGAAGTGCAGCAGATCGTCAAGAACGCCTGCGACCAGCTCAATCAGGAAGGCGTCGACGCCCGCAACTACGTCGAGCAGCTCGCCTGGCTGTTCTTCCTCAAGGCATTTGACGAAGCCGAAGTCCGGTGTGAAGCAGAGGCCGCCTTCGATGATAAGCCATGCGAGCGCCGGCTGGCCGGTCATTACGCCTGGTCATCCTGGGCCAAAGACACTGACCACCCGGATCAGATGCTGGAGTTCGCCAACGGCAAACTTTGGACCAAGCTTACCAGTCCTGACCCTAAAAAGGGACTGGGCGATGACCTGCTGGCCCAGCGCTTCCGGCGCATTTTCGACAACGTTCGCAATTACTGCCGCCGAGGCGTTACCTTCGCCCGGGTGGTTCAGCAGGTTGACAAGCTTCATTTCTCCGACGACACGGATGTGCATGTGCTCTCGGAGATCTACGAGGATCTCTTGAAGCGCGTCGCCGCCGACTCGGCCGGTTACGCTGGAGAGTTTTACACCCAGCGCCACATCATCCGTGCCATGGTTGAGGTCGTGCGGCCCAAGGCGGGCGATCGCGTTTACGACCCGTGCTTCGGCACCGCGGGCTTCCTCGGTGAGGCTGCGAACTTCATTCGCAAGAACGGATCCCTCAGCGGCCGGCAGCTCGACAACCTGCAGAAAAATACCTTCTTCGGATTGGAGAACAAACCGCTCACCTATCTGCTGGGCACCATGAACATGATCCTGCACGGAATCGAGGGTGCCAACCTGGAATTGACCAACACGCTGGAGATTCACAGCCAAAATGTCGGGGAAAAGGGCAAGTACGACGTGATCCTCTCCAATCCGCCCTATGGCGGCAAGATGGATCAAACCCTGCAGACCAACTTCCGCGTCCACTCCAGCGCCACCGAATGCCTGTTTGTCCAGCACATCATGGCCAATCTCGCCAAAGGAGGCCGAGCGGGGGTGGTAATCCCCGAGGGAGTGCTCTTCCGCGGCGGGCCCGACCAGAAGGTCCGGAAGGAGTTGCTGGAAAACTTCAACGTCCACACCATCCTGTCACTTCCGGCTGGCTGCTTTCTTCCCTACACGGGCGTGAAGACCAACGTCATTTTTTTTGACCGCCCAGAGGAAGTTTCCGGGACGAAAAGTGTCTGGTTCTACGAACTGACCAATGACGGTTTCGAGCTGAAACAGACCCGAAAGCCCATCGACGGTGATCAGCTTCCGGAATTCCTCAAGAAATGGAATAAGCGCATCAAGGGTGAAAACTCCTGGACTGTCCCGGTCACAGAGATCGTCAAGCGAGGCTATGACCTTTCGGCGAAAAATCCTAACCGTAAGGATGATTATGAACACCGTCCGGCGCTGGAGTTGGTGCAGTCCATGAAGGCTAAGGAAGAACGCATTTTGGATCTTCTGGGTGAGCTGGAATCTATTCTGGAGAAGTGACCGTGTTTGATCTAACTCCTTTCGATTTACTTTCGTTTGGCGATATCGTGGCTGAAAAGGAAATCCGCGATCCGCGTAAAACGCCAAATTGGAGCTTTCACTATATCGATATCGGATGTGTTTCCAATGCAACGTTTCAGATTGTAAATGATAAGCAGTTCGTGGGCTCTGAAGCTCCGAGCAGAGCAAGGAAGGTAATTCGTGCGAACGATGTGATCTTTGCGACAACCCGGCCCTATCTAAAATCCATCGCACAAGTTCCGGCGGAACTTGACGGTCATATCTGTTCAACCGGCTTCTGTGTTTTGAGACCAACAGAAAGGGTCTTATCTGATTGGGTGTTCTATTGTGCGATTTCCAATGGCTTTCTTCGCCAAGTCACTCCGAAGATGCGCGGGGCAAACTATCCAGCGGTAACCGACAGGGATGTTCTGGCAGCTAAGGTGCCACTTCCGCCCATTGGTGAACAGCGCCGAATCGTCGCCCGCATCAAGGAGTGCATGGAGCGGGTCGAGGAGATTGAGGAGCTGACCAAAGAGCAATCTGAGGCCGAAAGTCAAATTCTCCGAGCTGCAAGGCGAGAATTTCTCGGCGGCCCATCAAATCTTCCGCTGAGATGGGTTGAAAAGCGGTTGGATAAACTTGCATCGGTGATTTATGGAATCAGCGCTGCAATCAGCAAAAACAAAGATCCCGAGCTTGGCCCTCCCATAGTACGTATGGCCAACATATCGATCGACGGCCATCTGAATCTCTCCGATCTGCGTTATTGTCCGATTCCGAAAGGCAAGGCAGATCACTTCGCATTGAAGCCAGGCGACTTGCTTCTCAATTGGCGAAGCGGCAGCACCGAGCATGTTGGCAAGACTGCTCTATTCAATGAATTGGGGCTGTACACTTGCGCGAGCTTTATTCTTCGGGTTAGGAGCATCGAGGGGATCAGTAACAACCGGTTCCTGAGACATGTACTGAATTTCATGCGCGCAGAGGGTGTCTTCTCAGGCCAAAGCCGAATGCAGATCAATCACAAGCTCAACGCAACGGAATTTTCGGCTTTCTCAATCCGGGTCCCTCCAAGTCTCGGCGAACAAGGAGAAATTGCAGACCTATTAGATGCTGTCGAGGCCCTTTCCAAACAGATCAGGACCGAGGTCTCGCAAAAGTTGGATGAGGCTCGCGATCTCCGCGAATCCATCCTGAGCAAGGCCTTCGCCGGGGAGTTGTAACCATCGTGGCAAAGCTGTTCTCACAATCTGACATCTCGCAGGTGCGCGACCGCCTTCTGGGCGAATTGCCCGACGAAAACCTGGGGGTTAGACTCGCCGCGCTGATTTACCTCCGCTGGGCCGACTTCCAGGAATCCGAGCACGAAGCCATCGCAGCCTTTGACGATACTGACTACAAGCCGGTGCTGCCCGCCTCGCTGCATTGGCGGTCCTGGCATGCACTTCCACCCTATGAGTTGCAGTGGCAGATCGCCGAACGGCTTTCGCACGCATTGGATGGGCTGAATAATTCCCGGAGCAACCCGCTAGCTGCCCAGCTACACCGCATTGCACCGACTGTTACGGACCTGGGGCGGCTAAATCCTCATTCACTGAGTCCGCTTGTCCGCTGGCTGGCTGACCAACCATTTGAAACCCCCAGCGATCGGCGCGCGCTTCTCGATATCTTCGATTCTCTGACGGATGGCGTGCCCAGTTATCCTGGTGAGTTTCGTACCCCGCCTGACGTTGCCCGAATTCTCGTCGAGATAGCATCGCCTGCTGCCGGAGATCGTGTCTATGATCCGTGTTTTGGCTCGGCCGCCTTGCTCACCTCCGCGTATGACCATGTCCAGCGGAAAGAGAAGGATCGCTTTAGCCGGAGCGGTGCCTCCCCGCTGACGGTCTTTGGCGTTGAACTGAACCCCAATGCCTACGTCATTGGCCTCGCCCGGCTTGCTCTTGACGGTATAGACGATCCCCAGCTTGAGCTGGGAAACAGCTTGGAACGGACACCCTCCAACACCCCACGGCGTGACGGCTTCGACATTGTTTTGGCAAATCCTCCATGGGGCATGCGAGCCGATCCGGCGGGATTGGAACACTACCCAGTGCGGACAACGGACTCCACGGGGCTGTTTATCCAGCACGCCTTGTCGCACCTCCGACCCGATGGCCGCGCGGTGATCATTGTGCCACAAGGATTCCTGTTCCGGGGCGGGCCGGAACAGCGTCTGCGGCGGATGCTGCTGGAACAACATACGGTTGAAGCGGTAGTCGCCCTGTCCGATTCAGCCTTTATGCCTTATACGACAGTGGGGGCCAGCATCCTGGTACTTCGCCGCGGCGGTCGGACCGAGCGGATTCGCATGTTTGATCGCACGTCCCGTTTCGGCGAGGGTAAGAGTCATCAATTCCTTATGGCTCTAAAAGCATGGGCTGACCAGCCTAAGCAGCAGGTCCTCCCATCTCAAACGTCCGGGAACTCGTGGGATGTTGATGCCGAATCCCTGGCCGAGGTTGAGTGGGACCTAACACCCCGGCGGCGTAACCAGAGCGAACTGTCGGGGGTTCTAGTTCCTCTCCGGTCGAAAATTGATGTGCTGCCGCTCAAGGAGTGCTGCCTGATTTTAGCGGGGCCTCCGATAAAGTCATCGGACCTCACAAATGAACCAATGGGCGAAGCGCCGATTCCTTATGTCCGGATCAAGGATGTCCAGCGAGGACAGGCAACGAAGGGTTCATCTTGGTTGTTACCGGATTCGGCTGCCTCATTAGATGCCAAGTGCAAATTGAGAACCGGTGATGTGCTGCTGTCCAAATCAGGCGCCATAGGCAAGCCGGGTGTGGTGCGTAATGGAGCCGTGGGAGCGGTTGCAGGCAACGGACTTTTCGTCCTTCGGCCAGTTCAGAATCGTCTCGATCCGCACTTCCTCGTGGCTTACCTCGACAGCTCCGAGTGTCGAGCGTGGTTGAGTGACAAGGCGCGCGGGGCCACGATTCAGCACCTTTCGAAGCGCGCACTTGAAGAACTTCCTGTGCCTTTGCCGCCCCTGCCGCTGCAACAGCTCGGAGCCAAAGCTTGCCGCGAAAATAGCGTCGACGTTCTAGCCTTCCTCGCTCGATTACTAATTGAGGGCGGACGAGACCCAGCCGCGGAATGGTTGTACAAGGCTGAGCAGAACTTAGACGCTGTCTTCCTCGATGAGGGGGATGATTTGCCAGATATCTCCCTCTTGGACCGATTTGCCTGTGAAATCCCGGCGTTTCGCGACGAGGTCATGCATGGTTCTCAAGAGCAAAGCTCGGTTGCATGGTGGATTTCCACATTCATCCAAGCAACCACCAGCTTGCGTGGTGTTCATACGCTGCCTCGTAGCCCCGCACTGCTGAGTGTCTTGCAGGCGGTCGCTCGGGGCCTTCGAGATGAAATTGTAAGAATAAAGGGCCAAGGATCAATCGAAACCAAGGCGCGGAATCTGTCAATGACAGTAACCAGCTGGCTTGATAAGGCATGCTTGGAGTTATTAGAGGATGTAAAAGTGGCTTTGGGCACTGACACCGGAACACTCGAAGCCGGAAAAATGGTTGAGTTTTCCCTGAGGGTGCACAACCAATCCGCTTTACCGCTTCGTGATCTCCAATTAGCCACCACCCCTGATTGGGGACGTGGCGATTTTGGTTATCTTGCGGAAAACGCAAAGGTCGCGATCAATCTGGCTGGGGCAGCCCCCAAGATACCGGGGACCTTCACACTTACAGTGGATTGGTCCGGCTCGAAACTCGACGGCCAGCGGGTGAAAGGATCGCGCGAGATCGCGTTGACTGTGCTTGAGCTGGGAATCCACGTTTCTGAAACTCAAGCTGATCTTGGCGGCAGTCCTTATATCTGCGGTGGTCCGGTTCCGCCCGAGCGTAACGATGTTTTCTTCGGGCGCGAAGAGCTGCTGGATCAGGTCCGGCGGCAGATCATCCAAAGCGGCAATGTGGTTCTTCTCGAAGGGAATCGTCGCTCGGGTAAATCATCGATTCTGTGGCACCTGGCGGGACCCGAAGCGGTGCCGGGATGGATGGGGATTTATTGCAGTTTCCAGCGCGCGGAAGGCAGCCGCGAGGGCGTTGGAGTACCAACGGCCGAGGTGTTCAGAGCAATCGCGAACAGCATTGCAAAGAGCCTGCAATACCTGGGCGGTGAGATACCACTGCCAAACGGCACCATTCTCCCGGTTGGCACTGGCATCAAAGATGCCCTTGCAAGGAAGACTGTCATCAAAGATGCCTGCCGTGATGGGATTTCGGAAGGATCACCTTTTTCGGATTTTCTCGATTATGCCGAAGTTGCCCTCGAGAAGCTGGCAGAGCGCGGTTTCGGCCTTTTGCTGATGCTCGATGAGTTCGACAAACTTCAAGAAGGGATCAAGAGCGGGATCACCTCACCCCAGGTGCTTGACAATATCCGTTTCCTGGTACAGACGTATCCACGATTCTCCGCAATCCTGACTGGTTCGCGGCGCCTGCAGAAGTTGCGGGAAGAGTATTGGTCGGCGCTCTTCGGCATCGGAACACGGTTTGGAGTCAGTTCGCTGCCGGTCGAAGCGGCGCGCCGTCTGGTGACGGAACCGGTCAAGGGAAAGCTTACCTTTTCCCACGAAGCCGTCGAACTTGCGATTGCCCTGACCGCCAGCCACCCATATCTACTTCAGTGTCTCTGCAACCGCGTGTTCGACATGGCCGCGCAACTGAAGACACGTTCCGTCACGCTCGATTTGGTGAATCAAGCCGCAGAAGTACTGGTTGAAGATAACGAGCATTTTGCCTCTGCTTGGAACTATATCAGGTCCGATCGAAGGCGATTCATCTTGACGCTGTGCCACCGGGATGCCGGCGGTGCGGATCTGCTCCGTTTCGGTGTTATTCAGGAAAAGCTGGGCAGCCAGGGTATTGAAGTAGATGACGATATGCTCATTGCGGACCTGGAGTTCCTTCGCGAACTCGAGTTGATCACGCTCGTGGGTGAATCCAGTGGCGGCCACTACGTCATGAATATTCCGTTGATGGGAAGGTGGATCGAAAGACAGCAGGACTTCGCCGCAGTCAAGAGCAGGGCGAGGTCGGAAACGGAGGATTGGCATGAGTGATTCGCAGTTCCCGATTCTGGGAAGCGAGATACCGAAAATGCTCGGCCGCGCCGGGATCACGCAGCGCATATGGAACGACCTCACCAAGCCTACGCCGAGCAACTTGTCCATTATCGGGCCACGCTTTATGGGCAAGACCGTCATCATGAATGCCTTGGTCCAGCGCATGAGAAACCCGGACTCCGGTTACGAGTTCATTTTATATTGGCATCTCGGGCGTGTGGCGCCGGCCTCGAACGAAGAGTTCATTGCCGAGCTTTGCGATCGGCTTCGGGCGTGTCTCGCACAATCGAACACTGATACGTCCGACTATCGCAAGCACCTTGAGACGCGAACGTTCGGCAATCTTGCGGAGGTAACGGAATTCCTCGATTCCGAAAAACGACCCATACTCATGCTGTGGGATGGATTCGAAAAGCCGTTACGGCAGGGGAAATTAAGCGCACATCTCTGGGACCAGATGCGGTCGATCTTTTACGGCAGCAAGCACAAAATCATCACCGCGTCGCGAGCGCCTCTCAGTGAGTTGATTTGCGATGAGGAAACCAGTCCGTTCTGGAATATTTTCGATGTCAACCCTGTGCGGGTCGGGACTTTTGATGATCATGATGTTGATGCCATACTGGGAGAACTGCCGCAGCACTCATTCCAGCCCGGTGCCAAGACCGAACTGATGAACTGGTCCGCTGGTCATCCGCCTCTGCTATTGGGAATTCTGAACCAACTTCTGTTAGATGTACCCAGAGGCCCTGTTGATAACCAAGCGGTGGTCCAATCGGCCCTGAAGGCGGTGGAAAAACTCACGAGCGTGATTTCGACCATATGGGGGGATTGTCCTGCCGGGGCCAAGGATCTCTACATCCATCTCGTGGAACGTGGGAATCTGCCTTTTGCTGACGTCGGAAATAATGAGCGAAGGTGTTTGATGGAGAAGGGCTTTGCCCGCCGTTCGGGGAACAATCTGACCGCCTCCTGCCGGATGCTTCAGGAATATATCCAGGGTACCGCGCCGGATTCGGGAGCAATGGCTCGGTTATTCGGCAGGTGGGACGACTACAAATGCAACATCCGCAGTCTGCTGGAGCATCGCCTCGCCCAGATTTCTTCGTTCGATAACGATCTCCGACACCTGGTCACGCGTGCGATTGAAGAGATTCCAGAGTTCCCGGATCAGTGTCTGAACAATCTGACCATGATTGAAGAGCGTGCGCTTGATTTGATCTGGCAGCGCGAGTTCGGCACATGCAAGGCTATCCCACAGGACATTATCGAGTACTGGAATCGGGTAAACTCCAATGACAAGATCGTTCAGCACGTGAAGGCTCCAAACTCGAATATTGTGCCCGGGGATCGCGGCCTTCAGTGCGGACTTTTGCAGCTCCTAACAGGGAGCAAGTTTGGATTCGAATCCAAAGCCAGATTCGTATCGAAAGACAGTTACGTCCTTATCAATGCGATCCATAGCTTCCGCAATCGTGGCCAGCACCCCGCTGGTCAACAGATGCATGTAGGAGTTGCAGTAGCCGCAATAATGGGCTGTTTGGAACTCTTGGCCTGTTTAGATCGGGAGCTGGCGTCATGATCTCGGCTGCAGATTTGCAGGATTGTGCTGCTTTGAGGACCGGGGTCAGGCCGGGAAATTTTAATTTTGTGCGGCTGTGGCCAGTCGACGTCCTCTGGCAAGCTTCATGAAGCAGACCATGAGCCACACAAGTCTGCCGGCGGCAAGCGCGGATTTGTATGGCTATACCGCACGGATGTATAGATATTCCGGGACTGTCCCTGAAATTCTGAGCAGCACCGATTGGAACCTGCTCGACGAAGAGGTGCGATTGGGTCGCTGGAACAATTATGCCCCTTCCATGACTCCATTCAAGCTGCTGGGAAGCGGAGAGCTATGCTGAAGAGATTGAGGTGCGAACCCGAAGAGCAGAGGGACAGGAAACGCTGCCACATTTTCACAGGTTGAGTTGAAATTCGGGTCATTAATTCTTGGCTCGATGTAGTCAGGTACAGGAAGTATCGATGAGCGGAGAGCGCCAACACTTTCTTCCAAGATTCCTTCTCAAAGGCTTTTCTAGCAGAAACGTCGGCGATCAGGTTTATGTCTGGGCTGCTCGCAAAAACACGGGTGCGTTCGAAGCCAACATCACCAATGTTGGTGTAGCCAAAGATTTCTATGGAGAAAGCGGTCAGGGCACCATAGATGAGGCCATTACCGATACAGAATCTAAGTTTGCCGCTTTGATTGAATCGTTACGTGCCGAGACACAGACTGCTCCGATCAGCGAACCGACAATTGCCGATTTTGTGACGCATCTCATGATAAGGACCAAGCACTTAAGAGATGCCTTTCTGGAGTCGTCCCAAGAAATGCTGGATTGTCTGCTCAGTCTTATGGCTCATCCCGCAAGCCTGCAAAAGATAATGGACAAATACATCCGCGAGAATCCTGACCATATCAAGAGCAAGATTGACAACATTCTGAAGAAAGTCAAAATATCGAAGAAGCAGAAGTTGCGCCTTTCACGATCACTATCTGATTTCGCGATGCAGCATGTCCTCAGCCAAACCTATAACGTCGCCCCGTTTTTCGATGAATTTAAGAAGGTGATTCAAGAACGACTACCTGTTGCGGTCAAAGACGGGCACTGCCAAGCTTTGATGAAGGCTGTTGTGCCTGAGCCAAGGGCTGTGGAATATCGAAAACTCCACTGGTATCTGATAACGCCAACGGATGGGGACATGGTTCTTGGCGACCTAGGTCTGCGCGTGCCCCATATATTGATGCATAACAACAAGATCGATTGGTCCATCACCAAACAATATAGTTCCCAGTGCAATATCCTGGAAGCGCCTGAGCCCGCGTAGCAGCGTCTGTGGTCCGGGCGGTTCTTTTGCGCTTCTATTCAAAGCCCCTCCGAAACGACTGATAATGATCATTGCGGTTCCTATGCACAGTTTTTTTTTCCCGTCATTGTTTCCGGGGCCACCAGCGGCTGCAGTCGTTCGAGCAGCCTGCATTCCCAAGAAGAAAATAGCAACTCACAGGGCATTTCGGGAATTTCGCGGCCGAGCAATACCAGCAACATCACTCGCCAGGCGATAACCGCGTCAATACATATAGCGCGCGCCAACCTATCCGCGGTGTGATGCTGATGGGATTCAATGTGGCAACCGCTTTTCAGAACTCGATGCCATTCTTCAATGCGCCAGCGCAACGTATACCAGCGCAAGCAACGCAACGCCTCTTTGCGCGAGCCGATCGGGATCGTGGT